>Ga0194132_10003385_pt1 | contig 28452 bp, 26 predicted proteins | sample TA2KigOf80mmetaG_FD_148612 | JGI IMG/M metagenome (GOLD analysis project Ga0194132, IMG submission 148612) | Freshwater microbial communities from Lake Tanganyika, Tanzania - TA2015054 Kigoma Offshore 80m | ecosystem: Environmental > Aquatic > Freshwater > Lake | place: Tanzania: Lake...
CCGCGCCCACAGCCGCTTGGAAATCTCGCCAAGAACGCGAGATTCCCACAAGCGTCCACAGCCCATTCTTTCTGTTGGTTCCTTCAAGAGAGATCAAGACCGAAGAGCCGTCGGGCCAGATTTCCGCGGTTTCAGATGACCGCTGACACGGTGAGAAGGGCCCCGGTCCGCTCGACTGATTGTCGGGGATGTAGCCGATGTGCTGGTCGAAGCGGACGCCGGCGTTGACGGTCAGCTGCTTGAGCTTCCACTGATCCTGGGCGAACAGGCCGAGGATACGGTACTTCTCGATCTCGTGCCGAGGCTGCACGAAGATGCTGACCGCCGTCGGGACCGCGTTTCGCAGCGTATAGTTCACGCCCTGACCGGCATAGCTGCCCTGCACGTCGTTCTTCCCCCACTCGAAGTACGCCCCGATCTTCGCGACGTGGCTGCCGGTGACATACGAGGCGGATGTCCTCACGTTGGGCATCCGGTAGCACCAGCATTTCTCGTAGGCATACTGCCCTGGCGCCGATCGGAAGGTGAAGCCCGTCCCCACGTCTGCGGCGCTGATCAGCTGATCGCCACCCGCGACCGTGGGATCGAAGACGATATGGTTGTTAATATCGCCGTACACCGCTTCGAGCAGCAGCCGCGACGTGAGAGGCGACTTCCACGACACCTGGACCATGTGATTGTTTGCCAGCGGCAGCCGCTGATGGGTCGCGGCTTCGAACACTCGAGTGCCGCTGAGGAACTGGCCCAACTGTTCTCGTGGCTGCGTGTTGATATAGAAGCTGAACTTGTTCTTCTGATTGGCCTGCCACGTGAACCGACCACTCACATGTGTGTTCCAGTGGGTGTACAGGTTCGGCCTGCCGAGATCGACGTTGCCCGCGGCTCCGAGCGACGGGTTGTAGACGAAGGAGAGCGGATCGATCGGTCGGAACGCACCGGCCACGGTCTCCTGCTCTCCCCATCGGCGGAATGACGTGAAGAACCAGAGTCGATCGGGCCGGATCGGTCCGCCAGCCGCGGCGTTGACGTCGTAGACGTACCGCAGCTCGTTCACGGAGTTCAGGCCGCGGTTTCGCAGATCGTCGTTCAGGTTGTTGCTCTGAAAGTCGGTGCCCGCGTAGGCACCCAGAAAGAACCCCGTGAATCGGTTGCCTCCCTCCTTGGGAATCACGTTCGCGCGGACGCCACCCGACTGCGCTTCGGCCGACTGGGCAGCCAACTCGTACACGAACTCCTGGCCCTCTGCCGGATTGAAGGCCTGCGCCTGCGAGGTGGCCGTTCCGTAATTCAACATCGAGCCGTCGAGCGAAATGATGAAGTCCTGCGGGCGGCTGCCGTGAATCATGACGACGCCCCTGTCTCCCGACAGACCGCCGACGTCCTGCGCGGACGGCCGCCCCGTCCCGCTGTTCATCACCGTGCCCGGCAGGAGCTGCGCCATGTTGTGGACGTTCCTCGCTGTGGGCAGACCATCCCTGACCTCGTCGCTCAGAACGACCTGCTGGACCACGTTGCGGATGTCCACGGTCGGCGCTGCGCCGGAGACGGTGATGGTCTCCGCCAGCGTCCCGACCCGCATCTCGACATTCACGGTCGCGGTGAACGATCCTGCGAGTTCGATCCCTTCACGCACCACGGTGGTGAACCCTTCGAGGGTGAAGGTCACCGCGTAACGACCGGGTCGAAGATCGGCAATCTGATAGACGCCCTGCGCGTCGGTTGTCGCGGTCCGGGTCTTCTCGATCAGCGTGGGACTGGTCGCTTCGACCGTGACGCCCGGTATGACGGCGCCCGACGTGTCCCTGACTGTGCCGCCAATGCCCACGACCTGCGCCGTGGCTGCGGAACAGACGCTCAGCGAGAGCAACAACGCCATCCGCACACTTCTCGGGCCCATCATGATCATCCCCCTCGTTCCTGCGGCCGGAAACGAACCTGGCGGCGCCAGTCTACACTAAATGTGGCAAGGCGGATACAATGGCGAATCCGCGCCTGGCGGTACACCGCGGTGTTCGTTCAACTTGGTGTGTGGGAGGGTCGATGCGAGCACGTCGCTGTACTCCGCTCATCATGGCCGCGGCAGTGTTCGGAACGGGTCAGCACAGCGCCGTCGGTCCGGCCCACGTTGTTTCTCCGGCCGCTCATGGCCAACCGGGCCTGAGAGCAACCCGGGCGACGCCCCGAACGCCGTGGGGCCATCCGGACCTCCAGGGCTTCTGGAACAATGGCACCTCGACGCCGCTCGAGCGTCCGGTTGACCTGGCGGACAAGGAGTTCTTGACGGAGGCAGAGTGGAAAGCTCGTGCCGAGGAGGCACGGACTCGCGCTGAACGCCGTCCTGGCGACGCCGATGCGGATCTGGGACTGGCCTACAACAACGTCTGGTGGGACCGGGGCGCGCCCCTCAGCCGCACATCGCTCATCATCGACCCGCCGAACGGCCGACTGCCGCCGTTGTCGCCGCAGGGACAGAAGCGTCAGGCGGCCCGGGCGGCGGCGGCGGCTCAGCGCGGCCCGGCAGACTCGTGGGTGGATCGCCCGCTTCCCGAGCGCTGCCTCCTCTATCATGCCGTTCCGCCGCTGCCGACGGGGTACAACAACAACTACCTGATTGCGCAAACGCCGACCTACGTGGCGATTCGTTATGAGATGCTCGGGCACACACGGCTCATCCCCATCGACGGGCGACCGCCGCTCGGACCCCGCGTGCCCCAGTGGATGGGCAGTTCCGTCGGGCGTTGGGAAGGCGATACGCTGATCGTCGAGACAACCGGCTACGGCAGCAAGACGTCACTCCGCTTCTTCCCCATTGACCATGAGACCTTGCGTGTGGTGGAGCGCTTCTCCCGGACCTCGCCAGAGACCATCGACTATCAGTTCACCGTAGACAACCCGACGATGTATTCGCAACCGTGGACCGCAGCGGTGCCGTTCAAGCGAGCAACCGGGCCGATCTACGAGTACGCCTGCCATGAGACCAACTACTCGCTGCCGAACGTGCTTCGGGGGCACCGATACCTCGAAGGCCTGGCCGAGGCCAACCGAAAAGAGCAGAGACTGAAGTGACCATGACTCGGGTCGGGCACGTGGCTCGCGCGTCTGTCCCGCTACGGACCGTCGGCGTTCAGCGGTGGACCCTGAGGCGCAGGCGTCCGACGTCGCGCCGAACGGCCGGTACCTTCGCGAGGGCCTGACCGACGGCGTCGCCAATCGCCGCCAGCACCGGATCCGGGAGTGCACCCAATCGGTAGTAGACCCAGAGTCCCTCGCGCCGCGTTTGCACGAGCCCCGATCGCCGGAGGTATGCCAGATGTCGGGAGGCCTTGGACTGGGGGATCTTCAGGCTCTCGTAGATATCACAGACGCAGACCTCACCGCCCAGGAGCAGCCCGAGGATCCGGAGCCGCGTCCCATCCCCGAGCGCTCGGAACAGGGACCCCATTTCGAGTAGCTGGTTCGCCATACGGCTTGACATGTATAGCTAACGTGCCTAGAGTCTATATTCGCTTGTGCAAATGTACTCTGAAGAAACCAGCGGTGAGGAGGATATTTCCGGTGCAAGCGCCGCTTCGGCACGGCATTGTCCGAGTCTAAAGGACTCGCACCGCGGTGGTGTCGTTTAAGCCGGATAAAATTTCCATGCGAACAGTCCTTCTCCTCATCGTCGGCGCGGTCACAGGTTACCTGACGAGTGCCTGGACGACCGCCAACCCGATATCCCATCAGGCTGGCGTCTCACAGTCTTCGGCTGCCGTGCGGGGACGCGGCGGGTTGGGCGTGCCCGACATTCCACCCGTGCCAAATCCGCCGCTCTACCCAGACACCGCTCTGGTGAACAGGCCGATGCACTACCGGGCTGCCGATCTCCGACGCATCCACGAAATTCGCAAGGCGAAGGCACTCCGCGGCGTGCCCCCGACCTGGGCGCCCGGCGAACCCCGCATCGAAGGTCAGCTCTTCCGCACGCATCAGTTCGGCGTCAGCTCGTCGGGCTACGGGCTCACGTTCCGGCAGCGGCACCGCCAGCCCCGACCGTCCCAGGCCAACGGCGTCATGAGCCACTACGATGACGGCGACCAGCATGAAGGTGTGACCGACTTCGTCATCGTCGTCGGCGGCAGCGGCCGGTTCGTGGTCGACGGCGAGATCGAGAACCGGGAGTATGGGCGCAACCCGCGCCCATCAGGCCCGGGGACGCCGCCGCGGAACACGGGCAACACGCGAGTGCTCCTGCCAGGCGAGTTTCACGGTCAGCCGATCCGGAACGGTCATTCGTACGACACCAAGGCCGGGGACTGGCTGATCGTTCCCCCCGGGGTGCCACATTGGTGGCTGCCGACACCGGACGAAGGCATGACGTATCTGATTCTCAAGGTCAACATCGGGTTGTACCCCCCGGCGCTCATTGATTGATGGTCGAGGAGCCAGGATGACATCCGAACGCATCGACTGGGCAACAATCGTCGCAGCCGGCTTTGTCGTGGGATTTCTTGCAGGGGCCGGTCCACTGCTAGGCGCGCAGCGCACCACGGCGCCGGTGCCCGAGCTCCCGGCCGACCAGTCGGGCGCGCTGAATCAGGTCGACGGCGTTCAGCAGCCCCCCGAATTCAAGAGCACAATCCCGGCGCCGCTGCTGCCTCACGGCGTGCGGACCATGTGGCCGAACCAGCCGAACGAGGCGACGTTCTGGAGCATTGACGACATCAGAAAGGCACACCAGACGGTGGCAGAGGCGGAGAGGAACCGCCGCCCGATCGATCCCAACACGGCCTTGCATGACCTTCCGTACTGGACCAGAACTCACGCGATGTTCATCAAGCACGTTGGCTCGAACCTTCGCGCCCACATGGCCGAGCAGCACCTGGGATACGCGCAGTTCATCGTCGTCATGGGTGGCAGCGGCACGGTGGTGGCCGGGGGAACGTTGCGTGGGCCGGTCACGCTGAAGGAAGGGAACCGCGAGATTCCTGGCGAGTTGCGCGGCAGGGAGATTCGCGGCGGTGAGACCTTTGCCGTCAGGGAGGGAGACTGGGTATCGATTCCTGCCAATCTTCCGTCACTGGTCCGCGCCGACTCGGCCGATGGGCTGACCTATATGGTGATGAAGGTCAACGCTCAACTGTACCCGTGGGATCTGATCCGATAGCGCACCCGACAACCTCCCGGTCATGGAAATCACGCGAAGAGGGCTGCTGACGCTGATGACCGGGGTGCTCCTGCAGCCCGACGATCAGGGAAAACGCGGCATGGTCGTTCGGTCGATCCGGCCGCAGGCCCTCGAGACGCCCATCGACGGCTTCGCCGACTACATCACACCCACTGACCGCTTCTTCGTCCGCACGCACGTGCATGTCCCGCAAGTCGTGCTGGCAGACTGGCGGCTCACCGTGGATGGAGAGGTGACTCGACCGCTGGCGCTGACCCTCGACGACCTCCGACAACTGCCGAGCGCCGAACTCGTCGGCGTGCTCGAGTGCGCTGGCAACGGCCGCGCCTTCCACGAGCCGTCCATGCCCGGGTTGCAGTGGACCACCGGTGCTGTCGGAAACGGACGGTGGAAGGGCATCCGTCTGGCGGACCTGCTCAAGCGCGCCGGCGTGAAGCCCACGGCGACGGCGGTGCTGTTTGGCGGTGCCGATGAGCCGATCGGGACGATGGCCGACTTCGAGCGCTCCATTCCGCTTGCCAAGGCACTCGACCCGAACACGCTGCTCGCGTACGAGATGAACGGTCGAACCCTGCCGCTGGCTCACGGTTTTCCGCTGCGTGCGGTGACACCCGGATGGGCTGGGAACTCGTGGATCAAGTGGCTGACCTCGATACGAGTCCTGGATCGCGAGCACGAGGGTCCGTGGATGAGAAGCGCATATCGGCATCCCGGAAAGCCGGTCTGGCCTGGGGCAGCGGTCCCAGCGGAGGACATGTCGCCCGTCACCAGCCTGCGCGTCAAGAGCCTGATAACATTCCCCCTCGAGCACACGATCGTGCCCCCTGGTGAACGCGTTCGCATCCGGGGCGTCGCCTGGACGGGAGACACCGGCCCGGTGACGGCAGTTGAGGTCAGCGTCGATGGCGGGAGGCGTTGGAGAGCCGCCGCGCTGAATCCCAGACAGCAGGCACGTTTCGGCTGGCGGCAATGGGACTTCGATTGGTTGCCATCGGGCGCTGGCTATTACACGATTCTGGCTCGCGCGCGAGACGCGGCCGGTCACACACAGCCGTTCGAGCAGGAGTGGAACCCGTCGGGTTACCTCTGGAACGTTGTGCCGCGTCTTCGGGTGGCCGTTGGCGGGGCGCCGCCCCAACCGGCGCCCCCTCAGATGCGTGAGACCATCGGCGTGGCGCCACCCGTATTCGCGCGCGCGTGCGGCGGCTGTCATGAGGATGATGTCGTCCGTCAGCAGCGGCTCTCACGTGCGCAATGGGACAGAGAAATCAACAAGATGGTCGGCTGGGGGGCGAATGTTTCCGGCGAGGACCGCAGTTCCCTGCTCGAGTTTCTGTCTCGCGCGTACGGCGTGCGCCCTCGGGTTCCCTAGCGTCGGGGCGGCGATGACGAGGCGACAGTTTCAGGCAAGATGACCGACAATTGGCATGACTGGATGCGTCGATATTGAACGGTGAGGGAGGCTGCAGCATGCAACGTGAGCCACGATCGTGGGGCGTGAGCGTCGGGCCCTTGGCCCTCACGCTTCTGCTGCTCGCGCGGGGTGAGGCCGGGGCGCAGGGCCCGGTGCCGACCTTCGCGAAGGATGTGGCGCCCATCTTCCAGGCCAAGTGCGAGGCCTGCCACCGGCCCAATTCAATCGGACCCATGTCGCTGGTCTCGTTCGACGAGGTCCGGCCCTGGATCCGTTCGATCAGAGCTCGAGTCGCGGCCAGGCAGATGCCGCCGTGGCACATCGACCGCACCATCGGTATCCAGCAGTTCAAGGACGATCGATCGTTGACCGATGCCCAGCTCGACACGGTCCTGAGATGGATCGACGGCGGCGCCCCAAGGGGCGACGCCAAGGATCTGCCCTCACCCAAGCACTGGCCGGACGAGACCAAATGGAGCTTTGCCGAGATGTTCGGCGGCCCTCCGGATCTCGTCGTGCAGACACCGCCGTATACCATGCCCGCCCTTGCCCAGGACGTCTGGTTCAGACGGGTCGTGGCAACGGGACTCACCGAACCGCGCTGGGTCCGGGCCATCGAGGTCCGCCCACTTACGACCCGCGGCCGGAGAATCGTCCACCACGTGACCGCCCAGCTGGACCAGGACGAGCCTGGCGTATCGGCCGGAGGGCAGGCGCCGTCGATCGGTCCGGCGTACTTCATGGAGTGGGCGGTCGGCAAGCAGGGCGAGATCATGCGGCCCAACAGTGGAAAGCTGATGGTGCCGGGATCGCGGATCGTGTTTTCGGTGCATTACCACGCGGTCGGAGAAGAGATCACCGATGCTGTCGAGCTTGGAGTGTATTTCTATCCGAAAGATCAGCAGCCAAAGCACCGTCAACACCTTGTCTCTGTGTACGCGAGCAACAGTGGCCGACCTGAGTTCGTGGACATCCGTCCGAATTCGGTCTCGGTCACGCAGGGCGTTCGGTTGATGCCGCAGGCAGGTCGCATCGAGAGCTTCCAGCCGCACATGCACCTGCGCGGCAAGGCGATGTTGATGGAGGCCATCCTCCCGGATAACACGGTGCGGGTGTTGAGCTACGTAAGCGACTTCAACTTCAACTGGATGACGAACTACATCTACGCAGACGAGGCGGCGCCGCTCGTGCCGAAAGGCACGCTTCTTCGCGTGACGGCGTGGCATGACAATACCGCTGCGAACAAAAACAATCCCGACCCAGAGCAATGGGTCGGGCACGGCGATCGCACGGTCGACGAGATGGCTCACGCGTGGGTGAACATCACGTACTTGTCCGATGCCGACTACGCCGCCGAAGTCGCCCGCCGGCGAGCAGCCCATGACAAGACGCACTAAGGCTGACGCGTCACCCACGGCTGGGCCGACCGGATGGCGTTGACGAGCGGGCCGCGCGTTCTGGCTGTCGTCCTCACACTGGCCGCTGGCGTGCTTGTGGGCGGTGACAATTCGAAGGCGCAGCAGATCCCGCTCGCGCCCCGACCAGCCACTGGTGGCGGAGTGACGCCGGCATTCGAAGGCTGGTATCAGAACCCCGATGGCACGTTCACGCTGCTCTTCGGCTATTTGAACCGCAATCACCAGCAAGCGCTGGACATCCCAGTCGGACCCAGCAACCGCGTCGATCCCGACGGACCTGACCGTGGGCAGCCCACCCATTTCCTGCCGGTGGCGCTCACCGATCCGCGCGAACTCGGCGTGTTCGCCGTGACCGTGCCGAAGGACTTTGGATCGAAGACCGTCACCTGGACACTCACCGCGAACGGGGAGACCAATCAGGTTCCGGGGCGGCTGCACCCCGACTACGTCATCACGCCTTTTGGCGAGCCCGCACAAGGCGACACGCCACCTGTGCTGCGATTCGGGCCTGATGGACCGACCCATGCCGGCCCGCCACGGCTGATTGCGGCGCCCATCAAGACCGTGGTGCGGATGCCGCTGGCTCTGACCGTCTGGGCGACGAAGACCCGACCACCTCGCGCGGTACGCCGATCAGAAAGCAGTGACGTGCCGGTGGTGCTTGTCCAGTGGAGCAAGTATCGAGGCCCTGGCCCGGTCACGTTCGGCACCGTTCGGCCGGAGGTGGACAGAAGTGACGGCAAGGCGGTGACGACCGCCAGCTTCACGGTTCCAGGTGACTACGTCCTGCGGGTGCGCGCCATGGACGCTGCGGACCGGGGCAGCAATCAGTGCTGCCGGACGAACGCGCTGGTGGGCGTCACCGTCACCGAGCACTGAGCGCGACGGGCGGACGAATCCTGCCCTCCTGCCTCTCGATCTCATAGCCTGACGTCGCAGACACCGTCACGACGAACATCCTGGGGAGCTGGTGCGAAGGCCCGCCACCGGCTTTCATGAGTTCCACGCGGGCCGCGGCCGAGCCGCGTGCCCTCGATGGCCGACGCGGCGACGTCATCGGGCGAGCGGGTCCCGAGCAGCGCACGGACCGCCTAATGATCGAGGCCGAGCCGCTCGCGCGGGTGGGTGAGGATCTGTAGGTCCCGCCTCGCCGCGACATCGCGACGCAGCGCCGCCTCGTCGGGTTGGACTTGAGCAGATCTGATCTGATTGACGGGAGTCGCCCACTTGCCGCTCCACACGCACAGCTCCGTGATCGACTTCGACGGCTGTCGCGAGCAGGAGCAGGACGCGCCGAACCCCGTCGGAACCGAGGCTAGTGGAACACCCCGGTCCGAAGACCCTCGACGAACCGATCGGCCAGCAACCGCCAACCGGTCAGCGTCGAGTCGGCCCACACGCCGTAGGGCAGGCCGAAATTGACGACCAGCTCGTCGCGCCCGAGTCCGTCGAGATCGGCCGCGACGAAGCCGTCCGTAGAGAATGGATGGAGCGCGGTCCACCGCGTCAGGCCCGCGACGGTCCACAGGCCGAACTGCGGACCGAAATCGACGACCATGTCGAGGAAGCCGCGCCCTTCGAAGTCGCCCGTCACGACACGTCTCACGTCGAACGGATGAATGAGCCTCCAGTTCCCACCAAGCCCTTCTTCGTTGTACGCCCACAAGCCCGCACCGGCGAAGCCGATCACGACTTCGGCTCTCGGCGAGAAGTCACCACGGTTCACACCGCCGAGGAGCTCAGCCACGTGGAGCACACTCGCATCCTGCTCGTGGATGCGGATCCAGTCGAGCGACCCGCGACGGATCCAGACGCCCTGTCCGGGAAAGCCGACGACGAGCTGGTCGGCGGCAAACGACGTGACGCGCCCCGTCGCCATTAGGGACGGGACCGTGGGATGCAGCCGTTCCCACGTGCTCTGATTCTCAAAGCTCCAGATACCAAGACCGGGAATCGCGAGCACCAGATCGGTTCGACCGTTGCCATCGAGGTCGCCGGCCACGATCTGCGCGGCGGGCAGGTTGTGGATCTGGACCCAGGTGCTGTGATTCATCCAGACCCAGACGCCCAGGCCAGCGCCGAAGCTGGCGACGAGGTCCTCGCTGCCGTTTCCGTCCAAATCCGCACGCGCCATCGTAGTCGGACTGAGCGGAATCACCTGGCTCCAGGACGTGCCGCGCTGCCCGAGCAGCCACAGCCCGGCCGAACCAAAATCGGCAGCGACATCGTCCCACGACCACTGCCACGTCACTGCGCTCAAGCCGGTGACTCCAACAAACGCCGCGACGTTTTGGCGCCAGCCGACCATGAGCCCACTATCATTGATGTCGCTGATCTCGCTGGCCGCTGGATTCGCGATCACGAGCCGGACTCGATCGCCTGCAGCGGTCCACGAGAACGCCTGGTCTCCGGAGCGCCCCACGACCTGGCCACTGTCATTGATCGCAGTTGCCCGGCTGTTCTCGGCGTCGTCGCGCTGGGTCAGGTCCATCATGCCGCCAGCTGGAGTCCGGATGAAGGCCTGGGTGCGGTCTCCCGGAAAGGTGCTGTAGCCAACGGCCGCGCCGCTGGCGTTGATGTCCTGTGCCACGCTCGACATCCCGCCGAGCGAGCCGAGATCGATCATCCCTCCCGCGAGCGACCACACGAACGCGTGCGACTGGCCGGCGGTCGTGTCGGCGGCGCCGACGACCTGCGCGACGTTGTTGATCGCCCGTGCGACACTCGAGGTACCTCCCAGCGTGCCAAGGTCCACCATGCCACCGGCCGCGCTCCAGAGGAACGCGTGGGAGGCACCCGCGGCGGTGTCGGCGACACCGACGACCTGACCCTGATCGTTGATACCGTTGGCTTCGCTGGTCGAGCCGCCGAGCGTGCCCAGGTCGACGAATCCCGCCTCAGCCGTCCAGAGGAACGCGTGGCCGTCGCGCCGTCCCACAACCTGGCCAAGGTCGTTCACCCCGTTGGCGGCGGCAGAGAACTGACCACTGAGAACGATGGGCTGGGCCGTGCCGCTGGTCCAGACCAGAGCCCTAGCAGGTACCCCGTCGGTGCCGACGATCACGCCTGTGTCCGATACGGCGTTCGCGAAGACGATCTGGCCTCCACCTGGAAGTATTGTCAGCGGCTTCGGACCGTCGGCATCGACTGACACGGGCAAGAGGAACGTGGCAGCAAACGCGGCGAGGCGAAGCAAGCGCTCGACGCGAGAGCACCTGAGAGTGAAATGGAGAGGCACCGCATCAACGCGGGGAGACGAGACGCTTTCCGCATGCAAGGTGACTGGCATGATGGCTCTCCAGGGGTCTGCCCACGGATGAGCTAAGAAAACGACGCGCGTTGCCGAGATACCGATCGTATTCGAATGTGGGTAGACGGTCGTCGCGTAAGCTCCCCCGTCAAGCCGCGAATCTCTAGCGGCGGCTGTCTCGTTTCGGGACCAACGTCAGGATCTCATCCAGGACGCGCTCACGAGCACGCGTGGCAATCGCGCCAAGGCCGCCCGATTGCTCGACACGACCGAACGCGTGCTGAACTACAAGGTCCGGAAGTACGGCATTGACGTGAAGCGCTTCACGGGCCGGCACTGAATACCAGTCCGGACCTACTGCTGGGTGACACCCTCAACGTTCCTCCCAAGTTCCACCAGTGCCGAGGTGGCCCACGGAACAGCGACCACCATGGTGCTATCCGGTCTTCTGAAGCCTATCCAGCCATACGTCTCAGGTGAGACACCGACTAGCCACGTCTGCTTGATTCCGGCAACCCAGCCGAAATCCAGAGCAGCAATCGGCGTGAGCAGCTCGGCCTGCGTCTGGTGTGCGTCCAGCAGCGCGGTGTCATATACCACGCCTACAAGGCGTTGGTGTGCACCGCCGTCATTGGACTGCTCCTTCCGCGTTCGGAACACCTCGAAGCAAAACGATCGGTGATCAAGCACGACCAATCGTTCGTCGACGGGCGCTTCAGTGTCAGCGGCACTTCGTTTCGCGCGGTGCCGAGCCAGTGTTTCGCCGAGCGCGTGACAGCGCGAACCGGCGATTGCGGGCCGAAGCTCTTCCCAGCCTTCGGCGCTACGGGGAGAGGACGTCTCTGATATCACGCGCCAAGAGCTGCCGGCAATGGAGAGGTCGAGCCAGGCACGACCGCGTCGAGTAGGGGCTACTGTGGTTAGTGGAGGAGACCACGCTGCTTGAAACGTGAGTGAATGCAGCTGTTCGAGTAGTTCGGAAGACGTCACGTGCTGTCGGACGAGTTCTGCCGCTTTGTTGTCGCTGAGGTCAGATAGAAACGTGACGTAAGCCCCGGACTGACGCGGATCTTCGTCCTGCCTCCAGTTGACTCGATGGACAAGAACATGCGCTCTCGGATCCTTAACCGCGACTAGCAAACGCGACATCGTTGAATCAAACAGCAACGCTGGTTCCAAATAGCGCGGAATCGACCAGGACAGGCGCGTCGCTTTACAGACGCCATCGTAGTCCTCGAAGTCGTATAGTCTAAGTTCACGGTCACGTACAAACAGGTCTGGCACGAAAAGCGACCTGTTGCCTGGCCGTTCACGGCCATCTGGATCTATTCCGGTGCCGAACAGTCCGATACCCCAAACCGTGACAGCCTGAGGGGGGCGATTATTCGTCGGCGAAGCGACCTGCGTTTCTAGAGGCAGCTCGCATGGCATCCGATAGCTGTCGTGCCATAGCGGACCGCGATCTGAACTGTGCGACGTCCGCCAGACAGTCGCCGCGAGCATATTTCGAAGCCTACCGTTGACAGCTGTCTCAGCTGAGGCGCTCACAAAGCGACGAACGGTCCCGCCGTCCCACAGTTTATTCACCGGTAGCCCGACAAACGTCTCGCCATGTTTGGCTTTAGCCAGCTCCGATGCAGACCGTAACATTGCATTGAGATCCTCGATTGAGCTCTTTTCGACACGATCTGCTATCGACCTCGCCACGTTGAACTTGTGGAGACTGCCCATCGTCTTGCTGAGCACTATCACCACAGACGCGGTGAACACCACGGTCATCGTGGCGAGCGGTATCAACCACCACAGGCGACGCCGCCAGGCGACAGCTTTCTCTGTGCTCCTTGGCGAGCGCATGCTGACGAGCGACGCTCGCGCGTGACGCTGCTATGAACCGACCAACCTCCGCTTCAGTCTCGGAGAGACCCTCACCACGTCGGTACTGCAAAAGAATGTCGAACCAGCTATGTCGCCTGTCAGAAATCTCGAATACCTGGTTCAGGTCAAGTTCATCCAATCGGGCCAGATCTCCCTCTTCGAGAAGCGCGTTCGAATTCTGCCTCCAGCGTGCACATTTCCGAAGGACGTCGACGAACCCATCGAAGCGCTCTGCCTCGTAGTCAACAAGATTCCGGAAGTGTTTCCAGCCCCTGATGAAGGCCTCGTGCGACACCTTCAAAGTTGGATGGTCGGGATCTTCTTCGTCCAGAAAGAGGTACTTTACAGAGATGAACCCGGCGCCCAGGATTTGCTTCAGTCGTTCGCGAGGATGAGAAAGGCCGGGAAGGAGAGTCGGGCTGTCGACGTCTACGCGTCGCTGAAAGTACAGGCCGTTGGTGGGGTTCTTGAAGCCCAGCTTCTGGAGCACGGCGTCAATCTGAGCTTGCTCTGCCGTCGGGCGTTGGCCGTAGGTGTAGTCAGCCCAGTTTTCGAGGCTGTCCCGCAGAACGTTGAGATCATCGCGTTCCTCGAGACTCGGCCTAGGGCTGGCGAGCCCAGGCAACACGGCCCGCTCGAGATCGGCCCAGCATACTCTGGCTGGAACGCCTTCGCCCACGGCCTCCCGAGCGCAGGCTGCATGCCAAAGACGGGCCAGCACGTGCTGCAATAGAGGTAGATGGTCGGGATCGTCGGTAATGCTGGCCGTGTCCGCCAGCAAGCGGTCGATGACCCGTTCCTCGAAGGCGACGGTCGACGGCAGCGAGCTGGATAGTCGGCCGGAGCCTCGGAAAACGAGCCTCAGATAATTCTGCGCCGGATCAACGATGGCCCTCCGAAGCTCATCCTCGTCGAGCCGACGTACCAGGTACATTGACCTGTTGATCGCGTCTGGCAACTCGAGGTACGCGGCGCAATCGGACAGGTGCTCGCTTCGCATCGTCATCACGACGAAGGTGCGCTCATGCGGTGCCGAAAACTGATCGATCACGGCTTCGACGACCCGGCGGGCATCCTCGTTAGTGCGATTGCAAGGATGAAACAGTTCCTCGAATTGATCGATCACGAAGAGGAAACGCGCATCGGACCGGTCCGGGCCTCTTTCGGGCAACTCTTTATGGTATACGTCCACCAATTGCGAGAACCCACCCTGTCGAAACACCGTGGCAATCTCAGCGCGACGTTGCATTTCCATCGAGTCAGTGACTCGCAGCAGAACGCGGGAGAGTTTCCATGCCAGTCGGGTCACTGGCGTCTGTTCGCGTAAGTGATCTTCCTGGGTCTCGACGGTGCCAGGCGTCCAGACGATTGGAATCCAGTAACTGCCCGCATCGGCAATCCCATAGCCCCGTAGCTTCGGAACGACGCCGGCGCGAATAATCGATGACTTCCCTGATCCGGAGCCTCCAACCACGGCCACGAACTTGGTGTCTCTCAGCCGATCGATGATTTCATTGACCTGCGTGTCCCGGCCCAGCAAGAGAGAAGTTTCATTCTCCAAGAACGGCCGCATTCCCGGATAGGGCTTGGACGGCAATGTGAGTGTGTCGCTCATCGACTGCCACCTGACTTCAAGGTGTCTGAGGCACCTCAGGCCTGCTGGTGCTCGAGGACGCTCCGGAGAAAGCACCCTAACGTGCCGGCATCATCAGGATGCACGACCATGGCGCTAGTGTCATGCGCAGTAACGAACCGCACGACAGGCCAGTGTCGGACCGCCATCACCTCTGGCTTGTCGTCGGACGATTTCGCCGGGTAGACGACCAGACCCGGCGCCGGGGGCCGTCCTGGAAGGCGTTGATCGAGAAGAGAAATTTGCGCCTCGAGTGAATCCAGCGCCTTCTTTGACCATTGGACAATCACCCCGTTCGCCCTGTCCATGGACGCCGAACTGAACGCCTTCGGCAACAATTCTTCCGGACAAAGGCGGACTCCGGCGTTCGATGCGGCGCCGTTCCACGTGGAAAGAAGCGTCTGAGTCAAGAGAATCCAGCGCTCGTCCGACGTCGCCGAGCCCTCGACAAACACGACGCTCTCACCCGTGTGCCTCGAGGACTGCCTGGTCAGCGGGGGAGAACTAGGAAGACGTTCTGCATAGACGCACTGTCGGACTGCGTTGGCAAGGTGCTCGCGAATATCGAAAAATCTGTTCTTGAAGTCGGCGTTCATGACCGCTCCCTGGTTGAGGGCGGTCTGAATGTAGATATCGATTGGCCGATCGTTCTGCGGAGTCTTTTGAAAAAAGTCTTTCGAGATCTGATCTTCCGGAAATAGTGTTCTCCACGCCTCGGTCTGCCGCAGCAGCCGCATGTCAGGCTCTGACATGGCGATGATGTAGAGACGAGTGTGAAAGCCTTCTTGACCGAAGGCCTCTCGGAAGTACTCAAGCTCCTTCAGGCACCAGTCGGACGTCACGTAGTTGTTGTGAACGAACACCATCATTGCGAAGGATTTTCTGACGGCGGAGCGTAGCTCCTCGGATAACAAGCCTTGTGGCAGGCCGTTCGCGGGACGAAAGGCTGGTAATTTCTTGACTCCGACACGCCCCAAGCGAGGCGCCAGCATCTCGTCCAGCTTGGCCCCGAACGTGCTGATCCAGCCCTCCCACGCCCTGTCGTCGTCGAAGGCGTAACTGATGAAAGCACTGTATTCGTACTCAGAAAGGGCCGTTGACATGTTCGCTCCAAGCGGGGATGTTACGCCTTGCTTTCGTGATCGGTGCGCGTCAGGCCGCACCGGGACTCCATCCAGGCCAGTACTGCATCAAACGGTCGCTTCACCATCGTTCTGCAATACAAAGTCTCGCCGCTGGCGAACCTTCCGTTCTCGTACAGCTTGTTCACGGGCGAGCCGCCGCCGCAGAAGCCGAAGTGCGCGCACGTGCGCTCGCAGTGCAGGACGCCGTGGATGATGCCATCCCAGACGCGTGAGAAGCGTTCGCCTTGCGCGCTCGCGAAATAGCCGATGTCGTGCACGTTCCCGAAGGAAAAATCGCCGTACTCGACCGAGGACTGGCCGAGCAGCTCCGGTGAGAATGTGCTGAAGGCTCCATCGTGGCTGACCGTGACGAGGGCGAACGGGAGAACCTGCGAGTTGTCCGGCCACACACGGTCGTTCCACCGAAACGGGTGGCGCGGCTCGGCGATCAGGCGTCGTGCCACGGTGAGCTCTCGGATGTGCAGCTTCGACTCGGCTCGCTGCGTCCGCTCGAGTAGCTTCGTGAGAAAGGCCAGATGCGCTTCCTCGTGGCCCGCCAGGCTGGACGTCGGGTGAATACCCTCGGCTTCGTCGAAATTGCAGCCAACTTCGCGCACGCCCTGTGCTTCGAAGAAGTCGAGGAAGGCGTCGGCTTGCGCAAACGTGTCCGGTGTCACCACCGCGATAACGTGAAAATCGACGCCGTGTTCGCGCAGGCAGTCCATGCCACGAAGGACCCGCGCATGGGTGCCGGCGCCTGAGCGCGTCTTGCGGTGAGCATCATGCAAGGATGCCGGCCCATCCACGCTGACGCCGACCCGAACGCCGTGTTGCTTGAAGAGCCGGCACCAGGCCTCGTCAATCAGCGTGGCGTTGGTCTGGATGGAGTGCGACACGCAGCAGCGATCGCCGAGCACGTCGCTCAAGGCGTGCATCGCCTCGTCGTAGTACGAGGGGGGCAGCACGAGCGGCTCACCCGCGTGCCATACGACGGTCAGCGTCGGACCGACGAGATCGTCATCGAGCAGACGATGGGCCGCGGTGTGGATCGTGTCAAGGCCCATCCGCGCGGTGGAGGCTCGATTCGGCAGGTAACAGTAGTCGCAGTCGATGTTGCAGAAGGGCGTGGGCTGCAGGATCAAGAGGCGCGTTTTCAGTGCCGGGCAGAACTCCTCAGGGCTGAAGGCGTGGTCGTTCAGCGTCTCTACAGACGTCGGCCGCGCTGCTGTTCCAACCCACCTGAGGAGCGATCCAACGGTTGCCACGGCCAGGGCCTGGGACGTGAGGTCGAGGTCGATGAAGGGGGCTGCGAGTACTCGGCTACCCGTTGTACCAGTTGCCCCAGTTGTTCCAGCCGTTGTACCAGTTGCCCCAATTTCCCCAGTTTCCCCACTGCGCAAGCGGCTGCGGATCGGTGCCCAATGGCCGATCGGTCGTCTGCTTGAGGGTGTTTCGCACGGCTTGGACTCGCGCTTCGAGCGTCGTGCGGTCGGTTCTTGGTGTACCTACTGCCGGGGAGCTCGTACCGAGGACGCCGAGGGTACTGAGCGTCGTTGCGACGAGCTGAAGAAATGACCGTCCGCGGTTCCTGGCGGGCTTGGCCGAGTGATTCCGAGATTCCATGCGTCTTTTCATGGCAGCCCTCGTTGACGCCGACTTTTGGCGCTTGATGCCGCTTCAGCTAGAAGATCTCGTGTACTTTGAGTTCACTAATGTTCTCTAGATGGCTTCAAAGTACATCATTTGTTGCCATAAAGTCTTAACAAAATCCGACATGACGTCTGACACCCGTCCGTACCGGCCTCAAGCCCCCCGGACGGAGTTAAGTCTCTCTAGTAATGCGTCGTCGTAAGATCCTGCAAAATAAAGAGATCTTGGAAATTCGTGCGGGCTCACAGGTCAGCCCCGGGAAAGGCGCCAATCAGGAAGCACCGCCGACTCGATCGGCGTGCCACCTGCGGCCGCAACGCGCCGGGCCCGGTAAAGCACATCGACCATCATGAGCGGGCGCTGGAAGCCGAACCTCGAAGGGAAGCGCCGGGATGTTTGGACGTGGGACCGCCGTCGAGCGAGGTCAGCTGATGATCGTCGAGAGCGCGACGAGGACCGCCGCGCCGCCGGCAAGGTGAATCCAGAGGTCGGCGCGCTCATGGAGGAAGAGCAGGCCGACGATCGTCAGGAGCGCCGAGACGACGAGGAACCGCCAGTACAGGTCCTCCGACTGCTGCGTGACGCCGATGGCCGGGGCGCGGCGCTTGGCGTAGTCGATGATGCCGTTGGCAATGGGACGATCGCCGTCGCGATCCAGCTCGAAGTACTGTCCCCCGCCGTTCACGGCGATCTTCAGAGAGCCCTCGCGGTCGAGTCGTGAGTAGGTCGGCGTCTCTGGATCGGATTCGGCGTCGCTGGCCCTGGGAACCCACGCAGGCATCTTGCCGCCGCCGAGCGTGCCGACGCGACGCCCACGACGAAGACTGGAATGCCCGCATCCCGGGCGCGCTGGAGTGACTTCTCGACCTCGCCATTCTACGCCTCCCCGTTCTCCTCCTCTCCCTCCGTTCGCACGGGGCAGATCAGCACGGCCCCGCACCACGGGCATGTCGGTACCCGGACCACAGGTCCGATGTGACATCGCCGAGAGGGCAACCTCGAGCCTGTCGCGGGGACGCGGATTCCCACAGACGGCGAGCGCACGCGTCAGCCGGTCCAGTCGTCGACGCCAGGCGGTGCGCGGGCGGGCGTCGGCGGTGGCACCTCGGTCGGGAGGGCAAGTGCGCCGCGTGTGTCTGAGGCCTCGAGCGTCGCGATCAGCCGAAGCCGACCGCCGCAGCGGGCACACGCGAGCGAAAAGGCCACGAGAAGCTCGGTCATCCAGCCCGTGCACCGGAACTGGACGAAGCCTCCGGCCAAGAAGCCACAGCGCAAGAACGCCAGGAACTCGTCTGGCTCGACCCCACGGCGCGCGTCTGGCGTGGTCACGGTACCCGCGCCCCTCACCGGGAGCGGGTCGCGCAGACGACGGGTTGAACACCCTTGTCCAGCGGTGCCGGCGGAACGGCCGATGCCGCGTGGAGCGGCCTGAACCGTGCCGCTCCGACGACGTAGGCGGTTCCACCAATGGACGGCGCCAAACGCGGGACCTACGGTGTGACACGCCAGCCGTCACACCGGAGGAGCCCGATGTCACACCGCCATCAGCACCCCACGTTCCTGGGCTGCCTGGGAATCGTCCTCGCCATCGCGTCGAACGCCGCCGCGCAGTCATCAAGCCCAGCGCCCACGCCCGCCGACCCACCCTATCGAGCCGATCGCGGACCGGGCGTAGCCACCTCCATGTTCGGCACCTACGTCCGCGGCGGCGAGCTGCTCGTCTACCCGTTCGTCGAGCACTATCGCGACCGGAACTTCGAGTACAAGCCGTCGGAGTTCGGATTCGCCGGCGAGGTCGACCATCGGGGCCGGTACCGTGCCTCCGAAGCACTGCTCTTCCTCGCCTACGGCCTCACCGACGACCTGGCGATCGAGCTGGAGGCGGCGGCGGTCCGCGCGTCGCTCGACAAGGCCGCTTCCGACCCGTCGGCCGTCCCGGCGCGCATCGCCGAATCGGGCGTGGGCGACATCGAGGGCCAGCTGCGCTGGCGCTGGAAGCGCGAGACGGCCAGCGGTCCCGAAGCGTTTAGCTATTTCGAGGCCGTGTCGCCGTGCAATCGCGACAAGCTCCTCATTGGCACGTCCGCCTGGGAGCTGAAGCTCGGTACTGGCGTGTCCCGGGGATTCGACTGGGGCACGCTCACGACGCGCGCGGCCGTCGAGTACACGGCGGCGTCTTCGAGCCGATTCGACCTCGGCGAGTACGCGGTGGAGTACCTGAAACGGCTGTCGTCGCGGTGGCGGATCTATGCCGGCGTCGAAGGCACGCAGGACGAGGTATCGTTCGTGGGCGAGGCGCAGTGGTTCGTCCGGCCGAACATCTTCGTGAAGGTCAACAGCGGTATCGGGCTGACGTCGAAGGCGACCGACTGGGCGCCGGAGGTGGGCGTCGTTTTCGCCTTCCCGCGGCGATGACGGCCGGGAGGCTCGGCATCGGGAGGTGGTCATGAGCAACTGGGTGGATCGCACCACGCGGGCGTGGGCCGTCGTCGCCATCGCTGTGGGTGTCGCCCTGTTCGTCGTCTTGGAGTGGCGCGAGGAGCCCACGCTCAGGGCGTGGGATCTCGCGATCGAAGCCCTCGAAGTGCTCCCGCTGGTGTTCGCCGCAGTCGGCGTGGTCCTGCTTTTTCGCATCACCGCCCGTCAGCGCGAAGACCAGCTGGTACTCATCCGCGACCTGGAGGTGGCGCGCGTGCAGGGCCAGCGGTGGCGCAGCGAAGCGCGGACGCTGCTGACCGGCCTGGGCGACGCCATCGACGCACAGTTCACACGATGGAACCTGACCGACGCCGAGCGCGAGGTTGCGCTGCTCCTGCTAAAGGGCCTGAGCCTCAAGGAAGTGGCCGCGGTGCGCGCCACCGCCGAGCGGACCATTCGTGCGCAGGCCCAGGCCATCTACGCGAAGGCCGGCGTCAGCGGCCGAGCGGCGCTGTCAGCCTTCTTCCTCGAGGACCTGCTGGCGCCGATGACGGGCCAAACCGCCGCCATGTGAGGGTGGTGACGAACCCACGCGCTCCGAGTTGCGGCGGCCCGTACTGACACGTGATTTCATGAGAATTCAGCAGCGCCAGCGGCTTCCTTCAAGTCTCGTTATCGAAGATGTCTCGGCAGCGGCATCGCACGGTCGCAAATGAAAGGCTCAGCGCCTGCGGAGCTTGTACTGCAACCGTAGCGACTGCGCGATCTGCTTGCCCTGGCGCTTCTGCTCGGCGCGTGCGCTGCCGTCGTGGCGCTCGCGCAGGAACTGCTCTTCGCGCTGAAGCTTCCGGTAGCTGTCGAAGCGATCTCCGGCCAGCGCGCCCTCGTCCACCGCCGCCAGTACGGCGCACCCAGGCTCGCGCTCGTGCGAGCAGTCGCGGAACCGGCAGCCGGCGCCCAGCGCCTCGATGTCGGCGAAGACGTGCTGCACTCCATCCTCGGCGTCCCAGAGCTGTAGCTCGCGCATGCCTGGCGTGTCGATCAAGATGCCGCCGCCGTGCAGGCAGAACAGCTGTCGCGCTGTCGTCCGATGCCGGCCGCGGGCGTCGTGCCAGCGGATCTCCGACACGTCCTGCAGTTCCGTGCCGACCAGCGCGTTGACGAGCGTCGACTTGCCCACGCCCGACGACCCGAGCAGCGCGGTCGTGATTCCGTCCGCCCGAATCGCCGACCGGATCGCCTCAAGACCATCGCCGCGGAGCGCGCTCGCCACCACGATTGGGACGCCTCGTGCCACGGCGGCCATCTCGGCGCGCCACGCCTCGTGGCCGCCGTCAGCCAGGTCGGACTTGTTGACGACGATGATCGGGTTCGCGCCGCTCTCCCACGCGAGGGCGAGGTAGCGCTCGACGCGACGCACGTTGAAATCGCGATTGCACGAGGTGACGAGCAGCACGATGTCGACGTTCGCCGCGACGACCTGCTGTTCGGCCGAGCGCCCGGCCGCGGCGCGCGTGAACGCCGAGCGCCGATCCAGCCGCCGCTGAATGGTGGCGCTCCCCTCGCCCGGTCGCAGATCCGCGAGCACCCAGTCGCCAACGGTGGGCACATCGGCACGCGTGAGCGCCGCGTGTCGCAGACGCCCCGCCAGCTCGCCGCGCCACTCAGCGTCAGTGGTCGCCAGGCGGTAATGCTCGCGCGACTCCCAGACGACGCGCGCTGGCGCGCAGCGGGCACGCTCCTCATCGGTCACTTGCCGGTCGAAATACGGACTCCAGCCCAGATCGTGGAGTGAAGGCACGGTCTTCTCCTCTCGCGAGCGCTTCGTCGAAGCGCACACCGACAACGTTCAGATGTGAAAAGAGTCAGCGAGGGTGAAGGAAGGAATCCGCGGCGATCGAACGACGAGACGAGCTAGCGAACCGCGACGACCTTCCTTCCGGACCGGACCGTCATAGGCAACTCCGCCATCGATTCTAACATCGGTGATCGCGCAGCATCGACGCAGGGTAGCCGGTAATGGCGGGGATGGAATGACCGTCTCCTGGCACTCGTCGTGCGGGACTACGGGATGCAAGCCCCGGTGGGACCCACGCACCACGATCGTTGTCCTGACGCTCAGTGGAGGCGCGTGCCGAATTCAGGAGCGCGTCCGCTTCGGACTTTCCGTAGGCGGCGGTCAGCACGCTGCTCGGCGACGGCCACCGCTCCCGCTCACCATAGGACGCAAACGGTAGCGCGGCGGAGTACACATTGCGCACGAGCTCGAAGTACGGCGTGCCGCCAGCCACTGATTCTCGGCCCGAAAGGCTCAGTCGGCCTCCACCGATGGGTGATATTGACCCCCTCGGAGCCGGCGGCGACCTCGGCGGCGCGCGCATCGACGGCCTCAGCCATGCGTTTCTCGAGCGGTATGTCTGGACAATCGACTCTGACGCGAGAGAGTACCGATTCGGACACACGCAGGCAGGTCACCTGAACGGAGGCAGGTCGGCGAACGTGAAGACCCCTGCCAGAGACTCAACGCTCGGCAGTACCACACTCCGGTGCGCCGGTCACATTCCTCGCATGGCGTGTTAGGGTCACGATCAACCAGTTCCACGGTTCCGGGGGACGCGCCAGGAATCGAGTGCAGCACATCGTCGCGGCGACCATTGGCAACGCTCACGCAAACACCGCCCGAGGGAAATAGAAGGACACGATCCAGTTGGGCAGGTCGACAATCTCGCTGATGCGCAAGTCGCCGCAGACGCTGCACAGCATGTAGGCTTCCACGGCCGGCATGCCGTGGCGGTGGCTCAGGAGCTCTACCATGTCGCGCACCGCGGCTCTGGCTGCCTCCATGAGGTCGGGGCCGATACCAGTCGAGACCTCGTAGCCCCGGATATCCAAATGACTCGTCACCGGCCCGGGCACGGTGAAGCGCGGAAAGGCCAGCGGGGCGTGCTTGATCAGTTCGAATCTGAGAGCCACGCTCATGGGGCTCTCGATCGCCGTGCCGCAGACTTCTCCGTCGCCTTGCGCGGCGTGGGTGTCGCCCACCGAGAACAACGCCCCGGCCACCTCCACCGGCAAGTACAGCTCCGTGCCCGTGGCGATGTCTCGCACATCCATGTTGCCGCCCACCCGACGTGGCGGCATGATGCTGTGCCTTCCGGGCTCCGCGGGCGCCAGGCCAAGCGTGCCTGCGAAGGGCTTTAGGGGAACCTTCGCCCATGCACCGAACACGGCCGGTTCCAGCGTGACGGCGTCGTATTTCCAGACGTGCAGCGCGGGCTCGGGAAACTCGTCGGCGAGCAGGCCGAAGTGCGGGATCACGGCCGACCAGCCCCAGCCCGAAGGTTTGAAAGAGAGGAGCGTCACCTTCAACTGATCGCCGGGCTCGGCACCGTCGATGTAGACCGGGCCGGTGACTGGATTGACGCGGGTGAAGTCCACCGCGGCCAAGTCGGCTGCGGAACTCGACGGCGTGATCTGGCCGCCGCTCCCGTCGGTCACCTCGAACTCGACAGAGTCGCCCGGGGCGACATGCAGCACCGGGGGGATGCTGTGGTCCCACCCCCAGTGCGCGTGATGACGGTGGATCGTGTGTGCCGACATCCTGACCTCGAACAAGTCGCCCGTTGTCTAGGCTGCTTCCACAATGGGTGACCTATGACTGGAGCGTTCTTGGAGCCGCCTCCAGCGTGTTGGGTCGACCGCTCCTTGAGCATAACCTGCCGTGCTCGTTGGGTAATGGGCGGCGTAGTGGCCTCGGACCGGCCTGGCGGCTCGGCCTTGCGAAACGCGAGAATTCGTTTTCCTGCTCGCGCGAGGGTGTCGGTGAGCTGGGCGGCGGTCCCGATGGCGACCTTCTAGGCTCGTACCGCATCGCCACCGCGTTCCATGGTCCTTTGGCCTGGCTGAACGCCCTGGAGAACCACGTCTGCGGGACACGACCGGACGTGGCCCGCATGCCTCGGGAAGCAGATGGCGACAGCGGGATGAGTACGGCTGCGGGTGTTATCCAGCGAGCGGCGTCGACACGCCAAGTTTGAACCCGTCCGGATCCCTGAACTCGAACATCCGCGCACCCCACGGACGGTCTTGCGGCTGACTCAGCAGCGTCCCGCCCGCTGCCGTGATCCGCGCGGCCGCTTTGTCGACATCCGCAGCGCCCGCCACGTTGATCTGGAGATAGAATCCCTGTCCCTTGATCCGATCCCAGCCCAGCTTGCCGTCGTCCTGATTGAGGACGATGCGGCAATCACCCGCAGCGATGACGGCGGCGGCAACCTTCCCTTCGTTCTCGAACGTCTGAGCCACCGCAAAGCCGATCGCGTCGCGGTAAAAGCGAATCGATGCCTGCAGATCCTTACAGGTGATCGAGCAGCCCAGGTTGGTCGCGTTGATTCCGGCAGTCGTATCGGTCATCGCTCTCTCCGGTGGTGCGCTGGGGATCCAGGATTAGTCGGTCAACCGTGGACGGGAAGTGTATGGGGAGAGTGGGAGCGGCGCAACCCGACATGATGGCTCCTTAGTCGCCGCCCACGGTTGAGCTGCGGAACGAGACTCGTTGCCGCGACACCCACTGTATCTTCCTCCGCACCAGGAGTAGGATGCCCGTCGAGACTCGCTCCACACATCAGCAATCACGCTTTTTCGGCGACCGCTGAAGCCTTGGTCCGGAGGTGCTTATGAAGCGTTCCCCACGAACGGAATGCTCGAAATGCAGCAGCATCGGTCGCGCGCCGCGTGAGGCTGCGCGCTCCCGCACCGCAGGCGGCCTGTACGGCGCCGAGCCGCCGATTGAGCCTGGCGGGCCCGCAGCTGGACCGGTGATCGTCACCTCAGATGGCATTGAAGTCACCCAGGCGATCCAGAACATGAATCACCTGGTGCCGCTCGTCGCGGGCAAGCGGACCGTCGTGCGAGTGTGCCTGAGTGCGACCTCGTCGACGCCGCTCCTCGTCCACGGCTTGCTCAAGGCTCGGCGTCGCCCCCGCGGACGCTGGCATTTCATCCGATCGGCGGCTCCTGCCCACATCGATCCAGCGGAGAACGGGCAGTTGCGCGTCAAGCGGGAGCATGAGACCAAGAGCCTCAACTTCATTCTACCGGCTGCCCTCGGAGTGGCCGGCCAATTGGAGGTGAAGCTCGCAAAGGTCTGGCAGACGGCGCCGGTCACGTTCCTCGTCCCGCCGCTCGCCGCGCGTCGGACCGTGACGTTTGTGTCCACGCCGCCCTTCCGGGTCCGCGTGCTCGGTATCCGGTATCAGTTCGGCACTCCGGCCTCCTCGGCCGAGCCGTCGCCGCTCGACTACACGCTCATCGAATCGTGGCTCCGTCGAGCGTACCCCGTCGCCGAGGTGCAGTGGTCGCAGGCGGTCGTCAACGGACCATCGGCGTGGCCATTCAACGCTTCGACCATCAATGCGTTCGTCCGCGGCATTCGTATGAGCGATGTCCTTGGCGGAGTCGATGACCGCACCCACTACTACGGGCTCGTCGCCGACACAGGTGGCTTCATGCGCGGTCTGGCGTCTGGTATTCCAGGCGCTCCCGATCCTTCGACGGTCGCATCAGGCCCTACGGGCCCTGGCACGTTCGGCTGGGACACCGACGGGTCGTACGGCGACTGGTACACCGGTCACGAGCTCGCCCACACTCTGGGCCGCTTCCACGCCGAGTTCTGCGGCGCCGTCGGTGGCGCGCCCTATCCCTTCACCAATGGGCAGCTGTCGAACGCCGACGGCGTGTTCGTCGGATTCGACACCGGCGACGCGGCTCATGGTTTACCGATGCGCGCGCTTCCTGGTACGGTGTGGCACGATGTCATGTCGTACTGTTCGTCGCAGTGGTTGTCGTCGTTCACCTATACTGGCATCCGTGACCGAATCGTACAGGAAGACGCGTTGCCAGCCGGCGCGGCACTAGAGGGCCCGGTGCGCCGTGCAAGAGGACGAGCGGTGAGTCGCTCGGGATCGGTTCATGTCGTCGCGACCTTGAACTTGACACGCGCGTCCGGACGAATCCGTCACGTCACCGCCTACGATCGACCGGCGCGTCGGACGACGGCCGTGCAGGGCGCGCGAGGGAGACGTTCGGCCGAGCCCGATGTGTCACTTCGCTTCTACGGAAGCGGGCCCCGACCGCGCATCATTCCGGTGGCCTTCATTCGAGATGCCTGTACCAATCGTGGAGACGATGTGACGGGAACGGTCGATACACTGCTGCCCGCCATCAAGAACGCCACGCGCCTCGAGCTCGTGTTGAACGGACAGGTCGTCGACACCTTCTCAGCTGGCGATCCGGTTGGTGCGGTCCGCAACATCCACAGTGCCAGGCCCGCGCGTGCGAGCACGCGACGGAGCCGGGCCGCCGCTGGAACCACCGACGACGTTGAGGAGGCGGCCCTTCTCACGTGGCAACCGAGCGGTGGGGCCCGACGCGCCCGAGCACGCGCCGAACGCGCACCGTCACCAGTTCACTACACGGTGCAGATCAGCACCGACGACGGCGCGACGTGGCGAACCGCGACATTCGACTCGACCGAACCGCAGGCTCGGATCGATCGCCAGCTCTTCGGAGACGCCGATACCATCAAGGTCCGGGTGGTGGCCACCAACGGATTCCGCCGTGCGGTGAGCGAAAAGACGATGGCCGCGAGCGACTTCTAAACCGTCAGGTCGGCGGGCCGCGTCGGCACTCGACCTCGGGTCGTCGCTCCGGGCCGACTCTTCGTGCTCAACCAGCCCGGCCACCTGATCGCCCGTGAGAGCGCGCTCATGACCTCCTGCGCGTTGTCGGTGACCTCGCCGCGACTCCCTGTGCGTTGTCGAGGCAGACGACGTCCGAGGTCAATCGAAGACCTCAGACTTCGGAAAGCGCCTAACGTTTCGCGGTGCTGTCTTCAGCGCGTCCGGCGCTGAGGCTGTTGGGCAGCCCGTAGTTCCCTTCGTGGCATGCGTACTCGAAGATGCGGTAGCTCGAATCGCGGTTCATCGGCATCGCTACCGTCCACGGCGACGTGTAGATAGCCGGATCCTCGATTGTCACTTCGTAGTCGATCTGGTTCGGGCTCACGAGCGTGAAGCGCTCGACGACCTTCAGCGCCTCACTCTGGGGAATGCCACGCAGACCCTGGGTGGCGATGTTCGTTGCGATCGCTCCCTTGTCGTTGTAGTTCGTGATCTCGACGATGAGCGTATTTCCCTCCCAGCGGCCGCGGGAATCGCCGTTCCAGAGCCTGATGAGCGGCGACGCATGCGGGCGCCCGTCGATCGGGATGATGCGCGCCTCGTGGATCATCTCGTAGAGGATCACCACGTAGCCGGGAGCCTGCAGGATCTGATATCCGGCGCCATACCCAGGCGGAAAGATTCCCGCTGGCACCCCTCGCGTGATGCACCTCTCCCACGGCGTGTGGTGTTCCCAGGAGTCGGTGAGTTGAATGAGATTGCGGTCGCGCCTGGCCTCGGCCTCGGGCCTGATCGGCGCTCTGCCAGTCGGCGGATCCACGATCATCGACCGCCGCTGCGGGTTGCGCGGCGCGCTCCCCGGTCCGTCCGCGAAACCGCTCACTTCGCGTGGTGATCCAGCCGGGCGCGGCAGGGGTGTCGTCACGTCGGTTGCCGGGAACCAGCGTCGCAGAGCCGCCAGACGCTGGTCATCGGCTTCGCTCGGCGCTTCGAACGGCGTCGAATCGAAATTGGTCCAGATGCCCTGGATGTCCGGCTGGCCGTCCGGAGTCAGCGGCGGCGTCCAGCGCTTGGCTATTGCGGCCGACTCAGGCGCCACCGCAGTCCGGCTCTGCCCGGCTTCGCCCCCCACCGCGCCGAGGATGACGACCGCCGCCACTGAGACCGCCTGCGCCGTCGAACGTGTCCCCTTCTTCATGGCTCACCTCATGGAAGCGCCAGCCCGAGCTCCGATAAATTACTCTCCGACACGACGTGACCGGTCGTCCTTGTCGAACGCACGGAAGAACCTCGTGGCAGCTCAGCCCACCTGCGATTGGCGCAGGGCCACGATCGCCGCACTCATCGCGAGCATCAGCCCGGCGGGGAGCGACTTCATCAGCGGGTCGCCGACCTTGAAGTGCATGGCGATCGCGCCAATCATGAGCACGGCCACCAGGCCCGCAGCCTCTCGCACCGGGAGCGCGAACCACACCCCAGCAATCAGGATGATCGCTGCTCCGATCTTCAGCGCGCCCACGAGGTAGAAGGCGAAGCCGGGAAGGCCGTACGCGGCAAACTCCCCCTGCAGCGTCTGCGCGGCGCCGCCGCGATACGATGTGCCGGATTGTGAGCGCACCAGCCAGACATTCAACAGCCCGAGCCCGACAATCAGCTGAAGCAGACTCGACAGTGACAACCACTCCGTGATGTGTTCCTCGCAAATGACGAATGATCGTCGTCGCCGCCTAGCAGGCTGCTGAAAAACCCATCGAAACCGGATCGACAAGGCGATCCAACCGTACTACGATGCGCGCACCCTTCCCCACAGGAGCGTATGCGTG
>Ga0194132_10003386_pt1 | contig 28447 bp, 25 predicted proteins | sample TA2KigOf80mmetaG_FD_148612 | JGI IMG/M metagenome (GOLD analysis project Ga0194132, IMG submission 148612) | Freshwater microbial communities from Lake Tanganyika, Tanzania - TA2015054 Kigoma Offshore 80m | ecosystem: Environmental > Aquatic > Freshwater > Lake | place: Tanzania: Lake...
GCCCCGGGCCGGTCGCCCCGGGCCGGTCGCCCCGGGCCGGTCGCCCCGGGCCGGTCGCCCCGGGCCGGTCGAACGATCAGCCCTCGACGGCTTCGGGAGGCGGCGGCGTCTTCGCGAACCAGAGCACCGCGACGCCGAGGACCGCCGCGATCACGGAAGCGGCGAAGATCGCGATCTTCGCGGCGGAGAAGTCGACCGCGACCGGGAACGCCTGGCCCGCGATGAAGAGCGACATCGTGAAGCCGATGCCGGCGAGGCAGCCCGCGCCGGCGAGCTGCGCCCACGAGTATTCCGTCGGCTTGACGGCGGCGCCGAAGCGCACTGCCAGAGCCGAGGCCGCGACGAGACCGATCGGCTTTCCGAGCACGAGGCCGAACACGATCGCCGCCATCAACCCTCCGTGCCCGGAGAACACGTCGCCGCGCAGCTCGACGCCGGCGTTCGCGAGCGCAAAGAGCGGCAGCACGCCGTAGCTCGACCACGGCTCGACGTGGCGCAGGAGCCGGTCCGCGGGCGACTCGATCCGGTCGTGGATCTCGTCGATCTGACGCAGCGCCGGAACGGACGGCCCGTGGCGCAGGACCTCGTCTCCGTACTTCGACTCCGCGACGATGATCGCGTTCGCCTGGATCATCAGCGTCCGCACGTTGGCCGGCGGCCGCGTCGGGATGAAGAACGCGAGCAGCACCCCCGCGAGCGTCGCGTGCAGCCCGCCCGCATGCACGCAGATCCACAGCGCGATCCCGACGAGCGCGTACGGCAGCACGCGGTAGATCCCCGCACGATTCATGAGCGCCAGCCCGATCGTCAACGCGACGGCGAGACCGAGGTGCAAGAAGCTCATCGCGCCCGAGTAGAAGATCGCGACCACGATGATCGATCCGATGTCGTCGACGATCGCCGCCGCCGTCAAGAAGATGCGCAGCTCGACCGGCACCCGGGCTCCGAGCATGACGATCAGCGCCACCGCGAACGCGGTGTCCGTCGCCATCGGCACGCCCCAGCCCCGCGTCCACGGCCCGTCCGGAATCAAGAGGAGGTAGACCAGCGCCGGCACCGCCATGCCGCCGATCGCGCCCGCGATCGGCAGAGCCGCCGAGCGCCGGCTCGCGAGGTGTCCGACGGTGAACTCGCGTTTGATCTCGAGTCCGACCACCAGGAAGAACACCGTGAGCAGGCCGTCGTTGATCCAGTGCTGCAGCGACATCGAGAAGGCGAAGTCGCCGAAGCGGAGCCCGACCGCGGTGTGCCAGAAATGGTCGACCGCCGGCCCGAATGCCTAGTTCGTCAGCGCGACGGCCAGGGCGATCACGAGCACCAGCAGCAGGCCCGTCGAGGGCGCCCAGCTCGCGAAGTCGAGCGCCGCCGAGCGCACGCGATGGCCGAGCGAGTTCAGCATCGCGTCCGTGAGCGAGCTCTCGTCCCATGGTCCGTCGTAGCGGCGACCGTTGATGAAGAACGTCGGGGTGTACCGGACGCCGCTCTCGCGCGCGGTCTCCATGTCGTCCGCGACGCGCAAGCGGGCGCGCTCGCGGCGGTCCTCGTCGTCGTCCGGCCGGATGCCGAGATCGCGTGCGACGGACTGGAGATCGTCGTCGAGCAGATGCTCGGAGCGCGTCATGAGCTTGACGTGCGCGTCCCAGAAGGTTTCGTGGTCGTCCGCGCACTCGACGAGCTCGGCCGCCGCCCGCGCGATCTCGCTGTTCGCCACCGGCCGATGGCGGAACACGTAGCGGAGACGCGTGCCGAGGTGGTCCCGGACCTGCGCGATCGGCTCGTTCGCGGCGCGGCAGTGCGGACAGTCGTAGCTGCCGTACTCGACGAGCGTGATCTCGGCGGTCGACGAGCCGAGGACGTGGTCGTAGTCGTCGTCGACCGGGCGAGTCAGCCGGTTCGAGCCTGCCGCTTGCGACATCCGCGCCTCCCGATTCGACTCCCCGCCCGAGCCGCAAGAGGTTTCGCGGGCGGCGGACGGACAATCAAGGGGAAGCGGCGGACGGCGTCGCGAAGGCGCGCAGCCGATAGAACGAAGCGCCGATCTCGTTCAGGATGAGGCTTCCGACCTGCAGGATCTCGTCCGCGGGAGGTGCCTGCGCGTAGAGACCGGCACCGGTCGCGGTGCGGTCGCCGAAACGGATCTCGCGACGCTCCCCCGAAGCGAGCACGAGCGACGCTTCCGCTTGCGGCTCTTCGAGCCCGAACCCGGAAAGCGGCCGGTCCTCGCGCGGAAAGCGCCCGACGACGGGGAGGCGAACGAGCCCCGCGACGAGCGCCTGCACCTCCTCGTCGACCGCGGCGGGAGCGGGCGTCGCCACGGGCTCCGAGGCGTCGCCGGACTCACGCAGCTCGAGGCGCCGCACCGTCCACAGCCGATCCTCTCTGCGCACCGCCTCGAGGCGGCCCTGCCACGTCCGGACGGAGATCTCGTTCACCTCCTCGGGAGGAAACGAGAAGAGCGGCTCGACCTGATCGCGCGGCGGGGGTGGCGGCGGCGGCTGAAGGCTCGCCGCCCACAGCGTCGCGAGCGCCGAGAGAAGGATGACCGCGAGCGAGACGGCGGCGCGCGTGATCGCGGACATCCCGATCCCTCAGCGCCGGCGGCGCCGGCGCAGCACGACGGCGATGCCGACGAGCAGAACGACCCCGGGCTGCGCGATCACCGCGATCCAGAAGATCAGGTTCGAGAGCCGCGCCGAGACGTACACGGGTGAGAGCGGCCCCGGCGCCGCCGCCTCGGCCTGCACGCGCGCGCCGCTCGCCTCCCCTCCCGTGAGCCAGCCGAGCACGTTGACGAGCAGATCCCGGTTTCCGAGGAGCGTGATGAAGTTGTCGCTCGCGAAGTCCGCGTCGCCGATCACGACCAGCCGGCCGCCGTCCTCGCCGATCGACACGCCCATCACCCCGACGGGACCGCGCCGGTCCGTCGCGGCGTCGAACGCGACCAATCCGGCGCGCGTGCGCGCGGAGCCCGCGGCGACGAAGCTCTCCGGCATCGTGCGCGCGACGACCTGGACGGGCGCGCCGAGATCTCCGGCGCCGCCGTCGAGCGTCGAGATCGAGCGCGCGCGCCCGAGGACCGCGGGGGCCGTGAGAGCCTGCGTCGCCTCGTGCTCGCGATAGACCGGCACGAGCACGTTCGTGCCGTCGCTTCCCTCGACGCGATTCACCTGGTCGATGACGACGTCGTCCGAGAGGCGGAGCCCGTACTTCGCGATCCACTGCTCGAAGTGCGGGAGCTGCACCGGATCGACGAGCACGAGCACCGCGCCGCCGGCGCGCAGGTACGCGTCGAGCCGCTCGAGCTCGTGCTCGACGAGGTCGACCTCGGGCCCGGCGATCACGACCGCGGAAGCGTCCTCCGGGATGCTCTCGCCGCGCACGAGCGAGAGCGTGCGCAGGTCGTATCCTTCGCTCCGCAGGAACTGCGCCGCGCGCCCGAGCTGATCGTCGTAGCCGGGAGAGAGCCCGCGCTCGCGATGTCCGCCGAGGAAGTAGAGGACGCGCGCCTTCGCCTGAACGATCTGCGCGATGCCGCCCATCAGGAGCTCTTCCGTCTTCGCCGGCACGACGCGCTCGCGCCCGTCATAGGAGAGGACGGCCTGGTCGTAGCGGCGCACGCCCTGGTCCTTCGCGCGCTGCGGGTTCCGGTCGAGGTCGATCAGCTCGTAGCGGACCTGCGAAGAAGCCTCCGTGACGAGCTCGAGGAGATCGCGCGCCTCGATGCGCTCGCCGCGGCCGTAGTAGTAGTCGATCTCGAGCGGCCCCTTCAGCTCGCCGAGCACGGATTGGCTGTACGGGGACAGGGAGAGCCGGCTCTGCAGCGTCAGGTCCCAGCGCCGGTTCCCCAGCTCGGAGAACGACTGCAGCGCGACCGCGACGGACAACACCGCGACGAGCGACAGCACGAAAGCCGCCCAGTGCATCGCCGGACGGTTCACTTGACGCCTCGCCAGCGGCGCGAGCCGAGCGCCTGCACGGTCCACGCGAGGAACACCGCGATGAAGAGCAGCAGGAAGGTGACGTCGCGCGTGTCGATGCCGCCGCGAAAGAAGGTGTAGAGCCGATCGAAGAGCGAGATCTGGTTCAGGATCCAGAGAGCGGGCGCGCCGACCGCGGCCTGGTTCCAGGTGAGCGCCCAGAAGAGCACGAGCACCGTGTAGGTGACCGCGGCCGCGAGCACCTGGCTGTCCGTCAGAGCCGAGATCAGGATGCCGCACGAGAGGAACGCGGCGCCGAGAAGGAAGAGCCCGAGGTAGCCCGCGAGGAGCGCACCCATGGGCATCGACGCCTCCGCCGGACCGAGGAGCAGCGGATAGACGAGGGTGCCGCCCAGCATCAGGAGGAGCACGAGGAGGGCCGCGAAGTACTTCCCGAGGACGATCTCGAGATCGCGCAGCGGATAGGTCCACATCAGCTCGAGCGTGCCGAGCCGGCGCTCCTCCGCGAAGAGCCGCATCGTGAGGAGCGGCAAGAGCGTCAGCATGCACTGACGCATGTCGAGGAGCTGGTACTGCCAGAGCCCGCGCGTCAGATCGAGCCCGCCGCTGATCAGGAAGAACGAGAGGTTCGAGTGGAAGTAGAACCCGGAGAGCGCGAGGAAGAGCGCGATCACGACGTACGCGAGGAGCGAGCTGAAGTACGAGACGAGCTCCTTCCGGATCACCGCCGTCATCGGTTCACGCTCCCGCTCCCGCTTCCGACGAGCCGCAGGAAGATGTCCTCGAGCGAGAGCGTCTCGCGCGAGAGCTCGAGGATCACCCAGCCGCGTGACGTGACGGCGCGCGAGACCTCGGGGACGACGCTCTCGTCGTCGACGACGAGACGCACGCGGTCCTCGGCGACTTCCGCGCGCTGCACGCCGCGCACCGCTCCGACGGCGACGGCGAGCTCCTCCGGTGCCGTGTCCGCGCGCAGCCAGAGCGGCAGCGCTCCCGCGAGGCGCCGCGAGAGCCCTTCGGGGCTGTCCTCCGCGACGAGCTTTCCGCGATTGACGATCACCACGCGCTGCGCGACCTGGCTCACCTCGGAGAGGATGTGGCTCGAGAAGACGATCGTGCGCTTGCCGCGCAGGCTCTTCACGAGCTCGCGGATGCCGGTCACCTGCCCCGGATCGAGACCGGAGGTCGGCTCGTCGAGGACGAGGACGCGCGGATCGCCGAGGAGGGCCTGCGCGAGGCCGACGCGCTGCCGGTAGCCCTTGGAGAGCTTGCCGACGAGGCGATGGCGCATCTCCTCGAGCGCGCAAGCGGCGATCGCCTCCTCGACGCGGCGCGGCCGGTCGCCGGAAGGGATCCGCTTCGCGCGTGCGACGAAGCCGAGGTACCCCTCGACGCTCATCTCGGGGTAGAAGGGCGCGTTCTCGGGGAAGTAGCCGAGGACGCGGCGCGCCGAGAGCGGCTCCCGGCGCACGTCGAAGCCGCCCACCCGCACGGTGCCCTGCGTCGGCGGGAAGATCCCGGCGATCACCCGCATCGTCGTCGTCTTCCCCGCGCCGTTCGGCCCGAGGAATCCGACGCACTCGCCGTCCGCCACCGAGAAGGAAACGTCGTCGACCGCGACGAAGTCGCCGAACGTCTTCCGCAGGTGGGAGACCTCGATCATCGGCCGGACAAGGTAGTGTGCTTCTTCTACCCGGGGCAAGGCCCGGCCCGGTCGTTCGCGCCGCCGGCCGGCCCGTTCGCCCCGGGACGGTCCGGCCGGGCTGCGGGACGCTAGCCTGCATTTCTCACCAGATCACGTCGCGAGGCGGTCGAGAGTGCCGAAGATTCGCGAGCCTCGGACCGGAGGGCGACGCAGGCGTACTTGAACAGTACGTCGAGGAGCCCGGAGGGAGAAGCTCGCGAAGATTCGGTGCTATCGGCCGCCGCAGTAGGGATCTGGTGAGAAATGCAGGCTAGGACGCCGCGGCGTGCTCGCCCGCGCGGCGGCCGAAGAACGTGCCGTCGCCGAGGCTGATGCCGCTCGCGTAGCCGCGCGCGGCGAGCGAAGCGGCCGTACGACCGACGGCATGGAGACCGGCCACGACGGCCCCCTGCGCGTCGAGCGCGCGACCGTGCGCATCCGTCGCGAGACCGCCGAGGGTGAACGTCGCGTAGATGGCGCGGCTCGTCACGCGGAGATCGATCGCCGCGAGGCCCGGTCCGAGCGGCGTCAAGAACGGTGGCCGCTTGTGGAAGTCGGGATCCTCGCCGCGCGCCGCGTGCCCGTTGTAGCGCGCCATCGTCGCGGCGAAGCGCTCGGCGGGAATGCCGAGATCGGCGGCGAGCTCTTCGGGGCTCTCGGCGGCCCATTCCGGGCGGAGCCCGATCATGTTCCGCTCGTAGATCTTCTCGTCGACGATCAGGAACACGTGCCCGCGCTGCTCGATGAGCGCGTGCCATCCGATCCGGCCGGTGTAGGTGTCCTCGTTGATGAAGCGCTCGCCGCTCGCGTTGACGAGGACTCCGCGCGCGAGCCGGTGCGGAGGACCGAGCGGCAGGGCGCACTCGAAGGAATCCATGCGGGACGTCGCGGCGCCGGCGCCGAGGCCGAGCCGGATGCCGCTGCCGTCGTCCGCGGCGCTGCCGACGCGCCACAGCGGGTCGGGACGGTGCGCCTCGGGACAGTGCTGCGCGACCATCGCCTCGTTGTAGATGAAGCCGCCGGCCGCGAGGACGACCGCCTTCCGCGCGCGGAGCGCCGTCGTTCCCGCGTCGGTCTTCGCGAGGACACCGACGATCCGCTCGCCGTCGCGGACCAGGCGCTCGACGCGCGTCCCCGCCTCGATGCGCGCCACCGTCCTCGAGAGCGCCTTCGTCAAGCACTGCATGAGGAAGTTGCCGGAGCTGTCGATGAACTGCGGCTTGTGGCCGCGCGGCGCCGGCTCCGCGATCTCGTCGAACGGCCAGCTGTCTTCGCCGCCCGTGAAGAGCAGCCCCGAGTCGTCGACCGACTCGCGGTTCGGCTCGTCGCAGAACGCGGCGCGGAACGGGACGCCGTGTGCGACGAGCCACTCGAAGTGCCGCACTGACTCCACGCAGTATGCGTGCAGCCGCTCCGCATCGACGCCCGGACCGAGCGCCGCGGCGAGAAACCGCTCCATGCTCTCCGGCGAATCGCGAAAGCCGCACGCCTGCTGCAGTGCGGTCCCGCCGCCGAGATAGATCAGCCCACCCGACATCGCCGACGTGCCGCCCGGCTGCTCCTGACGCTCGAGGGCGAGGACGCTCGCGCCTCCGTCCGCCGCGGCGATCGCGGCGGAAGTGCCGGCCGCGCCGAGGCCGACCACGATCACGTCGGCCTCACGCTCGAAGCGGACTTCCGAAGCCGGTGCCGCCTCGATCGGTTCGATCTTTCCCTGGCTCATCTTGCCCGAGCTAGCGATCGTCGTCGGGGGAAGCCAATCGGGAGCGTCGCTGGTCGATCACGAACGTCAGGACCGGCAGCAGCATCACCGCGGGGAGCACCCAGAATGCGGGCTCGTCCCACTCGATCCGGCGCGGCCGGTACACTCCCCCGCGCACGAGCGCCGAGCCGAGGTAGAGCGCCAGGATCGCGAAGCCGCATCGCTCCCAGAGCCGCATGTCGATGCGCGCGGGGGGCGGAGCGTAGTGGACCTCGTGCGGCCGGTCGCCGCGCGCGAGGAGAAGCCGCCAACGATCGAGGTCCCACACGAGAAGCCCGATCGTCCCGAGCCACATCAGCGTGACGACGATCGACGTGTAGACGATGCCCGTGCTCCAGCAGAAGACGCCGATCGCGGTCAGGATCGGCAACGCGAGCGCCGCGCCGAGCGCCGCCCAGCGCTGCGTGCAGAGCAGAGCCGCCGCGACGAGCTGCAGCACGCCGACGAACGCGTAGAACCCGCCCGTCGCGTGGAAGCCGTGCAGGAAGTCGTGGAACGGACCGTGATTCGTCGGATCCGTGAACGGCTGGCCGAGCACTTTCTTCAGCGCCGCCGGAACGAACGCGAAGCCGATCAGGAACCGCAGATTGACGACGAAGAGGTTCGCCCAGCGCGCCGCGCGAAGTCGCCCGAGGAGCGCGTCGATCATCCGTCAGCGGCCGGACTGCTGCCGCAGGAGCGCGAACGAGAGCACCGCGAGCGCGCTCTCGAAGGCGAGGCCGCCGGCGGTGTAGCCGGACCAGCCGCCGTCGACCACGGCTCCGAAGAGTCGTCCGAGGAAGAGCCCCGCGGTGAGGAAACCGATGGCGGTCAGCGCCGTCCGAAGAAGGTCGCCGCGGAGCGCGGCGAGAAGGGCCAGAACGCCGATCGCCGCCTGGAGCCCGCCGTACATCGCGCGGAGCTCGGTCGTCCCGGTCGGCGTCGTCGCCGCGACGCCGGCGGCCTCGGCGAGAAATCCGGGCTGCGCGAGACAGAAGAGGCCGTAGGGCAGCCAGGCGAGGGCGTTGACGAAGAGAAAGATTCGCGTACGATCCATCGCCGGTCGATACGCCGCCGACGCGGGACGCGTCAAACCGCGTCGCAGCCGTCGGCCCGCGTCGCGACCTCACCCGCGCGGGAGCAGCAGCGCCTCCGCGCCGTCGAGGAGCGCTTCGACCTCCGCCTCGCTCGTCGCCTCCGCGGCGAGGTGCAGCGTCGGACCGGCCGCGGAGGTGCGCGCGAGGAGCCACCGGTCGCCCTCGAGCAGGAGCTTCATGCCGTCGAGCTCGATCACCGAGCGGACGGAGAGCTCACCGATCCGCTCCGGCGGCGTCGCGAGACGGCCGGCGAGATCCGCGAGAGCGGATTCCGGGATCTCGAAGCGGCGTCTCTGCAGGACGCGACGCCCGGCGTCGCGGAAGAGGTCCTCGAGCTGCGCGCGAAGCGGGCGACGGCGGTAAGCGAGCATCTCGACGACCAGGAGTGCTGCGAGGATGCCGTCCGGGTGCGGCGCCGAGTCCGCGAGCGCGAGCGCTCCCTCGTCCGCGGCGAAGAACGCCTCGCCGTGCGCGAGGAGACCGGCGAGCTCGCGGAATCCGGTCGGCGTCTCGATGACGCCGAAGCCGCGTGCGGCCGCGACCGCGTCGAGGAGATGTGACGTCGCGACGGAGCGGCCGAGCCCCCGACCGGAGGCCCCGCGCGTCTCCGCGAGATGATCGAGCACGAGCGCCAGAACGTGATCCGGGCAGAGCACCGCGCCGTCGGCGTCGACCGCCGCGAACCGGCATCCGCTCGGATCGACCGCGAGCCCGAGCGCGTGACCGTGTGCGACACGACGCGAGAGCTCGCCGAGACGCTGCGGCGACGGCTCGGGCCGCACCTGTCCGAACTCGGGGTCGACCGTGTCGTGCAGCACCTCGCCGGCAACGCCCCACTCGCGCAGCAGGCGGTCGAGCGTGCCGTGCGCCGTTCCCCAGAGGAGGTCGCATGCGACGCGGAGCCGGCTCGCGCGGATCGCCTCGACGTCGACGAGCTTCGTTATCGCCTCGCGATGCAGCTCGCCGACCTCGACGTCGTGCCAAAGGCCGAAGCGGCGTCCGTCGGCGGGCGAGAGGCCCTCCGGTGGACGCGCGCGCTCGGCGAACGCGGCGACGCGGCTCTCGAGGTCCGCGGCGGCCTCGACGCCGAGTGGGCTTCCGGACGCATCGATCAGGCGTACGCCGTTCCACCGTCGCGAAGCGTCGCCCGCGGTGACGACGATTGCGCCCGCGAGCTGGTACCGCGCGACCGCGGTCGCGGCGGCAGGCAGCGGAGCGGGAACCGGGCACCACGAGACCGGGACATCGTTCGAAGCGAGAACACCGGCCGCCGCGGCGGCAAAGTCCTCGCCGAGGAAGCGCGTGTCGCGGGCGACGAGGAAGCCGCGCTGCGCGCGCACGACCGAGTCCTCCGCGAGCGCCTGCTCCGCCGTCGCCTGGGCGATCGCGCGAACGCGCGCGAGCGTGAACTCCTCGGCGAGTCGTCCCTGCCAGCCGGAGCCGTCGAGTCGCAACGCCGGCGTCGCCGCGGCACCTCCGGAGAGACGACCCTGCACGCGACGGTAGAGCTGCACGTAGCGCGCCGCGGCGCGCGTCCACGAGAAGTCGCGCGCCATGCCGCGCAGAACGAGAGCGCGCCAGCGCTCCGGCGAAGCGTACGCGGCGAGCGCGCGATCGACCGCGTCGAGGAGCGACTCCGGCGTGTGCTCGTGGATCCAGAAGCCGGTGCCCTGCTCCGGCGCCTCGTCCGCGTCGAGCACCGTGTCGACGAGGCCGCCCGTCGCGCGCACGACCGGCACCGTGCCGTAGCGAAGGCTCGCCATCTGGTTCAGGCCGCACGGCTCGTAGCGCGACGGCATGAGGAAGAGATCCGAGCCCGCCTCGATCTTGTGCGCGAGCGTGTCGTCGAAGCCGTCGCGGAAGAAGAGACGTCCCGGCTCGCGCTCGGCCGCCTCGCGCAGCGCGGCCGCGATGCGCGGCTCGCCCGTGCCGAGGACCGCGACGCGCAAGCCGCGATCGAGGAGCCCGGGCAGCGCCGCGAGGAGGATGTCGAAGCCCTTCTGCGTCACGAGGCGCGAGACGACGCCGGCGACCGGCGTCTCGAGCTCCGCCTCGAGGTTCGTCTCGAGGACGAGGTCCGCCTTGCAGCGCCGCTTTCCGTGCAGGTCGTGCGCGTCGTAGGGGGCGACGAGGTGCGGATCGTTCGCCGGGTTCCAGAGCTCCTCGTCGAGCCCGTTCAGGATGCCCGTCAGGTCGCCGGCCCGCTTCTCGAAGACGCCCTCGAGGCCCGCTCCGAGCTCCGGCGTGCGGATCTCCCGCGCGTACCGCGGGCTGACAGTCGTGACGTGGTCGGCGAAGTAGAGCCCGCCTTTCATGAGATTGACGCGGCCGTGGAACTCGAGCCCGTCGACCGCGAAGAGCTCGCGCGGCAGCCCCGTTGCGGCGAAGTCGGAAGCGGGAAACAGCCCCTGGTAGCCGACGTTGTGCACCGTGAAGACGATCGCCGCGCGCCCGAGCCGCTCCGTGCTCTGCCCCGCGACGTCCCGCCCGACGATGCCGCCGCGGAGGTAGGCCGGGATCAGGGCGCTCTGCCAGTCGTGGCAGTGGATCACGTCCGGCTCGATCCCGAGCCGGACGATGCTGCCGAGCACCGCGCGGCAGAAGAAGGCGAAGCGGCGCGCGTTGTCGGCGTAGTCGAGCCCGTTCTCGCCGTAGAAGCCCGGACGATCGAAGTACGGCGCCGCCCCGATCGCGAACACGTCGACGCCGGGCGGCCCGGCGGAGGCGCGCAGGAGCTGCGCTTCCTCGTTCCCGTCATGCAGGCGGACGGTCAGCGGCGGGAGGTCCCGCACCGGCACGAAGTGATCCCGCATGCCGCGGTAGAGCGGCAGGAACACGGAGACGCGGTGCCCGAGCTGGGCGAGCGAGCGCGGCAGCGCCCCCAGTACCTCACCGAGACCACCCGTGCGCGCCCAGGGCGCGACCTCCGAAGAGACCATGACGATCTGCATGGAGCCCGCCCCGATTTTCGACGGCTACCGAGCTACGGCAAGCACATCGGGGTTCGCGAGGAAGGGAGGCCGCCGCTTCTCGAGCCACGCATCGATGCAGTCGCAGATCATCGTCGTCTGGTGGACGACGACGTCATGGGTCGCGCCGCCGATGTGCGGCGTGCCGATCACGTTCGGCAGCACCATGAAGCGGTCGTCCGGCTGCACCGGCTCGCGCCAGAAGACGTCGAACGCCGCCGCCTTGACCTTGCCGGAGGCGCACGCCCGGTAGAGCGGCTCCTCCTCGACGGTCGCAGCGCGGCCCGTGTTCACGAAGTAGACGCCGTCCTTCAGGAGGCCGATCTCACGCTCGCCGAGCAGGCCCTTCGTCTGCGGCGCGTCGGGTACGTGCAGCGTCAGGAAGTCCGCCTGCGCGAGCACGGTGTCGAGGTCGCCGCGCTCCGCGCCGAGCTCCCGGAAGACCTCGTCCTTCACGAAGGGATCGTACGCGAGAGCGCGGGCGCCGAACGCGAGCACGCGCTTCGCGACACGCTGGCCGATCGCGCCGAAGCCGACGATGCCGACGGTGCGACCGTAGAGCTCGACGCCCATCATCGCCTCGTACATCGTCAGGAAGTCGCTCGCCTTCTCGATCCGGTCGCGTTTCCCCTTCACGAACGAAACCGCGTCGTACACGTGCCGCGCGAGCGTCAGCATGAAGCAGAGCGTCAGGTCGGCGACCGCCTCGGCGTTCCGCGCCGGCGTGAAGAAGACCGGGATGGCCTTCTCCGTCGCCGCCTTCAGGTCGACGTTGACGGGATCGCCGCGGCACGAGCCGATCATCTTGAGCTGCGTCGCCTCGAGCAGGTCGCGCTGGATGAAGTCCGCCTCGACGATCAGGACGTCGCACCCCTCGTCGTTGATGCGCTTCGCGAACGCCGCGCCGTCGAAGTGGATGTTCTTCGTCTGCTTCCAGTCCTCGATGTGGGTGCCCATCCGCTTCTCGAGCCTTGCGAGACCTTTCGGGTCGAGCGACGCCGTGATGAATGCCTTCACCGTTTCTCCTTCTGGTCTTCCGGGTCTTCCGGGTCTTCCAGATCCTCGAGGCCCATCAGCTTCTCGACGAGGTCGATCACGCGCGAGCGGAGACGGCCGCGGAGCGCGGGGCTCTCGATCGTGCCGCCGAGCATCGTCGCGACGTGCGGGCTGTCCAGCATCGACACGAGGAGCACGGACTGCACCGTCAAGAGCACGAACGAAACCTCCTCCGAGGCGAGGCGGTCGCCGGAGAACTCCTTCGTCCAGTTTTCGAAGGTGCGCCACGTCGGCCCCATCACGCCGCGCTCGCGCCGCGGGCTCTCGCCCGTCGACTCGATCAGGCGGCGGATCAGGAGCTTCGGGATCGTCGGATCGTCCGCCAGGAAGTCGAACGTGATCCCCATCGTCTTCTCGATCATCTCCCGCGCCTGCGCGGCGGAGGTCGGCCGCGTGATCTCGTCCTTCACGAGGTCGACGAGCTGCCGGAAGACGTGCTCGAACACCGCGAGGTAGAGCGTCTCCTTGGAGTCCCAGTGGTAGTGGAGGCTCGAGATGTTGACGCCGGCGCGGCCGGCGATCTCGCGCGTCGAGGCGCCGTCGAAGCCGCGCTCCGCGAAGACCTCCTGCGCGACCTGGAGGATGCGGGCCTTCGTCGAGGGGCGCGGAGCCTCGCTCGCTTTTTGTGCTGCGGCCTTCACGGGGGTTTCAATCGATCGATTGAACCCTAGGAAAGCGCCTCCGTGGGGTCAACGCTCGCTCAGAGGCCCTGGGCGAGGAGCCCGTCGAGAGGAGTCCGGCGGCGCTTGTGGATCGTGAGGAGATCGAGGAAGCGGCGGGCGTCGGCTTTGCGGGAGGAGGCGCGGAGGGATTGCAGGTAGAGCTGGCGGAAGAGGTCGCATTGGGCGTCGCTTCCGCCGATCGCGGGCATGCCGGCGATCACCGGCTCGAGGAGAGTCGCGGCCCGGCGTGCGTCGCCGCGGCCGGCGGCGGCGCAGGCTTCGATGACGGGGCGGCCGATCGGAGCCCAGACGCGGCGGGACTCGTCGTCGGGCAGCGCCGAGCGCGTTGCGACGCGTGCGAGCATCTCCTCGAGAGCGTCGTTTCTGCCGGCACGCGCGAGCGCGTAGGCGAAGTGCGCGTTCACGAAGGGCATGAACGTTTCGCTTGCGTGCGGAAGGATCCGCTCCGCGATGTCCTCCCACGCGTCTTCGACTTCGCCGCCGGCGACCTCCATGCGCCAGAGGAGCGCGATCATGTCGAGCTGCTCGCTGACGGAGTCGGCGCCGGCGATCCAGACGTCCTCGCGGAAGAGACGCGACGCCGCTTCGAGGTCGAGCTCTTCGAGGTAGAAGAGCGCCAGGTGCCACAGGTCGTGGCAGACGATGATGCGGCCGCACTTCCGGAGCTCCGGGAGGAAGGCCTCCATGCGGCGCTTGCCCTCGTCGACGCGCCCCTGACGGATCAGCGCGTGCGAGAGCGCGTGCTCCGCCCACGGATTTCGCGGCGCGAGCTCGATCGCGCGCGTCGCCTTCGCCTCGGCGCCGGCGAAGTCGTCGCAGAGCTCGCTCGCGAAAGCCGCCATCGCGAGGTAGTCGGGGTCGTCGCGGTTCGCGTCCTCGAGGCGCGCCATGTGCGCGTAGAAGCGCTTCCCCGAGTGCTGCTGGCCGAGGACGTAATAGAGGAACTCGCACATCTTCGCGGCGGCGAGATCGCGCGGCCAGGGCTCCGTCAGCGCCTCGAAGGCCTCGGCGGCGCGGTGAAAAGCGCCCTCGTGCCAGAGCCGGAGGGCCCCGTGAAAGGCGCGCTCGCGCTCGTTCGCCGCGGCGAGGCGCGGCTCCACCGCCGCGAGGTGCTCCGTCGCGGCCGCGACCAGCTCACCCGTCTGTCCGAAGAGAAGGAACGCGGCGGCGTGCAAGCGAAGGAGCGGAACGTCCGGATGCGCGCGCACGTCCTCGAGGATCCGCTCGGCGCCGGGCTCGATGCGGACCAGCCGCGCGACGTAGTCGTCGATCCCGGCGACGATCTCGGCGTTCGCCCCGGAGACCTCGAGCCCGCGTGCGTCCTTCGGCATCGACCGAACGTAGTCGGGCCGCCGGGCGAATCCCAGACGAGGAGCGACGCCGCTACTCGACGACGACCTGGACGGAGTCCGTCAGCTCCGGCGAGTGCTCGTCCGCCGGCCAGCGCGCGGTGATCGTCGTCGTGCCCGGGGCGAGCGCTCGTCCCCAGTTCGACTGGAGCCCTGCCGCCGCACCCATCTGCAAGACGCTCGTGTTCGACGAGGTCCACTGCACGAGGTTGTTCACACCCCGGGTCGCACCCGAGAGGTACTCGACGCGCGCGCGCAGCTTCAGGATCCCTTGCAGAGACAGGTGGAAGACGCCGTTCTTGTCGGGCAGCGGATCGAGCTCGAAGATCCGGAGATCGACGCGCACCTTCCGCACCGTCACCATGCCCGTGGCGCTCTTCAGGAAGCCCGCGTCGTTCGCCGTGACGGTGACGATCCCGTCCGCGATCGACGTGACGCGTCCGGCTTCCGCACCCGTCGCGACGACCGACAGCGCGCTCGGATCGCTGACGCTCCACTGCACCTGCGTCGTCACCTCGACCTCGTGGCCGTCGGTGTAGATCCGGAACGCGCGCAGGTTCCGCCCCGCCGGGAAGTCGAGGTTCGATTCCGCGGGTCGCACCTCGAGCCGCTCGACGCGCGCCGCGCTGCACTCGACCGTCGTGTCGCCGAGCGAAGCGGTGGACGTGAGCGACGTCGCGGGATCGCGGATCGAGATCACCGCGGAGCCGACCGCGAGGCAGCTCGCGAGACCCTCCTGCGAGACGTGCACGGTGGTCGGGTTGGTCGAGGTCCATGCGACCGAGGTGCTCCGGTCGGTCGCACCGCCCGTCTCGAGGAGCGCCAGGCCGTAGAGGCGCTCCGTCTGTCCCGCGGCGAGCGTCATCGTGCGCGGATCGTCCTCCAAGTCTGGGCTGGGCGAGACCTGCAGGCCGACGAGCGTCCGGCCGACCGCGACGACCGCGCGATCGAAGCCCTGCGAAGCGATGCCGGTCTCGGGATCCGTCGCGCTCACGAACGTCTGCCCCGCGGCGATCGCCGTGAGATGCCCGCTCGAGTCGATCGAAGCGACGCTCGAGCCCGCGACGGCCCATTCGACCTCGTCGGAGAGGTCGGCGACGCTTCCGTCCGAGTAGTGGCCGAGCGCCTGGAACTGCTGGTCCTCGCCCACGGTCAGCGCCACGGCGCGCGGCTCGACCGAGATCGAGACGAGACCGGTCACGACGTGGACGACGCCGCTCCGCGCGTTCGAACGAACGCCGGACGCGGGATCGCTCACCTCGATGATCGCGATGCCCTCGCTGCGACCGATCACACGGCCCGGGACGTCGCGGTCGACCTGCGCGAGGCCGGGATCACGCGAGCGCCAGCGGACGTCGGTGATGACGTCGGACGGACCGCTGCCGTCGTTCCACATCGCCTCTGCGCCGAGCTCGATCGCCTGTCCGACCTCGACGACGTTCGAGGACGGATCGACGGTGAGACGGCTCACGGCGCGCACGAGGACCGGAAGCCTTCCCGTGACGCCGCTCGCGCGGTGCTCGACCTCGATGAACGTCGCACCGGCGCGGCGTCCGAACACCGCGCCGTTCCCGCCGACGATCGCGATCCGCCGAGAAGCGGGACGGAACGCAACATCGCTCGTCGCGAGCGGCACCGTGCCGCCGCCCACGAGCAGAGCCGTGATCGAAACGCTTCGCTCTTCGCGCAGCGGCACGACGAGGCGCTCGGGATCGAGCACGAGACCGACGACCTCGTCCGGGTCCAGCGCGGGTGGCGTGCCGACGGCGATGCGTCCCGTCGCGCGATCGGAGCGAATGCCCGAAACGGGTTCCTCGACGTGGACGATCGTGCGCCCGTCGGCGATTCCGGTGACTCGGCCCTTGTGGGAGCCGTCGTTCACGCCAGCGATGCTGCCGTGCTCGACCGACCAGTCGACGTTCGCGGTGATGTCGACACCGGTCGAGCCGTCGTCGTAGTCGGCGAGCGCCGTGAGCTGCATCTGCTGGCCGAGCGAAAGGCTCACGGACGGCGGCGAGACGGTGAGCCTCAGGAGCTGCCGCACCTCGATCCGCCCGGGCGCGCGCGAGCGCTTCCCGGAGATCGGATCGCGAGCGCGGACCTGAGTCTGGCCGCCGCCGCCGGCGGTGATCTCGCCGCCCGCCGCGGCGGTCGCGACGCGGCGATCGACGACGCGAAGCAGAACCCGATCCGTCACGTCGGTCGTCGAGCCGTCGCGATGGATCGCCGTCACGGTGAACGAATCGCTCTCGCCGGGCTGCAGGCGAAGGACGGGCGGATCGAAGACGAGGTCGCGGATCTCGGAGCTGCCCGGAGTCGGCGACGGACCCGGCGTCGGTGCGGGAGCAACGACGGTCACGTCGCCCTCGCTGATCGGCGAAGCGATGCCCGTGTCGACGTGCATCGCCGAGATGCGCGCGACGCCGGCCGCGACTCCCGTGACGAGGCCGCGCGTTCCCTCGAGGTTCGAGACCGAAGCGACGGACGCGACGGTCGAGGACCACTCGACTTGCGCGGTGATGTCCGCGCCGACGCCGTTGTCGAAGGTGCCGAGCGCCAGCATCGGCGTCGTCGCGCCGATCGCGACCTCCGCCGAGACCGGCGAGAGGTGGATCTGCGTCAGCCCGCCGACCGTGACCTCGGGCCGGTCGCCGACCGACCGTCCCGACGGGTGCTGGATCGAGATCCGCGCCGTTCCGGGTGCATGCGCCGTCACGAGACCCGCCGTGTCGACGGTCGCGAACTGCGGCCGATTGCTCGAGTACGTCACCTGCGAGGTCACGTCGCGGAACGTGTCGTCGTCGTAGCGGCCGGTCACCGTGAGCTGCGCGGTGCCGCCGGGGAACGTGAGGATGTCGACGGGCGCGGCCGTGATCTCGAGGAGCTCCGCGTTCGGGTCGGGCGCGTTCACGACGGTGATGACCGCCGCGTCGGGCTCGGAGTCGGTCCCCGAATCGGGATCGGTCACCTGGATCTCGGCGACTCCTGCTTCGAGCCCGGTGACGAGACCCCCTTCGACGCTCGCGACGTCTCCCGGATCGGCCTCCCACTCGACGATGTCCGTGACGTCGAAGCCCGTGCGGCCGTCGTCGAGCTCCGCGAACGCCGTGAGCTGGACCGAGTCGCCGACCTCGATCGTCTCCGTCGTGGGATCGATCGTCAGCGCGACGATCTCGCGCACGGTCACCTCGACATCCACGCGCACGTTGGTCGCGGCGTGCCGGACGCGGATCTTCGTGTCTCCGCTGCGGCCCGCGATCGCGCGACCGTCGACGACGGTCACCACCTGCGGCTTGCTGCTCTCGAACACGACCGCTTCGGTCAGGTCGGCCGTCGAGTCGTCGTCGTAGACGCCGGTGACGGTGAGCTCGACTTCCTCGCCTGGGCCGAGATCGAGGGAGGCGGGCTCGACGACGAGCTCCTCGAGCTCCGGAGCCGCGCGCGCGAGCCCCGGGGCCGCAACGAGGGCGGACCACACCGCGACGCATGCGAGGAGGTGCTTCAAGGGAGTGTCGGACGTCGGCGTTGGCTCGGGCTTTGGCTGGGTCGAGGCTACCACGCCGGGCAGCGCCGCGCGCCCGGCTCGGGAGGAGGATTCCTGCGAGACGTCCGGGGTCCGCTCGGAGCAAGCAGGGCTCCAGACGGACGAGCGCCGGCCGCGAAGAATCGGCCTCCGCACGGCCATAAACCCGCGAGGACCGGCGCCGCTGCACGATTCCGAGCCGCGCCCTGGCGTCCGCCCGGGCGACCGCGGCCGGCCTCGGGCTCAGCTTCCCGCAGACTTCGCGCGGGACCGCGGCCTCGATCCGAGGCCCCGCGCGGCCCGCGAATCGAGCGCGGGCGCCATCGCGGTCGGGCGCGCGCTCGCGAGAGCCGCCTGGAGACGCTCGACCTCGGCCTCGAGCTGGCCGATCCGGAGGTCCTTCACGCGCACCTCGCGCTCGAGCTGGGTCACGCGATCGACGACGAAGCGAAGCTGCCCGATCTCCTGCACGACTCGGGTGAGCTGCGCCTCGAGCATGTCGTTCTCGCTCCGCAGCTCGGCGGTCGCGCGGTTGACGGCGCGCGCCTTCCGCGCCTCGGCGCTTTCGAGCTTGCGCCGGGCTGCGGCGAGCGCCTTCTGCAGCTCCCCCACGCCGGCGATCGTTCTCCCGCTCGAAACGTCCCGCCCCGAACGGCCCTTCACGGCCATGACGGCTCCTTATGGCCACCTCTGCAGCGAGGCGCAAGTGCTGCGGGCCTCACGGACGCCAACGGCGGTGCATCCAGAGCCACTGCTCCGGCTGCTCACGCACGATCGCCTCGAAGTCGAGGGAGACGCGCGCCATCGTGTCGAGGAGGACCGTCGGATCCTTCCCGCGGGGCGGCGGCTCGTGCGGCGGCTTGACGAGGATCTCGTGCCGCGCGGTCTCGCCGATCCGTGCCAGGACCGCGACCTGGATCGGCGCGCCCGTGAGCTGCGAGAGACGCGCGGGGCCCATCGTCGTGCGGGCGAGATGCCCGAAGAACGGAACGGGTGCGCCCGTCGCGCCGGGCGAATGCTGATCGATCGGGATCGCGACGAGCGCACCTTGATGGAGCAGGCGCAGGATGCCGCGCGCCGCTGCGTGCTTGTAGATCACGCGCGTGCCCGCGAGCGCGCGGATCCGCGTCACGAGATCGTCGATCTCCGGATTGCGGAGGGGCCGATGCACGATGTGGATCGGCTCGCCCATCAGCCCTTGAGCCTGCGCGAAGAGCTCCCAGTTGCCGAAGTGGCCGGTCGCGATGATCGCAGCACCGCCCTTCATCCGCTCGCGCCACGCGGTCTCGACGTCGGGGCTCGCGAAGCCGACGAAGTCGCGGATGTTCTCGCGCGTCAGCGATTCGAAATGCGCGGCCTCGGCCGCGAGGAAGCCGAGCTGCCGGAAGGACGCGTGCAGCGTCGCGCGATGCCAGGCGGGATCGCGCTCCGGAAACGCACGCGCGAGGTTCTCGAGTCCGACGCGACGCAGCCGCGGCGACAGGAACGTGCCGGAGCCGACGATGGCGCCCATCAGCGCGCGCGAGCGCTCGAGCGAAAGCGCACGCAGGCCGGCGAGGAGCGTCATCAGGAGCCGGTACTCGAACCGCGATCGTCCCGCCGAGAAGGGGGCGTGATGGCGGTGGACCTTCGGCTCCTTCGGCTCCGTCGTCACGGTACGACTCCGTGGAGCATCCTCGGGCGTCGCCGCGGAATCGCCCCCTCGCCGTGCCGAAGAACGAAGGTTCGTGTATGAAGGGCCGGGCATGGGCCGGTGGGGGGTTGTCGTCGCGCTCGCGCTCTTCGCGAGCCTCGTTCTGGTGGCGTGCCCAGCGCGCCGCTCGCCCGAAGCCCCGAACGGCATCGATCCGACGTTCCTCGACATGGCGTGAGCCACGGGGCGCTCGTCCGGAGACGCGCTCCGGCGACTTCGCGGCGATCAGCCACGGGTGCGAAAGTCGACTGCGCGGTAGCGCCCGCCCTTCAAGGCCTCGACGAGCCCCTGCTCGTCGGCGATCTCGTCCTCGAACTCGGTCGCGCAGATGCCGATGAAGCTCACGAGGTGCGAGTCGCTGCCTCCGAAGCCGAAGTAGCCGTAGGTCTGCATCAGCTCGCCGACGCGCTCGTTCTCGGCGGCCTTGCTGCCGCCGTTCAGCGCCTCGACCGCGACGACGCCCTCGAGCGGCGGCTTCTTTTCGTAGTGCGCGCAGAGGCCGACGTTCACGCGACCGGGGTGGCAGGGCGCGGCGATCCCGCCCATCCGCTCCACCTCGGAGATCACCTCCTGCGCCGGCAGGCGGACGTCGGCGAAGTCGAAGCGGCGCAGCATGTCGCGGTTCACGCCGTAGACGAGGATGTGCCCGTACTCGCTCTCGACCTCGGCGCCGCGCAGGATGCGGACCTCGTAGCGGTCCTCGAGATCGCGGTAGTCGGCCTCGAGGTCGAACTTCCGGTGCTCGGTCAGGACGATCCCGTCGAGCGGGCGCTCGGCGCGCTTTCGCGCGAGGATCTTGAGGTACGCCTCGACCGGAGCGCGGCTGTCGTCGGAGAGCTCCGAGTGGAGGTGGAGATCGAGGATCACGCTCCGCCTCCCCCACCTCCGCCGCCTCCGCTGCCTCCGCGCGGCCGGAAGCGCGGGATCGCGATCTCGTCCGTCACGTCCTCGAACGCCACCTCGACGGGCAAGCCGATGCGCACCTGATCCGGCGGGCAGTCGACGACGTTCGTCAGCATCTGCACGCCTTCCTCGAGCGTCACGTACGCGAGCACGTAGGGGAGCGACTCGCGGAAGCCGGGCGTCTGGTTCTGGTAGGTGACGGTGAAGGTGTAGACCTCGCCGCGTCCGGAGCAGAGGAGCCACTCGACGTCGCTCGAGAGACAGTTCGTGCAGACGGCGCGCGGCTGATGGCGGAGCGTGCCGCACGAGAGGCACTTCTGGATGCGGAGCTCGTGGCGACGACACGCCTCCCAGTAGCCCTTCGATTCCTCGTCGACGCGCGGGAGCGGCTTTCCGGAGCGACGCTCGGCCATCTCACGCCCTCCCGAGGAGCAGCGTCGCGCCGCTGTGCCGGATCCCGAGGAAGCCGCCGGTGCCGTGGCAGAGAGCGATCTCCGCGTTCTCGACCTGACGCGCGCCGCACTCGCCGCGGAGCTGCCGCGTCGCCTCGATCACGAGGAAGATGCCGCGCATGCCCGGATGGTTCGACGAGAGACCGCCGCCGTCGAGGTTCACCGGCAGCGCGCCGCCGAGACCGATGCGACCGCCCTGCACGAACGGACCGCCCTCGCCGAGCTCGCAGAAGCCGAGGTTCTCGAGCGTCTCGACGACCGTGATCGTGAACGAGTCGTAGATCATGCAGAGGTCGACGTCCTCGTGCCGCACGCCGGAGCGCTCGAACGCCTTCTTGCCCGACTGGCGCGCTGCAATGTCGGTGATGTCGCGCACGCCGATCCCCGGGTGACGCACGGCCATGCCGCCGCCGAGAACGCGGACGACCGGCTTCGCGAGATCGCGCGCGCGCTCCTCGGCGGTGATCACGAGCGCGCCGCCACCGTCGGAGATCACGCAGCAGTCGAGGAGATGGAGGGGCGACGAGATCACGCGCGAGGCGAGCACGTCGTCGGCCGTGATCGGCTCGCGATACTTCGCGTCTGGATTGAGCCCCGCATGCCGCCGCATCGTCACCGCGACCTCGGCGAGCTGCGCGCTCGTCGTGCCGTACTCGTGCATGTGACGCTGCGCGACCATGCCATACGCGCCGACGATCGTCGGACCGTAGGGCACGTCGAAGCTGTCGGGCGGATCGCCCGCGCTGCCGCCGCCCGTTCCGACCGCGAAGCGATCGGAGGCCGCGGTGCTCCCGTACGTCACGAGGACGGTCGTGCAGAGACCCGCGCGGATCGCGGCGGCGGCGTTCAGTACCTGCGCGACGAACGACGATCCGCCGATCGCCGTCGAGTCGATCCAGTCGGGGCGGAGGTTCAGGTGATGGCACATCGAGAGGACGCCGATCGGGCCGACGCCGGACGTCGCGTAGCCGTCGACGTCGGAGAGCCGGAGGCCCGCGTCCTCGAGCGCGCCGCGCGCCGACTCCGCGGCGATCTGGTACGCGGTCTTGTCCGGCGCGGAGCGCCGCGGATGCTCGTAGACGCCCGCGACCGCGATGCCGGCGATGCCGCCGCTGCCGCTCACGCGAGCCACTCCTCGATCGCGCGGTTCACCTGCTCCGCCTGCTCGAGCTGCGCCGCGTGTCCCGCGCCCGGGACGAGGACGAGGCGCGCGCCCGGAATCGAGGCCGCCATCTCCTCGGCGCAGGAGCGCGAGCAGTAGCGATCCTCTTCGCCGTGGAGCACGAGCGCCGGCACGCGAACGTCCTTCAAGCGCGGGCGCAGGTCCGCGGCCTCGTGCGCGCGAAGATCGCCGAGGCGAACGCGCGGATCGGTCTTGACCATCTCGGCCCAGAGCTCGCGGATCACGGCGACGTCCGGCGTCGCCGCGAAGAACGGCGTGTCGAACGCCTGACCGCGCCTTCCCGCGACGACCTCCGATAGGCCCTCGATCTCCGCTTCCGCCCCCGGGGAGCCCGCCGTGGTTCCGATCGTGACGACGGCGCGCACGCACGCGGCGTGCTCGAGCGCGAGCTGGAGAGCGATCTTTCCGCCGAGCCCGTGTCCGACGACGACGGCCGGCGGTGCCGAGAGCCGCTCGAGAACCGCGGCGACGATCGCGGCCGCTTCACGCGTCGACTCGGGACCGAGGAGACCGCTCGAGCGTCCGTGACCGGGCAGATCGATCGCGACGGGGCTGTGCGCCGCGCCGAAGTGCGCGAGCTGGCGCGACCAGAGCCGGCCCGTGCCGCCCGCGCCGTGGAGGAAGAGGAGCGCGTGGCCGCGATCGAGAGGCGGCGGAACGCCCGGCAGCGTCGTCCCTCCGGTGTGCTCGTAGTGGATCGCGAGATCGCCCTGGTGAACGTACTTCGTCGGCATGGCCGTCAGAGCGGATGCTTACGGACCGCTCTCGGCCGAAGTCAAATGGGAGACGCGGGCTCGGCGCTCGCGCGAGCGGGCGAACCGGCTAGCGGTACACCGGTGTCCGCCAGCGGGACCAGGCCGCATCGCCGCCGCGTGCGACTTCGCGAAAGCGCGCCGCGATAGACTGCGTCCACTCGCCGGTCCGGCCCGTACCGATCGTTCGGTGATCGATCCGCGCCACCGGCGTGACCTCGGCCGCCGTGCCGCACAGGAACACCTCGTCGGCGGTGTAGAGCTCCGTCCGTCCAACCTTTCGCTCGACGAATGGCCACGTGAAAGGCGCGCTTCGCGCGAGCTCGATCAGGCTCCGCCGCGTGATGCCCTCGAGGTTGTCCGCGGTCGAGGGCGGCGAGATCAGCTCTCCGCGCCGCACGAGGAAGAGATGCGCCGCGCTGCCTTCGCTGACGGCGCCGTCCTCGGTCAGGAGGATCGCCTCGTCGTAGCCGCTTCGCTTCGCGTCGGCGCGCGCGAGAGCGGAGTTCAGGTACGCGGCGGTCGGCTTCGCGCGCGCCGGGATCGCGTTGTCCGGAACGCGGCGCCACGACGAGATGCACGCGTGGATCGTCTCGCCGGAGAAGTACTTGCCGAGCGGCAGACAGTAGATCGAGAGCGAGACCGGCACGTCGGTCAGAGTCGGCGAGAGCTCGTCGGAGTCGACCCAGAGCAGCGGGCGGACGTAGTGGTCGGCGCGCGCCTCGTTGCGGCGCAGGAGCTCGACGATCGCCTCGGCGATCGCGTCGTGCCCGATCGGCGTCTCGAGTCCCAGGATGCGGGCGGAGTCGACGAGCCGCTCGACGTGATCGCGCAGCCGGAAGACGAAGAGCTGGCTCTCCTTCTCGCTCCAGTACGCCCGGATCCCGGCGAAGCATCCGAGCCCGTAGTTCAGCGCCTTGGAGCGGATGCTGAGGAGGGCGTCACGATCGTCGACGAATTCGCCCCGGTGGTAGGTCGTGCCCATCGGCCACACCTTCGACACACGACCCGACCGAGAGCAAGCACGCTCGACGCCCGTGCAATCGCGCAAGACTCGGGCTCGAGCACGGGAGAGCCTCCTGGAAGCCGGTCAAGCTCGGCTGGCGCGTCCAGATGAACTGAGAGGAGCCCTCAGGCCGAGCGCGGCCGGAAGTGCAGAAGGACGACGTCGTCGGAAGCCCGCTCGAACACGGGTTCGACGGGCATTCCGACGGAGACGTCCTCCGTCGCGCACCCGACCAGCATCGTCGGCAAGCGCACGCCCGCCTCGAGCTCGACGATCGCATACACGTACGGCGTCTTGTCCATGAACCACGGATGCGTCGCCCGGTGCACGACGCTGAACGTATACACGCGCCCGGCGCCGGAGATCTCCTCCCAGCGCACCTCACGCGAGTGGCAGCGCGTGCAGAAGGTCCGAGGATAGAAGATCAGCGTGCCGCACGCGGTGCAGCGCGGAAGCTCGATCCGGTGCGCAGCGACCGCCTTCCAGAACGGCGCCGCGTCACCTTCGACCCGCGGTAGAGGGCGCGGGAACGCCGGCGTGCTCATCGGTCCCTCCCGAGAAGGAGCGAGCACTCCTCCGTGAAGGTGCCGCCGTTTCCGTGCACGAAGGCGAGATCGTTCCGCCGCACCTGCCGATCGCCCGCGCGTCCCATCACCTGGCGTACGCCTTCGACCACGAGCGTCATGCCGCCGCCGAGCCCGGGCTGCCCGAACGAGAGCATGCCGCCGTGCGTGTTCAGCGGAAAATCTCCGGCGAACGTCAGGTCGTGCGCTTCGACGAACGGTCCGCCCTCGCCCTTCGCGCAGAAGCCGGCGTCCTCGAGCTCGATCAGCACGGCGCTCGTGTAGCAGTCGTAGATCTCGGCGAGCGTCACGTCCTTGGGTGAAGCGCCGGCCATCGCGAAGGCGCGGCGCGCGGACTCGACCGTCGGCGTCACCAGGAAGTCGGGCCGCTGGAACGGATCGGGCTCGAGCGCTTCTCCGAACCCGAGAACCCACGCGGGCGGATGCGGAAGGTCCTTCACGCGGTCCTCGGACGTCACGACCACCGCTTCCGCGCCACTGCAGGGAAGGACGATCTCGTACTTGTGGAGCGGATCGCAGATCACCGGCGAGGCGAGCACGTCGTCGATCGTCAGCGGCTGCCCGTGGAAGAGCGCGATCGGATTCCGCTGCGCGCTCGTCCGCTGGTCCGCCGCGATCTTCGCGAGCTGGCGCGACGTCGTCCCGTAGCGGTCCATGTGAAGCCGTGCGGCCATCGCGTAGTCGCCGTTCGCTCCCGCCGCGCCGTAGGGCAACGTGAAGTCGCGCAGCGGCGAGACGAGGGGCGGCGGCTTCAGATACATGCCCTTCGGGTCCCACGTGTCCCCGTTCACGCAGAGCACCGTCTCGCAGCGTCCTTCGGCGACGGCGGCGGCGGCGCGCGCGATCATCGCGCACGACGTCGCGCCGCCGAGATCGACGAACTCGAGGTAGGTCGGCGCGAGCCCGATGTGCTCCGCGACGATCGAGGGCCAGAGCATCGAGTACTGCATCATCGCGGGACACACGACGATCCCGTCGATCTGCTGCGGGCGAAGCCCGGCGTCCGCGATCGCCTGCGCGGAGACCTCCGAGATCAGATCGAGCGGTTTCCGGTCGCCCGGCTGCTTCGACGGGGGCAGCTCCGCGAAGCCGACGACCGCGGCGCGGCCGCGCAGCGTACGAGAGCGATCCGAGATCGAGGTCAAGTCGTCCTCCTCCGTTCCCGGTTCAATCGACGTAGCCGAGGGCGCGAAGCTTCTCGCGGTCGCCCTCCGAGACCTCCTGGCGGGGCGGAGCCACGGCGCCCTTCTCCGCATGCGCGGCGCGCCAGGTCGCGAGCTGCTTCGCCATCTCGTCGGCGCGCTCGGGCATCTCCTCGATCAGGTTCTTCTCTTCGAGCGGATCCGCTTCGAGGTCGTAGAGCTCGCGCGTCCCGTCGCCCTCGGATTCGACGTACTTCCACCGTCCGACGCGAACCCCGAAGGCGTCGCCCTTCACGCGGCGGCCGAGGACCTTCTCCGTCGCGTAGTGGCGGCGCTGCAGGTAGATCGGGCGCTCCGCGTCGAGCGCATCGCGTCCGAGGAGCGCGCCCGCGAGGCTCCGTCCGCCGAGCGGCGGCGCCTCCGCGTCGCGAGGATCGTTTTCGAGACCGGCGAGATCGAGCAACGTCGGCATCACGTCGAAGAGCCCGACGGGCTCCTCGATCACGATCCCGGGCTCGATCTTCTCCGGATAACGGACGAGGAGCGGCACGCGCAGAACCTCTTCGAAGAGCACGTAGCCGTGCGTCAGCACGCCGTGCGCCCCGAGAGCCTCGCCGTGGTCGGCGGTCATCATCACGATCGTGTCGGAGCGAAGGCCGTTCTCGTCGAAGACGCGGAGAAGCCTGCCGAGCTCGTGGTCGGCGAACGCGATCTCCGCGTCGTACTGCTCGGGCATCGACTTCATGCGCGCGAGCCCGCCCTTCTTGAGCTTCGCGAGCCTCTCCGCCGTCGTGCGCTTGCGCTTCGGCTTCTCGTCCGTCGGCACCGACGCGCCCGGCTGCGGCGCTTGCGCTTGCTGCTTCGCGAGAGCTTCCCGCTTGGCCTGGCGCTTCTCTCTCCTCTGCTCTCGCTTCTTCTCGCGTGCTTCGTCTCGCTCGCCGTGCTCGCCGTCGGCTTCCGCCGTCCCCTCGGCTCCTCCGGCGAACTTCTCCCGGAACGCCGCAGGCGCAAAGTATCCCGAGTGCGGATCGAAGAGGTGGATGAAGAGGAAGAGAGGACGGTTCGGATCACGGTCCTTCTCGAGCCAGCCTGCGACGGCGTCGACCGTCTGATCCGCACAGCGCTCGAGCTTTCCCTCGGCGCAGCCGGTGAGCTCGCGGTCGCCCGGATCCTGGTCGAGCTCGATGTCGTACTCCTCGAAGCCGCGCTCGTAGCCGAACTTGCCGAGAAGGACGTAGCTGCTGATGAACGCGGCGGTCTGATAGCCCTCGGCCTTCAGGATCTCGGGCAGCGTCCGGACGTCCTTTCGCAGCGCCACGCCGTTCCGGTCGATGCCGTGGCCGATCGGGAGACGCGCCGTGAGCATCGTCGCGTGCGACGGACCCGTCGTCGCCGTGTGCGCGTACGCGGTGTCGAAGCGCGCGCCGTCGCCGGCGAGCTTCGCGAGCTCCGGAGTCGTCTCCCGCTCGTACCCGTACACGGACATGTGATCGCGGCGGAGCGTGTCGACGCTGATCAGGACGATGTTCGGAAGCTCGGGCTTCTTCGCGGCCGCGGCGGAGGGGGACGAAAACGGCGTCGCCTCCGGCTCCGCGGGCGGAGGCTCGGCGCGCGAGCACGCGGTCGCGAGCGCGGCCAGCGCCGTCAGGAAAACGACCGCTGCGATCGACGTTCGCCCGACCGGCCCGCGCCAGGCCGCAAAAAGGAGATTGAGGTGCATGCGGCTTCGGTCAGGCGAGGCTACCCGCGCGTGATCGTCTCGTCCAGGTTGAGAAGGGCGCTCCCCACGAAGTACCACGCCGCGAGCTCCGCGGGATCCACGTCCGGCGCAGGCTCCCAACCGGGGACGCTCGCGAACAACTCCGCGGCGATCGACTCTCGATCGCGGATCCGCGCTTCCTGGGCCACGAGGAGCTGCTCGAGCGCCGCCCGCTCCTCCGGCGTCGGCTCCCGTCCGACCGCGAGGCGGAAGCCGTGCCGCGCTCGCTCCGCAGAATCGCCGTCCGGTACCTCCTTCAGAATTCGCCCCGCCAGCCCGAGAGCCGCCTCGACGTACACCTCGTCGTTCAAGAGCGTCAGCGCTTGCAGCGGCGTGTTCGTCCGCGAGCGCTTCAGGACGCAAGCCGTCCTGTCCTTCGCATCGAAGTTCACGAAGCTCGGATACGGCGACGACCGCCGCCAGATGGTGTAGACGCCGCGCCGATACCGATCCTCGCCCTGCGAAAGCGTGTACGAAGGCTGGAAGGTGCCGGTGAGCTTCCAGATGCCGTCCGGCTGCGGCGGGTAGACCGAGGGGCCGCCCATCTTCGGCGACAGCATTCCCGCGATCGCGAGCGCGTTGTCGCGGATCAGCTCCGCCGGAAGCCGCAGCCGCGGATTCCGCGTCAAGAGCACGTTCTCCGGATCCCGCTCCAGCGTCTCCTTCGATTCCGGCTGCGACGCCTGCCGGTACGTGGCCGACGTCACCATCTCCCGCAGCATCTGCTTCCGCGACCACCCCTTCTCCACCAGCTCCACCGCGAGCCAGTCGAGGAGCTCCGGATGCGACGGTCGCTCGCCCTGCACGCCGAAGTCCTCCGGCGTCGCGACGAGACCGCGCCCGAAGAGCTCCGCCCACCAGCGGTTCACCGTCACGCGGCCGATGAGCGGGTTCGACGGATCGACGAGCCAGCGCGCGAGCCCGAGCCGGTTC
>Ga0194132_10003390_pt1 | contig 28427 bp, 17 predicted proteins | sample TA2KigOf80mmetaG_FD_148612 | JGI IMG/M metagenome (GOLD analysis project Ga0194132, IMG submission 148612) | Freshwater microbial communities from Lake Tanganyika, Tanzania - TA2015054 Kigoma Offshore 80m | ecosystem: Environmental > Aquatic > Freshwater > Lake | place: Tanzania: Lake...
ATTCTGAGTCTGACTTTGTTCGAAAGAAGGCTGATTTTACAGGTACTTTCAGAGATTGAGCCCGCACCTGCTCAGCGGCCTATGAGCAAACAACTGAACCTATTCAACTTATAGTTGGACACTAGTGGTCAAACATAATGAAAATTCCGGCCCGCTGCCCGCGCCTCCCACGTTTCTTCGAATTGATCGAAAACGCCAAGATCGAGACGGCTACGATCTTCGTTTTGTCGCTCCACACAGCGGGTGGCATTGAGGGTTGCCCAAACCGGTGGTGATGGCGTTGTTGGGCAACGATCCTGAAGCAGCCACACGGGCCATCTGGAAGCATATCGATTCGGTCATGGAGCGAATCATTGAGTTCGAGGATGAAGAAATCGGAGGACCGCAAAACCCGCTGCCGAAGGGTAGAACTTACAGAGTCGACTGAACGGGTATTTGAGGGGCATTTGAAGTCTGTTGTGCGACGACTAGGGGTGAAGAGCACCCAAGGAGAATAAAGCGATGTCGGAAGCCAAGAAAACTACTCTGCTGGTTGCACTGCTGCTGATCTTCGGTAAAGCTCCCTTGCAAGAGACCTATGCCCAGAACCTGGGCAGGATCTCTGGGACCGTCACCGACCAGACGGGGTCGGTCGTGATAGGCGCTAGCATTGTGGCGATCAACATGGACACCGGGGTTCGAACGCCAACGACCACCAACGACGCAGGCAACTACAATCTTCCTGCGCTCCTGCCCGGACGATATCGAGTCGAGGTCGAGATGCAGGGATTCAAGAAGTACGTCCGCGAACCAGTGCTCGTTTCTACAGCGACTCCCGTCGGTCTGAAGGTCGCGTTGGAACTGGGCGAGGTTTCGACCGAGGTCTCCATCACCGGGGCACCCCCACTCCTTCAGACCGAGGAGGCCGCTTTGGGAACGGTCGTCGAAGACAAAATGATTCGCGACCTACCCGTCGCACTGGGCAGAGACACCGCAATTGCTTCGGGAAGGCGCCAGCCGACTTCCTTCATGAACCTGACTCCGGGCGTCAGCGGCAATGAGTTCAACAAGACCGTGAACGGTATGCAGCGCCGAGGAACAGAAGTCAGTACCGATGGTGGCGCAATCGAAGCGCCGGAGCATTTTGGACAGGTTGGCAATGCGACTCCGCCGTACGACGCGGTAGGAGAATTCAAAGTGGTTGCGGGCGTACCGGAGGCAGCGGACGGTAATACCTCCAGCGCAGTCAAGCTAAACCTGAAGTCGGGTACCAATGATCTCCATGGCAGCGCCAATTGGTTTCATCGAAACGACATCTTCGATTCGTCTGGGTTTTTCGGCGGAACCCCGACGACCCGCAGAATCAGGCCGAGGGTGCGCCAGAACGAATACGGCTTCACCGTCGGTGGTCCGATTTGGGTTCCGAAAGTCTACAAAGGGAAGGACAAGACTTTCTTCTTCCTGAGTTGGGGGCAGTTCAAAGTCCGTGGTGGTGGAACGCCCGTCGTCAGGACCTATCCCACAGAGGCTTTCAAGAGAGGAGACTTCAGCAAACTGACCGACCGGCAAGGGAATTTGATTCCTATTTTCGACCCGTTGTCTGCACCGAACGATGGCGTGTCTGCTCGGACTCAGTTTCCCGGGAATATTGTTCCGACCAATCGAATCGACCCGCGGGCCTTGCAGGCTGTGCAGTTGATGCCGACTGCTCAGATCGATCGTGCCTTTGATAATTTCACAGCCCAGAGACCTCGTCCAACGGACGATTGGTTTTGGAGCCTCAAGTTGGACCACACCTTCAATTCACGCCACAAGATCAGCGGAAGCTACTGGTGGGCGCACGCGGAGCTTCTTGCATTCAACGGACAGCCTGGGGCTACGGATGACGGCGGCGCAACCTTCGAAATTGGTGGGGGTACCGCGGTCAATTACAACTGGCTGGTCAACAACGCGGTTGCCAATGAACTGCGCGTGAACTTTGCCAGAAGTAACACGGGAAGCGGGCCTCTGCCTGGCCAGGACCTGGGGTCGAATCCATTCAAGATCGCCAATTATCCCTTCACGGTAGGCAATCTGTTCGTTGGCGCTGAAGGCTATAGCAGGGGACCGGGAGTATCGGGCTTCAAGTACACATCAGGCGAGGTGGGTAGCAACAGCTTCAGCGACAACTACAGTCTTGCCGACACAGTGAGCTGGATCAAGTCCAATCATTCGGTCAAGTTTGGATTTGAGCATCGCATTCGAAAATACATTGGAAGGGGCGCGGGATATTGGTTTCCCGAATTCCGGAAGTTCCTGACTTCGAACCCAGCCTCCCCGAGTTTCGGTGCCTGGGGTGACGGGCTGGCCACCTTCCTGTTGGGCGATGTGTACGAACAGTTCGGCCAAAACGATGCCACTCGGAATGGAACCGTAGGCCAGCGAAGCTCCTGGTTCGTGCAGGATGCCTGGAAAGTGAGCCCCAAACTCACACTCACTCTAGGGGTCAGGCATGACATCGCTCCGTTGAACCAAGTCAACAACGGAAGCTCCTCGTTCGATCCCACCGCGCCGAACGCCGGCGCGGGAGGCCGGCTCGGCGCGCTGCGCTTTGTCGGAGTGCAACGGTACTACGAAACCGATCGCAACCAGTTTGGACCTCGATTTGGCTTGGCGTACGGTTTGAACGACAAGACCGTGGTACGTGCAGGCTACGGAGTGCTGTATCAAATTGGCGCTGCTGAGCTGGGCTGCTGCCCTGGGGGATTGCGGCAAGGATTTCAGAGCGCACTGCCGCTGCCTCCCGTCGGCCAGCCTTCGGTTCCGATCTTTAATATCTGGAGAACAGGCGCGCCCATAGATCCGAACGTGGGCAGGCTGCCGAATACGGATCCAACCCAGGTGAACGGGCGCGGCCCAACTTGGCTCCACCCCTCTTCGACTAAAGCCACCCGCGTCCAGCAGTGGACGGTCAACATTCAGAGGCAGCTACCCAGGAATGTGGTGTTCGAAGCACGCTACGTCGGTTGGAAGGCGCAGGGGCTCTTCAGCACTTTGGACAATATCAATCAGGTCGATCCCAAGTTTCTATCTCTAGGCAGCACCTTGACCGCAAACATTAATTCTCCTGCGGCCGCCGCCGCTGGAATTACCGCGCCCTATCCTGGCTTCAATGGCAGCGTCGCGCAAGCGTTGCGGCCGTATCCGCAGTACACGCGTATCGGCTCGCTGTATGAGGCGCTAGGCCAGGCAAACCACCATTCAGCCCAACTTCAGGTACAGAACCGGCTGAACAAGGACTTGGTGTTTCTGGCGAACTACGTCTGGGCCAAGACACTAACCAACCAAGGTCTGGGCGGTGGATTCGGAACTTCGGCTCAGGACCAGTACAACCGAAAACTCGAGAAGGCCCGCCAGCTGCTGGAAGCGCCCCACGAGCTCAAGGTCACGTGGGTGTATGAGGTGCCGGTCGGAACAGGCAAGCGCGCTCTAGCCAATGCCCCCAAGGCGATCAATGCCGTGGTGGGAGGATGGGCACTCGCAGCAGCTCAACGCTACAGCGCCGGTTCCCATTTGGCGATTACCGGCGGAAACCCGTTGCCGATTTTCGCCGACACCATCCGTCCCAACCAGATCGCGGGAGCGAAGGTCCAGATCAATCCTGGCGGCAAGTTCGATCCTGCAAAGGACCGTTATGTGGACATTGCGGCTTTTGCGCCGAACGCTCAGTTCACCTTTGGCACCGCGCCCCGCGTCCAGCCTGACCTTCGCGGATTTGCCTTCCTGAACGAGGATTTCTCCCTCATCAAGCGAGGCGGGCTGGGAATCAACGAAAACACGAAGTATGAATTGCGCGTGGAGATGTACAATCTCTTCAACCGGGTGGTGTTTGCGAATCCGAGAACCAATTTTAACGACCGAGGAACCTTTGGAACGGTCGCAGGCCAGGCTAATCTTCCCCGCCAGATGCAGTTCGGGATGAAAATCCTTTGGTGAAACGCTTACCTTGAACAGGCGAGAGGTGCTATCTCTCGCCTGTTCGAATTCTCCTTCCTCCTAAGACCTCCCTCCGCCGTCGGAGGGCATGCGTGAGGTGCGCGGATGATCGGCAGACGCCGTTTGCTCACTAGCAGCCTTTTCGCTGCCGGATTCGCTTTTGCCAAGCCACGCCTTAAAGGGCAAACATCCACTGCGAGCACAGCTGCCTCGCCGAAGGCAACGAGCACACCCTCCTTTGGCCGGCGTGCGGTTGCCGGCAAAGGCCAGAAGTATCTTTTCATTGACGACCAGGATATCGAGGCGATCGACAACCTGGCCCGTCGTCTCCACCAACCCCAGAAGTTTGCTAACAACGTCGTGATTCGCCCGGAGTATCGCTGGGAGAACGCCGGTATCCAGATTCGCACGACCCCGATTTGGCTCGCGGATGAAGGCATCTTCAAGATGATCTACTTGACGAGTGCCGAGGGTCCAGATCCTGGGGTTACACTGGATGTGACTGGCGCGCCAAAGGGGTCGGAGAGCTACGCCTGCTACGCTACATCGGTCGATGGCATCAACTGGGAAAAGCCGTTCTTGCGCCTGCACGACTATCCCGCGCTCACCTGGCGCGGCACACCAGTCGGAAAAGAGAACAACATCATCCCTAGCGCAAACGGGCTGCTGCAGGGGCCGATCTACGATCCTCACGACCCGAACCCGCGGCGGCGTTTCAAAGGCCTGCGGTATGGCGGGGGTAAACTGCAGTCCATGGCTTCCGGCGATTTCCTGAATTGGGAGACGCTGTCAATACCAACACTCCCCAGCCAGGACGAGTCGCATCTGACCTACGACGCTGAACAGCGACTATTCATCGCGGCTGTCAAACGAAGAGGACCTTATGGCCGATCCTGGCATTTGATCACCAGCCCGGATTTCGAGCATTGGCAGGAGCACGGACTCATCTTTCACGCCGATCAAGTGGATCAGGAGAATGGCAATGCCCGTCTGCGGCGCTTTTTCGACGATCCAGCCTACCTGAAGCCAATCTACAACCGGCCTGAGGAATGGCGAACCGACGTTTACAACTTTCCGATCTTTCCTTACGAGGGACTCTACCTGGCGACGCCTGTGATGCACCACTGGTCGGGCAAACACGCGCCCATGTACGAGAATGTCGACAGCCGTAAGTCCGTGGAGCTCGCCGCCAGCCGCGATCTGCGCCACTGGGTGCGTGTAGCCGAGCGCACGCCGTTTCTGGAGATGTCGCCCGTAGGAGACGGCAGCGCCTACGATACGGGCCAAATCCTCATGACCAACGAACCAGTCGTGCGGAACAACCAGCTGTGGTTCTACTACTTGGGGATCCGGCACCGCAGCCAGACACTCGCTGACACGCTGCAGCGCAAGTACCTGGACAGCAGTGCCCTCTCTGTGGCGCGACTGCGCATGGACGGGTTTGTCTCGCTCAAAGGGGGGCCCGAGTGGGGCTCGGTATCGACCAAGCCGATCAAGGTGACAAGCCAGCGCCTTCGCGTCAACTGCGACTCCTGGCGCGGCCGTGTGCTGGCAGAGGTCGTCGATGCCGACAGCGGCCAGGCAATTCCCGGGTTCTCCCGCGCGGACAGCGTACCTGCCATCATCGACAGTATCGATCAACCAATGCGCTGGAAGACCAAGAACGACTTGGCAGAGCTCAGAGGCAAGACGGTGAAGCTGCGATTTCACCTCTGGAATGCCGAGGTGTACTCGTTTTGGATAGCGGGATAGCCCATGCCGGGTTTTTCCGGTTTGCTTGATTCTGAACGCACAACCTGCCTCTGCCTCCGCCACAAAAACACCAATGACACTCTTCGATCGCAGAAAATTTTTGCTGACCAGCGGGATCGCCGCCGTGGGCCCACACTTGGGCAAGCCCACCGGCCATCGCTTGGGCGCAATCACGGAGGCCGCACCCTTAGAAAAGAAGGACACGGCATTTCGTGTTCCGCCAGGACAGCGGCAGCTTTCCCTGGATGACCATGGGATAGGCCGGCTCGAAAACCTCACGCGAAGGATCCATCAGCCTGAGAAGCGCGGTGCTGTTGTCCGCAGTGCGAACCCTTCGCAAACCATTCAAACTCGCACCGCGCCGGTGTGGGATCCTGCGCAGGGTTTGTACAAGCTTTGGGTGACCGGCACAGACCAACCACTGCGGCTCAGCCACGACGGGCTTCACTGGACTGCTGGACCTCAGCCGAATCGGCCGGTGAGTCACGTTGTCTATGACCCGAAAGATGCCGATCCTGGCCGGCGCTTCAAGGCAGCGTTACTGGATGAGGGATTCGCTGTTTCACCCGATGGCATCGAGTGGAAGAAGTTGGACGTTCCAAAAATTCAGAGCGCCGACGAAGGTAATTTCAGCTACGACCCGCAGCATGGTCTTTTCATTCATACGGTGAAACGCCGTACCAAGTTCGGCCGGTCGGTCGCCATTGCGACCAGCCGCGATTTCGAGAACTGGCTTGACTACGGCATCGTCTTTCACACCGACGAGCTCGATCAAGAAGAGGGACGAAAGCGCATCATCCAACGACGCGCCAATCCTGCGTTGAAGCAGACCGAATTCGATACGCCCGAGCAGTACAGTTTGCAGGTTTACAACATGGGAGTCTTTCACTACGAAGGGCTCTATGTCGGATTGCCGTCGATCTATCATCTCGCGGGCAAAGTGCCGCCGGGTTGGCCAGGGTTCGACAAGTTGAATCTTTCCCCTGAGATTCGCAGCAATGTGGCCAAATACGGCGACTGGACAGGCTTCTACCACATCCAAGTTATCGCGAGCCGCGATCTGCGGCACTGGGAGCGCGTCGCCGAGCGACAGCCATTTCTGGAAACGTCGCCGCTTGGAGCCGGCGCCTACGACATTCAGACGATCATCGGCCCTTCCGCCCCGGTGCTTCGGCAGGATGAGCTTTGGTTCTACTACACGGGTATCAAGAACTATGCCTACATCAGTTCCGGAAGCGAGCCTGGCTACAGCGACTACTACCCCGACAAAGGCGCCATATGCCTGGCCGTGCTGCGGCGCGATGGATTCGTTTCGCTAAGAGCGGACGACGCTCCAGGGGTGTTACTTACCCGGCCTTTCGGGCTGGCTGGAAAGAGACTCTTCTTAAATGCTGACGCTGGCAGCGGCGAAGCGAGGGTTGAAGTTCTTGATGACCAAAACCAAGTCTGCGCCACCTCAGCCCCAATCACGCGTGACCTCGTACGGAGCGAACTCACCTGGAAGCAGGGTAACCTTGCCGGTTTAGAGGGCCGCTCCATAAGCCTTCGTTTCACCCTTCGGAAAGCAGACTTGTTTTCCTATTGGCTGGAGGCGTAGTCACCTACTGGAAGGTTTCAAACCCAAAAAGCCATCAGCCGTCATGCACGCTCCACGACATCTCATTCTTTGCGTGGTCCATTGCGTCTTGTGCATCTGCTTTGCACCGCTTTGTGGTCGGGGTGCCAGTCCAGTCAAGATGTTTGCAGGGGTTGGGTCTGAGGACATCACACCTGAGTGGCCCGTGCGGCGAGCCTTTGGCAATCGTCCGCCTATTCAGCAGAGGTACGACCGAGTCGAAGCCAAGGCGCTTGCGCTGAGCGATGGCAAACAGCCTGTGGTTCTGGTCACGGCAGATATCGGGTATTTCTCGCTCTCGCTGAGCCAAGAGATCCACAAGCGAGTTCGCCGGCTGGGGCTGGAACCGCGTCAAGTCGTGTTGAACGCTTCGCATTCACATTCAGGTCCCGCTGTTTCGCCCGTGCTCGACGTGCTGGAGGAAGACCAGATCGATCGCCGCTACCAGGAGCACTTCATCTCGCGAGTTGTTCGGGCCATTGAGAGTTCTCTGCAAGACCTGCAGCCTGCACAGCTGAGCACCGCCGAGGCCGAATGTGAGGTTTGTATCAACAAGAGACTCGAAGGGCGCATGGAGCCTAACCCAGCGGGGCCGATGGATCGCCGTGGTCGGCTTCTCATCGTCCGTGCTGCGAAGACGGAGGTCCTGCGGGCCGTCCTATTCCTGTATGGCTGTCATCCGAGCGACCAGAACGACGAGGCTTTCGGGGCTGATTTCTTCGGTTTTGCCCGAGAAGAGTTGGAATGCCGGAACCCCGGTGTGGCCCGGCTCTCCGCCCAAGGCACAGGCGGCGATGCGCGGGTCGATCATCGAGACGTTTCGGGCAAAAAGTTCTTCTAGGGTAAATTGGCCCAAGTCGCAGACACGCGCTCTTACGGAAAACGTCTTGCCTACAGCGTGGAACAGGCTCTTAGAAACTCTCCGCGTCTGATCGAAGGATCTATCGACTCAGCGACGGCGCACCTGGATCTGCCGCTTGATAATCTTCCCAAGCGAGACCAGTACGCGCAGGCTGCTGCCAGCGACGATGTCTGGAAGGCTCGCTGGGGACGCCATTTCCTGTCGCTTCTGGACCGGCAGGCTGCCATCCCCAGAACCGTTCCTTACACGGTGCAGGCGATTCAAATTGGGCCGGCCTTCGGATTGGTCGCTCTCGACGGCGAAGTCTTTACCCAGATTGGTTTGCAAATCGAGCATCAGTTGAGACCTCGGCGCACCTTGGTGCTCGGCTATAGCAATACCTCGGCGGGATACATCCCAACGGCGAGCGAGATCCCAAAAGGAGGTTTCGAAATCGAAATCTTCTATTGGTGGCTCGCTCCCGCACCTTTTGCTCCGCAAGCGGAAAAGGTGGTCGTCGATGCCGCTGTCAAGTTGGCACGCGAATTGGGCATCTCCAGGCCTGCGCTCCAGTGAGGACGAACGCTTGGAGAGCGGTAGCTTGCTTGCGACAACTTTTCCGGCGCCAACTTGACGGTGCCTGCCGCTTCGAAGATCGAGACTTCCCGAAAGCGGCAAAAGGCAAGCAAGTTGCGGCGTTCCAAACTATGTCCAATCGCCATCGCAGGGGGTAAATCATGAGAGGAACGGACTTCCGTTCGAGGCGTGATTTTTGCAAGAGAGCGACAGCGGGGTTGTGTTGGTTGTCGAACCCTTGGGCTCACAACGTGGCATGGTCCTGGGCAGCGGCTCAGCAACCGGCTGCGAAAAGCAGCCAACAAAGCGCATGGGATCCGGAACCGTTCGTGGATTGGTTCGAAGTATGGCCGGGAGCCATGGCCTACGAAAAGGATGGCCGAGCTTGGGTGAGCGAAGCGCCTCAAGGTGTGAGGCTCTCCGTGCAGCACCCCGAAAAGTCGCCACCGGTGCTGGTTGCGGATCAACCTTGGGAGTGGGAAGTGGGCACGTACGGCAATTTGTTGTTCGAAGACGGACGCTACCGAATGTGGTATGGAGTTCGGGGCAAGGCCGGCCAGCAGGGATCGCTTTGTTATGCCGAGAGCAAGGACGGCTTGCAATGGCACAAGCCACGGCTCGGATTGCACGACCGCGATGGGTCCAAAGCCAACAACGTCGTTTATCCAAAAGTAATCGAAGGGTCGGTGTTTCACGACCCAAGTGCCCCGGATGCGGAGCGGTATAAGTTGATCAGCATGGAAGGCTCCGCGCGATATCAAGGCAGAGTCATTCGCAGTCCCGAGATAGAACAAGTAGTCAAAGAGCTCGAAAAGAAAGGCATCTCACCCGCGGACATCTATGGAAAGGAATTGCGTTTGTTGGGCGAGGTGGTCGGAGCTGTCTCTCCAGATGGGCTTCGCTGGACGCGAGTTCCAGAGCCACTCTTCAACAAGTTCTGCGATACACAGAACGTTGTCGTCTACGACGAAGGACTCAAGAAATACGTTGGCTATTGGCGTACCGGCTACGGCGGGCGGCGCAGCATCGCTCGATCCGAGACGGACGATTTTCGCCGCTGGCCACAGCCTACGGTGGTATTGCATCCCGATGCTCAGGACTCTCCGTCAGACGATTATTACACCAACGCCTACTGCCGCTACCCTTATGGGAAGATTCACCTGATGTTTCCGGCAATCTACCGGCGTACCCACGACTTGGTGGATATTCAGCTGGCGGTAAGCCGTGACGGACTTAACTGGACCTGGCCGGAGCGGCAGGCGATCGTTCCGCTCGGCGGCGAAGGCAGCGGAGAAACAGGTTCCCTTTATGCCAACCCAGGCCTGTTCCCTTTGGGTGACAACAAGTGGGGATTGCTCTACTGGTCCAGTGACGAGCGGCACAACGAGTCCTATTACTATCCTGAAGATCCCAACGTTCGTCCTGGAGGCAAGTTCCGTTGGGCCATCTGGAAGCGAGATCGCCTTGTCGCATTGGAAGCCAAGAGCAAGGGACAGGTGACTTTGAACAAACGTTGGTGCCAAGGTACGCGAATGCTCTTGAACTACCAGACCGCTCGCAACGGCTCGATTCGAGCCGAGTTGATCGAGCCGACGTTGTGGCCGCCGGCACATGTAGAACCGGTGAAGGGATTCAGTTTTGCCGATTGCGAGCCTTTACGAGGCGATAACTTGGCGGGCGAAGTTCGCTGGCAAGGGAGCGCCGATCTTTCGAGATTCAAAGGGCGCACGGTTTGCATTCGCTTCGAGCTAAATCAAGCCAAGCTTTTTTCGCTAACGGGCTTTTCCGCCTTCGACCGTGATAAGAGCCCGGGTGTGTGACGGTCTCCGGCTCGTTTTACGCAACGCCAGCCTGTATGCCCTCTGGCCGGAACAATGAGCGCCTGTGGAGCCCGAGTGTGGTTGAATGTAGCCAAAAGAGTGAACAATGAGGAGCCGAAATGCCTTCCGTCACGCGTCGAGATTTCATCACCGCTTCGGGACTAGTCGTGAGTGCTGGGCTCCATCCTGTTGGGGCCGCTCAATCGAAATCGGGCGCGGTGCCGGCAGCAAACCCCGTCAGCTTCGCCATTCCGAAGGGCCAGCGACAGCTTTTCCTGGATGACTACGGTGTTGCCAAGATCGAGAATTTGGTCAGGACCATGCACCAGCCGCTAAAGAAAGGTGCGGTCATCCGGCCCGATCCGAGTCGAGGCGTCACTTCCATCCAGATTCGCAGTGCCCCCAATTGGGACCCTGAGGCAAAGCACTTCAAATTTTGGATCATGAGCCAGCCGGACGATCTCAAGGATGGCATGGGGACCTCGGGCTACTACGAGAGCCCCGATGGACTGCATTGGACGGCGCCACCTCTTGGCCAGATCGAGAGCCGTGGATCTCGGAACAACAACTTCGTCACCGTGGCGGGGCTTAACTCGCGGCCGGATTGCGCGATCTACGATCCTCTGGACCCAGACCCGAAGTCCCGCTACAAGGGATTTACCCTGCGCGCTCTGTTCGATCTCAAGAAAGACCCCAACGCGAAACTGCAGTGGGAGCTCCAACCTATTGTTTCCGACGGCATCACCTGGAGAAAGTTGGATGTGCCGGGCGCGGAGAGCGCCGACGAGTACAACATCAGTTTCGACGCTGTCGAAAAGCAGTTCATTGCGACCGTCAAACATGGCGGGCCCCACGGGCGCTCCGTTTTCCTTTCGACCAGCAAAGATTTCCGCCAGTGGACAAAACACGAGCTGATTTTTCATGCGGACGATCTTGACCAAGAGCTAGGACGGCGCAATATCGCCCAGCACTTTGCCGATCCCCGCCTGAGAAAGCCCTATTTCAATATGCCCGCCAAGTACAACGTCGACGTCTACAATATGGGGACCTTCCGCTACGAGGGCTTGTACATCGGAATGCCGGCGATGTATCACAAAACCGGCCAAGTCCCAGGAAGCTGGCCTGGCTTTAACAATTTCCCCAACGCTCCCGGTATCGAACTGTACCGGCGATTTGGCGATTGGGTAGGATTTCATCCGATCCAGTTGGTCTGCAGCCGCGATCTCCGTCATTGGACGCGCCTGGGCGACCGCAGGCCTTTCCTGGAACCTTCCCCATTGGGAGCGGGTGCGTATGACTTAAGTTGTCTCATTGGTCCTTCCTATCCCATCTACCGAGGCGACGAACTGTGGTTCTACTACACTGGGCTCAAATCTTACGGCGGAGAATTTGACGACGATGGCTTGGGTCGCGATCGCAGTGCCATCTGCCTCGCGGCACTTCGCCGGGATGGCTTTGTCTCTCTCAGTGCTGGGGAGGAAGAAGGATCCGTTCTGACGGAACCCTTTGCTTTGCCGGAGGGCGAACTGCACTTGAATGTGAACGCGCGCAAAGGCAGCGTTATGGTACAGCTGTGCGACGACGATGCCGCGGCTATCCCAGGCTTCGAAGCGTCGGATGAGATTCACGGTGACCATACCGACGCCGTTGTACGCTGGCCCAAGGGCCGTTTTCAGGAATGGTCACAGAAGAAAACGCGCTTGCGCATTCGGTTGCGCCAGGCCGAACTTTACTCCTATTGGATTCAATGAGTGCCGCACCATCGCTTATTGAGTAAGTCACTTAGCCGACTGGTTGTCTGCAGTGTCAAGGGAGGAGACGTGACGTCCACGTTCCAGAGAATTCCGTTTCATCTAGGAAACGTTCTCGCATCGGCTTTTCTGACTTTGCTGCTCGCTTCCAGCCACGCTGAGGCCCAGGCCACTGCATCAGGACGGACTCTCTACGTTGCCACAAACGGCAACGACAAATGGACCGGACGGCTTGCGGCTCCGAATTCCGCGGGTACCGACGGGCCATTGCTGACGCTGCCGGCTGCACGCGACCGCATTCGCGCAGCCAGAAGAGTTAATCGAACCACTGCGCCCTCGCTGGTGTTGATCCGCGACGGAACCTATCGGATGGCCGAACCGTTCGTGCTGACGCCCGAAGATTCGGGGCAGGAAAGTGACCCTCTGATTTTCGCAGCCTATCCTGACGAGCGGCCCGTGCTCAGTGGAGGACGGAGCATCGCCGGATGGAGGAAAGGTGCGGGGGAGACGTGGAGCGTCCACATTCCCGAGGTCGAGCACGGGAAATGGGTTTTTCACCAGCTTTTCGTCAATGGGCGAAGAAGCCAGCGAGCGCGCACGCCTAATCGCGGATTCTTCCGCATCGATGGTCCCAAGTCCGAAGCCGCTCCGTTTCAAATCAAGTATCGCGGCGACGAGATCAAGCCATCCTGGGCAGAATCAGGAGACGTGGAAGTGGTGGCCTTGTTCTCCTGGGCAGAGGTGCGCATGCCCATTCGCCTCGTGGATGCGGAGCGGCGTGTGGCTACACTGGCAGGAGCAGCCCAGCCTTATAACAAAGAAGCCGACGCTCGCTACTACATTGAGAATGCGCCAGACGCTTTGGATGCCCCTGGTGAGTGGTACTTGGATCGGAAGAAAGGAGTCTTGTCCTACTGGCCTCTGAGAGAGGAAGACATGAACCAGGCGGACGTCGCGGCGCCAGTCCTGACTCGCTTGGTTCATTTTCAAGGGGACTCTTCGGCAGGCAAACTGGTGCATCACGTCGTGCTGCACAGAATTGCCTTTCAGGACGCCGACTGGAATGTTGGCCCAGCGGGTTATGCTGCCGTTCAAGCGGCAGTAGAAATAGGCGGCGCGCTGAAGCTGGAGGGCACGGCCGATTGTGCTATTGAGCTCTGCTCGATCAGTCGAGTCGAAGGCTACGCTCTGGATCTGGGAAAAGGCTGCAAACGCAATCGGGTCGAGGGCAATGAGATTGCCGACATTGGCGCCGGTGGCATCAAGCTGGGATGGGGCCGAGAAGGCTTGCAACCGCCTCACACGAAGGAAGGCTATGTTGTCACGGATCGAGAAGCAGATCTCAATGAGGGGAATCTCATCAGCGACAATCATCTCCGGAATCTAGGCAACGTCTTTCCATCTGCTGTCGGTGTTTGGGCAGGCCAGACGATTGGATCGACAATCAGTCACAATCACATCCACGACCTTAACTACAGCGCCATCTCTGCCGGGTGGAACTGGGGATACGGCCCCAACCAATCTCACCATAACCGGTTCGAGTACAACCACCTGCACCACATCGGAAGAGAGATGCTGAGCGATATGGGTGCGATCTACACCCTGGGGATTCAGCCAGGCACCGTCATTCGAAACAATCTGATTCACGACGTGACTCGCTTCAATTATGGAGGGTGGGGAATCTATTTCGATGAGGGCAGCAGCCAGATTGTGGCGGAAAACAACGTGGTCTATCGCACCGCCAGTGCCGGGCTGCACCAGCACTATGGTCGTGAGAACGTCGTGCGAAACAATATCTTCGCCTTCGGAAAAGAGTACCAGTTGACGTTGTCGCGGCCTGAAGACCACCTTTCATTCACGTTCGAGAAAAACATCGTCTACTGGGACGAAGGAGCTCTGTGGGGAGGCCGGAATTGGGTAGGGAGACCGCCGGTGCCGGAGTGCGTCGAATCCAGCGCGGGCAAGGAAAGGCATCCTGAAGCCAACTGCCGGCCCGTGCGCCTCGACAACAATTTCTATTTCGATGCTCGCGGAGGCGATACCGTATCTCCAGGTATGTCGTTGCGAGATTGGCAGGCCCGCAACTACGACGTGCATTCTGTGTTTGGCGATCCTCTGTTCGCAAATCCGACCCGTTACCACTTCGAGCTGAAACCGGATTCTCCCGCGCTGAAGCGAGGCTTTCAGCCCATTGACTTGTCACGCGTGGGCCCTCGTGCGGATCGCCTGAGAGAGTTAAGGGCTAAACGGTCGGCGGTTATCGGCCCAGCTGCAGCGTCTCAGTAGACCTGAAGCAGGAAAGCGAATCGCCACGAAGCAGAATGTTAGGCCACCTGTCTTCGATCAAGGTGAAGGCTAGTCCTCGACGAACGACGTCAAAGAGGAATCATGGCTAAGGCTCTGATGCAAGGGGTCCGAGGACTCACAATTTTGTGCTTCCTGGGGCTCTTTGTAGTTCTTCTTTTACGGGCATTTGGGGACAACCCGTCGACCGAGGTCACGCTGCAGAACATCCTGGTTGCTACCGAAGCCGAAGCCAGGGCTATCTTGGAGCGTCTGAAGGCAGGAGAGTCTTTCGAAGAGCTGGCAAAGAAATACTCACTTGACGTGACCGCGTCACAAGGTGGCTATTTCGGAAAAACCCGCCTCTCGTCCTTATTGCCAGAAGTTCAGGCTGAGTTGAAGTCTGTCGCCGAGGGTGAAGTAACAGATCCTGTCGCTACCCCATCGGGTTACATGATCTTCAGAGTGGTTCCCGAGTCCGACGATTCTGGAGCCGGTGGCATGGGACGAAACCCACAGCGCAGGCGGCCCGTCGCTGGAGTGTCTCCGGTGCTCACGGATGTTTCCGGCTCGGTCGAGCTCCACGAAGCGTTTTTGGGTATTTCCAAGCCTGAGGGTTGGGACCAAGACCTGCAGGCGATCTGCGAACTCAAAGAGCGCGCCGCCCGCGATACGATCGCGGTTGCCGAACGCATTCTCAGTGAGGTGAAGCTCCAGGAGTTCGACTACTTTGAGAAAATCTTGCATATTGATCGCCTGCTGGCGCAGATGTATGCGTTCCAGGGAGACATGCCCAAAGCCATCGAGCATTTCCGCTCTGTCCAGCAGATCGCTCTCAAGTATGGCTTCAGCGGCTCGCAGATCGAGAAGCAACTGGGCATCGCAGAGCTGCGCCGTGGCGAACGAGAGAATTGCGCCGACCGCCACAACGCCAGCAGCTGTATTCTGCCCATAAGGCGGGAGGCCCAGCACACTCTCACGTCCGGCTCGGAAAACGCCACCAAGCACTTCCGGACGCATCTTGAGCGAAATCCGCACGATCTGGAAATCAGGTGGCTCCTAAACATCGCCTATATGACGCTTGGGAAATATCCTAGCGAAGTGCCGAAGGAATACCTCGTGCCACCCAGTACGTTCGAATCCAAGGAAGACATCGGCCGCTTTGAAGAAGTAGCTTCCTCCCTTGGGCTCGACCGATTCAACATGGCGGGCGGCGTCATCATGGACGATTTCAACAATGATGGCTTTCTCGACCTCGTCACATCGAGCCTCGACCCCTGCATGCCGCTGAACTATTTCCGCAGCGAAGGAGACGGAAAGTTCAGAGAGCAGTCGGCCGAAGCGGGATTGGCGAACCAGATCGGGGGGCTCAATCTCGTCCAGGCTGACTACAACAACGACGGCTGGCTCGATATCTTGGTCTTGCGGGGTGCCTGGGAGCCCGCCATGCGGAATTCCCTCCTGAAGAACAATGGCAACGGAACCTTCACGGATGTAACTCGAGAAGCTGGATTGGCCATTCCAGCCACTTCGACACAAACTGCCGCTTGGCTGGATTACGACATCGATGGCAAGATCGACCTGTTCGTCGGGAACGAGTTTGCTCCAGGGCAGCTCTTCCGCAACAAGGGCAACGGGAGTTTTGAGGATGTAGCTGCCGCGGCTGGTGTCAACCGTTCGGCCTTCACCAAGGGAGTCGTGGCGGGCGACTACGACAACGATGGGTATCCGGACCTCTACGTTTCCAATCTGGGCGAGGAGAACTTCCTTTACCGCAACAACGGGAACGGCACCTTCATGAATGTTGCCCCGCAGTTGCGCGTGGAAAAACCCATCTGGAGCTTCCCGGCCTGGTTCTTCGACTACGACAACGACGGCGCGCTGGACCTCTTTGTCTCGGGCTACTCGTACTCGTTGGTGGACGTGGCGAGCAGTTATCTGGGGTTGCCGGCCCAGACCGAAACGCAGAAGATCTATCGAAACACCGGGAAGGGGGCTTTCCAGGATGTCACGGAAGAAGTCGGGCTGGCGCGCGTGTTCATGCCGATGGGCGCGAATTTTGGAGATGTCGACAACGACGGGTTTATCGACTTCTATCTGGGCACGGGAGGACCGTCTTATGGTGCGCTTGTGCCAAACGTGATGTTCAGGAATCACCAGGGGAAATACTTCGTCGATATCACCTCGTCCTCAGGAACGGGACATCTCCAAAAGGGCCATGGGATTGCGTTCGGAGATATCAATAACGATGGAGACGAAGACATTTTTCTTGAAGTCGGGGGTGGAGTTCCCGGCGACAAATACTACAACGCGCTCTTTAAGAATCCTGGCCATCCGAAGAATCGATGGATCGCCCTTCGACTGGTTGGAGTGAAGACCAACCGCGCGGCCATTGGTGCGCGCATCAAGTTGACGTTGCAAGCTGACGGCGAGCGCCCCCGGACAATTTGCCGAAGCGTCACCAGCGGTGGATCCTTCGGAGCCTCTCCGCTCCAACAGAATATCGGTCTAGGACCGGCCACTCGAATTCAATCCCTGGAAGTCTGGTGGCCTGCAAGCGGCACACGGCAGACCTTTCACGACCTCGACACCAATCAGTTCCTCGAGATCAGAGAGTTTCAAAAGGACTATGTCAAACTGAATCGCGGCACCTTTTCCTTGGGGCACGGCCACCACCCGAAGGCGCATCGCGAGGAGAAGTAACAGTCAAAATCAGAAGGACGAAGGCGGGAAGAGAGGAGGGCGAGCCAGCCAGCGATCCTTTCTCTGCACGTTGCTGTCCCTTCGGCGATGTTTCCTCGCGAGTTGTAGCCCCAGCCCCAGCTGACCCGTACCCTTGGTCTTAGAGAGTGTTTAAAAAGGCGCCCTTTGCCTCGTAGTCCCGCCTTTAGGCGGAAGGAAATGCTGTGATTCCGGCTAAAGCCGGGACTACAAACGTAGCTGACTCCTTGAACCAGGCCTTTCTAAACACCCTCTTAGTCATGAACATCGACATGAAGAACCGTTCGATTCGGTCAAAGCCTCCGGCAGAAGGCTCTCATCACTTTTCAGCGCAACTGGCTGGGGCAGCCGGGCGGGTAGGGCTCGCGGTTCTCTTGTCACTCGTGCTTCTAGAAGGCAGCGAATCAGGCTGGCTCGCAGCCACTCAACCGGAAAAACCGGTCTCTGTGCGCTTCGAAGACGTGACAGAAAAAGCCGGCATTCGCTTCCGCCACTTCAACGCTGCCTCGCCCAAGAAATACATCCTGGAAACGATGGGTTCGGGCTGTGCATGGATCGACTTCGACCAAGACGGATGGCTCGACGCGTTTTATGTCAACGGAGGAATGACTCCGGGCGTGAACCTCTCCGAGCCACCCGCGCATGCGCTCTTTCGAAACCTGGGGAACGGTTCGTTCGAGGAAGTCACGAAGGCCGCAAAAGTTAGGGGAGACGGGGCTTTCGGCATGGGCGCCGCGGTTGGCGATTACAACAACGACGGCTATCCGGACCTATTCCTCAGCGGATATCCCCATTCCCTGTTGTACCGGAACGACGGCAACGGCATGTTTACTGAGGCCAGTGAGAAAGCAGGATTGCGGCACAGCGGCCGGCTAGCTTCCAGCGCAGGCTGGTTCGATTACGACCGGGATGGGAACCTCGACTTGCTGGTGCTGAACTATCTGGACTGGTCGTTCGAAAAGGAAACGTATTGCGGACGCCGGGAACCTGGCTATCGAGCCTACTGCGACCCGAAGAATTACTCTGGCATCTCACCTACCCTCTATCGCAACAAGGGAGACGGCACTTTCGTCGAGGCGACTCGGGAGACGAAAATCGAGAATCGCGAAGGCAAGGGGCTGGGTCTTGTGCTCGCGGATTTCGACCATGATGGTTGGACCGACGTTTTCATCGCCAACGACGGAGTCCGCAACTTCTATTACCGTAACAGTGGGAACGGGACTTTCGAGGATCTCACCTACGAGTCTGGCGCTGGCTTCAGCGACGACGGCAAATCTGAGGCCGGCATGGGCACCGATGCCAGCGACTACAACCGCGACGGCCTGCTTGACCTGCACGTCACTCATCTTAACCACGAACTTAACCGGCTCTATCGAAACCTAGGCTCCAACCAGTTTGAAGACGCGACCGTCAAAGCCGGCCTCGGGCAGGGACTCAGCCTGTTTAGCGGCTTCGGTACGCGTTTTGCCGATTTGGATCGCGACAGCTGGCCCGACTTAATCGTCATCAACGGGCATATTCTGGACAACATTCACCTATACCACCCGCAGGTAAGCCATGCAGAAGAGGGGCAAGTGCATCACAACGCCAACGGAAAGTTTGTAAACATCACCCATCAGGTGGGCGGGGCAATTTCGAACCGGCGTGTGGGAAGAGGATTAGCCCTCGGAGACTACGACAACGATGGAGATCTCGACCTTCTCATCAGCAACAATGGTGAAAAGGGGGAACTGCTGCGAAACGACAGTGCGGGCAACCACTGGTTGGGCTTGAAGCTGGTTGGAACCCGTAGCAACCGCGACGCCGTCGGAGCTCGAGTTCGCGTTTCTTTCGGATCGAATCAGACAACAGACCAGATCAAGGGCGGCACCAGTTATCTGTCGAGTGGCGAGCTACGCCTGTTTTTTGGGCTCGGATCTGCGACCCGAGTGAGCCAGATCGATATCGAATGGCCGAGCGGAACAAAGCAGACAGTCGCGGACCTCCCGGCCGATTCCTTTCACGAAATCGTCGAACCAGTTGATTCGAAGCCGTAAAGCGGTTTCTTTTTTTGGCAGCGACTCCATCGGTTTCGGCAGTCACTAGCTTGGATGGGAAACCGGCAGCAAAATGCTGGGCTGCCCGTCACCGACTGGAAACCCGTGTCACGTGTGCCCATTCCCACGGGCTTTGTGAGGCCGCGGAAGGCCCGGGGCGCCTCCCAACGGTTTCTCTCAGGCGCTCACGTTCGGCCTCTGCCGGCGCGCGGGTCGGCGTCCTTACATCACACGACCATTGGGGAGCCCCACCGTCAGGCAGAGCTACGGCTTTTGATGGGATTAGCGAATGATGCAGAACGTTATCCGTTTTGGGTAGCGAGGGTCAGCGCCCTGGGCTGTCCGTGGGCTTTTCGTGGCGATCTACCAGTACCTGCGGCCAACGCACCGGCGCGGTGATCGTCGCTTCCAATGCGGGGATATCAAGGGCGCGAGCCTTTGGCCTGTTGTGGCTCGATTCTTGCCCAGCCTTCCCAGTGATTCCGGAGGCTCAATGAGACAAGGCGATGTCAGTCGAAGAAGCTTTGTGAAAGGGCTTGCAGCCAGTCCGCTGCTGGGCAACCTCCTTAGCTCGCAGTCGCTCGCCGGTGCAGAAGTGAAACGCGTCGGATCAACGGCTGAGCGGTTGAAGGCCAAGCCCTACGAAAAGAGAGTTTGCCGGGTTGAGAACTATCCCAGCTGCTTGATGCCCGAAGAGTCCTACATTGGCCTGTCGGTGGAGGAATACGTCGAGTTGATCCATGAAGCGGGATTGGAAGTTCAGATCGTGGCGGGCGAGATCGACCGGGGTACGCCCCGTTTTCGCTCGAAAATGCTTCCTCCACGCCCAGATGTGGATCGCGACCGTTTGCCGCAGTTTCTGAAGCTGGCTCACGAGAAAGGAATCCTGGTTCTTGCGTATTACCCCATGATCTACACCAAGCCGTTGAGGAAGATTCACCCTGAGTGGCTGATGCGGTTTCTGGATGATGGCAGGCCGAAGCCGGAAAACCTGGGCTGGTTCTGCTTCAACTCACCCTACCGTGATTGGCTGGCGCGGTACCTTATCGAGTATTTGGACAATCTCGATCTGGATGGCTTCTACTTCGATGACATGAACTGGGGATCGCATGAGGACTGGCCGTTCACTCCTTCCTGCTGCTGCGAGTACTGCGAGAAGCTCTTTAAGGAGGAAACCGGCTTCAGGATACCGGCCAAGGTCGACTTTGGCTCTCTCGACTTCAAGCATTTCGTCAACTGGCGATATGAAAAGACGAAGGGAATCATGGCGTACCTAACCCAGCAGGTCAAAGCCAAGTATCCCGACGCTGTGCTGGACTTCAACTACTACGGACGGCACAAGGCTGATTGGTCATTGGGACATCCGATCAATCCTCTGGGCCTGGAGAAAGTCGGCGCCTACTTCTTCGCTGAAACCAACCCTGTTGAAGATGGCTCCAGTTTCACTGCGAAAGTCGCCAGGGCTCACGGTTCTCCTTTTGCCATCTGGAGACATGCAGTTCAGACGCTGCCCGAAGTCATTTCCTCTTCAGCGCCTGAGGCTGAGCCGCTTTCCCCCACGCTTCACGGTTTGGCAGCTCTAGCCAACGGGGGTGCTGCATTTTATGGCATGTTCGATGGGCCGATAGTTTTGCGAAAGAACCTGATGAAAGCGATCTTCCAGGAAGCTAAGAAGCGCGCGGATTACATGGATGGCGAGACGGTCAAGTATGTGGCGCTCCACCATTCCCAGCAAACCCGCGATTTCTATTCGTCGCCCACAGCTCAGTATGGCCTGCGGGTCACTAAAGGCGTTTTTGAGATCCTGAATCAGTCGCAGTTGCTCGTCGACATTGTCTTCGATGAGCAGCTGAAACGAGAGAACCTTTCGGCCTACAGAGTTCTCTTCCTCTCCAACAGCGCTTGCCTTTCGGACAGGCAGGTGGACGAGATCCGAACCTTTGTCGCCCAAGGTGGCACACTCATCGCCACCCATGAAACCTCTCTGCTCGATGAACTGGGCCAGAAGCGCAGCGATTTTCTATTGTCCGATGTTCTGGGAGTGAACTACCATTCTACGCCCAAAGGTGCTGTGCGCGGTATTGTCTATGTTCCCCAGGAACTGGCAATTTCTCGGGAGTTCGGCTACGTGATTTGTTTTGCCGGTGAAGAGTCATTAGTTTCTCTGAGGCCTGGTTCCAAAGTCGAAGTCATCTGCACGCGCAGCAATCTAACCGGGAAAAGCCCTCTAGATAAGTTTGACTCCAGAAAGAACTACGATTCTTCAGAGCCAGCCGTCACCCTGAATCGCTTCGGGAAGGGCAAGGCCATCTACATCAACGGAGACGTGGGAGCAGCGTTCATTCACAATCCGTATCCTCCGTTGAAGCGGTTGGTCGCCCAGCTTGTCAGGAGGACCAAGCCCCCAATCGAGATCGAAGCGCCCCGCGCCATTGAAGTGACGGCGGCGCTGCGCGGCCCCAGAGAGATGGTGATCCACCTGGTGAACAACCCGGCTCCCTCGCTCCCGTTTGGGACTCGCAGTCAAGACGTGACCACCCATTTCTATCTGGAAGAAGTGAATCCGATCTACAACGTTCGGATCAAGCTCAACGACTTTAAGCTGCGGGGCGCGAGCCTGCCCTTACAGGCTCGTGCTCTTCCAATTGCCCATCATCCCGTTGGCGTCTTAGTGCCGGAAGTCAAACTGCACGAGGTCGTACTTTTGGAACTGGAGGGATAAGGCGTTGGTGGAGCGCCGAAAGCACCGGTGGAGGCTGCCTTGAGGGGAACCGCGTCCAGCCCGTTATGCACGACGCTACGAGGGTTTTGTTCTCGTTTTTCTGGTGCTCGTCCTCGTCGTCGTCCTCGGCTTTTGGATTCGAGGACGAGAACGAGGACGATTGTCTGGGATATCTTGGGCCAAGTCCTTGGCTAGTTTGTGGGGAGGACCGAGGAATGAATCCGAAGAGAACGATTGGTATTGGCAAAACCTGCCCGGTTTTTCTCGCAGCCTCGATTCTGACCGTGATTTTCGTTGCGTCCAAACCGGCAGCAGGAACTTTTCAAGTGGATTCCAAAAGCAAGGGGCTTCAGTTTTCAGAGCGCTTGATATCGGCCGATTACACGTACGGCTACGGCATTGCGGCTGGCGACCTCGACGGAGACGGCGATTTGGACCTCACCAGCTCGGATTGCACGACCGCTGGATCTCGCAAGCACAACGACATCCACTGGTACGAAAACGACGGGAAGGGAAACTTCAAACGCGGGTATCTTGCCAAGGATGACTGGTACGGTCGCTACGAGCGCCACCAGTTGGCAGATATCAATCGGGACGGGCGGCCCGATCTGGTGAGCGTGGACAACTTTTTTGGAAGTGTTGTTTGGTTCGAGAACCCCGGTCATCCGACAGATGGACAGCTCTGGAAGCGTCACGCCATCACTGAGGGCGGACTGCTTGGCGCGTACGATGTGGATGTGGCTGACCTCGATGGAGACGGCGATCCGGACGTGGCCGCCTCCAGTTGGCGCCTCGGAAATCGGTTTGTCTGGTTCGCGAATCCTGGAACGACCCAGGGCCGAGATTGGGAGCTCCACCTCATCGACGACGACCAGGCCGAAACCCGGGCGGTTTGTATTGCCGATTTCAATCGCGATGGCCGGCCAGACGTGCTGGGTGCCGTGAATGCGGCTGGCATTGTCCTATGGTACGAGAACAGCGGCCAGCCTGCGGCGCGCAGTTGGAAGCGGCATGTGATTGACTTGGCCGGCCGGCCCATGCATGGCCATCCGGTGGATCTCGACGGCGATGGAGATCTGGATGTGACCATGGCCTTCTATTCTCAGCAGGTCGTGTGGTACGAGAACTCGGGCAAGCCAGGCCAGGGTGCTCGCTGGGGAAAACATACCATTGCGGCGGACTTCCCTCAGGGTTTTGAAGTGGTAGCCGCAGACCTGGACGGTGACGGCGACCAGGATGTTGTGGCGACTGCAGCCGAAAACGGACAGATCGCCTGGTTCGAAAACAGAGGTGATCCTCGAGGTGCATGGCTGAAACATTTGCTGAAGACTCCGTGGAGCAACGCTTTTCAGGTGATTGCAGCCGATCTGGACGGAGATGGGAAACTCGACATCGCTGCGGCCAGCAAAGAGGAACTGCGATGGTGGAAGAACGGAGGGAGCGGCAAGGACTAGGCCCTGTTGTATGCCGGTTCACGCCTCGTGAGTAGCCGGGTGCCGCGCGTCCCGAGTCGCCCCAAAGCCCGAGCCCTCTCTAACGGTCGGGCTACTGAACAACGTGGCAGCTCCAAGAGAGTAGCCCTCGCGTGAGCAAGGGCTCCCCCTGGAGCAGCGAGGGTTCTCGGTACTGCCCCTGGCCGGATTCTGGCAGCAAGGAAGAACGATGATGCATTGTCCTCTACCACGCCGTGGCTTTTTGCGCAGAATGCTGATTGGGAGCAGCAGTCTGGCGCTGTCCGCCCCTTTGCGTGCTGACGCACGGCCAGGCATCGCGGCTGTGGGGTCGCAACCCTCGGGTAAGGGCCCGATACTCGTCCGCAACGGCGTGCCGCAACAGGCAGTGGAAGAAGCGGTGCTTTTTTCGTTTGACGACTGCAGCCTCCCTTTCACCCGCGACCTGCACATGTCTCTGGCGCCGGGCAGGAAGTTCCCCGACGAAACGGATGACGGCAGGAACATCGTTATGGACCCACGCCACCCCGGAAAACCGGTTCTTGCGCAAGGCAAGCCTGGAGAGCCCGATTCCTATGAAGTGATCTGCCCCATTGTGTTCTTTATCGAAGGCGAGTTTCGGATGTGGTACTTGGGCCAAGGTGAAGACCGGAAGAGGCGGTCTTGCTTTGCGGTCTCCAAGGACGGCTTCCACTGGGAGAAACCCAAGCTAGGGTTGGTCCCTTTCAATGGCACCAAGGACAACAACCTTGTACAAGGACCTTGCGGGGAATGGGTGCTTTACGACCCGGAGGATCCAGATCCCACGCGCCGATTCAAGTCGCTTTACATGGTCGCAGAGATGCGCATTGCGGCTTCGTTCAGCTCGGATGGCCTGACTTGGAGAGCGGGTCCTCAGGATCTCTTTGGCATCGGCATGGAGGTGGGCCACGTTTTCAAGTTTAATGGCTGCTATTACGTCAATGGCCAGGGCGGCCCGGCACCCATAAACCGGCCGATCCCTCCTGCAATCACCGAAGCTCCAAAGCGGATTGTGGTTACCTATGCTTCCTACGACTTCGAACATTGGACTCATGCCGCTGCGATGAGCTTCAGAAGGGATAACGTTCCGCCGCGCATTCCCAGCGACTTCGAACCCCACCGCGGCGAGCAGGTCCACGAAGGAGCTGCTTTGTGGGACCGGGGCAACGTTCTTTTGGGTCTGTACGGGCAGTACCACAACGAGAGCAACGACCGGCGTTACAGCACGTGCGATCTTGGATTTGTGGTAAGTCATGACGCACTGCACTTGAAGGAACCGGTCCCGGACTTCAAGATGGTGCATTCCTATGAAGAGCGCGACGGTGCCGAGCCGCGCTTGATTCAAAGAAATGCCTTTGCCAATATCGGTGACCGTACGGTCTACTGGTATAGCGTCTGGCGGGAACATCCAGGGAAGCCCACAGGCGTACGAGTGGCAACTTGGGAGCGAGACCGGCTGGGATACTTCGCGGCTGCGCGAAAGAATCAAGGTTTTGGTGCAGCCTATGAACCGCACTGCATCTCGTGCCCAATCGAAGTAGCTCGCCAAGGCGGCCGCATCTTTGTCAATGCCGGAGGGCTGGGCACACACAGCCAAATCAGAGTTCAGGTTCTGGACGAACAATTCCGGCCGCTGCCGGGCTATTCAGGCGAGGATTGCATCCCCATTTCAGAGTCGGAGTTGCGCCGAGCTGTGACTTGGCGGAACCGCAATCATCTGGAACGATTCAGTTACCCGATCCGCATTCGTGTCGATTGGCAGGGAATCCGCCCGGAAGATGCACGGCTTTATGCCGTCTATGTGGCTTGATGTCGCAAGATCGATTTTCACCCGAGAACTCCGATCGTGACACTTCTCGCTAGAGTCGACTTCCGACTCCAAAGCGGCAGAAAACTGCCGCAGTCCAGGACGCTTCGCGCAGCGCAGAAGCATGCGTGCTTTTGGCGTCGGCTTACCGTCAGGCGACACAAGAAGTTTCGTCAGCATACGGCGTCACTCTCGATAAGAAGGTATGACCTGAGAACACACAAAGGATTAACCCATGCGTTCTGCCCTAAATGACAAAACGAAGATCACAGACGTCCGCACTGTCCTTTTGACTGGTCCTTGCACGAACGACCCCTTTTTGAGCGAGTGTCGGAAGCGCCGCAGTGCAGCCTTTATCGAGATTCACACCGATTCCGGGCTCGTAGGTATCGGGGAGACCTACGCTGGATATTTCTGCCCGGAACTGGTGCCTGAAGTCGTTCAGTTCTTCAAGCCCATCTTGATGGGGCAGACGGTCGAGAGCATCTCGGAGCTGTGGGACCGCATGTATCATTGCGAGAACTTCTGGTGCCGGGTAGGACTTGGCGCCGTCGTCTTGGCCGGGATCGAGGCGGCACTGTGGGATTTGAAGGGGAAGATCACTGGCTTGCCAGTCTACGAGTTGTTGGGCGGAAGAAAGCACGAGAAGTTAGAGTGCTACGCGACGGGCGGGCCAAGTAACTACCCACTCGATCGGCTGGCCGCGAAGATCGATCACTACCTGTCGCTTGGATTCAAAGGCCTGAAAGTGGGCGTTGGTTCTTACTCGCCGAGCGAGGGGAGCTATGTGGCTTCCTCACCCAGCGAAGCTGCCGACTTTGAAGCGCAGAAACTTGAGTTCATCCGCACTCATGCCGGTCAACAGGTGAAGGTCATGCTGGACGGCCATATGGGAAACAACCCGGTGCGAACTTGGCAACTCGCCACAGCGATGGCCGTTGCGAAAGCAGTGGAGCCCTATGACTTGTTCTTCTTTGAGGAACCCTTGCATTACACTGACCCCTGGAGTTACGCCGAGCTCTGCAAGAGCACGTCGGTCCCGATTGCCGGAGGCGAGTGCCTCACGACCAGCTATGAGTGGCGGGTTTTCGTGGAGCGAGATTGCTTCGACATCGGTCAACCAGACGCCTCCTTTACGGGAGGCTTAGGAGAGTTCATGAAAGTGGCGGCGCTCTTGCAAAGCCGCGGGCGCAAGCTGGCGACTCATGCCTGGGGAGCGGGCGGATCGCTGATGCAGAATGTTCATGCCGCCTTTGCCTGTGGCAATACGACTATTCTTGAGGGGGCTCCCGATTACGGCCCCCTCCACAGCGAGATTGTGGATGGTTCGTTTGTCATGGAACATGGAATGGTCTTGCCGCCACAGAAACCCGGACTGGGAATTGTCCTCACCGATGCGATCAAGAGCCGATATCCATTCGTTCCAGGCAGCGGAGAGTTCAACAGCGTCGTTGGCAAAGTCCTGACGGAGTGACTGGGAAACCTCTGTGAAAAGAGAGCTTCACCATTCGCTTTCAAGGCTAAGCCTGAGTCAAGACGGGGCCTTATACAGTTGTTGTTGAAAATAGCGCAACTCCCTGCTGTAGGGCGTCTGAAGTAGAGGGATCAGGGCGCTGCAGCACTCAACAACCCTGTGGAATTCCCAGCCACTAGCCAGCCCCTCTGCGCGTTACCTGGGAAGAGGGGACGGCAGGGGCGCGGAGCACGGGGACTGGGATTGGCGATTGCCTGTAGTTCGAAATATTTTGACGGCTTGGAAATTCGATGAAGAACATCCTAGTTCACAATCTCGTTGACACGGTGCTGTTGGAACGTCTCTGCAAGCTGCCAGTCAACGTAGATGTCATCGAGTCGGATGAGCAGGAGAGCCGCCCGCTGCCAGCAGACAGAATCCGCAATGCGCAGATTCTCTTTTGCTGTGTGCCACCCAGCAACTTCTCTGACATGGCGAGTGTGGAGTTCATTCAGCTCGGCACCGTGGGTTACAGTCAACTCTACGGATTGGGTCTGCCCGAACGGTCGATTCGTGCCTGCAATGCGTTGGGGGTCTTTGATACGCCCATCGCCGAGTGGAACATCGCGATGATGGTGAACCTGGCGCGGGATCTGCGAGGCATGATTCGCAATCAAGAGGCGGCACTCTGGGCTAGTTCAGCTACTTTCCAACGTGAGATTCGAGGATCGGTGTTGGGCATCTGGGGGTATGGAGGCATTGGCCGGGAAACGGCCCGCTTGAGCAAGGCGATGGGATTGACTGTACACGTACTCAGCCGTTTCGGCGTGAAGGCTCGCGAAAACGTCTATCGAGTTCCGGAGACAGGCGATCCAAAAGGTGTTCTGCCGGACCGTGTTTTCCTGCCTGGTCAGACAGAGGAGTTCTTGCGCGACCTGGATTTTCTGGTCCTGTCGATGCCTCTCACGAACTCTACCCGGGGCATCGTCGGCGAACGTGAATTGCGTTGGCTGCCAAGGCGCGCTTTCATACTCAACCCAGCTCGAGGCCCGTTGATTCAGGAAAGGGCGTTGCTCAAAGCCTTGCGTGAAGGATGGATCAGCGGGGCTGCGTTGGATACGCATTACTACTATCCGATGCCTCACGACCATCCACTGTGGCAATTCCCAAACGTCATCATGACCCCGCACATTTCTGGCTCTGTTCTGGGAAGCTACTACAAGAGACGCGTGTGGGAAATCTTCGTTGACAATGTCCAAAAGTATCTGGCTGGCCAGCCATTGCTGAATGAGCTGAGCCAGCAACAGCTGGCGGGAGAGTAAGAGCTTCGTTGCCTGATTACAGGAACCTATTTAGTTGTGGGAGAACCTCCGTCATTCCCGCGAAAAGACTTGCCCTTGCGAAAGCGGGGGCGGGAATCCAGACACAATGGGTCCCAGACACTCTTGGGCACGACACCGATGAGGTTGGAGTGGCAGCGTGGCCGACATTGATCGATGAGATGCGCTAGTCTATCGTCCCTTAAATAACTAGACTATTTGGGAGTCCCGTGGTATAAGTCCACGGCATGGCGAGAAACGGTCGGGTGATCGATCTGTCGGTAGAAGATCAAGCACAATTAATC
>Ga0194132_10003391_pt1 | contig 28424 bp, 26 predicted proteins | sample TA2KigOf80mmetaG_FD_148612 | JGI IMG/M metagenome (GOLD analysis project Ga0194132, IMG submission 148612) | Freshwater microbial communities from Lake Tanganyika, Tanzania - TA2015054 Kigoma Offshore 80m | ecosystem: Environmental > Aquatic > Freshwater > Lake | place: Tanzania: Lake...
TGAAACGACGCAAGATCATGAAGAAGGCACGATCCAAGAAGAAGCGGCCAATACTCATGGCCGACTTGGAGCGAAGGTATCGCGAATCACCTGGGTTTTAGCCCTCTCGCGGATCGTTGAAAGAAAACGGCGTCCGCGTCGGCCTGCTCGGTGCGAAAAGCTCGGATTTGTGACGAAAGGAACACCCATGCCCCGCCCGGAACCGACCGAGTACGCGCCGTTCTTTGCCGGGTACGTCGGGCTGGTGCCGGAAGCGGACGTGATGCCGGCGATGGCCGCGCAGCTCGACGAGGTGCTCGCGTTCCTACGCGGCGTGACTGAGGCGCGGAGCGCGGTCGTTCACCCGCCGTACACGTGGACGCTCAAAGAGGTGATCGGGCACGTCACGGACGGCGAGCGCGTGTTCGGGTACCGCGCGCTGCGGTTCGGGCGCGCCGACACCACGCCGCTCGCGCCGTTCGACGAAACCCTGTTCGCGAAGTCCGCGGACTTCAACCGGCTCGCGCTCGCGGACGTGGTCGGCGAGTGGGAGGCGGCGCGGCGGTCGAACCTGTACCTGTTCCGCAACCTGCCCGCGGAGGCGTGGGCGCGCTCCGGGCCGGTGGGCGCGGACGCGGTCAGCGTGCGGGCGCTGGCGTACATCATTGTGGGCCACGCCCGGCACCACGTCGCGATACTGCGCAAGCGCCTCGGCGCGTGAATCGCCACAAGTTTCGCGGACCCGTGCGCCGCGCTCGCGGCATTACCCGGTGGGCAATTCGCCCCGAAAGAGGAGCTGACTATGTTCGTGCGTACCGTTCTCACGCTGGCTGCTGTGGCGCTGTTGGTCGCGCCGGCGTCCGCTCAGAAGGAGAAGAAGGCGGAACTGACCGACTTCCGGTTCTGGAGCGCGCCGAAAACGCCGCACGCGCGGTCGTTCGTGCCCGGCCTGCAGGCGGCTCTGGAACTGACGCCGGCGCAGGTCGCGAAACTGGTCGCGGCGCGCGAGGCCACCGTGGACGATCCCGAGCTGCGCAAGCTCCCGAACAAGAACGACCCCAACGCGACCGCCGACGACATCGCGAAGGCCAACGCCAAGCGCGCCGCGGCCATCGAGAAGCTGTTCAAAGAGGTCGATCTGATCCTCACGAAGGATCAGAAGGCGCTGATCGAGAAGATCAACGACGGGTACGCGAAGGTGGTGTCGGAGGTGGGCGCGGACTATCAGCCGAAGATCGCGGCGGCGAAGGGCAACGCCGACGACACCGCCGCGCTGCGGAAGGAACAGGCCGAGGCGATCCGCACCGCGTTCACCAAGAAGCTCGACGCACTGTTGACCAACGACCAGATGGCCGCGGTGAAGAAGGCCGCGGAGGAAGAGGCCAAGCGCGCGAAGGCCAACCCCGACAAGCCGAAGCCGAAGAAGTGATTGGCGGCATTCCGCGCACTTTCTGTTGGCGCGCCCGAACGCGCCGGTATCCTGCCCCCGACACATTCCAACAGGGGGCACAGCGATGCGCGCGTTCGGGGCGGTTGTGATGGTATTGGTCGCCGCGTTCACGACGGCGCGGGCCGACGACGACGCGGCGAAGAAGGAACTGAAGGCGCTACAGGGCAAGTGGGTCGTGGTCGCGGCCGAGCACGACGGCGACGCGCTCGACCGCATCGTCGGCGGCGTCATGGTCATCAAGGACAACCACTTCGACATCAAGACGAAGGGCGGCACGGAACTGAAGGGCGACGTGACGCTGAACCCGACGAAGGCCCCGAAGCACTGGGACTACTTCCACTAAGAGGGGCCGCTGAAGGACAAGAAGTGGGAAGCGATTTACGAGCTGAAGGGCGACACGCTGAAGATCTGCTACGCGGAAGCGGACGGCGAGAAGGACCGCCCGACCGAGTTCAAGACGCTGAAGAACTCGAAGCTGCTGTACCTCGAACTGAAGCGCGAGAAGAAGTAGACGCCGCGCGCGGCTTCGCAATGATGTGACCCCGAGCGCTCGCAAAGCCGCGAGCGGCTCAATCGGCCCTCGCAGTTCTGATTGCAATTCTGCGACTCCCCCACAGCCACTTTCCTTTGGACTCGCCACACGCGCGTCGCGCGTCACGGTGACACGTCCATTCTCACCCCTTGCGAGGTACACCCGTGCTCGCGCCCATCACCTTGCGCTACGACTTCCGCCCGCGGCGGCGCTCGCTCGCCACGGCCGCGGTTGCGGACCTGTTCGGCCTGCCGGAACGGGAGCCGCCGCACACCATTTGCGACGGCCTCGCGCTCGACGTGCGGGCCGGCGATCTGGTGCTGTTCGTCGGGCCGAGCGGGAGCGGGAAGTCGTCGCTGCTGCGCGCCACGGCCGAGCAGCTTCGCGCGGTCGATGCGTTCGCGCTGCCGCTGCCCGACGTGCCGCTGATCGACGCGCTGCCGGGCGCGGTCGAGGAGCGCATGGCGGCACTCGCGGCGTGCGGCCTGTCCGAAGCGCGGCTGTTGCTGCGCGCGCCCCCGGAACTGAGCGAGGGCCAGCGGTATCGGTTCCGGCTGGCACACGCGATGGCGAGCGGCGGCGCGCCGTTCCTGTGCGCCGACGAGTTCACCGCGACACTCGACCGTGTGCTGGCGAAGGTGGTGGCGTTCAACGTGCGGAAGCTGGTGACGCGCGCCGGCGTCGGGCTGCTCGCGGCCACCACACACGAGGACATCGTCGACGACCTCGCGCCCGATCTGCTCGTGCGTTGCCACGGCGACGGGCACATCGAAGCGGAACGCCGGGAGCGGCTTCGACGGCCCGTGTCGTTCCATCACGAGTTGTGGCTGTCCGAGGGCTCCGCGGGCGACTGGCCGTACTTCGCGCGGTGGCATTACCGGGCGCACCGGCTCGCGTTCGTGAAGCGCGTCGTGCTGCTCTGGCACGGCGCGGAGCCGATCGGGATTTGCGTGTTCGCGACGCCGGCCGCGAGCCTCGCGCTGCGTTCGCGGTACTTCGGCCTCGCGGACCCGCGAACGGCGGTCGCGCTCTCCGCGCTGAACGCGCGCCTGTGGCTGCTCCAGCGCGTGGTGCTGCACCCGACGTATCGCGGGGCCGGGGTCGCGTCGGCGTTCGTGCGCCGCGCGTGCCAGTTGTGCGACATCGACTGGATCGAGACGCTGACCGCGATGGGCCGGGCCAACCCGTTCTTCGAGCGCGCCGGGTTCGTGCGCGTCGGGACCATCGCACGCACCGGCCGGGCCGGTCAGTTCGGCCCGCGCGCCGGCATCGCCGCCGACACCGCGCGCAAGAGCCGGTTCAGCGACCCGGTGTACTACGTGTTCGACAACCGGGCGCGCGGCCGGGCCGCGCCGGAATCCGTAGCGTAACCGGCGACACGCGAGGGCCACACATGAGCAAGGTCGCGAAGCACGCCGGCATGGTGCTGTTCACCGTCTTCGGCATCCCCATCATCATCGCCACGCCGTTCCTGCTGTACGGCTTCCTAGGAAAGCCGTAGGAGGGGGGAAGGCAGTAAGAGTTTTGACAGGATCACAGGATGAACAGAGATAGAAGACAAGAACGTTTGCCGTGAGGCGATCATGGAACACGACGAACTGACGCGGCCGATCATCGGCTGCGCGTACCGCGTGTACAACGCGCTCGGGAGCGGGTTCTTGGAATCCGTTTACGAGAAGTGCATGTTGATCGAGCTTCGGAAGCTCGGATTGTTCGTTGAGAACCAGTTCCCGATCAGGGTCCACTCCGACGGTGAAGTCGTGGGGAACTTTGAGGCCGACCTGTTCGTCGAGAAGACCGTGATTGTCGAACTGAACGCGGTCAGCGCCCTGTTGCGGGTTCACGAAGTCCAATTGGTCAACTACGTCAAAGCAACGGGCGTTGATGTCGGCCTGTTGCTGAACTTCGGCGACCAGAAAGTCGAAGTGCGCCGGAAGCTCCGCGTGCTCCCCGACACCGACCCCGCCGATTGAGCCGGCACGTTCGCCCGGTGCCTTCTTTCAATCTCTGTTCATCCTGTTATCCTGTCGAAACTTCTTCTCTTGGATTTCAATCCGATGCAACACCGCGAGTTCGCCGGGGCGCGCGTTTCCGAGGTCGGGCTGGGCTGCTGGCAGCTCGGCGGCGATGCGTGGGGCGACGTGACCGAGGCCGACGCGCTCGACGTGCTCCGCGCGTCGGCCGACGCCGGCGTCACGTTCCTCGACACCGCCGACGTGTACGGCGCGGGCCGCAGCGAGGAACTCGTCGGCCGGTTCCTGAAAGAGCGCGGGCGCGAGCGGTTCTTCGTCGCGTCCAAGTTCGGCCGGTTCCCGCGACCCGGCTGGCCGGGCAACTTCGAACCCGCCACCATCCGTCAACACACCGAGAACTCCCTCCAGCGGCTCGGCATCGAGCGCCTCGACCTGACGCAACTCCACTGCTTGCCGATGGAGCAACTCCGGCGCGCGGAAGTGTGGGACACGCTGCGCGCCCTCAAGCAAGAAGGGAAGATCGCGCGGTTCGGGGCCAGTGTCGAATCGGTCGCGGAGGCCGAAGAGTGTCTGAAGCACGCCGACTGCGCCTCGCTGCAAATCATCTTCAACATCTTCCGCCAAACTCCCGCGACCAGCGGCCTGCTCGACCGCTGCCAGAAGGCGGGCGTGGCGATCATCGTGCGCCTTCCGCTGGCGTCGGGCCTGCTCGCGGGGAAGTACACGCCGGCGACCACGTTCGCGCCGGACGACCACCGCACCGTGAACCGCAACGGCGAGAAGTTCAACGTGGGGGAAACCTTCGCGGGCCTCGGCTTCGAGAAGGGGCTGGAACTGGTGCAGAAGATCGCGCACCTGCAACCGCCGGGCTACCCGTCGCGCGCGGCACTGGCCCTGCGCTGGTGCCTCGATCACCCCGCGGTCAGCACGATCATTCCCGGCGCGCGGAACCGCGCGCAGGCCGAAGCGAACGCCGCCGCGAGCGCCCTCGACCCGCTCCCCGCACTGATACACGAACACTTCCGCGAGTTCTTCGAGACGGAAGTGAAGCCCGCGATGCGCGGGCCGGATTGAGCGCGTGCCGTCCCTTCGGGACGACCGCTAAACGAATGGCGCACTTGCCACTCAACGACCTGATTCCGTAGCATAGCGGTGGGCTTGTGAAAAGTTTCACAAAGTCTCACCCCGGCGGAAATCGCGGCCTTTTCCAAGGAGCGAGCGCGTGCCGGCCATCTTCTCGCGAGCACTCGACGGGCACGTGCGGCAGGCCGGGATCGGCCTCGTCGTGGCGGTCGTTCTCGTCGTCGTCGGCTGGTACTACTACGCCCTCCCCAGTTACACGCGCGTCGGCTACACGCCGGAACAGCCGGTGCCGTTCTCGCACGAACTGCACGCCGGCAAACTCGGCATGGACTGCGCTTATTGCCACCAGTCGGTGTTTGAGTCGCCGCACGCCACCGTGCCCACGTCGCGCACGTGCATGAACTGCCACGACCCGAAGAAGGCGAACGTGAAGGGCAACAGCCCGCTGCTGGCCCCGGTGCGGGCCAGCGTCGATACCGGCAAGCCGGTCGAGTGGGTCCGCGTCCACAAGCTGCCGGAGTACTCGTACTTCAACCACGCGGTTCACGTGAACAAGGGCGTGTCGTGCGTGTCGTGCCACGGGCAGGTGAACGAGATGAAGGTGGTGCGGCACGACAAGGAGCTGTCGATGGGCTGGTGTCTGAAGTGCCACAACGACCCGCACGAACACCTGCGCCCGGTGAGCGAGGTCACGAACCTGACGTGGAAGCCGGCCGAGGGCAAGACCGCGCACGAGATCGGCGCGGGCCTCGCGCGGGACCTCAAGGTGAAAGCGCCCATGAACTGCCAAGCGTGCCACAGGTAGTGAGAGAGCGAGCGGCGCGGCGTGCGCCCGCCGGTAGCTACACAACTGACATCCGCAGACGCGAATCGTGGGGCATCGCACCGGCGGGCTTACGCCGCGCCGCTCACTAAACCATGACAGAGCGAACCGAATACTACCGCAGCCTCGAACAACTGGCGGACACGCCGGAGTTCCGCGCGTTCGCGGCGCAGGAGTTCCCCGGCTTCGCCAACGTGTACGACGCGCTCGGCGAAGCCGAACCGCGCGACGACGACCCCGAAGCCGCGGGCCTGAACCGGCGGAAGTTCCTCGCGCTGTCCGCGGCGGCGCTCGGGCTGGCAGGGTTGGCCGGCTGCCGCCGCCCGGAGATTCAGATTCTGCCGTTCGCGACCGTGCCCGACGAGCAGACCGGCCACGTCGTTCACGGCAAGCCCACCTTCTACGCCACGAGCATCCCCCGCGCCGGCGGGGCGCTTCCCGTGCTCGTCGAAAGTCACGACGGCCGCCCCACCAAGATCGAAGGGAACCCGCAGCACCCGTGCAGCCTCGGCCGCACCGACGCGCACGCGCAGGCCAGCGTGCTCGATCTGTACAGCCCCGACCGCGTCATGTCGGAGAAGTACCCCGGCGTGATGGAGGGCCGCGCGGCCCGCAAGTGGGAAGACTTCGACCGCTTCGCCCGCGGCCACGCCACCGAACTGGCGCAGGCGAAGGGCAAAGGCTTCTACATTCTGACCGAGCAATCGCCCGCGCCCGCCGTGCGCGAGCTGCGCAAGGCGATGCAGGAGAAGTACCCGCAAGCGAGCTGGCACACCTACGAGCCGACCGACACCAGCGAAGCGCTCAAGGGCGCGGAGATGGCCTTCGGCAAGAAGCTCGAAGTCCGCTACCGCTTCGACAAGGCCGAGCGCGTCCTCGCTCTGGATTGCGACTTCTTAGGGGCAGACGCGGACAGCGTGTTCCACGCGCGCGAGTTCGCGGCCAAGCGCAAAGACGAAGCGCACATGAACCGGCTGTACGTCGTCGAATCGACGTACACGATAACGGGCACGATGGCCGACCACCGGCTCCGGCTGCCCGCGGGGCAGATCGGTGCGTATTTGGTCGCCCTCGCACGCGAGTTGAAGAAGCCCGAACATTCAGCGAAGTTGAAGAAGTCCGGCGCGCTCCCCGCGACCTTGCCGGCCGCACAGGAGTTCGAGGCGAAGTGGGTGCAAGCCGTCGCGAAAGACTTCGCGAACTGGGCTGGACGAAGCCTCATCGTCGTCGGGCCGCGGCAACCCGCTTGGGTTCACGCCCTCGCGCACGCGATTAACGACGCGCTCGGCAACTACTCCGCAGCGACGGCCGGGTTCATGGAGCCGCCGGCCGAGGCGCTCGACAAGGGCATCAAGGAACTGGTCGCGGACATGGCCGCGGGGAAGGTGGGCACGCTGCTCGTCGTCGGCGGTAACCCGGCAATGAACGCGCCCACTGATCTGAAGTTCGCCGACGAGCTGGTGAAGGTGTCGAAGAAGATTCGGCTCGGCCTCTTCCACGATCACACCTCCGAGAAGTGCGACTGGCACCTGCCGCTGGCGCACGTCCTCGAAGGCTGGGGCGACACCGAGGCCAGCGACGGTTCGTTGTGCTGCGTGCAACCGCTCATCGCGCCGCTCAACAGCGGCAAGACGGGCAGCGACGACATGGCCCCGCCGGCGCGCGGCGGGCGCACCGTGCTTGAAGTACTGGCGCTCCTGACTCAAACCGGCGCGGACGGCAAGCCGGTCGGCGCGTTCAGCGCCGCGCAGAAGGCCGCCTACGGCTTTGTGCGAAAAGCCTTCAGCGAGCGCAGCGGCATCGCCCTCACCGACGCCGCGTTCGACCTCGCGTTCAACCGCTACAAGCAACTCGGCTTCTTCCCAACCGACGCGGCGCAGGCGAAGGCGCTCGGCTTCGCGAAGGCCGACGACAAGGCCCGCAAGCCGGTCGCGGTCACTTCGACCTTGAAAGAGCTTCGCCCGGACGTGTCGCCGGCCCCGACGAAAGACGCGCTCGAAGTGACCTTCCACCCGTCCTACGCCTTGGGCGACGGCCGGTTCGCGATGAACCCGTGGCTGCACGAACTGCCCGACCCGATCACCAAGCTGGTGTGGGACAACGCCGCCATCATCAGCCCCGCGACCGCCGCGGCGCTCGGCCTCGCCACGAACGACCTCGTCGAAATCAGCGTCGTGGGCCAGCGCGTCACGATCCCGGCGTTCGTACTGCCCGGCCAAGCGGATTACTCGGTCGCGCTCAACTACGGGCACCACGGCGAGATGCGGATCGCGCACGTCCCGCAGGGCGGCGGCACGAATGTCTTCCCACTGCGCACGTCGGGCGCGCTGCACACCGCGCGATGCGCACTGAAGAAGGTGAGCGGCAAAGCCGACCTCGTGACGACGCAAGAACACGGTGTCATCCCAGAGGGGCGCGACATCGTGCGCGAGGTCGATGTCACCGCGCTCCACAAGAAGCACGCGCACGACACGCACCACGACGCCCACGGCCCGAAGATCGGCATTCCCCCGAACGGGCACATCACCGAAGAGATGCTGAAGAAGGGCGTGCAGGGCAACCCGCCGCAGCACCCACAAGGGCCGGCGAAGCTCAAGCAAGAACGGTTCTCGCTCGACCTCGCGCGGCCGGAACTGCTCGACAGCCAGTTCCAGTGGGGCATGGTCATCGACCTGAGCGCCTGCACCGGCTGTAGCGCGTGCATGGTCGCGTGTCAGGCCGAGAACAACATCCCGGTCGTCGGCAAGCACGAGGTGAAGCGCAACCGCGAGATGCACTGGATCCGCATCGACCGCTACTTCACCGGCAACATGGACGAGCCGAAGATCGTGACGCAGCCGGTCGCCTGCGTCCACTGCGAGGCCGCGCCGTGCGAGCAGGTGTGCCCCGTGAACGCGACCGTTCACAGCCCCGAAGGACTGAACTTGCAGGTCTACAACCGCTGCATCGGCACGCGGTACTGCTCGAACGCCTGCCCGTACAAGGTGCGCCGGTTCAACTGGTTCGACTTCAACAAGCGCCGGCTGGACGAGCTGCGCGTCGCCACGCCGTTCGCCAGCGGCGGAACCAGCTTCGCCGACAGCGGCGTGCCCGAAGCGCTGAAGATGCAGAAGAACCCCGACGTGACCGTGCGCATGCGCGGCGTGATGGAGAAATGCACCTACTGCGTGCAGCGCCTCGAACGCGGTAAGTACGGGGCGAAGATCGCCGCGGCGGAAGTGGCGCAGGACCGGCGCGCCATCGAGACCGACGCGAACTTCAAGCCCAGCGACGGCAGCACGAGCGCGTACAAGAAGCCGAAGAACCCCCGCGCCGCCGGCTACGACCTCGACGCGCTGGGCCGCGTGATTGTGCCGGACGGCGTCATCGCCACCGCGTGCGAGGCCGCGTGCCCGTCGAAGGCCATCACCTTCGGCAACATGCTCGACCCCAACAGCCGCGTGGCGAAGCTGAAGGCGCAGGAGAGCGAGTATATGCTGCTCGGCGAGCTGAACACCAAGCCGCGCACCAGCTACTTGCCGCGAGTTCGGAACCCGAATCCTGAGATGGCGTAACGCGCCGGCTCACCTTCTCCTGTAGCCGGGGTCTGTGACCCCGGTGCTGAACGAGAGGGACAGCTCCGGCCTCACAGAGGCCGGCTACAGAAGGCAGAAACCGGTGGGACGGCGCAAAGCCTTGTCCCACCCTACAAGAGCCACAAGAGCGAACACGAACGACACCTATGACCCCCACCCCACACGACACGCCGCACGACCCGCTGCCGCGCATCCCGCTCGTGTGGGGGCCGGCGGACTACGAGTCGGTGTCGGCGCAGATCAGCGAGATTACGGAGAAGCCGCAACCGTACTGGTGGTGGCCGGCGTTCCTCATCTCGGCCGCGCTGCTGTGCGGCGGCATCCTCGCCGCGACGTACCTGATTTCGACCGGCATCGGCGTGTGGGGGAGCAACGTCCCGGTCGCGTGGGCGTTCGACATCACCAACTTCGTGTTCTGGATCGGCATCGGGCACGCCGGCACGCTCATTAGCGCCATCCTGTTCCTGTTCCGGCAGAAGTGGCGCACGTCAATCAATCGCTTTAGTGAAGCGATGACGATCTTCGCCGTGATTTGCGCGGGCATCTACCCCGGCATCCACGTCGGGCGGTTCTGGTACGCGTGGTTCATGTTCCCGCTGCCGAACGCCAACCACATCTTCCAGAACTTCCGCAGCGCGCTGTTGTGGGACTTGTTCGCGGTCAGCACGTACTTCACGATCTCGTTGATCTTCTGGTACGTGGGGCTGATCCCGGACCTCGCGACCCTGCGCGACCGCGCCAAGAGCCGCACGCGCCAAGTGATCTTCGGGTTCCTCGCGCTCGGCTGGCGCGGCAGCACGCGCCACTGGCGGCACTACGAAGTGGCCTATTTGATGTTCGCCGGCCTCAGCACGCCCCTCGTGTTGAGTGTCCACTCCGTCGTGAGCTTCGACTTCGCCACGTCGCTGATTCCGGGGTGGCACACGACCATCTTCCCGCCGTACTTCGTGGCCGGGGCCATCTTCGGCGGGTTCGCGATGGTGCTGCAATGTATGATCCCGGCGCGCGCCGTGTACAAGCTCGAAAACGTGGTGACGATCAAACACATCGACGTGATGTGTAAGTTCATCCTCGCGACCGGCACCATCGTCGGTTACGCCTACTGCATGGAGTTGTTCATCGCGTGGTTCAGCGGGAACCCGTACGAGTGGCAGACGTTCAAGAACCGCGCGTTCGACGGCGACTATACATGGGCCTATTGGGTGATGATGACCTGTAACCTGATCATCCCGCAGGTGTTCTGGTTCAAGTGGTGCCGGCAGACGCCGTGGTTCGTGCTCATCGTCGTCACGTTCGTGAACGTCGGCATGTGGTACGAGCGGTTCGTCATCATCGTGCAGTCGCTGCACCACGACTTCCTGCCCGGTTCGTGGGGGCAGTTCCACCCCACGTGGGTGGATTGGCTGCAGATGATCGGCGACTTCGGCCTGTTCTTCACGTTCACGCTGCTGTTCATCCGGCTGTTGCCGATGGTGGCAGTTGCGGAAGTGAAGGGCGTGCTGCCGATGGCGAACCCGCACTACCACTATGTGCCGGACGGCCAGTACCTGAAGGGCGAGAACGGCGAGTACCCGACCGCGGATCACGCGCTCGCGGCGGCGATGGGGCCGCCGTCGCGCCCGCTGACGGAAGTGAGGTCGCACCCGGAGCCGGTGCCGGCGCTCGTGCGCACGCCGGGCAGCGACGGCACGCTCTGGGGCGCGGTCGCCGAGTTCGCCAACGGCGAGCAACTTCTCGACGCGGCGAAGAAGACCGTGGCCGCGGGGTACGGGCGCGTCGATGCGTGGACGCCGTTCTACGTCCACGGCATGAAGGAAGCCATCGGCCGCACGCGCAGCCGACTGCCGCTGTTCACGCTCGCCGGCGGGCTGACCGGCCTCGCGAGCGCGGTCACGCTCGTCTTCTACCTCATGGCGTATTACTACCCGACCATCGTGGGCGGGAAGGAATACCGCTCGTGGGAGGCGTTCGTGCCGGTGATGTTCGAGATGACGATCCTGTTCGCGGGGCTGTTCACGCTGTTCAGCCTGATCGGTCTGTGCGGGCTACCGAAGTTCTTCCACCCGCTCGACAGCCACCCGACGTTCAACCGCAGCACGCAGGCCGGGTTCTTCCTCAGTATCGAGGCGCGCGACCCCAAGTTCTCGGCAGACGAGACGCGCGCGTTCTTGGAGTCGATTGGCGGGAAGCACGTGGCGGTGGTGGAGGCGTAACCTAACCCCCCAACCCCCTTCCCGAAGAGGGAAGGGGGAGAAAGACAAAGCCAGCACTCTGACTCCCCCTTCCCTGAAGGGAAGGGGGCCGCGGGGTTAGATTCTTCGAGGCACCGATGTACTCACTCGACGCAACCCTGTTCATGAACGCCGTTGTGCTCGCCGTCCTCGGCGCGGCGGCGCTGGTGTTGCTGGTCACGCTGTTCGCGGCGTGGCGCGGCAAGCGCGGCCGCGTCATGTCGTACCTGTACATGTTCACGGCGCTGCTCGGCACGTTCGCGGTGGCGGTCGCGGCGCTCGGGTTCCGCGGGCAGAAGAGCGACGCGCGCCCGTGGCACTTCTTCCTCGACATGAAGTATCAGGCCAAGTACACCGCGCAGGGGCAGAGCAAGTACTTCGCGGACGGGCGCAGCAGCCGGCTCCCGCCGGCCGACACGGTCCCGTTCGACGGCACCGACTACACCGCGGACGCCGGCGCCCACTCCGCCCCGAACCCGGACTTCCTGAAGGCCGACAAGCGGTACTACTTCGGCATCGCCGACGCGAGCGCGAAGGAGAACGTCAACGGCGCGGACGTTCCGGCGAAGCCCAAGTGGGAGGGCGGGAAGCTGGTCGGCGAGGGCTACTGGGTGAACCACGTCCCGCCGGCCGCGGTCGAGCGCGCGGGCGGCTGGGAACCGCTGTTCAAGCGCGGGCAGGTGCAGTTCAACCGCCACTGCGCGGTGTGCCACGGCACCAGCGGGCGCGGCGGCACCGGCGAAGTCGCCTACGGCATCGTCGGCGCGTACGGCCTGAGCGCACCGCCGAAGAACGTACTCGACATCACGATCCAGACGCAACCGGACGGCATGCTGTTCGACACCGTGAGCAACGGCCGCGGCACCATGCCCGGCTACGGCCACCAGATCAGGGACGCGCTCGACCGCTGGGCCATCGTCGCCTACGTGCGCGAGCTGCAGTTTGCCTACGGGAGTGGGAAGTGACCGCAAGCGAACCGACCGCGCTGACGTACCCCGCCGGGCTGCCGGACAGCGCCGCGCCGCTGCCGGCGAGCGCGGTCGCGGGCGGCGCGCGCGTGCTGTTCGCGGTGCTGCTCGGCACCGGCGCGATGCTGGTGATCGGCGCGCTGGCGAACCCCAAGCAGTTCTACCACTCGTACCTGTTCGGCTACGTCCTCGCGCTCGACATCGCGCTGGGCGCGCTGTTCTGGACGCTGATCCACCACGTCGCCGACGCCGGCTGGTCGGTCGGCCTGCGCCGCGTGTTCGAGAACATGACGCGCGCCCTGCTGCCGCTGAGCGTGCTGTTCGTGCCGGTGCTGATCGGCACGTTCACCGGGAACCTGCACTCGTGGTACGCCTTCGTTCACGGCCCGGAGCCGACCGAGGGGCACCTGAAACACCTGTGGCACGTCAAGCACGCGTACTTCGCCACGCCGTTCCTACTCGCGCGGCTCGCGCTCTACTTCGCCGTATGGCTCACGTACTCCGCGCTGATGCGGCGCTGGTCCGCGAAGCAGGACGCCGTCGGCGGTATCGCGCTCACGCGCAAGATGCAGTGGTGGGCACCGTCCGGCGTCGCGCTGCTGGCGCTGACCTCGACGTTCTTCGCGTTCGACATCCTGATGAGCCTACAGTACTCGTGGTTCAGCACCATTTACGGTGTGTACTTCTGGGCCGGTGGCATTCGCGGGTCGCTGTCGATGGTCGTGCTGGTCGTGCTGGCCCTCCGCGCCGCGGGGCACCTGCGGAACACGATCACGATGGAGCACCTGCACGACGTGGCGAAGATCATGTTCGGGTTCACGGTGTTCTGGACGTACATCGCGTTCTCGCAGTACTTCCTCATCTGGTACGGCAACATGCCGGAGGAGACGCAGTTCTACCTGCTGCGCCGCAACGGGAGCTGGTACGCACTCAGCATCCTGCTCCCGGTCCTGTACTTCGTGGTGCCGTTCTTCCTGCTGCTGCCGCGGGCGCACAAGCGCAGCCCGTTCTGGCTGGCGGTCGCGAGCGCGTGGATTCTGGTGATGCACGCATATGATCTCTACTGGCAGATCATGCCCGTGCTGCACAACGACACGGTCCACCTGCACTGGCTCGACTTCGCGGCCCCGGTGTTTATGCTCGGCGTACTCATCGGCGCGACCGCGTGGGGCTTCCTGAAAGTACCGCTGATCCCGATCCGCGACGCCCGCCTGAGCGAGACCCTCGGCTACGAGAACGAGACGCCATGACACCCACCGAACCCGCGCCGAAGGGCTTCCCGTTCGTCACCGTGTTCGCGGCGGTGGGCGTGCTGTTCGTGTTCCTCGGCCTGATGTGGCTGGCGACGCAGAAGCAGAACCCGCTGGAGCAACCGAAGCCGGAAACCGCCGACACGAAGGCCGCGGAGCCGAAACCGGACGCCGCCGCGAAGCTCGACGAGGTCAAGGCCCGCAACGCCGCCGCACTCGACGGCGTCGGCGCGCAGATGTCGCTGGCCGAGGCCCACGGCAAGCTGATGGGCACGCTGAAGGGACCGAACGACAAGTTGCCGTTCCCGAAGCCCGAAGCGCCGGTGAAGAAGTGAACAGCTAACAGCTAACAACTAACAGCTAACCACGAGGAGCAGCCGTGAGCGCCGTTGATCTGGCCCTGTTCCTGACCGTGATCGGGTCCATCGTGCTGTTCGGCGGCGCGGCGGCGCTGGCGCTGGGCTGGGCGTTCAAGAGCGGCCAGTTCGAGAACTTCCAACACGGGTCGCAGTCGATCTTCGGCCCCGACGAGCCGCCCGGCGAACCGACCGACGCCTTCCCCGGTGAACCCGCGCCCCGCCCGTAATTCCGCACCCCACTGACGCCGCACCATGCCCGCTCCGCTCACGTCCGAGATGCTCGAAGCCAACCGCGCGCGGTCCGCGGCGGAGCGCGCCGCCATCGACGCGTCGTGCCGCGGGCCGGTGCTGGCGTTCGCGGTGAGCGCCGTGTTCTGGCTCCTCATGGGGTCGGTGCTGGCCCTCATCGCCTCGATCAAGCTGCACAGCCCGTACTTCCTCACCGGCAGCGCGGAACTCACGTTCGGCCGCGTCCGCATGGCGCACCTGCAAGCGGTCGGCATCGGGTGGGCGTCGCTGGCGACCGTGGCCGCGGCGCTGTGGCAGATGTGCCGGCTGTCGCGCGCCGAACTCATCTACCCGAAGATCCTGTACCTCGCGTGCGCGCTGTGGAACGTCGGCACGCTCCTCGCGGTGTTCGGCATCATCTTCGGCGACGGCCAATCGGTCGAGTGGCTCGACGCGCCGCGGTACGCCCCGCCGTTCTTCATCGCGGCGCTCGGCATTGTCGTGGCGTGGGTGGTCGCGGTGTTCCGCCGCCGCCGCGAACCGCACGTGTACGTCACGCAGTGGTACATCCTCGGCGCGGTGTTCTGGTTCCCGTGGATGTACCTCGTCACCGTGTTCATGATCTTCTGGGCCCCCGCGACCGGCGTGGTGCAGCCCATCGTGAACTGGTGGTTCGGGCACAACACGCTGGGCCTGTGGTTCACCCCGGTCGCGGTGGGCACGGCCTACTATCTGATCCCCAAGATCATCGGCCGGCCCATTCACAGCTATTACCTCAGCATCATCGGGTTCTGGGCGCTGGCGCTGTTCTACTCGTGGGCCGGGATGCACCACCTGATCGGCGGGCCGATCCCCGGCTGGCTCGCGAGCGCCAGCACCGTGGGCAGCATGATGATGCTGATCCCCGTGCTCGCGGTGGCGATCAACCACCACATGACGATGCGCGGGCACTTCCACCGCTTGCGGTACAGCCCGGCGCTGCGGTTCACCGTGTTCGGGGCCATCGCCTATACCGCGGTGAGCGTGCAAGGGTCGTTCGAGGCGCTCAAAGACTTCAGCGAGGTGGCGCACTTCACGCACTACACCGTGGCCCACGCGCACCTCGGCGCGTACGGGTTCGTGACGATGATCTACTTCGGCCTCTTCTACTACATGATCCCGCGGCTGACCGGGCGCGAGTGGGCCAGCCCGCTGCTGATCCGCGTCCACTTCTGGTGCGCCGCGGTGGGCATCACGGTGTACTTCGTGGCGCTGTCCATCGGCGGCTGGTGGCAGGGTCGGATGATGAACAACCCGGACGTGCCGTTCGGGAAGATCGTCACGTACCTGCTGCCGTACCTGTTCACGCGCTCGGTCGCGGGCGTGCTGCTCACGGTCGGGCACCTCGCGTTCGCGGTCTCGTTCATCATGAACCTCGCCGGCTGGGGCAAGCGGCGCAGCGGCGGCCCGACGTTCTTCGTGGAGCCGGGGGGTTAGGTTTCTTCGGAGCCTTGTCATGGATCGCGGGATGGTCATCTTCCTCGGCGCGCTGCTCACGTTTTCGTCGAGCTGGCTCGGCCTCGTGCTGTTCCCGTTCTGGCAACTGGGCGGCGAGAAGCCGTACCAAAAGGACGAGACCGACGACCCGTACCCGGTGCCGCTGCAAGGGCTGGCGCTGGCGGGCCAGAAGGTGTACCAGAACAACGGGTGCATGTACTGCCACACGCAACAGGTGCGCAGCGAGCGGTTCGGCAACTGGTGGGACGCCAACGGCGAGCAGCGCACCGGCGCGGACATCCGCCGCAGCTACGGCCAGCGCCGCACCGTGTCGCGCGACTACATCTACGACAACCCCACGATGCTCGGCACCATGCGCACCGGCCCGGACCTCGCCAACATCGGCGTGCGGAACCCGTCGGCCCCGTGGCACCACACGCACCTGCTGAACCCGCGCAGCGCGAACGCGTGGAGCATCATGCCGTCGTTCGCCTTCTTCTACACGCGCGAGAAGGTGGTCGGCTCGCGGAGCGACAAGGCGCTGTCACTGGGCCGCGAGTGGACCGTGAACCCCGGCTACCGCTGGAAGCCGAGCGCGAAAGAATGGGACGCGCTCCTCGCCGCACAAGGCCCGGCGCTGGCCGCGCAAGTCGGCCTCGACCCCGCCTCGGCCGAGGGCAAAAAGCAACTGCTCGACTACTGGCTGACGACGCCCGAAGAAGATTACCAAGTGGTCCCGAACGCGGACGGCGACGCGCTGGTCGCGTATTTGCTTGCCCTTCGGAAAGCCGAAGTGCCGCTGCCGGAGGCGAAGGAATGAGCGACCCCAACGCGGACCCCGAGGCCCGGAACCGCCTGCTCCCCGCGGACGGCGTGGGCGACGACGCGCCCGACGAACCCGGCGCGGGCGACTCCGTTCAGGCGCTCCACGAGGCCGTGATGCGCGAGCAGGCCGAGCCGCGCGACGGGTTCGAGCCGGTGCCGTTCTGGGTCGCCGTCGTGTGCGGCGGGCTGCTCGCGTGGGGCGGGTACTACATCGGCTCGTACACCGCGGACTTTCGGGCCGACGTGTACGACCGCGCCGACCTCAAGGACGTGGCCCCGCCCGCGACCGCCGGCCCCGAGCCGAACCCCAAGACCCGCGACGAACTCAAGAGCGTCGGCGAGCAGAAGTACATCGCGCTGTGCGTCGGCTGTCACGGCACCGACGGCAAGGGGCTGAAGGAGCAGCCGGGCAAGTACCCGCCACTGGCCGCGTCCGAGTGGGTGGTGGGCGACAAGGCCTCGCCCGCGCGCCTGTCGCGCATCCTGCTGTACGGAGTCAAAGGCCCCATCCTCGTGCAGGGCACGACCTACAACGACCTGATGCCGGCGCGCGGCGCGGAGCTGCGCGACTACCAGATCGCCGGCCTCATCACGTACATCCGCAACAGCTTCGGCAACGAGGGCGACAAGGACAACGCCAAGCCCGCCGTGACCGCGGACGAGGTCAAGGCCGCCCGCGCGAAGGAGGGCGCACGCAAGGCCAACGGCACCGCGCCGTACACCGCCGACGAGCTGCTGAAGGTGACCGAACCGGACCTGAAGAAGTAGGTCGCGGTCGAGCGAGGCTTTGCGAGCGAGGCCCGACGGCCAATGTGCGGAACGTATCTGCCGAGTGCGGTCTTCCGCCCTGAAGGGGCGGGCTTCCTTAGCCCCGGCCAACGGCCGGGGAGAAGCGGGTTCCTTCCTCGCGTCCTGTAGGGACGCGCTACGTTAGCGCGTCCCTACAGGACGCAATACCCAAACACCGAGCACCCCGGCCGTTGGCCGGGGCTAAGGAAGCCCGCCCCTTCAGGGCGGAAGACCGCACTCGGCAGATACGTTCCGCACATTGGCCGTCGGGCCTCGCTCGCAAAACCTCGCTCGACCGCGATCCACATCACCCCATGTCCACCTGTTCCTACTGCCGCGGGCCGATCATCGGGAGCGGGTACGCGGGCCGCGGGGCCGCGGCGTACTGCTGCTTCGGGTGCCTCGACCGCGGCGAACAACTGTGCGGCCCTGAGTGTGCCCCGAAGCGCGCCGGTACCGGGCTGCGCCTCGGCCTCGGTGTGCTCGTCGCCGGCCAGTCGATGATCTTCGGCCTCGCGCTGAACCTGCACGACGACGTACCGCCCGCGGCCCGCGCGCTCACGCAATGGCTGATGCTCGCGGGCACGGCGCTCGTCGCGGTCTTGCTCGGCGGGCCACTGGCGCGCGCCGCGTATTCCGAACTGCGCCGCGGCCGGCTCACCATCGAAGCGCTCTTCCTCCTCACCGCGACCGGCGCGCTCGCGGCCTCCCTGCAAGCGCACCACACCGGCCGCGGGAAGCTCTACTACGAAGTCGTTTCGGTCCTGCTCGTCGTCTACACGGTCGGAAAGCTCGTCGGCGCGCGGGCGCGCGACACCGCGCTGGCCCGCGCCCGCGCGTGGGGCGACGGCCTGTGCCTGTGCCGCGTCGTGGACGCCGCCGGGCGCACGCGCACCGCGCCCGTGGCCGAGGTCAACCCCGGCGACGTGGTCGAGGTGTACGCCGGTGAGACCATCGCCGTCGACGGCGTGATCCGCGCGGGCGTCGGGTTCGTGGCGGAAGCGGCCGTGACCGGTGAGCCGTTCGCCGTGGTGCGGCGGCCCGGCGACCGCGTCCTCGCCGGCAGCGCGAGCTGCGACGCCACCTTCCGCGTCACGGCCACCGCGCGCGGCACCGAGCGCCAAGTGGACCGGCTCCTCGCCGCGGTCGCCGCCGCGCGTGCCGCGCCCCTCTCGTTGCAAGCGCGCGCCGACCGCTTAGGTCGGTGGTTCCTCCCACTGGTCGCGGGCGTCGCGCTCGCCACGTTCGCCTATTGGACCCGCGCCGACGGCTGGGAAACCGGCCTGTTGCACGCGATGTCGGTGCTGCTCGTGGCGTGCCCGTGCGCCATCGGCCTCGCCACGCCGGTCGTGATCTGGTCGGCGCTCGCGCGCCTCGCCGAGCGCGGCGTGATCGTCCGCGGCGGCGACGCCATCGAGAAACTGGCGACCGCGGAGCGCGCGTACTTCGACAAAACCGGCACGCTGACCGAGGACCGCTTCGCGCTCGTCGATGTCGAAGTGGTCGCGCCGGCCCTCGACCGCGCGACGCTTCTGGGCTGGCTGTCGCTGGTGCAGGCGCAGAGCGCGCACCCGGTGGCGCGGCCGTTCGCGGAGCTACCGCGGCCGTTCGCGCCCGGCGCGGAACCGCGCGTGCGGTCGGTCGTGGCCGTCCCCGGCTGCGGCGTGGCGGCGGAGTTGGAAGAGACAACTGGGGCGCGACACGAGATCAACATTGGAACGAGTGACTGGCTTTGCCCCGTTAGCTGCGAGCCGCGGGCGAGCGCGAATGCGAGCGCGAAGCTCATCCTCGTCACCCTCAACGGCGCGCTCGTCGCGCGTGCGACCCTGACCGAGCGGGTGCGCGCGTCCGCGCCGGACGCGCTCGCGCACTTCGCGCGCCTCGGAATGCCGGTCGAAGTGCTGAGCGGCGACGCGCCCGCCCGCGCCGCGGCCCTCGGCGTGCCGGCCCGCGGGCACCTCACCCCGGACGACAAGCGCGCCGCTGTCGAAGGCACGCGCGCGCTGTTCGTGGGCGACGGGATCAACGACGCCGGCGCGCTGGCCGCGGCGCACGTCGGCGTCGCGCTCTCCAGCGGCACAGACCTCGCCGTGGGCGCGGCCCCGGTCACGCTGTACACGCCGGATCTGCGCGCGCTCCCGTGGGCCGTGGAGCAGAGCCGGGCCGCCGTGCGCGCCGTGCGCCGCAACCTCGCCCGCGCGGTCGCGTACAACCTCGTCGGCGTCGCGCTCGCCGCGTGCGGCGCGCTTCACCCGGTGGTCGCGGCGCTGCTCATGGTGGTGTCGAGCGCGAGCGTGCTGTTCTCCGCGACGCGCGCGCACGAGGCGAAGAAACCGACCCCCCTCCCTGAAGGGAGGGGGGAGATAGAGCCTTCGCGCGCCGGCGACGTTTCCCTCGCGCCGATGTCTGCCCCCCCACTCCCTGAAGGGAGGGGGGTCGGGGGGGTGGGTTTCTTCGGGATTGGGGGGTTAGGTTCTTCCCTCGCGCACTTCCTTGCCTTCGCGCTACAGGGTGTGTTGCTCGTGCTGCTCGTTCCCGCGCTGCCGGCGGTCGTGCCGCTGGCGTTCGCACTGGTCGGTGCGGCGCTCGCGTATGCGTGGCACCGGGGGCCGGTCCCGCACTGGCCCGACATGGCCTTCGGCATGCTCACACTCGGCAACTTCGGCATGCTGCTCGGCTGGTACGCCGACAGCGGGTTCGCGCCGCCGGCGTGCGGGCACTGCGCGTGCGCGACCTCGATGCAACCGTGGATGTGGGTCGGGATGCTGCTCGGCGCGAACGTCGCGATGCGGTGGATCGGCCGCGCACCGGTGACAACGCGGTGTCACTCGGTCGCGATGTACACGGGCGGCAACGCGGGTATGGTGCTGGGGATGCTCGCGGGCGGGGCGTGGGCCGCGCGGCTCGCGCCCCCGGACGCACGCGCCGCGGTCGCCGTGAGCTTCGCCGCCATGACCGCGGGCATGCTGGCCGGCATGTTCGCCGGGACGTGGCTCGCCGAGCGCGCGCTCAGTTCAGAAGGTACTGCTTGAGGAAGTAGTACGCGGCCAGCCCGAACCCGATGACGATGACCGCGTAGCGGACGTACCGCGCCGGCAGCCGCCGCGCCACCCGCGCCCCGAGGTACCCGCCGGCAATCGCGGCCCCCATCATCGGCAGCGCGTAGTTCCACCGCACCAAGTCGTCCCGTACGAACACCACGACGCTCGCGGCGTTGATCGAGGCCGCGAGGAACGTCTTCACCGCGTTCATGCGGTGGATGTCGCCCACGCCCATGAACCCGAGCGCGCTCAGCATCAGGATGCCGATGCCCGCGCCGAAGTACCCGCCGTACACGGCGACGAGGAACTGGAACGCGATCACCAGCGACTGCGTGAGCGCGCCGGGTTGGTGGTGGTCCGGGTTCGCTCCATCGGCCGCGGCCCGGCGCTTCACCCACGCCGACAGAGGCGCCTGCACCACGAACAGCAGCGCCGCCGTGAGGATGAGCCACGGCACCAACTTCGCGAAGGCGTCTTGGTCCTTGCCCACGAGCCACGCGCCGAGGAACCCGCCGGCGACGCTGGGCAACAGCATGCGCGCGACGAACCGCCGGCACTCCCACAGTTCCTTGCGGTAGCCGAGCGCGCCGGCGAACGACCCCGGTAAGAGCGCGACGGTGCTCGTGCCGTTGGCGAGCGCCGGCGAACCGAGCGCCGCGGCCAGCGCCGGGAACGTGAGGAGCGTGCCGCCGCCCGCGACGGAGTTCAGCACCCCGGCGAAGAACGCGCACGCGCACAGGAACGCAAAAAGCCAGAAGTTTTCAGGCATTCAGAGATGATACGAACCGCGCGCTCACGGGCGCTCGCCGGCCGACAACCTGTCACCGAGCGCGCTCACCAACTGCGGCACGTCGGCAACACTCTCAATCACGGCGTGCGCGCCGGCGGCGCAGTACCGCGCGTGTACTTCCGCGCGGCGCGCGGTCAGGTCGGCCGGCGCGAGCGCGCTCAGTCCCGCCGCGCTCAGGCCCATCTCGTTGCTCGAATCGACGACGCCCGCGCTCCAGCACCCGGCGTTGCGGCCGTCCTCGATGTCGATGACCGTGTCGCCCACCTTCAGCACGGCGGCCGGCGGGTACACGTTCAGCGCTTCCATACAGCGGAAGATCATCCACGGGGCCGGGCGGCCCGCGGGCACGTCGTCGGCGCAGATGTTGAAGTCCGGTTCGTAGCCTTGGCGCTTCGCGGCGGTCAGCACCGCGTCGGCCGCGGCGCGGAAGTAGCCGGTGGTCGCGGCGACCTTCACCCCGCGCCGCCGCAGCTCGCTCACCGTGGCGACGACACCGGGAATCAGCTCGCTGTACGTCGCCGCGGCCTCGATCTGGCGCGGCGTCACGTCGGCGTACAGCGCCGCAACGTCGGCCTCGGTCCAGTCGCGCCCGGTCGCGGCCTTCCACTTCGCCCCGACACTTTCGGCGCGCAGCATCGCGCGGATGTGGTCCTTCTTGTGCAGGCCCATCGGCGCGCGCGCCTCGGGCAGCGTCACCTCGACGCCCCTCGTCGCGAACGCGGCCACGAACGCCCCCGCCGGCGCGCGGCACCCGAAATCAATCGTCGTGCCGGCCCAGTCGAACACGACGAGTTTGATGGCGCTGGCCACTAGCGCGCCGCCCACGTCGGGGCCGTGACGTGGCCGTTCGCGGCCAGCGCCCGCGCGCTCACCTGCAGCACGCGCAGGAACCCCTCGCTGTCGGCATGGTCGAACTTGCCGATGGCCTCCATGCTGGCGTTGGCCTCGCTGTACATCTGGTGCGGCACGTCGTCCGCGGCCTCGAACTCGGCCCGGCCCTTGTACAGCTTCAGCTTGATGGTGCCGGTGGCGACCGCGGTGATCGGGGCGAGCGCGGCGCGGGCCATGTGCGTCGCGAGGTCGAACCCGTAGCCCTGATAGATCTGCTTCGCGACGAACAACGACAGTTGGTCGAACAGCTCGCGGCTGCGGCGGTCGAGGATCAGTTGCAGCAGGTAGGCGTAGGCCGTGCCGAGGAGTTCCATGCCGGGCGCTTCGTACACGCCGCGGCTCTTGATGCCGACGAAGCGGTTCTCGACGAGGTGCGTCGCGATACCCACCGCGTGCTTGCCGCCGAGCGCGTTCGCCTGCTGAATGGCCTGAAACGCGGTCGTCGGCTTGCCGTTGAGCGCGACCGGGCGGCCCTTCTCGAACCGCACGCGGACGCTCTCCGGCGCGTCGGGCGCGTCCTTCGGCAGCACGCCCATGCCCGGGGTCACGAACCACGGCTCCGTGGTCAGGTGTTCGAGCTTGCCGGCCTCGTGCGTCAGGCCGAGCAGGTTCGCGTCGGTGCTGTACGGCGCGTTCTTGCTGGCCTTGATGGGCAACTTGTGGCCGTTGCAGTAGTCGATCATCTCCGAGCGGCCGGGGAACTTCTTGAGGAACTCGCGGTCGCGCCACGGGGCGTACACCGTGAACTCCGGGGCCAGCATGTTCGTGCAGAGCTGGAAGCGGACCTGATCGTTGCCGCGCCCGGTCGCGCCGTGCGAAAGGACCGTCGCGCCGCGCTTCCGCATTTCGGGGATCATCCCGGCGACGATGACGTGCCGCCCGATCCCGGTCGTGTTCCAGTAGTTGCCCTCGTACTTCGCTTGGAACTGGATCACTTCGAGGCCGCTTTCGGCGATCATCTCGTGCAGCGGAATCGCGACGTAGTCGGCCGCGCCGCACGCGCGCATGCGCTGTTCGATCTCGTCGAAGTTGGCCTCGTCCGGTTGGGCGATGTCCGCGGTGAAGCAGACGACTTTCACGCCGTTTTCGGTGAGCCACTTGGTCACGGTGCAGGAGTCGAGGCCGCCGCTCGCGGCGAACGCGACGGTCTGGCCCTTGAGGTCGTTCACGGTCGTCATGGGGTTCCTTTGTGTGTGTGCGTCGTTACGCGATACAGTACGAAAATGGCCCCGTTCACCCATCTGCTGGTACCGGCCGCGGTTCGCGCCGCGCTGGTCGCGCACGCACTCTCCGAAGCGCCGGTCGAGTGCTGCGGGCTGCTCGCGGGTCACATCGCCGACGGCGTCGGCGTCGTAACCGAGCGCTACGCCGTCGCCAACGACGTGGCGAGCGCGACGCGCTACGCCACCAACCCGCGCGACATGCTCGCCGCGTTCCGCGCGATGCGGGCCGGCGGAACGGAGTTGCTGGCGATCTACCACTCGCACCCGACCAGCGCCGCGGTGCCGAGCGCGCGAGACCTCGGAGACAACACCTACGGCGAATCGGTCGTTCACGTGATCGTGGGCCTCGCGGGGGCGGAGCCGGAGGTGCGGGCGTGGTGGCTGGGCGAAACCGGCTTCCGCGAGGCCGCACAAATCTAACGCTCGCGGGCTTCCATTTTCCGGCGCGATTCGGTATGCCCCGCGCCATGAAGTCGCGCTCAGGTGCCGGGTTCCGCCGGGCGGTGTGGGGGTCGGTTGCCCTTCACGCCGCGGTCGCGTGCGCGCTGTTCGCGCTGCTGCGCGCCGGCGACGCGCGCAAACCGGCGCGGGCGGGCATCGACACGCGCGCCGAACCACACGTGCGTATGACGCTGCCGGCGGAGGTTGTGGTTGAGGTCGCGCCGCCACTCGCGAAGCCGCAAGCGGCGGAAGAGAAGAGACAGCCAGAGCCACCAGAAGCGCCGAAGGTCACGCGGCACACTGATGCGCAGGTTCAGCGCGCTGGTGCGAGTGAGCAGCCCGTCGGCCCGCCGCTGGTGGCTCCGCGCGCGGTGCCCAACGCGCTGTCGGCGGAACTGACGGCGCTCATTCGCCGGACGAGCGCGGCACCGGCGAAGCCGCAACCGGCTGTCGGGCCGCGGGCCATTCACGGCGCGCTCGCACCGGCGCAGGTGGTTGTGTACGTTCTCGATTGCTCCGGCAGCATGGGCGCGGGCGGCAAGTTCGACGCGGCCCGCGCCGCGCTCGTCGCCACCCTTGAGCAGCAACCGGCGACCGTGCGGTTTCAGGTGATCGTGTACGCCGGGGGCGCGAAGCCGCTGCTGATGTCGGACGGGGCGGCGCTCCCCGCGACCGTGGCCAACGTGCGCGCCGCGGCCGACGCGCTCGCGGCCCTCGAACCCCGCGGCGCGAGCAACCACCGCGACGCGCTCCGCGCCGCGGTCGGCTTCCGACCCGACGTGATCCTGCTGCTGACCGACGCCGACGACCTGAGCGCCGCGGCGCTGCGGCCGGTGCTCGCGCCGGCGCAAAAGCCGGTGTCGCTGTGCGCGGGGCTGGTCGGGGCGACCGGCGTGGAGCGCGTGCGCGAGTTGAAGTGAGTGCCTACGGCTTCGGGACCGCGACCTTGCGCGCGGTCGGGTCGCCCTCGCGCAGTTCCCAGTACGCGCCCGGTTCGAGGTTCGTCCACGTTTCCGTTTTGCCCCACGACCACTTCACTGTGACGCGGCGGACCTGCGTCGCGTCGCCCAAGCCGAACAGCAGGCGCGGGTCGCTGGCGGACAAGTAGCTCCCGCCGCCTTTGGCGAACCGCGTGAGCGCGCGCGCGCCGGTTTCGAGTACGACCGTGCTGCCGACCACGTCGCGCCCGTTCTTCCCGCTCAACTTCACCCCGCACCAGTTCGCCGGGGAGTGTTCGGCGGCGACGTTCCGCAGCACGACGACCGGGGCGTTGCTGTGGACGACGACGACATCGGGGCGGCCGTCGTTGTCGAGGTCGCCGATCGCCAGCCCGCGGCCGAGGGTCGGAACTTGGAAGAACGGCTCGCCGCGGGTTCCGGCTTCGACGAACTGGCGGCGGCCCTGTCGCTCGACGTTCCGCAGCACGAACGGGCGCTGCAACCGCATCTCGTCGGGGAGCGTGTGGTACACGTGCCCGTTCACGAAGAACAGGTCTTCCCAACCGTCGCCGTCGCCGTCGACGAACGCGGTACCGAACCCGACGAGGTGCTGGCCGAGGACGCCGATGCCCGCGGTTCGGGTGTGGTGCAGGAACGACCCGCCGCCGAGGTTGCGGTACAGGGCGTGCAACTCGTTCTGGAAGTTCGTGACCCACAGCGACGGGCGGCCGGTGCCGTCGAAGTCGGCGGCGTCGGTTCCCATGCTGCCGTTGGGCTTGCCGCCCTCGTCCGCGGCGACCCCGGCCGACAGTGCGACCTCCTCGAAGCGCCCGCCGCGGTTCAGAAACAACAGGTTGTTGTCGGTGTCGTTGGCGACGTATAGGTCGGGGCGCGCGTCGTCGTTCACATCGACCGCGAGGACGCCCAGCCCGTGCCCCTTCGCGCGGGCCTCGATCTCGGCCCAGCGGGTGAACCCGGTGCCCTTGTTGTTCTGGAACACGGCGTGCGGCACGGGCTTGAACACGCTTGGCGGGCAGATGTCGCGGACCCCGCGGTTCGGGGACTGCGGCGGGCACATGGGGTGGTTGTCGAACGACCAGTCGGCGTACCGGCACACGTACAGGTCCGGGAACCCGTCGCCGTTGAGGTCGGCCCAGCCCGCGCTGGTGCTCCACGAATCGGCCCGGAGGCCGAGAGCCTCGGTCACGTCGGTGAACCTGCGGCCCCCCGCGCCGTCCGGTTCGTTGTGGAACAGCGCGATTTGCCCGTAGCCGGTGACGACGAGGTCGGGCCAGCCGTCGCGGTCGTAATCGGCCACGGCCGCGCCGTGCGTGTACCACCAGTCCACCTTGTCGAGGCCGGCCTTCGCGGTCGCGTCCTCGAACCGGAAATCGCCGCGGTTGCGGTACAGTTTGCACGGGTGGCCCTTGATCGTTCGCCCGCCGGGGCCGGTGAAGTACCCGCCGCCGGCGAGGAACACGTCGAGCCGGCCGTCGCCGTCGAAGTCGAGGAACGCGACCCCGCCGCCGAGCGATTCGAGGAGGGTGGCGTGTCCGGACTCCGCGCCGGTGCGGTACGTGAAGGCGAGTCCGCTGTTCGGGGTGACGTTGCGGAACCACGCGGGCGAGTCCGGCCCGGCCGGGGGCGCGGGCGCTTTGGGCGCGGGGCGGAACGCGGGGGGCACCTCCGGCTCGGTGGGCGCGGAGGCGGTCGTCCACCAGCCGAGCGCCGCCGCGCCCCCGATCAGGGCAACGACCAACAGGCGGACGGGCCACCGCGACGGCGTGCGTGTATCGCTCATGAAGGGGGACGCGAGTTCGGGGGGTGGGCCGGTTAGCGCGGCGGCGGTGCGGCGCGGGTCTGGAGCCGCTCGATCAGGCGCTCGAACTTGTCCTGTTGGGCCTTCGCTTCGTCCGCGCGCCCGGCGGCGCGCAGGCACAAGGCGAGCACGACCAGCGGGCGCGGGTACTCCGGGGCGAGCGCGATCGCGCGGGTCAGCAGCCGCTCGGCCTCGGCGTACTGCCCGGTGTCCACGGCGACCTGCGCCGAATCGGTCAGGGCGTCCGCGTCGTTCGCCCGCGCCGCCAGCACCTCGGCGAACAGCGGGCGCGCGTCGGTCGGCCGGCCGAGGTCGAGGTACACCCGCGCCAGCGCGCGGGCTACGACCGGGTCTGTGGGGGCGTGCCGCCGGGCGTGTTCGAGGTGGGCGAGGGCTTCTTGCGGTGCGGACTGGATGATCGCCGACGCGAGTTGGAGTCGCGCGGCGATGTGGTCCGGGTCGAGGGCGATGGCGGCCCGGAAGTCGTCGATCCCGGCGAGGTCGTTCGCGAAGACCAACAGGAGCCCGCGCCAAACCAGCCCCTCGACTTGATCGGCCGTGCCGGTGCGGGTGCCGAGCCACAGCCGCGCGCACCGTAGGAGTCGGGCCAGCAGGTCCGCGCCGGGGCCGTGCAGTTGCGCGCCCGTTGTGGCGAACTGGGACCGGAGCAACTTGGTGCCGCCGATCAGGGCCGCCTCGAGGGCGAGCGGGTCGGCCGCGTCCGCGCTCGCGAGCGCCGCGCTGGTGACGGCGTTCACCGCGCTCGGGTCCCCTTGTTGGGCGCGCAGGAACCAGCGCTCGCGGCCGAGTTCCGGGTCTTGTGGGTACCGGTTCTCGTACTCGCGCAGGTGCGCGTCGGCCCCCGCCTCGTCCCCGGACCGGCGGGCGACGCGGGCCAGTAGCAGGTAGGTCGCCGCGCCCGTGGGGCGGTGGGCGCGATAGGTCTCGGCGTGGGCGGACGCTTCGGCGAACGCGCGGCGGTCGAGCGCCGCGTGGGCCCGCGCGAGGGCCCGGTTGGCGCGCACGGTCTGAACCGCGAAGTACGCGCCCACCGCGGCGCAGACGGCGAGCGCGGCGATCCCGATCAGTACGGGTTTAGTGCGAACCCGTGCCCACTTCCGCGCCGGGGGCGCGGGAGCTCCCGATAGGTCGGGTGGCCCGTCGGTCATGGCGCGGCCCTCGGCGCGCGCCGGGTCGCCCGGCGCGCGCGCCTCGGAAACGTCAGTAGCTGAACGTCACGCTCAGGGTCACGGTCAGTTCCGCGTCGCCCTGCACTTCGCCGCGGCCGGTGTTGGCCGCTTGGCCCTGCACCCCGAACGGGCCGAACTGGTTCTGCGTTTGGTCCGTGATGGTCACGATCTCTTTCGTGGTGATGTTCGCGGCCCCGGTCGCGACCTTGGCGTTCGCCAGCGCGTCGGCCACGGCGAGTTTGATCGCCTCTTGGCGCAAGGCCGTGAGGTTCGCGCGGTAGAACTCGACGCGGTTCGCCTGTTGCGGGCCGAACCCGCCGCCGCCGAACTGCGGCTGCGCGGGCGTGGTGAACAAGGGCGCGTCGGTCGCCCCGGCCGACACCGCGGCGGCGAGCAACTTGTCGGCCACGGTCACGATGTCTTCGCCGATCTTTCCCAGATGAACGCCTCTGGAAACGCAAATCGGCCGTGCGGCCACAAAGTACCCCCGCGAAGGGTGGTCCGCAACGATTTTCGCACCCGGATGAGGTCCCGACCACGGTCGAACGGT
>Ga0194132_10003392_pt1 | contig 28420 bp, 23 predicted proteins | sample TA2KigOf80mmetaG_FD_148612 | JGI IMG/M metagenome (GOLD analysis project Ga0194132, IMG submission 148612) | Freshwater microbial communities from Lake Tanganyika, Tanzania - TA2015054 Kigoma Offshore 80m | ecosystem: Environmental > Aquatic > Freshwater > Lake | place: Tanzania: Lake...
CGCGCCGGTTGAGACTTACACCGAGCCGGCGTTTGGCTTCGTGGGCCTGCCGCAGAAATACACCGAGCGCGGCGTGCGCGCGGATCGCTCGAACCCGTTCCTGCTCCGCGCGTCGGCGTCGGTGAAGCTGCCGGCGGGCGAACACAAGTTCCTGCTCCGCTCACTCCAGGGCGCAAAGCTGCACGTGGACGGCAAGCTCGCGGCGCAAACCAAGTTCATTTCGCCCGGCGGCGGCGGGCATTCCAAAGTGTCGCCGCCGCCCGCCGAGGATTTTCCCGCGAACCTGCGCTTCCCGCTGATGGGCCACAAGGAGGAGTGGTTCACCGTGAAATCCACGGGCAAGGAGATGCTCTTCGTGCTCGATGCCATCATCGGCGGCAAGGGCCTGCGGCCGGAAGTGGGCGAACTCACGGTGAGCGTCGAAGTGCCCGCCCAACCGGCGCGCGGTGGCAAGGGCGCGGCACCGGTTGCCTTCCATCTTCTTGCTCCTGCCGCACGCATCGCGCACGACGACCTCGCGTGGGAAAGCTATTCCGCCCAACAGCTCGCCCGCCTCGCCACCACCGACGCGCAGCGCCGTCGCGATGCGAACGCCGCCGAGAACAAATATTGGGCGCAGCGCCACGAGGCCGTTCGCAAATTCCTAGCTACGAAGTCCGCGCCCGCCGTCTCAACTGCGACCACTGGCGGCAACGCGATTGACCGCTTCATTGCCGCGAAGCTCGCCGCCGCGAAGGTTCAGCCTGCGCCACTGACCGACGACGCCACCTTCCTTCGGCGCCTCGCGCTCGATACCGCTGGCGTGCCGCCCACGCCCGAGCAGTTGCGTGCCTTCCTCGCGGACACCTCGCCGAACAAGCGCGCCGCCGCGATTGACCGCTTCCTCGCGCTGCCCGGCTGGGCCGACAACTGGGTCGGCTACTGGCAGGATGTGCTGGCTGAAAACCCCGGCATCCTCAAGCCCACGCTCAACAACACCGGCCCCTTCCGTTGGTGGATTCATGAGTCCTTCGCCGACAACAAGCCAATGGACCGCTTCGCCACCGAACTCATCGCGATGGAGGGCAGCGTCTATCATGGTGGCCCGGCGGGCTTCGGACTCGCCACGCAGAATGACGTGCCGATGGCCGACCGCGCGCAGATTGTTTCTTCGGCCTTCCTCGCGATGAACCTCGCTTGCGCGCGTTGCCACGACGCGCCGTATCACGATTTTAAGCAGAAGGAGTTGTTCGCGTTGGCCGCGATGCTCAAGCGCGACCCGCAGGACGTGCCCAAGACCAGCTCCATCCCGGACAACGCCAACATCAAGGTTGGCAAACGCATCCAAGTCACGCTCAAGCCTGGTGAGAAAGTCGCGCCTGAGTGGATGTTTGCCTCGCATGGGGCAGCCGGCTCAGCCGAGTTTGCGCGCAAGGCGGACGACACGCGTGAGCAACTCGCCGCGTTCGTTACGTCGCCCGCCAGCGACCGTTTCGCGCAGGTCATCGTCAACCGTGCCTGGAAGCGTTGGCTGGGCCTCGGCCTCATTGAGCCGGTGGAAGATTGGGAGGATAAGGCCGCATCGCACCCCGAGTTGCTGGCGTGGCTTGCGCGCGAGTTCATGGTGAACGGCTACGACCTCAAGCACCTGGCGCGGCTCGTCTTCAACTCGCAGGCCTACCAGCGCGTCGCCGGCTTGCATGCGCCCAAGTCGGATCAACCCGCCGACCGCCTCTTCGCTTCCCCCGCCCGCCGTCGTCTCGCCGCCGAGCAGCTCGTGGACTCGCTCTTTGCCGTGACCGGCAAAGACATGTCCTCTGAAATGCTCACGCTGGACAACGACGCCAAGAGCGCGGCGAAGGACTTCCTGAACCTCGGTTACGCACAACGCGCGTGGCAGTTCACCGGCCTCTCGAACGACCGCGATCGCCCCGCGCTCTCGATGCCGAAAACGCAGGCTATCATTGACGTGTTGCAAATGTTCGGCTGGCGCGAAACGCGGCAAGGTCCGCTCTCCGCGCGGGACCACTCGCCCAACGTCCTTCAGCCCGCCGTGCTGGCCAATGGCGACATGGGCAACGGCCGCATCGCCCGCCTCACCGACGATTGCGGGCTCACCGACCTCTGCGTGGCGACCCAACCGCTGCCCACGCTCGTGGACACTGTCTTTGCCCGCGTGCTCACACGCCCGCCCACGGCGTCAGAGCGCGCGAAGTTCGTGAATTATCTGCAAGCTGGCTACGCCGAGCGCGTTGTGGATTGCGGCCCGCGCAAGTCCCGCAAGGACTTCGACCCCGCGCAGCTCCTGAGCTGGACCAATCACCTCAACGCCAAGGCCAGCGAACTCAAATACGCGGTCGAGGAGAAGGCCCGCCTTGGCGACGAGCCAACCCCGCGCCTGAAACGCGACTGGCGCGAGCGCATGGAGGACGTGCTCTGGGCGATGGTGAACTCGCCCGAGTTTGTGTTTGTGCCGTGAGCCAATTTATTTACATGAAAACGCCAACCACGAAGCCACTTTTGAATCGGCGGACCTTTCTTAATCAATCCGCTGCCGGTGTGGGCGCGCTGGGCTTTGCTGGTTTGCCGGCGTTTGCTGAGAGCGAGAAGAAAAACTACCCCAAGGGCAAGGCCGAGCATTGCATCTTCCTCTGGCTTGGTGGTGGTTGCGCGCACACGGACACCTGGGACCCTAAGCGCGTCGGCGACCCGCAGAAGAAGATCGCCGGCTCGGCCTACGCGGCCATCGATACCGCCATCCGCGGCGTGCAAGTCTGCGAGCATCTCAAGGGCACCGCAAACCTCCTCGACCGCTTCGCGCTGCTGCGCACGGTGAACCATGACATCATTGACGAGCACGCCGCCGCCACGAACTTCGTCCACACTGGCCGACGCCCGACCGGCACCATCACTTACCCGAGCCTCGGCTCGCTGGTGTCGCACGAGCGCGGCGCGCTGGCGGACGGCATTCCGCCCTACGTCGTCATCGGCTACCCGATGGTCATGCGCGGCCCCGGTTACCTCGGCGCGAAGCACGGCTACGTTTATCTTACCGACACGGAGAAAGGCCCCGCCGGCCTCACGCGCCCGAGCTACGTGCATTCCGCTCGGCAAGCCGACCGCGAACAACTCCTCGGTGAACTGCGCAAGAGTTTTTCCGCGCGCACCAAGGGCGACAAGGTCGTGGCCGATTACGACGAGGCCATCGGCTCTTCCTTCGCGCTGGCGAACGGCGACTTCATGGGCGCGTTCAAGCTCGACGGCGAGGCGGCGTCGCTGCGACAGGCCTACGGCGGCGAGTTCGGGCAACGCTGCATGCTGGCCCGCCGGCTGGTGCAACGCGGCGTGCGGTTCATCGAGGTCTCCTTCAACCTGAACTTCATCAACGGCACCGGCTGGGACACGCACAACGACGGCCAGCTCAACCAGCACATCCTCATTCAACAGCTCGACCAAGCGCTCGCCATGCTCGTGACCGATCTCGAAAAGCAGCGCCTCCTCGACAAGACGCTCATCGTCATCGGCACGGAGTTCGGCCGCCCGCCGGAATTCGATGGCGGCGGCGGACGCGGCCACCAAGGCAAGACCTTCAGTTGGGTGCTCGGTGGCGGCGGCCTGAAAACTGGCCAAGTCATCGGCGAAACTGACGAACTGGCGAAGAAGCCCGTTTCCAACCCGCTGTCCGTGCCTGATGTCCACGCCACCATCTGCTGCGCGCTGGGCATCAACCCCGCCAAGAATCTCTTCGATGGTCCGCGTCCCGTGCCCATTACGGATCGTGGCGAGCCGGCGCGACAGCTGTTCGCTTAACGCGCCGCCTTCAGGTGCTGGTCGAAGAAGCCTAGCACCACGGGCCGCAAGTCACGCTGCTTGGGCTGCAAGTGAAACGTGTGCGGCGCGCCCTCGACAATGACCAGCTCGTGCCGGGCACCCGCCTCTTTGAGCTTCGCGGCGAACAGCCTCGACTGCCCCACATCCACCGTTTTGTCTGCCGTTCCGTGCACGATGAGGATGGGCGGATCGAGCTTGTCCACATATGTGACAGGTGAGGCAGCGCGATAAAGTTCTGGGGCCTCCTCGCTCGATCGGCCGAGCATGGTGAGGTGCAACCGGCCCGATAAGTCCGCCGGGCCGTAGAGGTCCACCGCGCATTGCACACGGCAGGAGAATTCGCCGTAAGGCCCCTGCGGATCGAGGCCGTCCTTCCCGCCGATTACAGCGAGCATCGCGGCGAGGTGCCCGCCCGCCGAGCCGCCGATGACGCCGATACGTTCCGGATTTACCTGTAACCGCTCGGCATTCTTTCGCAGCCAGCGCACGGCCGTCATGCAGTCATGGAGGTTTTGCGGCCAGGTGGCCTTAGCTGTGCCCTTGTTGGTGCTGGCGAGAACGTAATTGATGCTCAGGCCCACGTAGCCGTTGAGCGCGAGATTGGTTCCGATGTTGATCTCGCGCGCCGCGCCCTTGTCACCACCGGTCCAGCCGCCGCCGTGGATGATAACTACCGCCGGCCGCCGCGCGCCGGACGGGTTGCTGGCGGGCAGATAGAGGTCGGCCTTTTCCTTCCGGTCGGGCGCGAGATAGGCGATGTCCTTCTCGATGCGGAAGGCCTCGCCCGCATGCGCGGCGACGGTGAGCAGGGCGGCAACGGCGAACAGGGCTATTTTCATTTATGCGTAAAGTCGTTGGCCTAATTTCCAGGAATTGAATAACGGACGTCTTGCAGTCCAGCGCGATTATCGTCGGCTTTTCTGGCAGGCATACCGCCAATGCTTATTTTTTAGTGCGTAAAGCCCTTCTCGTCCTCGGGCAAGGGTTGATCTTTCGTCTCGGGTGCAAAGGGCAGCACTAGCAGGCCCAGCATGAAAATCGCGCACATAGTCAGGGCAGCAGGGCGCATCGGCTCGGGATGATTGGCATAGACCTGAGTCTTGAGGAGGCCGATGACCGGCACGCCGGCGGCGGCGAGGAAGCGTCCGACGTTGTAGCAGAACGACGTGCCCGTGCTGCGCAGGTGCGTGGGGAAAAGCTCCGGCAGATAGATCGCATACACGGCAAACACAGCGAGCTGGAAGAAGCCCATGATCGGGATCAGCCAGAAGGTCTGGCTTGCGTCGCGGTAGAACCAGAACGCGCTGGCCGTGGCCGCCAGCGCGGTCGAGAAGGCGAGGGCAAACGCCGACTTGCGCCCCAGCTTCGCGGCCACCCAGCTCGCGGTCAACATCCCGAAGAACGCGCCGATTTGCAGCGTGAGCAAACCCCAGCTCGCCCATTTGTCCACCAGCGGCCCGATGGTCTTGGCCTCAATGGATTTTTGGATGTCCGTCGGTGGCAGGCCCTGCTTGACGAGGTCCGCGTGCGCATCCTTGATCACCTGCGGCAAGGTGTCGGTCGAGGTCGCGGCGGCGGTTGGCTTAGCGTAGTCCACGTAGGCAGCGGTGTAGGACTTGCGCAACACGGTGCGCACCAGCTCCGGCGTGTAGAAGCCGATGCCCCACAGCCCGATCACCCCCGAGCAGACGAGCAGCATTCCGATGATGGCGTTCTTGCGCCAGCGCGGCGTGCTGAACAGCTCATGGTAGGTGAAGGCGCTGTGCTTGTCCAATTCGCCGGAGTCCTTCATCTGCTGCCAGCGCGTGGGTTCCTTCATTCGCATCCGGATTACGAGCGCGAGAAAGGCAGGGATCGCGCCGATGACAAACATCCAGCGCCACGAGTTACCCAATGCAATGGTCCCGGACTTTTCCAAATTCGCCATGCCCATGCCGATGAGCGCGGCGGAGATGTTCCCCATGGCCGAGAGCGCCTGCAACGAGCCGAGCGCGCCGGAGCGGGCCTTGGCCGGCATCACCTCTGCCAGCAGCGCCACGCCCACCGCGAACTCGCCGCCCACGCCCAGCCCGGTGATGAAGCGGTAGAAGGCGAAGTCCCAGAACGACTGCGACAGCGCGCTCAGGCCGGTGCAGAGCGAGTAGATCAGGATGGTGATCATCATCGTCTTCGCGCGCCCGATGCGGTCGCCCAGCACGCCGAAGACCAGCCCGCCCGTGGCCCAGCCACAAAGGAAGACCGAGGTGGCGTAACCGCCCCACAGCAACGGATCGCGGCCTTCAGGCAGCAGCGCCTTCATCGCCGGCCCGCGCGACAGGGTAAAAAGCTGTTGGTCAAGGCAGTCGAACAGCCAGCCCAGTGCCGCCACGCCAAAGACGAACCAATGATAGCCGTTGAGCTGTTTCCACCATGGGCCGTCGCTGTGCGTGTCGGTTGAACTCATTTGGGACGCAGTTAGTTTTTGTCGGAAAACGAGGTGTTACCTACACGTAACAAACCACTGCGCCAAGGCTAATTTCCCCGGTAAATCGCTTCGGCCGCGGCGTCAGCCGCCGCACGCTTCCGCTGAGCGCAGCTGGGTTAAGTAAGTTACCGCCCAGTCCGGTCGGTGTGCCTGCAACTCTTGCAACTTCGTCGCTCAAACCCGTTGGCCCCGCAAAACCCGGCTTGCGGCGCGGGCAGGAATGCGGACACTTAGAGCATGCATCTGTTTCAAATCATCTTTACGCCGATTGCCGCCGCCGAGTTGTCCAAGCTCTCCAAAGAGCTGCAGCTCCAGATTCTCGGGGAGTTCCGCGGTCTGCCGCACGAGGTAATAAGCACGGAACTGGAGCGGTTTGGAAAACTCGAGCGCGCCGGGCATGTCTTGCACCGCCTCCGCGTGGGCGACCATCGGATCTACTTTGAGCGGCATGACCTTGGCGTGCTGGTGCAGCGGGTGTTGAGTAAGAATACGCTCAAGGACTTCCTCTACCGACAGGGTTTGCCCACCGGCGAAGACGAGGCGCTTCAGGATAACCCGAAGTTTTGGGAATTGATGCAATCCGCCCGCGCCGCCCGGTGATGTTCAACGCATGGCGTTTAACGCCGAATAGTCGTGGGAGCCATCGCTGGTTCACTTTAAATATCTCGAGACACTCATCGTCTGAGTCACTCTACGTCGTCTTTCTTACCACATGAAACGTTTCATCTGTCTTGCCAGCCTGCTTGCCTTCGCCCCCTGCGCTCTTCCTGAGAATTGGCCCGCATGGCGTGGGCCGCGTGGGGATGGCACGAGCGCTGAGAAGCAAGTCCCCGTGAAATGGAGCGGCACCGAAAACGTGCTGTGGAAAACCCCGCTCGCCATTGGCCACGCCTCGCCCATCGTATGGGGCGATCGGTTGTTCATCGTTGAGGCCGTCGCGAATACTGAAGGGCGCAATCTGCTCTGCCTTGATAAGCAGTCCGGTAAACTTCTCTGGTCACAGACCGTTGTGAAGTCGCCGCTGGAGAAGAAGCACCGTGAAAACAGTCATGCCTCCAGTACGCCTGCCACGGACGGGAAGCTTGTTTACGTCGCGTTCCTCGATGTGCAGGACATGGTCGTGGCCGCTTATGACTTCAATGGCAAGCAGCAGTGGCTCGTGCGGCCCGGTGTGTTTAAGAGCGTCCACGGCTTTTGTACTTCGCCCATCTTGTACCAAGGCAAAGTCATCGTGAATGGTGACCACGATGGCGAGAGCTACCTCGCCGCGCTCGATAAGGCGACGGGAAAGACGCTGTGGAAGGTGCCGCGCGCGAACAAGACCCGGAGCTATTGCGCGCCGATCATCCGCCAGCTTTCTGGGCGCACGCAGATGATTCTCTCTGGCGACCGTTCCGTAGCCAGCTATGACCCCGACACTGGTAAGCAGCATTGGTATTTTAAGGGTCCCACCGAGCAATACGTCGCCTCGCTTGTTTACAACGAAAAGGCTGACCTGCTGTTCATGACCGCTGGCTTTCCTCAGCACCACCTCCTCGGCTTGCGTCACACAGGCAACGGCCACCTTGGCGATATTTATCACCTGCCCGAGATTACCCACCCGCAGGTTGCATGGCATCATACCAAGGCCTCGATGGTCTCCTACGTCCCCTCGCCTATCAGCGAGGGAGATTACTTCCTGGTCGTAGGCGACCAAGGGCATGCCAATTGCCTCATTGCGAAGACCGGCGAGTCGCTCTGGTCGGAGAAAATCGGCCGCAGCCACGCTTCGCTCGTATCAGCGAATGGCTTGGTTTATTTCCTCAACGATGACGGCGTGGCTTACATCGTAAAGCCAGGCCGAACCTTTGAGCTGGTTGCGAAAAACGAGTTAGGCGAGCCCACTTACGCTTCGCCCGCGATCAGCGACGGACGCCTCTATCTGCGCGGCGAAAAACATCTCTTTTGCATCGGCGCCGCCGGAGCTAAGACCGCGCAGCGTTGAGGCATCGCCGCCGTTTCCGCCGTGACAGAGGCGGGGGAGAAGGCCAGCATTCAGCTGCGACTACTCATGCGCGCGTGGCGGAATGGCAGACGCGCCGGACTTAGGATCCGGTTCCGAAAGGAGTGGAGGTTCAAGTCCTCTCGCGCGCACCAACTCTCGGTGGTTTTCCCGGGCCGGCTGACGGCGGAGAACCTCAGAGGCACTCCTAAGCAGCATTAATCCACAGCGTCCTTTCAGGCTCCATTGGAGCCAACAGGTGCGGGTCGATGGTTTTTAAGTCTTTCTCTCCGTTGACAACTATCGGCATAGCGCGGACAACTCCCGCGCATGACAAAAGTCGCCATTGTCGGTGCGTCCGGTTACTCGGGCGAGGAACTGGTTCGCTTGCTGTTGAACCATCCGCAGGCCGAGCTAGTGGCCGTTACCTCCCGTCAGCAGGCGGGGCAGACGGTTGCGCAGGTGTTCCCAAAGTTTGCGAGCCATCCTGAGGCCCGGGCGTTGCGCTTCGTGGAGCCAAACGCCGAGGTGCTCGCCAAGCAAGCAGCGGTGGTCTTTCTCGCTTTGCCGCATGGCGTGGCGGCGGAGTTCGCCGTCCCGTTGCTGGCCGGCGGGGCGCGAGTTGTTGACCTCAGTGCGGATTTCCGGCTCAAGAGCGCGGCCCGCTACAAAGAGTTCTACGCGCACGACCATCCCGCGCCGGAGCTGCTCGCGAAGTCCGTCTATGGCCTGCCGGAGTTTCACCGGGCAGCCATCAAGGGCGCCACGCTCATCGCTTCGCCAGGCTGTTATCCCACGAGTATTCTGCTGCCCACACTGCCACTCCTGCGTGCGGGTCTCATCAAACCGCAAGGCATCATCGCTGACTCCATGAGCGGCGTGAGTGGCGCAGGCCGCAAGGCAGAACTGGATTACCTCTTTGTTGAGTGCAACGAGAGCGTGCGCCCCTACGGCGTGCCCAAGCACCGGCACTTGTCGGAGATCGAGGAACAGCTTGCGCTCGCGGCGGGTGGGCCGGTGACGATTCAGTTCACGCCGCATTTGATTCCGGTCAATCGAGGCATCCTCACCACACTGTATCTTGCCCCGGCAAAACACTTCACCACCGCCGAAGAAGCCGCCGCGCTCGGCGAGCAGGTCGCTGCGTGTTACCAGGCCGCTTATGCAAACGAGCCGTTCGTGCGCGTGCTCGATGGCAAGGCGTTGCCCGATACCAAGAACGTCGTCGGCACGAACGTTCTCGAACTCGCGTGGCGGCTCGACCCGCGCACTGGTCGGCTGCTGGTGATGAGCGCCGAGGACAACATCGTGAAAGGTGCAAGCGGCCAGGCCGTGCAAAGCTTTAATATCATGTGCGGCTATCCTGAGACAGCGGGGCTGATCTGAGTTGGAGCGGGGCAACCCAACGCACAACTTTAACCCCTCATGGGCGCGTCTAGTTGCCGCGACGGGGGTCAGTGACGGCCGGCTTGGTTTTACGATTGCACATTCTGCTTCGCTCGCCCGAAATCCCCGGCGCATGAGCGAACTGAAATACTCTGTCGAGCATCTCGGCCTCCCCGCCCGTGAACCCGTGGCCCTGAAGGACTGGTATGTGCGCGTGCTGGGCGCAAAGGTGCGTTTCAACAACGGCCAGACGCCGCCGGCCTTCTTCCTCGAACTCGGCGGCGGGTTGATGGTTGAAATTTACGCCGCGACGAGCACGGTCGCGGACACAGCGAACAATGGTGCTGCCGGCTGGCGGCACGTGGCGCTGCGCGTCGAGTCCATCGAGGCCGCGCAGGCGGAACTCGCGCGACGCGGCGTGGTGGTCACGGAGCAGCCCAAGCCGGCAGGCGGCGGCGGGCGTGTGCTGTTTTTCGCGGACGCGGAGGGCAATCTGCTGCACCTCGTCGAGCGGCCAAAGGAGTCGGTTTTCCATTGAAGCACGGGGTGACGGATTAGCGCGGGATTACTAACCGGGGCATTGCTCCCAACAAAACGCCCGGCTACACCTCCCAGCCACTAAATGCCATCGCCCAACTTCTCCGCCGTCATCTTCGACATGGACGGCGTCATCATTGACAGCGAGCCGCGCCACCAACGCGCGTTTCTCGAAGTGTTTGCGCAGATGGGCTACGGACAGACGCACGGCATCCAGTTCGAGCGATACCTCGGCCGCTCCGATCGCGCGGTTTGGGTGGACTTCATCGCGCAGCACAAGCCGAAGTGGACCTTGGATGAACTGATTGCGTGGAAGCAGAACCACCTCATCGAGATAATCCGCCGCGAGCAGCCCATCTTCAATGGCCTGCCAGAACTATTAGCAAAGCTCGCGCCGCGTTACCGGCTCGCGGTCGCGTCCGGCTCGGTGCATCTAGTGATTGACGAGGTGTTGGCGATGAGAGGATTACGCGCGTTCTTTCCCGTCGTGGTCAGCGTGCAGGATGTGGCGCATGGTAAGCCTGCGCCCGATGTGTTTTTGCGCGCGGCGGAGCGGCTGGGCGTGGCCCCGGCAGCGTGCTGCGTGATCGAGGACTCGGCGGCCGGAGTGACCGCTGCGCGGGCTGCGGGCATGACGGCTATCGCCATCACAAATACGTTACCAGCAGAGAAGCTCACGCAGGCGCAATACCTTGTGCGGACTTATGAGGAGATTGGACGGTTGCTGGCGTGAAGCTGCCGGGCGGGCTGCTTACACGTCAATTACAGGCCCGTCGCCGTCGCTGGGCGGTTTTTCGGTTGCGACCTTGCGGCGCACGCGGACGCGGCTCTCGCCTGTGCCAGTGAGGGTGTTCAGCACAAGCGAGATGATGCTGATGATCAGCGCGCCCCAGAACGCCGGCCAAAAGCCGCCCACTTTGAACCCCTTGACCAGCGAGCCGACGAGGTAAAGCAGCCCCGCGTTGATGATGAGCACGAACAGGCCCAAGGTAACCACCACTAGCGGCAGGGTGAGCAGGAACAGCAGCGGGCGCAGAAAGGTGATAAGGATGCCGAAGAGCAGGGAAGCAACCAGCAGACCACCGGCCGAGTCATACTCGATCCCAGGCACGACGTGAGTGGCCACAAGCATGGCCAGCGTGTTGATGGCCCAACGCTGGAGGAACACCACCGCCACTTGGCGGGGCGCCCGCTCCGGCTCGGCCGGCCGACCTGATGGGATCCCGAATCGCACGCACGCAACATGGTGGTGCACCCACCAAACCGCAAGCAATGCTTCGCGGCGGAGCGAGCCGTTAAAACCAGTGGTAATTAAAGCTCACGCTCACGCGCTCACTGGCCACAGGATTGGCCGGGACTTCATGGCGGAGCCAACTTTCGAAGAGAATGACATTGCCCGATTCGGCCGGGTAGTGGACGAAGGGCTGGTTCTCCCCCGTCACTCCGGCTTTACGCGGCGGGGCCGCCATGAAGCGATCCAAGCGCGGATCCTCGAACTTGATCGCGGCGCAGCCCTTGGGCGTTTTAACGTAATAGGTGCCGCTGATGGTCGAGGTTGGGTGCAGATGTAAGCCGTGCGCGGTTCGGCGCGGCATGATGTTCACCCAGCAATCAGTCATTTCCAGCCGGCGGTTTGTCAGATCGAATTCCAGCCGGCGAGCGAAAGCCTTCACATGCCGGTCAATGCGCCGTTGCAGTTCGGTAAATGTGGACGAGAACCTATGCAGTTTGTCCAACGAGCCATAGGTCGTAAAGCCGCCGGGATAATTCTTTTTCGACCAACGCTGCCCATCGCGGTCAAAGTCGCGGAGTTGATAGGCCTCGGCAAGTAGCTCGGCGTTAAACCGCGCCGCGCCCGTGCGGAGCAGCGGCGCACAGTAGATCAGAGTCGGAAACCAAGCTTTGATGCGCACCCGGTGAAATTAGCGGAAAGTTCCCGGTTCAAGCCAGCCTCGCTTTCACATTCAAGCATGGAGTCTTGGTGAATACCTAGAAAACACGCCAGAGTCCCTCGAACCCCGTGTCCTCGGGATTAAAAGAGAACTTCATAAACGATGATGGCGGGCTTGCCTGCCGGGGTTCTCCGTCTAGGCTCAAGCCCGTGAAAATCCTTTTCATTGGCGATGTGGTTGGTTCCCCCGGGCGCCAAGCCGTGGCCGAGTTGGTGCCGGGTCTCCGGCGGCAACACACGCTCGATGTCGTCATTGCCAACGGTGAAAATTCTGCCGGCGGCTCCGGCATCACGCCTGAGACCGCGGCGGAACTCTTCGCCAGTGGCGTGGATGTCATCACCAGCGGCGATCATCTTTGGGACCAAAAAGAAGTCGCCGCGCTGCTCACCGACGAACCCCGTTTCGTGCGCCCGCTGAATTACCCGCCCGGCTCGCCTGGCCAAGGCAGCACCACGCACCGCTTGCCTGATGGCCGTCTGCTCGCCGTTATCAACGTCCAAGGCCGCACGTTTATGTCGCCCATGGACAACCCTTTCACCCGGATTCGCGCCGAAGTCACCGCGCTGCGCCAGCACACGCCGCTTATCTTTGTAGACATGCACGCCGAGGCGACCTCAGAAAAAATCGCCCTCGCCCGGATGCTAGACGGGCAGGTTAGCGCCGTGGTGGGAACGCACACGCACGTGCAAACGGCGGATGAGCAAATCTTCCCCGGTGGCACAGCTTTCTTGTGCGACGCGGGCTTTACCGGCCCGCATGAGAGCTGCTTGGGCCGCGAGATTCAGCCCATCATCGAACGCTTTCTGACTGGCCAACCGCGCCGCTTCGCCGTGGCCCGCGACCGCGTGCTACTGCAAGGCGTGGTCATTGAACTGGACGATGTGACGGGGAGGGCCATAGCGATCCAGCGGGTTTCCGAGGCCCTTGCGACGGCAACCAAACGGGAATGAGTGCGAGTTACAAAGTCCAGCTACCGTCGGACTTGCGGGCGTTACCATTCCTTCTCATCGGAACCCTGCTTCGGTCGGGTGCCGGTGGCGCCCGTTGCGACTACGAGCAGGAGCCCAATGCTGTTGAGCAATCGTGGCAATTCTTCCCCGCTTGCCCCTTCGCGCCGTCGGCAGCCTTTTGCGGTTAAACTCTCATCAATTTCGTGGCCAAATCTTCCAAATCCCAGTGGGACTTCGGCGAACTCTTCCCGACGGAAGCGGTGCGTCAGGTTTTGTCGGTCTCTGAGCTAACTGGAAACATCAAGCGGCTGCTAGAGAAACAAGTTGGGCAGGTGGCGGTTTCCGGCGAGATCACGAACCTCCGAGCGCAGGCTTCGGGACACGTCTATTTCACGCTCAAGGATGCAAGCGCGCAGCTGGCTTGCGTGCTCTTCCGCAATACCTCTGTGCCGCACCGCGCGCTCCTCACGGACGGCCAAAAGGTGCAACTCACCGGCGACCTCACGGTCTACGAGGCGCGCGGGCAGTATCAGCTCATCGTCAGCGCGGTGGAGTTGCAGGGCGTGGGCGCATTGCAAGCGGCTTTTGATCGGCTCAAGGAAAAGCTCGCAGCCGAGGGCCTCTTCAGGCTCGAGCGCAAGCGCAAGCTGCCGCGCTACCCGCAGCGAATCGGCTTGGTAACTTCGCCAACGGGCGCAGCCATTCGCGATGTGCTGCACGTCATCGCCCGTCGCCAACCGGGGCTGGAGATCATCTTCGTCCCATGCCGTGTGCAGGGCGATGGCGCGGCTTCGGAAGTCGCTCAAGCGATTCGGCTATTGAATGAGTTTTCTGCGCGCGGAGCGGAGCCGGCAAGAAATTGGGACCGCGAAAAAGCAAGCTTGGCATCCGAAGCTCCGCCCCGCTCTTCCGCTTACTCACTTTCTGACCAGCCCAAGCTCGACTTGATTTTGGTAACCCGCGGCGGCGGTAGTCTCGAAGACCTTTGGGCGTTCAACGAAGAGCCCGTTGCGCGGGCCATCTTTGAGTCGGCCGTCCCCGTCGTGTCGGCAGTTGGACACGAGATTGATTTTACCATCGCCGACTTCGTCGCGGACCTGCGTGCAGCGACCCCCAGTGCGGCAGCAGAACTCATCACCGAGGGTACGTTTGCCAGCCGGGAGTTTGTGGCCGACGCGGCCGCGCGACTGAACCAGCTCGCCCGGCACCATCTCGCCGCCGCAGACGAGGCCTTCGCCGCCGTGCGTCACCGACTCGTGCTTGCGCATCCGCGTCGGCGCTTGCAGGAATTGGCACAGCGGCTGGATGACGCGGGCCTTGCCTTGGTACGGGAGACGAAGGTGCAGTTGCGCGAGCAGCGGCATCGCTTTGATCAGGCTGTGTCGGATCTCCAGCGGCTCAAGCCCACGGCGCAGCTGGCCTTACGCCGGGAACAACTCGCAGCGCTTGCCAGCCGCCTACGATTGCTCTCACCTGAAAACGTCTTGGCGCGCGGATATTCCATCACCACGGATGTCGCGACCGGACAGGTCATCCGCCAAGCGGCGCAGGTTAAGGTCGGCCAGAGGCTCCGCACGCGAGTCGGTGAAGGAGAGTTTGAGAGTATCGTCCGGCCAGCAAAATCAGGCGTGGATTCCACCGACTCTTGACCGTTTGAAAGGATCAGAAGTTCCCAAGCCCTTCGGAAAAACCTCCCGCAGGTTCACAGTGACCAAAGCGTTGCCGCCTTCATTTACGGCCACCTAAATCCTTGGCCAAGCCCGGGTCAACGCCACTCGCTCAAGGCAGCTTAAACTTTGGACACTGGCTGAGGAATTCAATGGGGTTGCGGTAAACAACCTTATCAATCAAGTCAACGGGCCAACCGCGGCGCTTCATTTCCAGCGCGGTGCGCGGGACGGCCAGCGGAATGCTCACGCCCCAGTCGCACGCCGAGTTCATCCAGATGCGTTCGTGCGAGAATAGGTCCAACATATCAATCGCGCGGGCAGGGGAACACTTGCTTTCCGGGTACAGTGTCATGCCGGCCCAGAACCCCGCGTCCAGTACCAGTTGGATGGTGTGCTCCTCCACATGGTCAATAATGCAGCGTTCAGGCCGGATGCGTTTGTCCGCGCGCAGCACGTCGAGGATGAGGCGCGTGCCCTTGAGTTTGTCTTCGAGATGAGGCGTGTGCACGAGGATGAGCTGGTCGTGCCGTGCGGCGAGGTCCACATGCATTTCAAGCACCTTCATCTCGTTCCGTGAATTCTTGTTCAAACCGATTTCACCGATGCCCAGCACGTTGGGCCGGCCGAGGAACTGCGGAATGATGCCGATGACGTCCTTGGCCAAGGCCAAGTCTTCAGATTCCTTGGGGTTGATGCAAAGCCAAGAAAAGTGTGGCAGGCCGAACTTTGCCGCGCGCTTTGGCTCGTACTCGGTGAGTTGGCAAAAGTAATCGTGAAAACCGTCGGCGGACGAGCGGTCGAAGCCCGCCCAGAAGGCTGGCTCGCACACGGCAGCACACCCGGCAGTGACCATGTCCTGGTAGTCGTCAGTCGTGCGACTGACCATGTGGCCGTGGGGTTCGATGTAGCGCATGAGGAGAGTCGAAGGGTAAACGTAGAAAGACTTAGCCCACTCGGCCGATCCGGGACGTCAGCCCAAACCGCTTGTCGTTGGGAAAGGATTTTATCACTTGATAAACAAATTGGTTCGTAGCGCTCGCCGACTTCCTCGCTTTGAGGTGCTGAAGGTTAGACTGGAAGGCATGGGCTGTAACGAACTCACTTGGTTTTTAACTTTTCCCCGGCCACGCACCCGTCGCGCCTTTCACCGTCGCTTTCGCCAGCGGCTTGATCGTTGGATCGCTGAAGGAGAGCAGGATGCGCTTGGCGCGATGGGGCTTTTTCTCACCGAGATGCTTCAGCGCGGTGCGGAAGGCGGCGAGGCGGAAATCAGCGTCGCCTTCGGAGCGGTCTAGGCGGTCGAGGAAGGCGGCGACTTCAATAAGCTTGTGCCGTGCGTCCATGAAGTATTGGTCGAGCACTTGTTGACGATTCATAGCGTTATTTTTAATTAACCGTACCGCCGCATGGAAGACAACTCGCGATTCAGCCTGTGAATTCTCACTCCCCTTCCTGCGCCTAAGTATTCATGCGCTCTATTGCCTCTCTCTTTGTCGGCGCGGTTATCTTCGCCACCTTATCCACCAACCTCCCCGCCGCCGGTTATCTTAAGGACGCCGCCACCGGCGACCCAAAGCTTCGCTCCGTCGGCGCGATGTCCTTTGGCCCCGGCGGGCTGCTGCTCGTCACTGAGCCGCGCCACGCGGCCATTGTGGCGATTGAAACCGGCGACACCGGCCCCGTTCAAAAACTCAAGCAGAAGGTCAGCGATGTGAATGCCCTGCTCGCCGCCCGCCTCGGCGCGGCCGAGGGCGGTGTGACCATCGTCGACATGGCGGTGAACCCGGCGAGCGGTAAAATCTACCTCTCCGTCACGCGCAAACCGGACAACGCCTCGCTCATCATCGTCGTCACTGCCGATGGCCAGGCTGCACCGCTGGATTACGCGAAGGCCAGGCACGCTCGTGTCTCGCTGCCCGCTGCCGACACCGCGAAGGTCGGCAACGTCTCCGATGTTGCTTTCGCCGGCGACCGCGTGCTCGCGGCCGGTTCCTCGAACGAAGAGTTTTCCAGCAAGATTTTCACCCTCTCGCTCCCGCTCGCGCACGGCGGCAGCGCAGTGCCGGTCAGCGCGGAGACGTATCATGTCGCGCACGGTAAGTGGGAGACCAAGGCCCCGATCACGAGCTTCGTGCCGATGGAGGAGAACGGAAAGCATTACGTCGTCGGCTCATTCGCCTGCACGCCGATCGCGAAGTTCGAACTGGACGACCTCAAACCCCACGCGCAGGTCAAGGGCACCAGCGTGGTCGAGCTTGGCTCCGGTAACCGCCCGCTCGACATGTTCACCTATGAGAAGGACGGTAAGCAGTGGCTTGTGACGCACACGCAACGCTTCCATCAAAACCTTTTTGGCCCGAGCAAATATTGGGGCGCGCGCGTGGACATGTCGCTCATCAAGGTCCGCGAGGAGTCAAAGATCAACCAAAAGGCCGTGCGCCGCGACGTCAAGCAACCGAAAGGTCCGGAGGGCATTGAAATCGTGGACAGCCTCTTCGGGGCGGTGCATGTGGACAAGTTAAGCAACACCGAGGTCGTGGTCCTGCGAGAGCAGGGCGCGTCGCTCACGCTGGAAGTCGCCCCGTTGCCGTGAAGTTGCGCGCGCCAACGCGCCTGCTCTGGCTCGCGATAACGCTGGCAAAGCATGTCACCGCCGCCGAGCCGGCAGCGCTGCTCCGATTCGAGGCTGACCGGAGCAATCCGCTTACCGTCACAGTCATTGCGGCAGCAGCGGAGAGATCCGCATGGCCACGTGACTCCGCCGAAGAACTTACGCGCGCCCCACAGCCGTGGTTTGGGATGTGGCTTGGCGAAGGTAAAACCAACTCCCCGCCGCTCGCGGGCAGTTACTCACTCGTTGGCGCGCAACTTCGCTTCCGCCCCAGCCTGCCGCTGCTGCCCGGCCAGACATACACCGCCCGGCTCGAACGTCCTGGCCTCAGCCTCCGCGTCGAGTATCGCCCCGCCCCGCATGAACCCGCTGCCGCGCCTAAGTTGCTTGCCATTTACCCGACCAGCGACCGCCTGCCTGCAAACCACCTCAAGTTCTACCTTGTCTTCTCCGAGCCGATGGAGACGGGCGTCTTCCTTCAGCACTGTCGACTCCTGGACGCCCGCGGGCGCGAAGTGGACGCGCCATTCCGCGAAACGGAACTGTGGTCCCCGGACGGGCGGCGGCTGACGCTCTGGATTCATCCCGGCCGGCAAAAAACCGGCGTGAATCTTAATGTCGAATTTGGCCCCGTGCTACAAGCGGGCGGCCACTACCGGTTGGTGATTGACGGTCGTTGGAAATCCGCGCACGGCACGCCGCTGGGCAACGACCTGACCAAAGCCTTCCACGCCATCGAGCCGTTGCATGACCAACTCACGACGCGAAGGTGGCAAGTCCATCCGCCGGTCGCCGGCTCGCGCGACGCGCTGCGTGTCACGTTCCCGCTGCCGCTAGACTGGGCCACGCTGCACCGCTTACTGCGGGTGACAGGCAAGACTGGGAACCTCGCTGGCGTCATTACCGTCACGCCCGGCGAACAGGAGTGGCAATTTGTGCCAGACAAGGCATGGATTGCTGGCCCGTACGAATTGCGCATCGTTAATGCGATCGAAGACCACGCTGGCAATAGCCTCGCGCGGCCTTTTGAGGTGAACTTGGAGCAGCGCAACACCTCCCGCCCGTTGCCACCGGTGGATTTGGAATTGACCCTTCCTTTCGCCGTGCGTTGAAGCGGTTCCGCAACCAAGCCCGCCACGCCGCGATTCACAAAATAAAAATAGCGGCAGGCGAAGAGTAATCAAAGGCAAGGCTGATATGGCTAGCACGGTTGAGATTGCCTGCTTTCCCCGTCGGGCAATCCTTCTCCAAATGCTCCGCGCACGAAGTCGCGAATGACGCCTAGTTCCGCTTCGCCTGCGATGGTGTGCTCCTTCGGAAATTCCCGCCACTCGACCTGTATCCCACCCTTGCGTAATTGCTCGACTTGTTCCCGCACCGGGCCGATAGGCAGCAGCGGGTCGAAACGGCCGTGCGTCAGCAGGAGTGATTGCTCGCGCGCCACGGGCGACGCGGTGCGCAGCAGCGCCGCCGGGTCTGCCACCCACCCGCTCACGCCCACCAGCGCGGCGAAGCGGTGCGGGTACCGCAGCCCGACCTCGACGGTCATCAAGCAGCCCTGCGAGAACCCGAACAGCGCGGTTTCCTCCGTGGGAAAACCCTTCGCCCGCTGCGCGTCGAGCAGTTCAAACAACAGCCGCGCGCTGCGGGCCGCGCCAGGCGCGGGGTCGCCGGGGAAGTCGAACCACGAGTAGCCGCCGAAGTAATCATCGGGCGCGTTGACCAGCAGGTAGTTGAGCCACGGCAGGCCCATCGCCTCCGGCATCCAGCGGTAGCCGTCCATGCTGTCGCCGAGGCCGTGCAGGACTACCATGAGGCGGTGGGAGTTCTTGTCCGTCGCAGGCACCAGTTCCGAAGTCAGCATCGCGCTGATGTAGCGCGGAAGCCGCGCGTGGTGAAGCGGAACTTCGCAAAGCACGAATGCTTTAACCTTTCCGCCCCCCACCGCCGTCTGTCACTGCGCATGCCCACATCATTTCACCGACTTCTTCCCGTCTTGTTGGCGTTCGCTAGCGCGTTCCCCATCCTCGCTGCGCCCGCCAAGCCCAATATCCTCGTCATCGTCGGCGACGACATGGGCTATGCCGACGTGGGCTTTCACGGGTGCAAGGACATCCCCACGCCGCACCTCGACGCGCTTGCCAAGTCGGGCGTGCGCTTTACCAGCGGTTACGTCAGCGGGCCGTATTGTTCGCCGACGCGCGCGGGGTTGATGACGGGTCGGTATCAGAACCGGTTTGGTCACGAGTTCAATTCCGGCGGTGCGGGCGGCGGCTTGCCGCTGACGGAAACCACTTTGCCCGACCGGCTCAAGGCGGCGGGCTACCGGACCGGCATGGTCGGCAAGTGGCACCTCGGCGACAAACCGGAGCAGCATCCGCTCAAGCGCGGTTTCGGCGAGTTCTTCGGCTTCCTCGGGGGCGCGCACAGTTACTTCGAGTCGTCGGGTGTGCTGCGCGGCACCGAGCCGGCGAACGAGAAGGAGTATTTGACCGACGCGTTCGGGCGCGAGGCGGCGGCGTTCGTCGAGCGGCACAAAGACGGGCCGTGGTTTCTTTACCTCGCCTTCAACGCGGTCCACACGCCAATGCACGCCACGGACGCGCGGCTCGCCAAGTTCGCGCATATCGCCGACAACCAGCGGCGCACTTACGCGGCGATGATGGTCGCCATGGACGAGGCCATCGGCAAGGTGCGCGCCAAGATCGCCGCGCTCGGTCTCGAACAGAACACGCTCGTGACGTTCATCAGCGACAACGGCGGCCCGGCCATGCCCGGCGTCACGGTCAATGGCTCGGTCAACACGCCGTTGCGCGGCAGCAAGCGCACCACGCTCGAAGGCGGCGTGCGCGTGCCGTTCCTCGTCTCGTGGCCCGCGCGGTTCAAGCCCGGCGTGTTCGATCAACCGGCGATCCAACTCGACCTTCATGCTACCGCGCTCGCCGCCGCCGACGTGGCCGTGAAATCCATCGTCAAGCTCGAAGGCGTGAACTTGCTCCCCTTCCTCACCGGTGAAAAATCCGGCGCACCGCACGAGGCGTTGTTCTGGCGCTTCGGCGACCAAACCGCGATCCGCGCGGGCGATTGGAAGCTCGTCCGTTACGACGTGAACGCCGACACGCGCACCGGCGCCGGCAACCAGGGCGTCACCGCCGCGCGCCTCTACAACCTCGCCACCGACATCCACGAAGACAAAGACCTCGCCGCCGCGATGCCCGACAAGGTGAAGGAACTCCGGGCGCAGTGGGACGCCTGGGACAAGGCCAACCTCGCCCCCGGCGCCACGGAGGACGGAAAAGGCGGCAAGAAGAAGCAACGCAAGAAAACACCGTGAAGTTCAAAGCCCAAGACTCAAAGCTCAAGGAAAAGTCCATGCATCAACATTCAAGTTCCCCTCGTCCGCAACGCCGATTGGCCCTTGGCCGCTGGCTCTTGCTCCTTTCCTTGAGCTTGAGCCTTTGCACTTTGACCTTCGCCGCGCACGCGGCCACTGAGCATCTGATCCGTGCTGGAGATTCCCCGCAGGCCGTGCTGGATCGCGCCGCTGCGGGCGACCGGTTGGTCTTCCTGCCCGGCCTCCATCAGCACGGTTTGGCGAAGCACCGCGCGATGCTTTACGTGGACAAAGCCATCGAGATCGAGCTGCGCGAAGGGGCGACGCTCAAGCTCGCGCCGGGCGTGTGCAAGCTGGAGGCCGAGGGCGAAATCACCACCGACCAGGACGCGGGCAAGAAGCTCGATGACTTCGAGATTGGCGGCCGGTTCGACACCGCGCGGCCCGCCGTGCAAGGGCCGGAGGCGTATGGCGCGACGATTTACACCGTGGTCATTGACGGGTTGGGCACGGACGGAAAGCCCGACACGTTCGCGTGGGGCGATGGGAAGATTTTCGACACACCGCACAAGCAGGTGCCCATCACGGGCGACTGGCAGGAGTTGAGCCACGGCGTGAAGGTGCGCTTCGCGAACCGCACCGGCCACAGCGTGCGGAGTTTGTGGTTCGTCAGCTACGACGGCCCAGAGGCTTACGGCATCCGCATCGGACACGGACTGCAAAAGGAGTTCATCGAGGGCGTGCGCGTGTTTGGCAAAGGCACGATTGATCTGAGCGCCTCGCAAAACGCGCTGCCCAGCGGCCTCGTGAAGGACATCAACGCCTGCGTGCTCATCCACGGCCGCGTGCGCGGAGTCGTCATCGAGGGCATCACGATGACCGACACGATGCGTTCGGTGATGTGCTACGGCGAACACACCGGCGCGTTCCTGCCTGGCGGCAAGACTGGCCACGGCGAGTCGTTCGACGCGGAAAACATCACCATCCAGCGCACGCGCACGCTGAACCCGAACGGCGCGGCTTACTTGCTCGGGCACCCGTCGCATCGCGGCCAGCTCCGCAACGTGAAGTGCAACTTCAATTACATGGAGACCGGCCTGACCGCCATGGAGCCGAACTTCAATCTCGATGGCTACGAAGTCATCGGAAACGTGATCAAGAGCGCCGGGCAAGCCATCCACTGCTGGCGGCACTCGAAGAACGGCATCGTGGCCGACAACCTCCGCGTCCACGACATCACGGGCAAACCCGTCGTGGTCGTGAACTCCCCGCGCGGCTGGCAAAACCCCGAGCCGCCCGTGCAGCGCAACAACCGGAACCACCTGAGCGACAAGCTGCCGTGACGCGCGGTTTGCGCTCGGTGATAACCTTTTGGGGGCCCACCGCCGTCTGTCACTGCGCATGCCGACATCATTTCACCGACTTCTTCCCTTCCTGCTGGCCTTTGCCGGCGCGTTCCCAATCCTCGCTGCGCCCGCGCGGCCGAACATCGTGCTGGTCATGGCCGACGACCAGGGCTGGGGTGACACCGGCTACAACGGCCATCCCGAACTCAAGACGCCGCACCTTGACGCGATGGCCGCCGCCGGGCTGCGGCTGAACCGCTTTTACACCGCGCACTTCAACTGTTCGCCCACGCGCGCCAGCGTGATGACCGGGCGGCATCCGCATCGCATGGGCACGTTTGGCCCCGGCTCGCCCATCCGCGCGCAGGAACTCACCGTGGCGAAGGTGTTGCAAGGCGCGGGTTACGCGACCGGCCATTTCGGCAAATGGCACCTCAACGGCAAGAACGGCGACCGCGACACGAAGACGCCGCCGGGCCGCGCCATCCTCGCCAACGACCCGCTCTCGCCCGGCAAACTCGGCTTCGACGAGTGGGTTTCCGCCGACAACTTCTACGACCTCGACCCGGTACTGGGTCGCAACGGCGTGGCGGAGAAATTTAAAGGCGACGGCTCGGACATCGCGATGGACGAGGCGCTCAAGTTCATCCGCAAGTCGGCGGGTGCGGGGAAACCGTTCTTCACCGTCGTGTGGTTTGGCAACCCGCACACGCCGCACGAGGCGTTGCCGGCGGACAAGGCGCTTTACGAGAAGTTCTCGGCGTCAGAGCAAAACTATTACGGTGAACTCACCGGCATTGACCGCAACGTCGGCAAACTGCGCGCCGCGCTGCGCGAGCTGAAGGTCGCGGACGACACGCTGGTTTGGTATACGAGCGATAATGGTGGCGCGGCGGGCCCGAAATCCACCGGCAACCTGCGCGGCTCGAAGGGCACTTTGTGGGAAGGTGGCCTGCGCGTGCCCGGCATCGTTGAGTGGCCCGCGCGCATCCCGAAGCCGTTCGCCAGCGACATGCCTTCCTCGACGCTGGACATTTATCAGACCGTGCTCGCGGCCACCGGTGCGAAAGCCGAGAAGCAGATTCAACCGCTCGACGGCATTAACTTGCTCCCGCTGTTCGAACGGCAAATGGACGCGCGCGGTAAGGCCATCCCGTTCGTCGCCCGCATCAACCAACCCGGCTCGCACGCGGCGTTGCTCGACTGGCCTTACAAGTTGCACACCGACGCCAGCGGCGCTCGCGGCAAGAAAGGCGCGGTCGGCGGCGAGGTGAAACCCGTGATGCTTTTCGATGTGTCGAAAGACCCGAAGGAAACCACCGACCTCGCTGCGCAACAGCCCGAGCGCGTGGTAAGGATGCGGGCGGAGTTGAATGCGTGGAAGGCATCGGTCGAGAGGAGCCTCGCGGGCGCAGACTACGGCGGGCCTGTGGGCAAGCCCGCTCTCAATGCCAACCAAGCGAACAATTAGGAGGCGATCCGTTGAGGAACACCATTCGATCACGGTTTGATCCGCAGTTGGCGCGATCCAAATTAACCATTCGTTTAATTCAGCGGAGCGTTTGACGGCGACGGTGTGATTCCGCAAGCTCCCGCCCACATGCAAACCCGTTTTCTTTATGGTTTAGCCGCGCTTGCGCTTGCGGCTTCCGCTGCCGCGCAACCAGCCGCACCCGCCCTGCGCGTCGTCACCTTGGCCGAGTGTGTGACCATGGCCCTGGAGCGCAACCTCGACATTCAAATTCGTCGGTTGCAGCCCGCGATAGACCTTTACAATCAGTCTGCGGCGCGGGGCTTTTATGATCTGACATTTAACCTCAATGCCTCGCAGCGTTACATCTCTTCGCCCGGCTCGCCGGATCCCGCCAGCCGATTGTTTAACGTGTCTAGTGAGACTTACATTGAATCATATGGCCCGAGCTTCACACAGCAACTGGGCACGGGCGGGCGGCTGACTATCAACGCCGACCTCGTGCGCCGCAGCGGCAACCAGTTTAATAGCTTCACCTACTCGTCAGATGCGGGCATCACCCTCACACAGCCGCTGCTACGTAACCTATGGATTGACTCGACGCGGCAAACCATCCTCTTAAGTCGGCACACACTCAGAATCGACGAACTGGCATTGCGCAACCAAGTGATGACCACCGTCACCAGCGTGCAGCAAGCTTATTACGAGCTGGTTTTTGCGCGCGACAACGTGCGCGTGCAGGAAGCCTCGCTCGAACTCGCTGAGAAGCTGCTGGCTGACAACAAGCGCCGCGTCGAAGTAGGCGCACTAGCTCCGCTGGACGAGAAACAGTCTGAATCGCAGGTGGCTGCCCGCCGCTCGGACTTGCTGAGTGCCCGCCGAGACCTCGAGGTGCAGATGAACAACCTCAAAAACCTTTTGGGTGACGACTTCACCTCGCTCGCGGGCGTGGTCTTCGAGCCGGCGGACAAGTTGCTTGCGTTGCCGCAGACGCTGAATGCCCAGGAAAGTTGGCGGCAGGGAATGGCTCTGCGGCCTGAACTCCTCCAAGCGCGTGAGCAAGTTGAACGCCAGAATATTGTCCTGCGTTTCAACTACAACCAGCTTTTCCCCTCACTCGATCTTACACTCACTTACGGGCACAATGGCATCGGCCAAACGCTGTCCACGGGCCTCAATGGCGTTCAGCGCGGCGACAATCAGTTTTACTCTTACGGCATCGTCTTGAGTTTCCCTCTCAACAACACCACTGCGAAAAATAATTACAAAGCCAGCAAAGCCCAAAAAGAACTGCTGCTACTGCAGTTCAAGCAGCTTGAGCAGGGCATCATCGTGGAAATCGATAACGCGGTGAAGCAGGCCCAAGCAGCCTATGAGCGCATTGACGCCACCCGGCAGGCGCGCCTTTACGCCGAGGCTGCGCTGGACGCCGAGCAGAAGAAATTGGAAAACGGCAAGAGCACGAGCTTTTTCGTCCTTCAGCTTCAGCGCGATCTTACTGCCGCGCGCTCGGCGGAAATTCGCGCGCTGGCCGATTACAACCGCACGCTGTCCACACTATCCCGTAGCGAGGGCACCACCCTGGACAAGGCCAACATTGGGTTGGAGTTCAAGTAGGGCAACGAAGCCTTCGATCGGAGGGGAAGTCGGCATCCAGCGATGCGAGTACGAGGAAAAGTTGAGCGAGATCCCCCGGGATGTTTTTCTGGCGGCGGTCTTGAGTGAGGCGTCGTCAGCATGGTGGCGGCGCACTTGGCCTGGAAGCCCGTCAGGTTTGCGTGATCCGCACTCGCAAGCCATCAGCCACAGCGGTTGGTTCCACGTCTGTCGCCAGCGGTATCCGTTCCATTGGCAATTGTCGCCGGAACCAAGTCCCTTGCCGGCGCGCAAACTGCCATGTTCGCGTTTTCACCAGCGCGACGGTCTCCGCCAATCCGCGGTTGCCCCGCAAATGCTCCACCACTTGCCGATAGCCAAGCGCTTGCATGGCTGTGCGGTTGTCCGCTAGTCCTTTTGTGAGCAGCTGGCGCGTTTCTTCTAACAAGCCGGCTGAAAACATCGCATCCACCCGCGCCTCGATGCGGGCGCGCAGATCCGCCGATTCGCGCGCGAGGCAGAAGACGGCGGCTGTGGGCTGTGGGCTGCGGGCCATGGGCCAGGCAGCGCGTTGAGCGGAGAATGGTTTTCCCGTCAATCGGATGACTTCCAGCGCACGGACTACGCGGCGCGAGTTCTGCCGGTCAATACGGCCAAAGGTTTCCGGGTCGCGGCGTTCTAGTTCGGCGAGCAAGTCGGCCAGCGGTGTGCCTTCCAACTCGGCCCGCACCTTGGCGTCGGCCGGCGGTGCTTCGCCGAGACCGTCCAGCCACGCCTTAAAGTACAGCCCAGTTCCGCCGCAGAAAATCGGCACGCGGCCTCGCGCTTGGATGTCGTCCACTGCCGCCTGCGCCAACCGCACGAACTTGGCGGCGTCGAAGGCTTCCGTCAGCTCCAGTACGTCCAGCAGATGATGCGGTATGCGGGCACGATCGACGGGCGCTGGCTTCGCTGTGCCGATGTCTAAGCCCCGATACACTTGCATTGAATCCACCGAGATGATTTCGCCGCTGAGCCGCTCCGCCAGCGCAAGCGCGACCGCGCTTTTCCCGACGGCGGTGGGGCCGGCGAGGAACACCGGGGCCAGCGGGGGCCGCGCGTTGCCGTCGTGCATCGCGTCGCTTTACGCGAAGCGTGCCGGGAGGCAAGCTCGTAGTCGTGCGTTAATCTGTCCCTGCGCCCAGTCCGCCCATCGGTTTCATGGATGTGCCCCTGTGCTGGGACGCGGGGTATCTCGTGGTCGGCGCAGTTTTATGCGGACACAAGGCCGCCGCAGCTATCTGCGCCACTATGCCGAAGCGCAAGACCTACCCGGCCTTGGCGTCGATTGTCGACTCGTGGAGCCGCACGGGAAGGCGAAGCGAGCCGGCATCACGCATCGTAATATTCATGCCTTACGCCGATAACGAACAGGCTTGGCCCTTAAACAACTCAACGGCGAGCGCTCCGCGTTGGCTTGCAAATGATGTAAAAACAGCTTTGAAGCAAGCTGTCTCCGGTTCAGTCTGATCCCCGACCAACATGAAAAAACTGCTAGTGTTTTTCCCGCTTCTCGCTGTCTTTGCCGCTCAAGCCGCTGACACCAAGATCATCTTCATCGCCGGCCGCCCGAGCCACGGACCGCTCTCACATGAGCACCGCGCGGGCTGTTTGCTGCTCCAGAAGTCCCTCGCCGGCGTAAAGGGCCTCGTCACTGAGGTCCATACCAACGGCTGGGTCAGCGACGAAAAAGTCTTCGAGGGCGCGGCAGCGGTCGTGGTTTACAGCGACGGCGGCGGCGGCCACCCCTTCCTGCAGGGCGACCGGCTCCAGAAGATCGGCGCGCTCATGCAGAAGGGCGTCGGCCTCGGCGCCATTCACTACGCGGTCGAGCCGACCACCCAGAAGGGCAACGCCGAATTCCGCGAGTGGATCGGCGGCTGTTTCGAAACTTACTGGAGCGTGAACCCGCACTGGGACGGCGACTTCAAAGAGTTGCCCAAGCACGCCGTCACCAGTGGTGTCAAGCCGTTCAAGACGAACGACGAGTGGTATTACCACATGCGCTTCCGCGCCGGCATGAAGGACGTGACGCCGATCCTCACCGCGCTGCCGCCGGAGCGCACCACGGGCTGGAACAAGGACAAGCCCGCCGACGCGAAGCCAGCCTCGCACGGCGGCAACAAGGATGTCTTCGCCGCGGTCGTCGAGCGCAAGGAACCGCAGCACGTCATGTGGCTCGCCACACGGCCCGACGGCGGGCGCGGCTTCGGCTTCACCGGCGGCCACAACCACCTCGGCTGGGGCAACGCCGACCAGCGTAAGCTCGTGCTCAACACCATTCTCTGGATTGCTAAACGCGACGTGCCCGCCGGCGGCGTCGAATCCACCGTTACGCAGGACGATCTCATGGCGAATCTCGACCCGAAAGGCGGATCCAAGCCGCCAGTGAAGAAGGCCGAGGCCAAAAAGGAAGAGCCGAAGAAGTAGGCGGCGGGGAAAGTGATTAGAAATTTGTGTTTGGTTTAGCGAGCGCAGCGTCGGTTGGTACCCTGTGCGCCTTCACTATTTACTAATCACAAATCACTCCCCACTTTTCTGCCGTGCCGCTGCCTCCGGTCATCGAGATAGTGCCGCTCGCGTCCCCCGCGCGCGCAGAGATCACTGTGCCTGGCTCCAAGAGCATCACTAATCGCGCCCTCATCCTCGCCGCGCTGGCCGACGGCTGCACCACGCTCTGTGGGGCGCTGTGGAGCGAGGACACGCAGGTAATGACCGATTGCCTCCGCGGGCTTGGCTTCACCGTGGACGTGCAGCCCGACCCCGCTGAGTTCTGCAACCGCACCATCACCGTGCACGGCTTGGGCGGCCGCCTTCCGCGCGCGGGCACGGCGGAACGACCGCTGGAGCTGTTCGTGGGCAACGCCGGCACGGCGGCGCGCTTCCTCGCGGCGATGGTCTGTCTGGGCGACGGCGTGTATCGCCTCAGCGGCGTGCCCCGGATGCACGAGCGCCCGCAAGCCGCGCTCTTCGCCGCCCTGCGCGAGTTGGGCTATCGCGTGGAGAGCGAACACGGAAACGACAAACTCCCGGCGCGAATCTTCGGCCAAACTCCAAACTCCAAACTCCAAACTCGGAACTGCCGCGTGAGCGTGGCAGAAAGCTCGCAATTCGCTTCCGCGCTGTTGCTGGCGGGCGGCGGGGGCGGCTGGCAGGTGGAAATCACTGGCGCAAACGAGGACGAACTGCCCTACGTAGACATGACCCGCGAACTGGTGAAGGTCTTCCCAGCCAAGGGCGGCAAGTTTCGAATCGAGCCAGATGCGTCGAGCG
>Ga0194132_10003393_pt1 | contig 28417 bp, 31 predicted proteins | sample TA2KigOf80mmetaG_FD_148612 | JGI IMG/M metagenome (GOLD analysis project Ga0194132, IMG submission 148612) | Freshwater microbial communities from Lake Tanganyika, Tanzania - TA2015054 Kigoma Offshore 80m | ecosystem: Environmental > Aquatic > Freshwater > Lake | place: Tanzania: Lake...
CGCGCCACGAGGTCTTGCAGCTCGCGCCGCTGCTTGGGCGAAAGGGTGATGTCCAATGCGCACTTCATGCACCTTGGACGAACCGACGTCTACTTGATTCAATATCACGTACGGTGCACTAGTTCGGTCGCCGCGAACGAATCACTATCACGCTCCTTGGGCGACCCATCCAGCCACTCCTCGCATCGCGCCCGTGGCAAAGCCGGCAGCTTGCCGACCGACGAGCGTGAACACTTCACGGGAGTGCGACATTGAACAAGCTGGGAGTTGCCATCCTCGGGTGCGCGGCGTTGCTGATTCCTTCGTGGGTCGCGGCGCAGCCGATCGCGTACGTCACCAACCAGTCGACGAACGTCGTGCATATGCTTCGCACGACGGATTGGCTCAACATAGGCAACATCCCGGTCGGCAACTCCCCTGCGTACTGTGCGGGCGCGTTAGCGGAGTCGAGCCACCCTCGCGACGTCCGTTAGCGGAGTCGAGCCACGCTCGCGACGTCCGATAAGAGGGCATATGTACAAATCGCGGCTTTGTGCTTCCTCGCCGCCACGGAGGTTCCATGCGTCGTCGCCGTTTCCTCACCACCGCGGCATCTGCCGCGTCCGCGGTCGCGGTCGCACCACTCGCGAGCCTCGTCGGCTGCGGCGATGTGACGCTCGGCGGCGAGCCGCAGCCGGTGCCGCCGTCGAACGTCGTGCTGTCCCTGCCGAAGGACATGTACGCGCACCCCGGCGCGCCGACCGAGTGGTGGTGGCACATCGGGACGCTGCGCGCGGGCGAGCGCGTGTTCGGCTTCGAGATCAACGCCGCGTCGTTCGCGGGTCAGGGGTTCGCGTTCACGCAGGTGATGCTGTCCGACGTCGCGCGCAACACACACTACCAGCGCACGACGCTGTTCGTGCCGCTGACCTTCGATCCGAGCCGCTGGGCGGCGAGCGATCCGTCGCGGGACTGGTATGCGCGTCTCGGCTCGGTGGACAGCAAGCTGAACGCGTTCGCGGTGGTCGCGCCCGGCAGTGGCTACACGTCGCCGCCGCAGGTCGAGATCGTCGGGGGCGGTGGCAGCGGTGCCGCGGCGATCGCGGCGCTCGATCCGGCGACCGGCGGCCTCGCGAACGTCTTGCTGGTCAATCCCGGCAGCGGCTACACGTCGCAGCCCGAGGTGCGTCTCGTCGGCGGTGGCGGCGGCAGCGGTGCGTTGGTGCGTGCGCTGCACACCTACGTCGCGATGAGCGCGCCGCAGAGCGACCCGACGCAGGACATCCACGTCCAGGCGCTGCTGGTCGACGACCCGAGCTTGACGGAGGTCCGCTTCGACCTGCGCTTCTCGCAGCAGGGACGCCCGTTCTTCGTCTGGGGCACCGGCATCAATCCCGGCGGCAGCGGCAGCGATCTGCAGACCAACAACTTCTACTTCTCGCTGACGCGGCTCGCCGCGTCCGGCACGATCGAGCTCGGCGGAGAGACGTTCGCTGTCGAGGGCACGACGTGGATGGACCACGAGTACGGCGCGTTCGGCACCGCGGCGAACCCCGTCAAGTGGTTCCTGCAGGACATGCAGCTCGACGACGGCACGTGTCTGTCGAACTACGCGACGCTCGAGGACGGTCCGCCCGAGCTCGGCGAGCGCCGGGCGAGCACCGCCACGATCCAGGATGCGAGCGGCTCGATCTGGTACGTGCCGACCTTCGTCACGCCGATCGAGCGCACGTGGACCAGCCCGGTGTCGGGCGCCACGTACTACCTCAAGCTCAAGGTCGAGATCCCGTCGTTCGACGCGGAGCTCGTGGTCGACGCGCTGATGGACGCGCAGGAGTTCCCGGTGGTCGGCTCGCCGGTGTACGAGGGGGCCGCGTCGGCGGCGGGGACGTTCCGCGGGCGGCGGGTGCGCGGGACGGCTTGGCTCGAGCAGAATCTGTGAAGGGGATCAGCGCGCCGGTCGCGTCGGCGCGAGCCCGCGGGTGAGCTTGCGGCACCAGGCCGGGATCGGCGGGTGCCGCTCGACCAGCCGTCCGTCGCGCGTGGTCGCGACGAGACGGTAGGGATGCTCTGCATCCGCGTTGTCGAAGAGCCACCCGGCGTCGGCGATGCGGAGTGCTGCGATGGCGTTCGCGAGCGTGCGCGGGAAGCGCGCGATGATCTTCTCGTCGGGAACGTCGTGCCCGCCGAGGGCGACCCGCTGCGCGACGCGGGCGCTGCTCAGCTCGGGCCCGTCGATGCCGATGAAGAGGAAGGCGACGTGGTAGCCCGCGTCCTGCGCGTCGCGCAGCAGGCCGAGCTTCGCGCCGTGCGGATCGGAGAACACGGTCTCCATGACGAAGGTGTCGCCGCGGGCGATCAGCGCGCGGCGCTCGATGTCGGCGAGCTCGGCCGCGCGATAGGCGAGCGTGGCGGGATCGCCGCCGGCGATGCCGGCCGCGATCAGGTCGGCGTTGACGAAGCGGAAGCCGCGCGGTCGCAGGTAGAGATCGAAGAAGGTCGACTTGCCCGAGCCGTTCGATCCGGCGAGGACGATCAGCCACCGTCCGTCGGGCAGCTCGGGCCTAGTCTTCGGCGGCAACGAACTGCCGGTTCACGAAGCGGCCGCGCGTGCGGCTGCCGTCCGCGCCGATGCGGATCACTAAGCCGGGTCGCTCCGGGTCGACGCCGAAGCGCGGCCCGCCCAGCTTCGCGAGGTGGCGCAGAGCCTTGCGCTGTCCCGCCTCGCTGGTGGCCTCGCGCATCGCGTCCGTGAACTCGGGCAGGGCGGCGCGCCGCTTCAGCGCGACCACCTGGCCGTGGCCGAGCACCTGCTCGACGGCGCGGCCGATGCGCGCCCAGTGCTCGACCTGCGAGGCGATCGAGCGCTCGCAGACGTCGGCCTCCTCGCGCGCGGCGAGGGCGAGGTCGTCGCTGATCTTGATCGGCTGTCCCATCACGAGCCTCCGGGTAGCAAAATGCTACCCGCGGCACCGCAGCGGGTCAACCCTTCACAGCCTCCCGAAGAAGTCGTTGCCCTTGTCCGTCCTGGCCAGATTTCCGTTGACAGCGGCTTTGTACGCTGCGTACCGTGCGGGCGCGTTAGCGGAGTCGAGCCACGCTCGCGACGGCCGATAAGAGTGCATATGTACAAATCGCGGCTTTGTGCTTCCTCGCCGCCCGGGGTCTGGACTCTCTACTACGTCTCGCCGGTCAACCCCGACGCGCTCGCCGCAGCCGGGGTCACCGACACGGCGGCTTTCGCCGCCCGCGTGGAGGAGCTGCGCACCGCTGCCGGCGTACCGCCCGAGCGCTGGCTCGACCTGCACGCGATGCTGCCGGCGAGCGCGTTCCTCGACCGGATGAACCACCTGCACCCGAGCGCGCTGCGCACCGTCGCGACGAAGGTCCTGCACCGGCTGCGGCCGGTGGTGTCCGGTCGCGGCGTGGCGCCGACGCGCTAGAAGGAAACCGCTGTCGCCGGTAGCGGAGGTTCGATCTCGACACGGATGCCGAGATCGCTCATCGGCACCGCTCTCGTCCGCCAGCAACGAGGAACAAGTCGTGTCGCGTCAAGTCGTCTCCGCGCCCTACTTCGCGGGCGCGTTGGCGGAGCGAGCCCGGCTCGCGACGTCCGGTGACGCTGCCCTCGAGACGAAGGCCCCCTCCGTACTGCCTGCCAGCCCGTTCGCCAGGAGTGAGCAGATGTCTCCGAGGCGGCCGGGGCGCGCCCCGGCAGCAGAACCAGAACCGGTCGCAGCACCCTGGACTCAGGTCGCCGTGTCGTCGCGCTTGCCGGAGGGGGAGGGCGGAACCTTGCCGTCGGGCGGCCAGCCCACGACCCCGTCCTCCAGGGGAACGCGCAGGCCGCGGGCGAGCTTCGAGATCAGCAACCAGGTCCCGATCGCCGCGACCATGTCGATCGCGGCGTCGCGACCGAGCCCTGCCAGGCAGGTACGCCAGGTCTCGTCGGAGAGATCGCCGGTGTCGAGCAGCTCGTCGGTCGCCGTCAGCACCGCGCGATCGACGGCGTCGAAACACTCCGCCGGACGCCACTCGCGGACCGCCAGCACCTCCTCGGCGGTGCACCCGAACATCTGGTGCGCGAGCGGCCAGTGTTGCGTCCACTCGTACTCCGAGCCCGTCGTCCAGCCGATCCGCATGATGATGAGCTCGCGGCGGCGATGGTCGAGCGCCGAGTCGAACAGGAGCGAGAGCAGGAGGTCGGAGATCGCCTTGGCAGTCTTCGGCCGGTGGAACAGCGTGCGGAAGATGTTCAGGCGTGCGATCGGCTCGTGCAGGCCGAGCTCCGTCGCCACCCGGAGAGATTCTTCCGGCGACAGCATCGTGATGCGGTGCGGCGTCATGCGGTCGCCTTCTCCGTTCCGGCGACTACGGGAAGCGGCACTCTGCCGAGGACCAGTGCCTCGGCCTCGCTCACTTTCACCTCGCCGTGGAAGCAGCTCCCCCGTACGGAGAACTGCTCGCCGTCGACCGCGTCGACCCATGCCTCGAAGCGCAGCGGCTGGTCGATGGGGGTGCGCTTCACGAAGCGGACCGTCAGCGCGGTCGTCGGCCCGGTCTTGCCGTGAATCATGACGGCGAACGCCAGCATCTGATCGAAGCAGGCGGCGACCATGCCGCCCTGTACGGTGTCCGGCGCGCTCTCGTAGTTGCCGCGAAAGACGACGTCTGCCACCAGCTTCTCGCCCGCCACGCGCATCGCGAGAGTCGGCGCCAGCGGATTGAACGCACCGGTCGCGGGATTGAAGGGCATCACGGCGTTCGGATCGTCGGGGTCGAACCGATAGCGGAAGGTCTCCATCGCGCGGCGCTGCGTGACGGCGTCGAGCGCGGCCGAGAGTGCCTCGACGGCGTCGGCAGCCGCCGCGAGCTCGGCTGCCGAGCCGCTCAATCTGACGACCTTCGTGTTGAGGGCGCGCATGCCGTCGACGATGCGCGCGCACTCGGCCATCTGCCCGGCGGAGAAGTCTGGATCATGGGACCCGAAGTCACTGAGGGGCATCGTTTCCTCCTTCTCGTGGTTGTGGCATCCCTATCCGGATTGCTGCCCTCTGAGCTACCGCATCGAGCGGGCACGCAGGTGCCGCGAGACTTCGACGCCGTCGTCGTGGGGGCCGGGTTCGCCGGCCTCTACATGCTGTACCGGCTGCGTGCGCTCGGTCTCCGCGTGCGCGTCTTCGAGGCTGGCGGCGGCGTCGGCGGTACCTGGTACTGGAATCGCTACCCGGGAGCGCGCTGCGACGTCGAGAGCCTCGACTACTCCTACGCCTTCTCCGAGGAGCTCCAGCAAGAATGGGAGTGGACCGAGCGGTACGCTTCGCAGCCCGAGATCCTGCGGTACCTCGAGCATGTCGCTGAGCGCTTCGACCTGCTGCGCGACGTGCAGCTCGAGACGAGGGTGCTCGCGGCCCACTTCGACGACGCCCGGAACGCGTGGCAGATCGAGACCGATCGCGGACTCGTCGCCGCGACCTATTGCATCATGGCGACGGGCCCGCTCTCGTGCGCCCTGACGCCCGCCATTCCGGGTCACGAGGAGTTTCGGGGCGCGACCCATCACACCGGTCGGTGGCCGCACGCGGGCGTGGACTTTCGCGGCCTCCGGGTCGGTCTCGTCGGAACGGGCTCGTCGGGGGTACAGGCGATCCCGCTGATCGCGCGCGAAGCCGCGGATCTCACGGTGTTTCAGCGGACGGCCACCTATGCCGTTCCCGGGCACAACGCGCCGCTCTCGCCGGAGTACCAGCGCGACGTCAAGCAGCGCTACCGCGCCTTTCGCACGATCGGCCGTCAGAAGCACCTCGGGTTCGGCGCCGACTATCCGACCGCCGGCGACCTTGGCTCCGCCACTGGGTCCGCGGAGCGCGCGGCCCGCTACCAGGAGTACTGGGAGCGCGGCGGCCTCCATTTCATGGGCGCCTTCGTCGACCTCATGCTCGATGCGCAGGTCAACGAGACCGCGGCCGAGTTCGTCCGCGGGAAGATCGGCGGCGTGGTCGCCGACGCGGCCGTCGCCGAGCGGTTGTCGCCGCGCCAGGTGATCGGCTGCAAGCGTCTCTGTGTCGACACCGGGTACTACGAGACTTTCAATCGCGAGAACGTTCACCTGGTCGACGTCGGTCGGACCCCGATCACGTCCTTCACCGAGCGGGGACTTCGGGTCGGCGACACCGAGTACGTCTTCGACGCCGTCGTCTTCGCCACCGGCTTCGACGCCATGACCGGAGCGCTCGACCGGATCGACATCCGCGGCCGCGCCGGGCAGGCGCTGAAGGAGAAATGGTCGGCCGGCCCGCGCACCTACCTGGGCCTCGGGATCGCTGGTTTTCCGAACTTCTTCGTCGTCGTCGGGCCCGGCAGCCCGTCCGTCATCAGCAACATGGTTCCTGCCATCGAGCAGCACGTCGACTGGATCGCGGACTGCATCGCGCACCTGCGGAGCCGCGGGTTCCGCCGCATCGAAGCGACGCCCGAGGCCGAGGACGCGTGGGTCGCGCACGTGAACGAGATGGCGAGCTTCACGCTCTTCCCGACCTGCAATTCCTGGTACCTGGGCGCCAACGTGCCGGGGAAGCCCCGGGTCTTCATGCCGTATCTGAGCTTTCCGCTCTACGCCGCGAAGTGCGCCGAGGTCGTGGCCAACGGCTACGAAGGCTTCGCGCTCGGTTGACGCCCACCAAGGCCGCGGCGCTCGACTCAGCGACAGCGCAGGTCGGGAGCAGTGCCGTTTTCGCACTGAGCCGCAGTGAAGTCTGCGGCGGCGCAGGAGTCGAGGCGGCGGCCGACACCACGGGCGACGTCCTGGCGAGATGTCCTTTGACCCGGGCCATGCAAGTTGCGTACGCTCAGGGCGCGTAGGCGGAGAGGAGCCAGGCTCGCGACGTCGGATGACGCTGACGGTCTGACGAATCCCCGCTTTGTACTGCGGCTGGCGTACGAGCCGCCGCGGCGCGACGCGCGGCGGGCGCTGGCCGGCGCGACGGGGGGACGATGACGTCGCCGTCGGCCTGGTGGGGGCGCTTCCGACGGCGCTGGGCGCGGCTCGTGCCGCGGGACTGCGCGGCGTACACGGCGCTCTCGACGCGTCCGGTGGTGCTGTTCGTGCAGGACTTCGGCGTGGGCCGGCGGCTGTTCGCGTTGCTCGGCCGGCTGCGGGCGTGGCCGGTGCACGTCGTCTACCACACGTCGTGGCACGTGGACGAGGCCATCGTCCTGCCGGAGCATCTCGCGCGGATCGAGGCGCTCGTGCGCGCCCATCCGTCGTTGCGGGGGACGGCGCTGGCCGAGACGGAGGCCGAGCGCGCCCGCTTCGCCGCGCGCGGCGTGGACACGGTGCACTGCAACCAGGGCGCGTTCGTGGACGAGCGCGTCTTCCGCCCGCTCGTTGACGTCCAGCGCGTGCACGACGCGATCCACGACGCGCGGCTCGACCCGTTCAAGCGGCACCGGCTCGCGGCGGCGGTCGAGCGACTCGCGCTCGTGACGTACCGGAACGACGACACCGACCGTCTGTACGAGGCGCGCATCGCGCGCGAGTTCACGCACGCGACCTGGTGCAACGGCCCGCCGGCGGCGCGTCGGGTGCTCGGCGCCGAGGAGGTGAACCGCGCGTACGCCGCATGCCGCGTCGGGTTGTGCCTCTCGGCGCGCGAGGGCTCGATGTGGGCGAGCGCGCAGTACCTGCTGGCGGGCCTGCCGGTCGTCAGCACGCCGAGCGAGGGGGGCCGGGACGAGCTGTTCGACGCGGCCCACGTCGCGATCGTGGCGCCGGAGCCGGCCGCGATCGCGGACGCGGTGCGGGCCCTCGTCGCGCGAGACCTCGATCCTTCGCAGATCCGGCGCCGCACGCTCGAGAGGATCGCGCCGCACCGCGCGCGGCTCTTCGACCGCGTGCAGGCGACGCTGGCCGCCGCCGGCGAGACGCGGTCGTTCGCGGAGGCGTGGCCGGCCGTTCTCCGCCACCGCATGATCGACCCGACCCTGGCAGGGCGCGCGCAACGGGCGGCGATGGACTGGCACGACGCGTCGATCCTCGCGGCCGCGGCGGCCGGGGCCCCGTGGCCCGGACGCTGACGACCGGCCCGCCCGCCGCCGTGGAGTGGCCGACCGCCGTGCCCGGGGCCACGTAGACCCCCTGGGAGAGCTTGCCAGGCCAACTGCTCGCGGGGACCGCTTGGCATCCCCTCGGTGCTCGACCGGTTTCTCCAGCAGAGCATCCTGCAAGTCCTGCAGCCGACGGTCGACCCCACCCTCTCGGAGCAAAGCCACGGGCTCCGACGTGCACGCAACGCGCACGGTGCCGTGCGTGAGCAGGTCGGGTCCGGTCACTGCGTGACGACGACCCGCCGCCCCGGAAAGCCGCCGATCTGGGATATCGTCTTGCTGTCCGCGTAGTCGCTGACGAAGAGGTCGTGGGAGTGCACGTCGAACTCGAGGTTCCACGCGTGCGTGAAGTCGGTGGCGAAGCGGGTCTGGCTCGGGTTCGTCGTGCCGAGGGTGGGCAGTCCCGTGCCGGCATCGATCGCGAGCCCGGTGGCGGGGTCGATGTCGATGATCCAGATCATCGCCTTGCTGTCGTTCGCGTACATCAGGTCACCGCGAAACGACCCCGCTGGAACGTACTGCATGCCACCGATCCCGGAGGGCGCGAGCGACGCGAACAGGACCGGCGTCCCGGGGGTTTAGAGGCCACCGCCGGCCGCGGTGAGCGGGATGTCCTTGATGAGCCCGAATCCATTGCCGTTCTCGTTGTACTGCGACACCTGCAGCATGCCGAAGGCCGTGCCGGCGTCGGTCCGCAGCGGCGAGAAGGTGAGCCCGGCGCCGGTGCCGAATCCCGCCAGATCGTAGCTGGTCTCGGTGGCGCCGCCCGGGCCCCCGGGCCGCTGGCCGATCGCCGTGTTCGCCCCGCCCCAATAGGTGAAGAAGAGCGTCCCGGACGGACCGAGCTCGAGGCCCGCGCCGATTCCGAAGCTCGGATGTTCCCCTTCGAAGACCTTCGTCGCCGTGGCGAGGTCGGTCACCTCCCGTCCGGTGCGGGTGACGGGGACGGCCCAGAGCACGTCGTTGGGCTGGTTCTCCGACCACCCGACGACGTACAGCGTGTTCCCGTCGCCCGAGAACATCATGCCCCCGAGGGACCCGTCGATGCCGAGCTTCTCGGCAGACCAAGAGCGCTTCACGCTGTAGATGGACGGGAAGTCGAGGGTGAGGGCCGCGACGGGGACCGGCCGCAGGAGCACGAGCCCGCACAGCACCGCCGCCCAAAGCACCGGCCAACGCGGCGACGTTCCCATACCGCCAATTGTCGGCCGGTTCGCCGTCACCCTTACAACGCAGGCGAGCGGTCGCCTGGCCGGGTGGCCGGCGGCGTCGCGTCTCTCGGCGCTCATGCGGATTGACGTATCCACTCATTCCCGCTAATGTGTGAATGTGTCGACGCGTCTTTCGGCCGATCTCGGCGATCCCCGCCTCCTTCGTCTCCTCAAGGCGGAGGCCCACGAGCGAGACACCACCGTCAAGGACGTCCTGACCAGAGCGCTCGAAGCCTATTTCGCCGAGCGGCTCGAAACCAAGGCGCTGGCGAAGCTGGCCGAAGCATCCTTCCGTGAGTGGGACGATCCCCGCGACGCCGACTACGATCGGCTATGAAGCCCGGTGACGTCGTCCTCGTGCGGTTCCCGTTCACGGACGTGGCCACGACGAAGAAGCGCCCGGCCCTCGTCCTGGCGCGGGCGACACGATCACCCCGCAACCGCGTCGTGACCTTGGCCATGATCACCAGCCAGGTGGAGGCATTGAAGCTCGACGGCGATCTCCTGCTGTCTGACTGGGGCGCCGCCGGATTGCTCCACCCGAGCCTCCTTCGACTCGCGAAGCTCGCGACCGTCGACGAGGACCTCGTCGAGAAGGCCATCGGTCGGCTGAGCGCCGTCGATTACAAGGCAACACGCGCGACGTTTCGTCGTGTGTTCGCGGCCTGGATCGAATAGCGCGCACGCACATCGACCGGAAGCCGCGAGCATCATCAGGCGAAAGTCGACCTCTGAAACGATCGTCTCCGAGCGTGGCTCGAAGACGACCTCGTCACGCATGCCGACGTGCAGTGCGTCGAGCGTGGAGTCGCGGACCCCGGCCATCGTCGTCGGACCTTCGTCCAGCGCCACGATCGCGACGACGTACGGAACGTCCGCCGCGAACGCGGCCGACACCGGGTGACGCACGACGGTCCACGACGTGATGCGCCCCGTTCCGGCAGCGGGCTGCCACTCGAGTACGTCGCCAAGAGAGCTGCCGCAGTGGCGCTGCGGCGGCAGCTGGACCGCGCCGCACGCGGCGCAGCGCTGGAGCAGCAGCACGCCGCGCCGGCATCCTTCCCAGTATGGTGCAGTGACGGCCGTCGGCACGGGGAGCCGCTTGGCCGTCGTCGTCACGATCGCCCGACCTCGCGCCCGAGGACGAGCGTGGAGTGGCACGACAGGATCCCGCCCTGGCCGTGCACGAGGCCGATCTCCGCGCCGCGTACCTGCCTCGCGCCGGCGTCGCCGCGCAGCTGTCGCACGGCATCGGTGAGCGCGAACAGCGATCCCGCATCGCCCGGCTGCGCGTGCGAGGTCGGCCCGGTCTCCGGCAACGTAACGTGTGCCGACCCGCCGCAGCGCAGCACCTGCGACGATTCGTCGCAGGCCGCGCGGCTCCTCGGGAACACCCGCCTGCGACAATTTGCTGCATTGCGACTCCGCGCGCGGTGCGGCCTATATGGGGGCGCACGAAATCTCGCGGAGGAGGGACTCGCGGTGAAGACTTCGCAACATATGGTGGTGGTATGCGCGCTCCTGGTCGGTATGAGCGCGTGGGGCTGCGGCGACAACGACAGCTCGGTCGCCGAGCCGACGCCGTCGGCGGCGCTCCAATGCGAGGTCATGGGGTCGCTCTGTCACGACTCGCCGAGTGCGGCGGGCCAAGCGTGCCACGATCTCGGACACGACGGCCCGCCGAACGCCTGCGTCGCGGAGTTCGCCGGCTGCCTTGACGTCTGCTTGGAGCATGGTGCGGGCGAGGACCCCTTCTGTCGCGCGATCGGTTCTCTCTGCCACGACTCGGAGTCGGCGGCAGGCCAGGCATGCCACGACCTTGGACACGACGGCGATCCCGACATGTGCCGCCGGGAGTTCGACGCGTGCGCGCAGCTCTGCCTCGAGTGAGACGATCAGGCGCTGATCGCCGGGCGTCGACGCAAACGGAGAGTGCGCGACGCGCTCGCCCGGGATCGGTGAGCGCCCGCCTCAGCTGCGCGGCGGATACTCCTGGAGCTTTCGCTGTACTGACCGCCGGTGCAGGCCGAGCCGCCGTGCCGCTTCCGAGATGCTGCCGCCGCAGTCGCTGAGCACAGGGCTGATGTGCTCCCACTCCGCGCGCGCCAGCGACGGCGCGGCGTAGTCCGTCGGCGGCGGGTCGAGCGGCGGCGCCTCGCCGCGCGCAAAGGCGGCGAGGATGTCGTCGACGTCGGCGGGCCTACGTGCGCGTCGGTCGGGACAAGCTGCTGTTCGACGAGGCCTCGCTGCGTCTCTTGCCGCCGTGACGGCGGCCGTGAACCGCCCCGGCTTCTTCGGAGACTCGTTTACGTGAGTCCGGCCGCTTCGGCCGGACTGTCCTGAATGCGATAGTACGCCGCCTCGTACTCGACGGGCGGGACGTGTCCGATCGGCTCCAGCAGCCTTCGGTTGTTGAACCAGTCGATCCAGGTCAGCGTGGCGAACTCGACGTGGTCGGCGTTCCGCCACGGGCCACGGGGATGAATCAGCTCGGTCTTGTACAGGCCGATCACGGTCTCGGCGAGCGCGTTGTCGTACGAGTCGCCGACGGTGCCGACCGAAGATTCGATGCCCGCGTCGGACAGGCGCTCGGTATAGCGAATGGAGAGGTACTGGACGCCACGATCGCTGTGGTGCACCAGACGCTCGTCCTTCGGTCGTGCATGCAGTGCTTGTTCGAGCGCGTCGAGCGCGATGTCGGTACGCAGCGACGTCGACACGCGCCAGCCGACGATCATTCGTGCGAAGACGTCGATCACGAAGGCGACGTAGACGAAGCCCTTCCACGTCGGGACGTAGGTCAGGTCGGCGACCCACAGCTCGTTCGGTCGCGTCGCCGCGAAGGCGCGCTTCACGAGATCCGCCGGGCGCGTGGCCGACGTGTCCGGCACCGTGGTCTTGAACCTCCGGCCGCGCACTGCGCCAGCGAGGCCCATGCGGCGCATCAGGCGCTCCACGGTGCACCGCGCCACATCGACCCCCTCGCGCCGGAGCTGTCGCCACACCTTGCGCACGCCGTACACGCAGAAGTTAGCCTTCCAGACGCGGCCGATGTGCTCGCGCAGCTCGTCGTCGCGCTTCGCTCGCTGCGAACGCCGATCCGGATCTGCCGCGCGCGCCTTGCACGCGTCGTACGTCGACGGGGCGATCGGCAGTACCGCGCAGATCGGCTCGGCCCCGTAGTCGTGCCGGTGGTCGTCGATGAACGACACCATCACTTCGGTCGGCGGTCGAGCTCCGCCTGTGCGAAATACGCCGACGCCTTGCGCAGGATCTCGTTCGCGCGCCGCAGCTCGCGATTCTCGCGCTCGAGATCCTTGAGCCGCTCACGCTCGCCGGTCGTCAACCCAGTGCGAACGCCTCGATCGCACTCTGCCTGCCGCAACCACTTTCGCAGCGTCTCGGGCGAGCAGCCCATCTTGCCCGCGATCGAGGAGATCGCCGCCCACTGGGACTCGTGCTCGCCCTGATGCTCCAGGACCAGTCGAACCGCCCGCTCCCGCACCTCTGGTGCAAACCTCTTTGGTCTCGCCATGGCTCCTCCCTTTCCAAGAAAAGGAGCTCTTCGGGAAACCCGGGGCGGTTCACTGACGTTCAGCGGGTGCAGACCAAGGAGCACGAAGCTGACGCCGCCGACGTCGATCGGGATCCGGGTGAGCTTGTAAACCGTGTAGATCACCGCGGTGAGGACCAGCACCTGCGTGTAGGCGATGTGCGTTACACGCTGGAACTGGAGGTGTATCTCCTTTGCGGGGAGCGGGGACACCAGACGGCCGAGCAGCCGCGCCCGCCGCAGGGTGCGAGGCGAGACGAGCCTCGCGGTCTGCGCGGCCGGCGCAGTACCGTTGGTGGGGGCGCCGATGTCCACTGTCGCCACTTAGATCGACCGCGGGCGGGACGGTCAAGTATGTAATGCGGTCGAACGCGAAACCGTCAGCCGTTGATCCACTCGGCGGGCGTGTGTGCGACGCCGTCGTGCACCGTCCAGCGCACGTTGCGGAGGGCGCGCAGGTCCTTCTGCGGATCGCCGTCGACGATCAGCAGGTCGGCGCGCTTGCCGACCTCGACCGTACCGATCTCGGCATCGAGGCTGAGCATGGATGCAGGGACACGAGTTACCGCCGCCAGCGCCGCGTCGGGCGGCAGTCCGGCTGCGCCGAGCAGCTCTACCTCACGCGCGAGCTGCGGCCCATGAAAGTTGTACATGGCGAGTGGCCAGATCGACGGGGCGTCGGTCGCGGCGACGATCGGTACGCCCGCGCGGTAGAGCTTCGCGACGTTGCGCTGGCTGTACTCGAGGCCCTCGTCGAGGTTCGTCTTCCGGAACAGCAGGCGCGCGATGTAGGGGCGCAGGAACTCGGGCGTCCAGCCTGCCTGGGCGCCGATCAGCTGCGAGAAGAAGTAGCGCGTCGCCTCGGGGTTCCGCGCGGTCTCGAGCTCGAGCTCGGGCACCACGAGGCGCACCGACGGATCGGCGAGCCGCGCGGTGTCGTAATGGTTCGGCCAGGCGTCGAGGATGGAGAAGGTGGTCTGCTGGTAGGCGCCGCTCTTGGCCATGCGCTGAACGTACTCTTCGCTCAGGTCGGGCGGCGGCAGGAACTGACCCATCCAGTGGCCGCCCATCGGCGAGTGCATGATCGCCCGGACGCCGTAGCCGAGTGCGGTCGCCTGGTCCTGCGGCGCGGTCGCGTGCGCGTAGACCGGCAGGCCGCGCTCGCGCGCGCCCGACAGGATCGCCTCCAGGATGTCGGGCGGGTAGGGCGCCAGCCCGCCCAGGCTCTCGACCGCGATCTTCACGCCGACCCCGTTCAGCGACTGGATCAGGGCGAGCTTCTGCCGCACATCCTCGGGTGACTTCACCGGACCGTGCAGGTCGGTCCCGGGGTAGCCGCCGGGGACCGTGATCATCGGTCCGGTGGTCAAGTAGCGCGGCGCGGGCGCACCCTCGGCGATCATCTGCTCGATCTCGCGCACCGTCGCCTCGGGCGAGCCGGGCTCGAGCACCGTGGTGATGCCGCTCGCGAGGTAGGCGCGCAGGTGCCTGCGGTTGAGCTCGCGCCGGGTTGCGGGGCTGTCGCCGCGAAACGCGCCGCCCGGTGCGGCCGCGAAATGCACGTGCGCGTCGATCAGACCCGGGAGCACGGTCCGTCCGCCGGCGTCGAGCACAGGCCCACCGACCGCTTCGGGCAGGTCCGGGCCGATCGCGGTGATGCGGCCTTCGCGGATCGCGATCGAGACACCGTCGCGCGCTGCCGCGCCCGTACCGTCGAGCAGGCGGGCGTTCCTGATCATGAGATCCCCCGCGGCGCGCGCGATTTGCGACCAGCCGAGCAGCGCAAGCGCGACACCCGCCACGAGCCGCGAGGCAAGACGCCGGCCGCGCTGCGCAGCGCGCCGCGGCCGGGCGGCAGTCGCGTGGCAAGGTGGTCGCATGGTCCACACTCGAGGCTCGAGCGCGCCGACCATGGCCGCGATCGATCTCTCGCACGCGACATGAGCCTCGCGCTCGATCGATTGTCAAGGGCGCGCGGCGCTGCGGCGGCGGTAGCAGCTGCCCGCGATGGCAGCCATCGCTGACAGCGCCGCTCGTCGGACGCGCCGCGATGCGCTCCTCGAGCCAGGCCTTGCGCGCGCACACGCGCTCGCCGAGACGCCGTACGGTGCGGGCGCGTCAGCGGAGTCGAGCCACGCTCGCGACGTCCGATAAGAGGGCATATGTACAAATCGCGGCTTTGTGCTTCCTCGCCGCCGACACGACGTGCGCGACCACCTATGGGGATCGCGTGACGTTGCTTCCGTTCTCGTCGCCGCTGTTCGCCGACGTCGTGTCGACCGGGGACATGCGGGCGCTCTGGACGGAGGAGCGTCTGCTCGCGACCTGGATGGAGGTCGAGCGAGCAGTGGTCGAGACACAGGCGGAGCTCGGCATGATCCCGGCCGAGGCGGCACGCACGATCTCGGCGAAGCTCGACCTGGCGACCCTCCCACCGTCCGCCGTGCTCGACAGGAAGCGCGTGGTCGGCCACCCCATGGTCGCCTTTCTGAAGGCGTTTCGCGAGGCGTGCGGTCCGGCCGCCGAGCATCTGCACGTCGGACCGACGACCCAGGACGTCATCGACACCGGTCTCAAGCTGCAGATCCGCGAGGCACATCGCCTCGTCGTGCGCGAGATGCTGCGCCTCGAGGACGTCCTGTGCACGCGCGCCCTCGCGCACCGCGACGACGTGATGATGGGCCGCTCGCACCAGCAGCACGCGGTGCCGGTGACGTTGGGCTTCATCCTCGCCTGCTGGGCCGCCGAGGTGCGCGACCACGTCGAGCGCGCGAAGGACTCGGAGCCGCGCTGGCTCCTCGGCACGATCTCGGCTGCCGTCGGCACGCAGGCGTCCTTCGTCGAGCTCGCCGGCCGGGCGGCGGCGCGCGAGCTCGAGCGCCGCGTCTGCGCGCGGCTCGGGCTCGGCGTGCCGCTCGCGAACCTGCACGCGCGCACCGATCGTTTCGCCGAGGTGGTCTCGAACCTCGCCCTCCTGAGCGGCTCGCTGGGGCGGATGAACCTCGACGTTCGCTCGCTGCAGCGGCCGGAGGTGATGGAGATCGCGGTGCCCGACGTTCCCGGGGTGCACTGGAGCAGCACCATGCCCAACAAGCTGAACGCCGGGCCGGGCGAGCGCGTCGACGGCGTGGCGAAGCTTCTGCGTGGCCTCGCCGGTGCGATGCAGGCGGTGCAGGTCGCGGACGATCGCGACGCGACCCGCCTGCCGGTCGAGCTCGTCTCGATCCCGCTCGCCTTCATGCTCGCTTCGCGGGCGCTGCAGACGACCACCGACGTGGTCGCCCGACTCGAGCCGCTGCCCGACCGAATGCGCGCGAACATCGATCTCGAAGCCGGCCTTGGACTCGCCGCCGCCGAGCGCATCATGATCGCCGCCTACCGGAAGACGGGTGAGAAGGACCGCGCGTACGAGATGCTCTACGAATGCTCGCGCGTCGCGCGCGCGACTTCGCGCCACCTGACGGCGGTGGTGCGCGAGCACCCCGAGCTCGGCCGGCTGTTCACCGCCGAGGAGCTGGCGGCGCTCTGCGATCCGGGGACGTACGTCGGGACGGCGCCCGAGCGGGTCGACGAGATCGTCGCGGACCTTGCCCGGCGGCGACAGCTCGACCTCGAGTGCTACGCGGGGACCGCCGGTGCGCTCCCGGGACACGGCGACCGCGCTGCGTGAGCGCGGTCACCGGGAACGCTCGCGACCGGTGCGGCGCGTGACGGGCCCCGGGCTCGCCGTCGTCGTCGGCGGCTACGTGAATGCCCTCACGGTGGTGCGCGCGTTGGGCGCGCTCGGTGTGCGCTCGGTCGTCGTCACGCACAAGCCGTTCGACGTGGCACACCGATCGCGCTTCTGCGTCGAGCGGGTGCACCTTCCCGGGCTCCATGCCGATCCGGGCTCCCTCGTCGGCCTGCTCGAGGCGAGGCGCGACCGCTGGCGCGGCGCGGCCGTCTTCCCGACCAACGACTTCGCGCTCGAGGCGCTGTCGCGCGAGCACGAGCGTCTGTCGTCGTGGTACGTGCCGGTCGCGAACCCGTGGGAGGTGACCGAGCCGCTGCTCGACAAGCACCGCCTCCACGACGTTGCGCGCGCGGTCGGGATCGACGTGCCGCTCTCGTATGGCCTCGCGGGCGCCGGTGCGTCCTCGGGGGCCAACGACGCGGCGCCCGGTGCTCTGCGCACCGCCGAGATCCGCTTTCCGGTGGTCGTGAAGCCGCTCCGCGGACAGCTCTTCGCCGAGCGCTTCGGTGTGAAGCTCTTCGTCGCCCGTGATTCCGCGGAGCTCGAGCGCGCGGTCGCGAAGGTCGTCGCTGCCGGCCTCGAGGCCGAGGTGCTGGACCTGATCCCGGGTCCCGACGCTCTCTTCTTGAACGAGGCGCTGTACCTCGACGAGCGCGGCCGTGTCCTCGGGCGCGTGGCGATGCACAAGCTTCGCAAGAGCCCGCCCTTCTTCGGCGTCTGCCGGGTGGCGGAGACCTGGGAGTCGGACGAGCTGCACGAGCGCACGGTCGAGCTGCTGCGGCGGATCGGCCACGTCGGCGCCGCCAATGCGGAGTACAAGCGCGACCCGCGCGACGGGCGCTACCGGCTGATGGAGGTGAACGGACGACCCTTCCTGATGCAGGCGCTCGCGCGCCGTGCCGACATCGACCTGCCCGCGCTGGCGTGGCGGCACCGGGTGCTCGGCGAGCACAGGACGGCGTCTCGCAACGGCTGGCAGGGAGTGTGGATCAATGCCTCCGCCGACCTCGGCTGCGCGCTCGCCTACCACGGCGAGGAGCGGCTCGGTCTCGGCGACTACCTGGCACCCTATCTGCGGCCGAAGAGCTTCGCGACCTGGTCGTTCCGCGATCCGGCCCCCTGGGCGGCCCACTGGACCCGCGCCGCGCGCGACGCGCTGGGGCTCCTCGCGAGTGGCGCGCGCCGGCGGGCGACGCGGGCCCGACTCGCCGCAACGGCGCCGCCACAGGCGTGATCGCCGAGCGCACCCTGCTGACGGGACGCTTGCGGCACTGCTCCCGACGGTCCCGGTGCGAAGCAGCTGGCAGGCGGAGTCGAAGCCCGCTGTGGCGGAAAGCACGCGCCGTGGCGACGTGCGCGAGCGTCCATCGGGGCTCTTCGAGGGTGCTGATCCCCGCTGCGGACCCTCGGCGTCCCGCCGAGTCGGCCGGCGTGGCGCAGCCGCCCGCAACGGTCCGACCGTCGTAAGTGCCTTTCGCCGCTCGTGCTTCGGGCGGCGCAGCCGATGCAGCACCGCCGCACGGCTGTTATGTAGGACGGGCGGTGAACCTCACGACCCATTCCGAGGCCGGGACCGAGGCCTTCGGCGAGCGCCTCGCGGGCCTCGTCGGACCCGGATCCGTGATCGGCCTGATCGGCCCGCTCGGCGCCGGCAAGACCGCGCTGGTGCGCGGGCTGGCGCGCGGACTCGGGGTCGACGAGGGGGTCGTGCACAGCCCGACGTTCCTGTCGGCGACCGAGTACGAGGGGCGCCTGACGCTGGTGCACGTCGACCTGTACCGGCACGGGGACCACCTGCCGCACCCCGACTGGCTCGCCGAGATGCTCGACGGTGACCGGGTCGCGGTCGTCGAGTGGTTCGAGCGCCTCGGCAGTGGCGCGCCGGCGGACGTGCTGCGGATCGACATCCGCTACGGCGCCGCGGGGTCCGACGACCGCCTGCTGGCGGTCACCGCGACGGGGCCGCACGCCCGACGCGTGCTGGAGCGGCTCGGCGGGGAGGGGGAGATCGCGGCATGAAGAAGCCGCTCGTCGTCCAGAAGTTCGGCGGCACGTCGGTCGGCACCGTCGAGCGCATCCAGGAGGTCGCGCGTCGCGTCGCCGCGTGCGCGAAGGAGAGCCGCCTGATCGTCGTCGTGTCGGCGATGTCCGGCGAGACCGATCGCCTGCTGAAGCTCGCCCGCGCCCTGTCGCCCGACCCGCTGCCGCGCGAGAGCGACGTCGTCGTCGCGAGCGGCGAGCAGGTCACCTCGGCGCTGCTGTCGATCGCGCTCGACGCTCGCGGCTGCCCGGCGCAGTCGTTCCTCGGCCACCAGATCTGCATCAATACCGACAGCGCCCACACCAGGGCGCGCATCCGCTCGATCGACAGCGAGCGCATGTTCGCGGCGCTGGACTCCGGCAAGGTCGTGGTCGTCGCCGGGTTCCAGGGCGTCGACGAGAACGGCAACATCACCACGCTCGGACGCGGCGGCTCCGACACCACCGCGGTGGCGCTGGCCGCCGCGACCAACGCCGACGCGTGCGAGATCTATACCGACGTCGACGGCGTCTCCACGACCGACCCGTACTGTGCGGGCGCGTCGGCGCAGTCGAGCCACGCTCGCGACGTCCGATAAGAGGGCATATGTACAAATCGCGGCTTTGTGCTTCCTCGCCGCCTTCCCGCGCAGTCGACTCCTACGGCAACCCGAATCTCAAACCTGAGACTGCAGACACGCTCAATGCCGGCATCATCACCGAGATCGGCGGCTTCCGCGCGACGCTCGACTACTGGCAGTTCAAGTTCGAGGATCCGATCACTGCTCCGCCTTTCAACGGCATCGCGTCCAACGTCGTGCCGACGCCGGGTGGTCTTGCGGACTGCTCGGCTCCCATGCGTGACCTCGTTACCTTCGACGGCGGCAACACGTGCGTCCAGGGAGTCACGACAGGCGCCAACCTGCTGCGGGTGCGCGTCGACACCATCAACGGAGCACCGGTGGAGACGTCGGGTGTCGACCCGGACCTCGGCTACACCTTCGACAACGTGCTTGGCGGCACACTCGATCTGTCCGCGTACGGCAGCTACATCCTGAACTACGAAGTCGGCGCACTCTCGTATCGTGGCGTACCGTTGGTCGCTGCCTTCGATGCAGTCGGTTACCTCAACTACGACCGCGGGCAGAACTCGCTGCCGGAACTGAAGGCCTCTGCGTTCGTGAACTACGAGATCGGCATCCAGAACTTCAGTGTGGGTGTCTCGTACGTCTCGAGCTATGAGGACAATCGAACGGCCCTGTTCGCGACCAATCCGAACGGGCAGACGATCGAGGCAACAACGATCTGGGATCTCAGCTACCAGCTCCGACTCGCATCGAAGACGACCGTCTCCCTGACTGTCGATGACGTCCTCGATGAAGATCCGGCGTTCGCACGCACGGAACTCAGCTACGACTCGTACGTCGGCAACGCCCTGGGCCGCACGTATCGATTGGGTCTGCGCCGGCAGTTCTGATCGTCCGCAAGACAGGCGGCCGGCCGATTGGGGTCGGTCGCCTGTCGCCAGTGCCGATGAAAGATCCCGCACCGGTCTACCGCTCATGCACGCATCGCCCGCTTCAACTACGACGTCGAGCCCGCAGGCACGCTTCACGATCCTCCGCCAGTTGCTGCAGGATCGCCTCGCTGCTGACGCAAGCGATTTCGTCGCTCGCGCTGTCGCCGAGATTGGCGCCGGCGTCGACACAACCCGGTTCTCCCAACTGATTGCGGTGGCAAGTCGTCACGCCCGCCGGCGGATCGCGCTCGAACCGACGCCGGAAGAGCTGACGCTCGCCCGCTCTGCGCAGATGGACGTCAACATCCCCCACTGGAATCAGCTCGAAGCATTGCGCGTGCTGCTCGTACTCGCGCATCGCGACCTCGATCAGGAAGCGTTCGTCGAAGCGCTCGAACAGTGTTTCCGCTATGCCGACGAAGGCGAGTTGTGCGCTCTGTACCGCGCATTGCCATTCCTGCCGGACGGCGCCCGCTTCGCATGGCGAGCGGGCGAAGGCTGCCGCAGCAACATGCGCTCGGTCTTCGAGGCTGTCGCTTGCGATTCGCAATTTCCGGCGGCGCATTTCGATGATGTCGCCTGGCATCAGCTCATCATGAAGGCCGTGTTCCTCAACGCCCCGCTGTGGCGAGTCCATGGACTCGACGCGCGCCTGTCGCCCGAACTCACTCGCATGGCGCTCGACTTCGTCGATGAACGACGCAGCGCCGGTCGGCCCGTTCCACCACAGCTATGGATGTGCCTCGGTACGCATGGAGAGGAACGCGCGCTCAATGCGTTGCACACAGAGCTTCGTCGTGGCGACCTGCGCGGCCGTCGGGCTGCACTGCTCGCTCTCGCACGCGCCGGTCAGCTGGCGAAAGTCCATCAATGGCTCGGCGGCTGGCTCGGGGACCTCGAGCCCACTCTGGCCCAGGCGCATCATGGCGATATCACGCAGGCCGCGTTTGGCGATCTCCAGCAGGAAACTCCAACGAAGGCCCGGCAATGAAGTTCTTTGACCCGCACATCCACATCACGTCGCGCACGACAGACGACCTGCAGGCGATGGCCAGCGCCGGCGTCCGAGCCGTGATCGAGCCGGCTTTCTGGCTCGGCCAGCCGCGCACGACGATCGGCAGCTATGTCGACTACTTCTCCAGCCTGGTGGGATGGGAGCGATTTCGCTGCGGGCAGTTCGGGATCGCCCACTTCTGCGCGATCGGCCTCAATTCCAAGGAAGCAAACAACGAGGGACTGGCTCGCGACGTCCTGGCGCTGATCCCCCACTTTGCGCTCAAGGAAGGCGTGGTCGCGATCGGCGAGATCGGCTACGACGAGATCACACCCGCCGAAGAACGGGCGTACCAGGCCCAGCTGCAGATGGCCGTCGCCTGGGACACTGTCGTGATGGTCCATTCGCCGCACCGGGACAAGAAGCGCGGCATTCGCCGCTCGATCGATGTCGCCCGCGAAGCCGGCGTCGACATGCGCAAGCTCGTCATCGATCACAACAACGAAGAGACGGTTCGCGATGTGCTCGACGCCGGCGCGTGGGCCGCATTCACGATCTATCCGCACACGAAGATGGATTCAGAGCGCATGGTCGAGATCGTTCGGCGCTATGGACCGGAACGGATCATCGTGGACAGCTCCGCCGACTGGGGCGTGAGCGATGCGCTCTCCGTTCCTCGCACCGCCGCGCTGATGCTCGCATCGGGTATCGCTGCACCCGATGTCGAAGCGACCACCTGGTCCAACGCGCTCGCCGCGTACCGGCAGTCCGGCCAGATTGATGTCGAGGCTCTCAACGCGTCGCCGTCGATCGACCAGCGCCAGCTCTTCGCGGACAACTCCGTCCTGCGCGGCCAGGCGCCGCGTGTGGAAGGCGGCGTCACTTCACGCCGGGAAAAGTCATGCTGAAAGTTCCGTGGATCTTCGGATTGCTGTTCTTCGCCTACGCCGTCGCCATGCAGTACAACGATCCCGATCCCATCGTCTGGATGTCGCTCTATGGGATCTGCGCATTCGCCAGTCTGGCGGCGCTCGCGGGCCGACTCTCCATGCGGTGGATCGCCCTCGCGAGCCTTCCGCACATTGTCTATGGATTGATGCTGAGCCCGTACCTGCTGCGCACGTCGGCTCATGCCTTTCAGACCATGGGCATGAAGAACGACCTCGATGAACTCGTGCGCGAGGCGTGGGGCGCCGTCATCTGCGTTGCGTGGATGGCCGGCCTCTTTCTCTACGCGCGACGTCTCGCCGCCCGCAAATCTCCGGAAGTCCTCGCATGAAGAAATCCATTGCCGCCCTGGCCTGCTGCCTGCTTGCAACGGCAGCTGCCGCCGATACGCCCGAAGCCATCGTCGTACCGCTGAAGATCCGTGAAGAGCTGAAGCCGCGCACGATCATCGCGCACAACCTCGACAACCCTCGCGGCTTGCACTCACTGGCCGACGGGTCCCTGCTCGTTGCTGAAGCCGGGTTGGGCGATCTGGCCAACGAGAACACGAGCCGCCTGGCAAGGCTGACCGATCTCGATCGCGATGGCCGCTACGACTCCGCTGGCGAGCGGCGGGTGCTGCTCGACAAGCAGTACTCGATCAACATTCTCGAGCACGTTCGCCGCGACGAAGTCTTCGGCATGGCATCGATTGCCGCCGGGGGCGGTGCGGTGCTCGCGACGCACGCCATCTTCGACGGCCCGAGCCAGCTGTTCGAGATCGCCGGCGACTCGGTGAAGGCGCTGGGCGAGGCCGAAGGCAATCTGAACTCCATCACCTACGATCCGCGCCGGCGGATCTGGGTTGCCGCCTCGAGCTCGCGCGACCAGGTCGTTCGCGTCGAGCGTGACGGCAAGGTTCGCGTGATCTCGAAACTACCGCTGCTGGCAAGCGGTCAGCAGCCAGTTCCCGCCTATGTCCGCTTCGATGATCGCACCGGCGACACGCTGGTGAGCCTGTTCAGCGGCTCTACCGAAGGTGAGACGGGCGGCGACGGAACCGAGATCGAACCGCGCTCGGCGAAAATCATTCGGATCAACCCGGACACAGCGCGCATGGCCGACGTCGTTACGGGCCTGACGGTGCCCACCGACCTCGTCGTCGACAAGGATGGCCGCATCTACGTACTCGAGTTCTGCGATGAGTTCCTGGATCCGGTGAAGACGCGCGACCAGATGTGGCAACGCGCCAGCCACGGCGGATTCAGGCGGTTCTCCGGGCGGGTGCTGCGCATCGACCGCGATCGCCGCGATGTCGTCGTCGTTGCGAGCGGCCTCGATGCGCCCACCAACATCCTCCTTCGGGGTGACACCTTGCTGGTCAGCGAAGGGATGGGCACCCCGGGGCGCAAGATTCCGCAGGGTGCGAACATGATCCCGCTCCAGGGATTCATCTCCCGGATCGACCTCGGAGCGCGCTGACGATGCGTCTCCAGATCGATCAGCGCTTCGATGTTCGCTATGAGTATCCGGTGTGCTTCACCCGCGGCGCGTTCGATCCCGACAACCTGCTGCTCAGGGATCTGATCTCGAATCCGGGCGCGCGCCGCGCCCGCGTCCTGATGGTGGCGGATGAGGGGGTAACACGCAGCAATCCGCAACTGGTCCGTGCGATGGAGTTATACGCAAGCACCCATGCGGATGCGACCCAGCTCGTGCGGTCGCCATGGATCGTACGCGGCGGTGAAGTGATCAAGAACGACCCGCTCGAAGTGAACGCGCTCTACGAATACTCGCGGACGCTTGGACTGTGCCGTCACAGCTACGTAGTGGCGCTTGGCGGCGGAGCGATGCTCGACGCCGTCGGCTACGCAGCGGCGACTGCACATCGCGGCATTCGACTGATTCGCATGCCCTCCACGGTGCTCGGACAGAACGACGCCGGCGTCGGCGTCAAGAACGCGATCAACTGGCAGGGCCGCAAGAACTTCCTCGGGACGTTCGTTCCGCCCTACGCCGTCGTCAACGACTTCGCTTTGCTCGCCAGCTTGCCGATCGCGGACCGCCGGGCCGGTATCGCCGAAGCAGTGAAAGTGGCGCTCATCCGGGACCGGGACTTCTTTGAGTACATGCAGACCCATCACCGGGAACTGGCGCAGCTCGATGCTGCTGTGCTCGAAGAGGTGATCGTTCGCTGCGCGAGGCAGCATCTCGCGCACATTCGCGACGGAGGCGATCCGTTCGAGCGCGGCAGTCAACGCCCGCTCGATTTCGGTCACTGGTCGGCGCATCGGCTCGAAGAGATCTCGCAGGGACGACTGCGGCACGGGGAAGCCGTCGCCATCGGCGTTGCCCTCGATGCGCTCTACTCGTTCCGCAGCGGGATGCTGAACCAGGGCGAGTGGCATGCCATCTACGCGATTCTCACCGATATCGGGTTCACGCTGAACGACGCTGGCTTCGCCCGTCTCGACATTGCGAAGGCGTTGAACGACTTCCGTGAGCACCTCGGAGGCGAGCTGTGCATCACGCTGCTGCGAGGCATCGGCAGCGGTGTCGAAGTCGACTCCATCGACGTGCCGCTGATGAGCCGTTGTATTGAAGAACTGCGCGAGCTCGACTCAGCGCGGATGGCGGCCGGACTGCGGATTCTCGCTTGATTCAGCGCCACGTCCTCACGTACTGCAGCAACATTCACCCGGGCGAGTCCTGGGAGGATGTCCTGCGCAATCTCAACGATCATGCGCTGGCGGTGAAGGCGGAGCTTTCACCTGCGACGATTTTTCCGCTCGGGCTGCGCCTGTCGGCCCGGGCCGCGAGCGAGATAACTGTCGACTCGATGCATCGCTTCCGCGATTGGCTCGGCGATCACGGGTGCCGGGTTGCAACCGTGAATGGCTTTCCCTACGGCGTCTTTCACGGAACGACCGTGAAACACGCGGTGTACGAGCCGGACTGGCGGCACGCGGAGCGTGCCCGGTACACCATGCAGCTCGCTGACATCCTGGCGCAGTGGCTTGCGCCGAATCAGATTGGATCAATCTCCACGGTACCGATCGCCTTTCGGGAGCGATTCCTCGATGAGCACTGGACGCCAGTGCGGGCGAATCTCCTCGACACGCTGGCTCATCTCGCCCTCATCCGCGATCGAGGCGGACCGCTGATACAGCTTGCTCTCGAACCCGAACCGCATTGTGTGCTCGAGACGATTCCGGAGGTCATCCGGTTCTTCTCGCGCATGCAGTTTCCCAGTGCATTCACCGAGCATATCGGCATCTGCCTGGATTGCTGTCACCAGGCGGTCGAGTTCGAGCGCCCCGATCGGGTTCTCGCTCAACTTCGCGAGGCCGGAATCACGATCGCCAAAGTGCAGGTTTCTTCTGCCCTGCGGGCAGTGGGAAACGAGATTGCTTCCTTGCTGCAGTTCAACGAACCGACCTACCTGCATCAGGCAGTGGCACTGACGTCACGCGGCACCCTCGCCCGTTTCTGCGATCTTCCTGACCTCGCTCGATGGCTGGCGCGTGGCGAGCGCGCCGAGGAAGTCCGCGTCCATTTTCATGTTCCGGTCTTCCTCGATCATCTGGGCAGTGTCGGCACCACACGCTTCTTCCTCGATGAGATCCTGCCGCAACTCGACCCGTGCATTCCGCTCGAGGTCGAAACCTATAGCTTCGGCGTTCTGCCCGCCTCACTGCGATTCAGATCCATCGGCGACTCAATCGTGCGGGAGCTTCGCTGGGTCACTCAACGATTGAACGATGCAAGGCTCGACGATGCACCGCACCGCCGTCATTGACGTCGTCGGACTGACGCGCCGACTCCTCGGGCCGGATACACCGCGCCTGAATGCGTTCGCTGCAAACATCGCGACGATCGACACGATCACGCCTGCGGTCACCTGCTCGATGCAGGCCACATTTCTGACGGGTGAGATGCCGCGCGAGCACGGCATCGTAGGCAACGGCTGGTACTTCCGCGAGCTCGATCAGGTGTGGCTGTGGCGCCAGAGCAATCGCCTGATCCAGTCGCCTCGCATCTGGGATCGCGCACGCCAGCGCGATCCGAAGTTCACCTGCGCGAATACGTTCTGGTGGTATGCGATGGCGACGAGCGCCGACGTCACGCTGACGCCGCGTCCGCTCTACTGCGCCGATGGCCGCAAGCTTCCGGACTTCTACACGTGGCCGAGCCCGCTACGCGATGAACTGCGAGAGCAGCTGGGGCAGTTTCCGCTGTTCGACTTCTGGGGACCGCGAACGAGCATCCGATCGAGCGCATGGATCGCTTCGGCGGCGCGAGCGGTCGAAGAGCGCTTCGAGCCCACGTTGCAATTGATCTACCTGCCGCATCTGGACTATTGCCTGCAGCGCGTCGGCCCGCACGGAAACATCGCCAAAGACCTGCGTGAGATCGACGCGGTGTGCGGCGAATTGATCGATTTCCTTACCGCACGGGGCGTGCGGATCGTGCTTCTTTCGGAGTACGGTATTACGTCCGTGAACCGGCCCGTTCACATCAACCGCCATCTGCGGGCGGCGGGCTGGGTGGAAATCAAGCGGGACTTGGGTCGGGAATACCTCGACCCCGGCGCTTCCAGGGCGTTTGCGGTTGCCGACCACCAGATCACACATATATATGTGTCGAACAAGGCCGACGTCCCGGCTGTGGCCAAGCTGTGCGGGGAGATTCCGGGGGTTGCCGCCGTCCTGGATGAGGCGGGGAAGCGCCACTATGGCCTGGATCACGAACGCTCCGGCGAGCTAATCCTGCTCGCCGAGCCCGACAGCTGGTTCACCTACTACTTCTGGATCGACGACAACCGCGCACCGGACTACGCACGCCTGGTCGACATCCACAACAAGCCAGGATACGACCCGGTGGAATTGTTCATGGATCCGAATATTCCGTGGCCTGTGTTGAAGGTCGGCTCCGTGCTCGCCCGGAAAGCGCTTGGCATGCGCTACGTGATGGACGTCATTCCGCTCGATGCGAGCCTCGTGCGCGGATCCCACGGAGTGACCGTCACCGACAGCGCAGATGCACCGCTGTTCATCAGCTCCGAGTCGCGCCTGGTGCCGAACGACACACTGCCGGCGCAGCGCGTGTGCGAAACCCTGCTCTCCCATGTATTCACCCCATGAACATCAAGCCACTTCTCGCCCTGTGCCGCGCAAGCAATCTCCCCACTGTGTGGATGAACGTGCTTGCGGCCGCGCTGTTGAGCGACATCGACACTCCCGGGTCGCAGATCGCCATGCTGGCGCTCGCACTCTCGTGCTTCTACTGCGGCGGCATGGCCATGAACGATCTGTGTGATCTCAGCTTCGATCGCATTCACCAGCCTTATCGGCCGATCGTCGCTGGGCGACTGAGCAGGATGGCGGCACAGGCGACGATGGGACTGCTCTTCCTGACCGGTTTTTCGCTGCTGGCGACTGCGCCTTCCTCTTCCGGACTCATGGGCGGAATCGGACTTCTGGGCGTCATCTGGATCTACAACACCTTCCACAAGCAGCATCGCGCGGCTGTGTTCGTCATGGGCGCTGCGCGGTTGATGGTTTATATCGTGACCGCGTTGAGCATCACGGGAGATATCAAGGCTGCGGTGTGGCTCGCTGCGACTGTTCAGACGATCTACGTCGTCGTACTCACGGTCGTTGCTCGTGCCGAGCACCTCACGGCAAGCGGCCGATACGGATGGCCTGTCGTTCCCTGGATGATCGCAGTGATGCCGATTGTCGACGGGGCCGTACTCGCCTTCCTGGAATCGCCAGTCTGGCTGTTCGCCGGCGTAATTGCGACGGCGCTGACCCGACTGGGACAGCGCTACGTTCGCGGCGATTGAGTCAGGCAGCCTCGCTGACCATTCTGTCGATCACGGGCCAGTGATCTTAACGAATCTGCTTCCACGCCATTTGTAGCCACGGCGTGTATCGCTGCGGACGATCACGCAGTTGCCGGTCCAGCAGGTTCGCCATATGTACAAATCGCGGCTTTGTGCTTCCTCGCCGCCGATACCCGCCAATCAGGCACATACGGTGACCGACCGGGTGGGTCGCAATCAGAGTCACCAGACGCTGCTGTATGAAGTGGACCCCAGATGTTGGACCAGGGCGTAGGGTGATAGTCGAGCCTGCTCCAGACCAAGAGGAGCAGCACTGATGAAGGAGACGCGCACGAAGCACAGCCCGGCCTTCGAGGCGAAGGTCGCCCTGGAAGCGGTACGCGAGCAGGAGTCGGTGGCCAAGCTTGCCCGCCGGTACAAGATCCACGCGAACGTCGTCTACAAGTGGAAGCGCCAGCTTCTGGACAACGCGGCGGCATCGTTCGAGTCCGAGGCCAGTGATGATTCGGCAGTCGAGCGGGAGGGCGA
>Ga0194132_10003396_pt1 | contig 28387 bp, 21 predicted proteins | sample TA2KigOf80mmetaG_FD_148612 | JGI IMG/M metagenome (GOLD analysis project Ga0194132, IMG submission 148612) | Freshwater microbial communities from Lake Tanganyika, Tanzania - TA2015054 Kigoma Offshore 80m | ecosystem: Environmental > Aquatic > Freshwater > Lake | place: Tanzania: Lake...
AGCCCCTCCACACTCCCCTTCAATCTATGTGTTCCTGTCTCCCGCTGCGTGACCCCGGCATCGTAAAAATAGTCCAATAACGCCGTGGCATGACTGCGTGAGATGTTCAAACAATCCCTGAATTCCGCCGCGCGCACGGTTCCGTGTTCACGCAAATAGGCGATCAGTTTCTCTTTGATAGCATCCAGAGTTTGGCGATGCAAGACATTATTCTCCGCAAACTCGACCAACACACCCTGTTCGAACAGATACCCCACCATAGCCTTCATGACCTCGGGTCGGGCATCCGGCACAAAACGAAATACGTCGTTCATGCTCATGGCTTCGAACGAAGCCTTGCCCTTGAGCGTTTCAAACGCCTCCCATATTTGTCGCTCCTGCACGTTCAGCACAACCCGGTGATCCGGCAGTTTTACCTCGTTGCCTACCAGCACAATCGTGTCCGATGCTGCAAGCCGTCGGATCGCATACTCGAATACCGCATCCGGAACCGAGGTGGACATCTTGGCGCGAAGCGACGCCCTCGAAACCGTATCGCGCAGATGCGAGGCTGTGTGCAGTTCTTTGAGTCGTTTGGGTATTTCCCGTTTTAGCATCTCCAAATAAGCCACATGGATCAGACCTTCTCCTATAGGAATCAGTGTCTCCGACGCCGTAAGCCGGGAGAGGCTTTCCCGTAGCGCCGCACCGGACAGGTGGGTCTGGTGTAGCAAGTCGGCATAGGTTTTGATCCGATCGGCACCGTACGACTCCAGAAACACCTGTGCGACCAGCGTATCGGGGTCGGCGGAAGCGCGTGTCTCCAGATTGCGCAGCACGGTCTCCCGAAACCGCCGATGCCGCGTGGCACACGGGTCGATGATGCGTCCCCCGCCCAGAAGCCGCAGGGACGAAAAACTCCGGATGATAAAGCGTTCGTCACGTTCGGCCACCGCAGGGGTCTCCAACTTGAATTGAGCATACCCCGTTTGGCCGGGCTCCAACGTTTCCTGATCGAGGAAAATCATTCGCCCAATGGTTTCCGACGTGCCTTTGTGGAGACGGATGCGGATTCCGTTTTTCAGGGGTGTATCGAGTGTGCCGAGCGCCTCTATCTGGACATCCATGATGATAGCCGGACGTAGATGCCCCGGTGTGGCGAGTTCATGACCTCGCTCTATATCGGACACCTTGACGCCCGACAGATTGAGCGCCGCGCGCTGTCCGACGCCGGCAGAGGAAAGCGCACGGTTGTGTGACTGTATGCCCCGCACCCGAACCGTCGTCTGAGCGGGTAGAAGTTCCAGCGTGTCGTCCGTCGATACGGTTCCCGATGCGATCGTTCCGGCGACCACCGTGCCAAAACCTTTCATGGTAAACACCCGGTCAATGGGCAAACGAAACATGCCGCTATCCTGACGCAGTGGCGTTTTCTCCAGCGCCGTCTCTATCGCTGCGCGCAATTCCGCTATGCCCTCGCCCGTAAGCGCAGAAACGCCTAGTATCGGCGCGTGCGCGAGAAACGTGCCCGTCGTGAGCGTCCGAACTTCGTCCTCCACAAGCAGAAGCCATTCGTCGTCCGCCAAATCTTTCTTGGTCAATACGACGATGCCGTGTTCGACACCCATATAGCGCAGGGCCCCGAGATGTTCGACCGTCTGGGGCATGATGCCTTCGTCGGCGGCAACGATAAACAACACGAGATCGATCCCGCTTACCCCGGCCACCATGGTTCTAAGAAACCGTTCGTGTCCCGGCACGTCGACGATAGGCGCTTCGCGGCCATCGCTCAGCGGCATAAAGGCAAAACCGAGGTCGATGGTCATACCACGCGCCTGTTCTTCGGCCAACCGGTCCGGATGGGTTCCGGTGAGCGCCTCCACCAGCGCGCTTTTGCCGTGGTCTACATGTCCTGCCGTTCCGATGGTAAGATGGCGCATAGGAAAAAAGGGGGATGGGATCAGCGTGGATCGCCGAAATCGTCGCCGGAGAGAACGGTCACGAGCGTAGACGTGCCCTCGGCGGAAAAGCGGTTGGGCACGCTTGTGTCAAACCCTATGATGGCATACGAAAGCGAAACTCCGTCGCCTATGTCCGCCCCGGAAAGCACAACCGTATGTTCGAGAACGGCGCCATGCCCGATACGGACGCCGGGACCGATACAGACACCGGGGCCTAACCGGCATCGTTCGATCTGCGCGCTGGGGTCGATGGCTACCGGAGCATGGACGATCACGTTGGCCGAGGCAAAATTGTCGGTCAAGGGTTCGGGCATGGCGGCGTGTTGCGAGTCTCGGTCTATCCACTGCTCGTTGGTCGTCAGAAACGCTTCAGGCGTACCGATGTCGTACTGCACCCCGTCGATCACGTTTCCGGTCACGGTCGCACCGTCCGCCAACAGCGTCTGCACCGCCTCGGTAAGTTCGTATTCGCCGCGCGCCGATTTGGGTGTCCGGTCTATGGATTCGAAAATATCGGGGCGAAATACGTATACGCCGGCATTATTCAGATGGGTGGCAACGGTTCCGGGGGGTGGTTTTTCGATCATGCGCGTGATCCGGAGTCCTTCCAGAAATACGGCGGAGCCGATGGACACGTCTTCCAACCGGTTGAGCGCGGATGCCGCCACGCTGTCGCTGTCAAAAAACAGTCGGACGACGTTTTTGTATTCGTGCGGTTCCAGCAGGATGTCGCCATAGGTCAGGACAAAGGGAAAATCGCCGACAAAGTCGCGTGCAAGCCGTGTTGCGCTGGCCGTGCCCGTCACCTCGGTCTGCCGCGCGTACCGGATCGACATACCCCAGCGTGATCCGTCGCCGCAAAACGCCTCCACCGCTTCGGCGCGGTATCCGGTGACGACAAGCGTTTCGCGTATGCCGGTGTCGTGCAGGGCAAGTAAGATACGTTCTATGGCGGGGAGGTTAGCAACGGGAAGCAGGGGTTTGGGTACATGACGCGTAAGCGATGCCATGCGTTTTCCAAAACCAGCGGCCAAAATCACCCCGCGCAGTCTGCGGTCGTCGGTCATTCTCGGCGTGCTCCGGTGTCTATGGTTACGACGCCCGCCCTTCCTCCGGCGCGGTCGATGGCCTCCACCACCTTGGCTTCGCAGCCCGGTGCGTAGGCGATCATCGTGCCTCCGCCACCCGATCCGTTTACTTTGGCTCCCAGAGCACCGGCCGTTTTTGCCGCCTCGATCATACGTTCAAGTTTGGGGGTGGACACGCCGATGCCGTCGCGGAGCATAGCGTGATGCCGGTCGATAAGCGTACCAAACGCCGCCGGGTCAAACGGGCCTGTTTCAAGCAGACGCTTGGCCGCGCCGGTGATCTCCCAGTTGACCACGTTGGCATATACCTTGCGCCGGGCCCGTTCCGGCAACGCGTCAAGAAACGGTGCCACCACATCGGCAGTGCTCGTCCGAAAATGAAATCCAGGCATACGTTCCTCCATCAACCGCACGCCCAACAGCGCATCGGTTTTGGATTGGCCCAACACACCCACCGTATCCTTGGGTTCGAGCGAATCGCCGAGCACAAATCCGTGTAGAGGACGCTTTAACGTCTCGACCGCGATGTCGCCGCCGCAGTCGATATATACGGTTCCGCCCAGCGCCGATGTGTAGTGGTCCATCATGCCGCCCGGTTCACCAAATTCCAGCACTTCGGCCCGATGTCCGATCCGTGCCACTTCCACCGGATCGGGCGCCCGGTCCGGAGCGGCGGCACATAGCAGAAAATACGTCCATGCGATCACAAGCGCCGACGAACTGGATACCCCCGCGTTGATGGGGATGTCACCCCGGACGGTGCAGTCGAAACCACAGGGCCATTGCGTTCCGCAACGGCGGATCACGTTGGAGACGGACCGGAGATAGTCACGCGGCCCCAGGTAGGGAATTTCTTGGGAAGGGTCAAAAAAATCTTCGCTTCCTATGTCGGGCAACAAGAGATGAAACTGCCCGTCCGTTCGTGGCGTTCCGGTAATCACAATCCGGCGGTTTATCGCCGAAGCGATGACGGCCAGACCGAGAAAATCCTGATGATCCCCAAACAGACAAATCCGGCCCGGGGCGGAAACCCTTAGCGAGTCGATCTTCGGCATGTCGTATTCCCCGACGTGGATATGGGCGAAACACCCGACTACGTAACCTCGGTAAGCTATTCCCGCCGACAAGCTCCGTCAAGCGAAATGGCCGTCCGGCGGACAGCCGGAGCCATCGCACCAAGCGGGAAGCCATTTCGCTTGACACGGACCCCTTGTAACGGTTAATTGTTTGGTGTATTTTGTGTCCCTCCCATCGGGATGTAAAACCACTCATGGCCAAAAAACCCGCAATCGTCGGTGAAATGTCGTTTCTCGATCACCTCGAGGAACTGCGGTGGGCCATACTCAAATCGGTCCTTGCCATTTTGTTCGGCATGATCGCCTGTTTTTTCTTCGCAGACGAAATCCTCAAGTTTCTGGTATCGCCCACACGGCTCGAAAATCTCAATATCCGGCTTATCTTTTTGAAACCCGCCGGCATGTTCATGGTAAAGATCAACCTCTCGCTCGCCTGCGGTTTTGCCGTCGCCATGCCGGTGGTGCTCTATCAGTTGTGGCGTTTTGTCTCACCGGGCCTGCTTGCACAAGAAAAGAAATACATTCCGTACGTCATTTTTTTCTCCACCCTTCTGTTTGTGCTCGGTGCGGCATTCGCTTTTTATGCCCTGATCCCCGCCATGGTCCAGTTTTTTGTCGTGGTGGGTATAGAAGGTGTTACCGCGGAGTGGGACATCGGCGAATATATGAGTCTGGTGATGAAAATGGTGATCACCATGGGACTCGTATTCGAAATGCCCCTGTTGATAGCCTTTCTGACGTGGATTCGTTTGCTTTCGTCGGGTTTTCTCAAACGCAACTGGCGTATGGCGATCGTGGTCAGTTTTATCGTATCGGCCGTGATCACCCCGACGATAGACCCGTATACGCAGGTGCTGGTGGCCCTTCCGCTCGTGTTGCTGTATTTTCTGAGTCTTGGCATCGCCATATTGATCGACCGACGAGACGAAGAACCCGAATCCAGCGATCCCGTGCCGGCCGAACCGGCTCCCGAAACCGCCACGTATCCACGTGGACTGTATAACTTTACCGGCCCGGAAAGCGGCATGTCGCAATGGCCGCCTCGTCAGGACGAGTATATCTTTGAATACGAGCCGGAAGATCCGGGACATGCCGGTAATCGAATAGAAACCGAGAAAAAACCGGACGGGGATGCCGGGGCGGTGACCGATACGGGGGAAACCACCCAAAACGTAGACAATGAGAACACGGCACAGAACGCGCCGCCGTCCGACAACACCGGAGAAGAGGACCGGAAAGAAAACCCGTCGTCCGAGAAAGCCGCTCCGGGTTAGGCATACTTTTCACCGATTCCTGTCGTAGCAGGTTCGATTCATGCGACCCTTTTTCGAAATACGCCGTCTTGCCAGTGCCGGGCTTATCGCCGTCGTGCTCTTGGGTGTATTTACCTTTTTGCAGGAAAAGCAGCCGTCCGCGCTGTCTGCGGATACGGCCCCGCCGGAAGTTATCCTCGCCACCCCCTACGGATCCGACATGGTTGCCGCCGATTCGCTTGTACAGCGGGGTCGAGTTTTCGAAGCGCTAAGCCGTTTCGAACGCGCCGAGCGGGCGCTACGCGAAACCCCCGGTCTGTCGAAAAACGACCTTTCCTGGGTATGGCTCAACATGGCTCGCACACTTATCCGGGCGGACCAGTCGCAGACCGCGCAGACGTGGCTCGATTCGGTCACGGCACAATCCGGTGGGCCGTGGAGCGGCGCGGCGTGGATCGTAAAGGGGAGTCTCAAACAGGCGGCGGGGCGTTTTGGTGACGCGCTGACGTTGTACCTGAAAGGGGTCGAGATCGACGGTGGCGATACCGAGGGGGTGACCGCGCTACGTATCGGGTACTGCTATCATAAAACCAAGCAGTATGCACAGGCGGTGTCTTGGTACGACCGTGCCGCAAAAACGCTCCCCGAAATCGAAGACTATGCGCTTTACCTGTCGGCCCAGTGTCTGATGGAGACCGCCCAGACCGCCGAGGCGACGCGGCGGCTCAACGACCTGTATCGCCGTTTTCCGCACAGCCTGCGCTACGACGCCGCGCGCGACCGCCACTTCGAAGACATGCTGGAGAAAGGCGAGTGGGACGCCGTCGTAGAGGAGACGCGCCGTCGGCTGGAAACCGATCACGACCTCGACGGGGAAAACCGGGCCTCTCTTTTAGCGCGCGCCGCCGAAGCGCACGACCGTGCCGCACGCCCCGACAGCGCAAGGGCCATACACCGAACCCTGCTGACCGTTTACCGTTCCGCCTCGGCGGCGCGCGCCGCCGTGCCCGCTCTTACCGCGCTTGCCGAACGAAACGGACCGCCGCTTTCCGCAGAAGAGAAACTATGGATCGGACAAGCGCATCTTGAACAGGGAGACTATACCTCGGCAACCCGGTATCTGCTTGCGCTTGCTTCCGCGACCGCCGACTCGGCCGTTACGCCTTACGCCGCTTATCACTTGAACCGGGCCAGGTTTCTCCAGAAACTCTATGTCACCGCCGAGACTGGGTTTCGCCAGATACTTTCCCGGCATCCCCGTCATCCGGTCGCCGGGTTGGCGTCGTTTCACGTGGCGCGCTGTATCCGCGCACGCAAGGGGACGACTGCGTCCGTCGCTGCGTATGTCGCTTTTGCCGAAACCTATCCGGCGAACGAAACCGCGCCGGACGCGCTTTTCTTTGCCGGCGAGCAATTGGAGGACGCCGGACGCTTTACCGAGGCCGCCCGGCATTTTCACCGGATCGCCAGCCAGTATCCGAAATACCAGAAACGCGACGACGCCCGCTGGCTCGAAGGATATTGTCTTTATCGCGCCGGACGTCTTGAAGCGGCAGCTGCCGCTTTCGACCAGCAGGCGCGTGAAGATTCGCTTTCGGTATACGCACCCAAGTCGCTGTACTGGCAAGGTAAAGCGTTTCAGAAACTGGGACGTCGTGCCGCAGCAACGCTCGCCTACGACCGGGTGATGTCCGGCTATCCGGGGTCGTATTACACCTATCAGGCCATGCTTCGGCTCAACGAACTCGACGGACGCCCGGTCACACGACGACTTACCGGTTGGGCACCGACGGATCGAATGGCGCTCCAACCGCCTACCGTCGATTTTGTCGAGTTCGTAAAACAGTTCGAAGAAAAAGGATTTCCCTCCGAACGCGAACTGCCGCATATACGCCGTGCCGAACTGCTCTTTGCCGCCGGTCTTACGGCGGAAGCAGAAGAGGAGACCGAACATTTTACTAAAGGCAATCCCGGCAATCCAGTAGCGCTGGCGCGTGCTACGGCGGTCTACTTCCAATACCGCCAGTATCGGCAAGGCATTCGTATGGCTGGACGTCTTCAGAGCCTGATGACACGCATCGCACCCGACAACGACGCCGCATCTTCCTTTCTCTATCCGTATGCCTTCTGGGAAGTCGTACGAAAACAGGCCGATACGCTTAACTTGGACCCGCTGTTTGTCTTGTCGGTCATGCGTCAGGAAAGCCGTTTCGAGTATACCATCAAAAGCTGGGCCGGGGCGCATGGTCTCATGCAGTTGATGCCCAAAACCGCCAAAGAACTCGCACGTCAGCGCAATTTCGCCAACCATTCCAACGAACGACTGTACGAACCGGAGTACAACGTCGCACTCGGCACTCAGTATCTGGTCGATATGATACGCACCTACAAAGGGCGTCTCGAATTGGCGGTAGCAGCCTATAACGGCGGCCCCGGCCGGGTTTCTCGATGGGTACGCGAACAGGGTTTGGCGGATATGGACGAATTTGTGGAGCGTATCGGCATCACCGAAACCCGGCAATATGTAAAAGCTGTCATGAATAATTATGCCCGGTATACGACGGATGCGGCGATGACAAACGAAGCGCGGCAATAACGCAGAGCCTCCGCGTTCTTCTCGTTTTGTCCGACAAACCGGTTGACAGACAAGGCAGACAAGGTTAAGTTGTTTTTTTGCGGCGACCGGGATCGGTACGCATGGATGGTAAGAAGAAGCGCGTTCAAAAAGACGTGAATAAGGGTCCCCAGCGGGATCTTTCGCAACCGTACGGGCTTGCCGAACCGTCTTCACCCAGGATGCATGTCATACGTGATCGCGCCTCGGAGAGACAGTTGCGTTGTCCTTCCTGCGGTCGTCGGATTCCGTTTTACTGGAAATGGTGGGATACGCTCAAAGCGTGGTATACGGAAAGTTATCGGCTGATAGAATGCCAGAGATGTGGCACTCGGTTTGCCGCAAAAAGAAAGGCTTCAGGGTAAGGGGTACATGAAGAGAATCTTCTCCGCGGCGGTATCCCTCGCCCTGCTGGCATGGGTTGCCTGCGGCGGCCCGGGTACACGATTTGATGTCCTGATCGTCAATACGCTTCAGAGCGCTGAACCCATTCGGGTAGATCTCGGTGGCCAACAAGAAACACTGGGGCTTGGAGAATCCGCCCTGTTTTCATCGGTAACGCAAGGAGATCGCGTCATTACGGTAGAAGGCACGATCTGTTCTGGAACGATTCTGGATACGGTCCGTGTCATCGGCGATACCACCATCCGGTTTACCGTAAAACCGGACAGCGCAACCGGCGCGTGTCTTGTACAGTCTTCGGTGACGGTGGTGACGGCAAAGCCCGTTGCGCCGACCGGAGGCCGATAGTCTCCGTTTTTCGATCCGGGGTCGTTCAACGGCAGGACACGGGATTTTGGATCCCGCTATCCAGGTTCGAATCCTGGCCCCGGAGTTTGCCCTGCAGGGAGCGTATGATGTCACGTGTTCAACCCATTTTTCGGGTATTTTCCTTCCTGTTCCTGTCGCTGACCGTCTCCGTACAAGCCCAGACAACCCCGATCGCCTTTATACACGCCAGCGTCATCGACGGTCTACAACCTGCTGTCATCCCCGACGCCACGGTGGTCGTGGAAAACGGACGTATCGTCGAGGTCACACGCGGAGGTCGGCCGCCGATCGGTGCGCAGGTGATCGATCTTGAAGGCAAGTATCTCCTGCCGGGGCTGATCGACGGTCATGCGCATATCGCGAGTCTGGCCGCAGCCCGGCGGGCGCTATCTTCGGGCGTTACCACGGCGAGAAGCGGCAACACCTATGCTTTTCAGGATGTGGCGCTACGTGAAATGGTCAAACAAGGGGCCATTCCCGGACCGGAAATCTTTGCGGCAGTCGTGTTCGTAACCCCCGATCTGGAAGAGCGCATACTGGCTGATCCCCGGCTTGCGCGGTTCCACAAGGGTGTAGAGACCGAAGAGGATCTGCGCTATCTTATCCGGATCAATGTGGACCGGGGCGTGGACGTCATCAAAACAAGGGGCACGGCCCGCGCGGGGCTTCCCAACACGGACCCACGTCAGCAGGTGTACTCTGAGGCGCAGTTACGGATCATCGTAGACGAAGCCGCGCGACACGGCAAGCGCGTCATGGTACACGCCCACGGCAACGAGGGCGCGCTGGCTGCCGTGAAAGCAGGGGCATGGAGCATCGAACACGGCACGTATCTTACCGAGGAAACGCTCAAGCTGATGAAGGAAAAAGGTACGTTTCTGGTTCCCACCTATGCCACGATTTTCGATCTCATGACACCCGGTGGCGAATACGACGATGTGACGCTTCAACTGGGGGGTCAGCACATGGAACCGCGAGCGGCGCGCATGGTGCAAACCGCCTATCGGATGGGAATCAAAATCGTCGCCAGTACGGATGCCGACTATCTTCCGCAAGGACTGACACGCGTCGCCCACGAGGTGACTCACTTTGTGCGGCTTGGCATGACGGCCTTTGAGGCCATACGATCCGCCACGGCAGTAGCCGCCGAATGTCTCGAAATTCAAAATCGGACAGGAACGATAAAAAAGGGGCTGGAGGCGGACCTTATCGTGGTGGAGCAAAACCCGCTCATCTATATCGAATCCATCCAAGACCCGCTTGTCGTCATGAGCAATGGCGTGATCGCGCTCAATAGACTCCCCTTTGGTAAAAACTAAACGACCTGTCTCAACCCCGGCTTGGTCGCCTCGAACCACGACCTACGTCAACCTCCATCCGACGGGTTGCTCCGAACGATCGGCACGTGGATCAGGGTGGGACGATCGCCGGTCATCCCCGTTTGCAGGGCCGGAGCGATTTCTTCCGGATGCGCAATCCGGACGCCGTGACCGCCAAAAGCCTGCGCCGCTTCGGCAAACGCTATAGCCCCCAGTTCGCTGGTAATTCCCCTGCCAAACTGTCTGATGTGACCGGTAAGCGTAATTCCCCACGCTCGATCGTCGGCCAGCACGATCGCTAACCCCAATCGTTGCCGAGCTGCGGCTTCTATTTCCGAAAAGGTAAAGGTAAGCGAACCATCGCCCGACACGAGTATTACGGGACGATCGGGATACAAAAGCCGCGCGGTCATGGCCGCCGGAAGTCCATACCCCACCACGCCGGACGCCCCGCAGGTAAGCCAGTGTCCCGGATAACGGTCGCACAGCGTTTGATGGACCCACTGTCCGATGTTGCCGCCATCTACGATCAAAATGGTGTCGTCGGTCATAACGGTACGTACCGCTTCCACGATGTCCAGCGCATGAAGCGGCGCAGCGGAAGGACGTTGTAACTTTTTTTGGAAGACCTCGCGTCGATGTTGCGTTTCACAAAGCCATCCGGTAAACGGCGCACAACCATCGCAGGCGTCGGTCAGCCGTTCGAGCGCAAGTCTCGGATCGCAACAGAGGCTTACATGCGCGCCGGGACCTTTCCTCAGTTGCTCCGGATCGGCGTCGATACGGATGAGCGACGCTTCCGGGGCGAGCGCGGGCGGCTGAAAATAGCCGACCCGATAGTCCGGCGCAACACCCGCCGCAATCACGCAGTCGGCGTCTTTCAACACAACAGGCCCACCGGTCGCCGCACCGACGACACCCATGAATACGTCTGTCTTCCCCAACACCGAACCCCGGTCCCATATCGGCGTGACGATCGGTATCGACAACGTTTCGGCCATACGCAAAAGCTCCGTTTCCCCTTCGGCATAGTAGACGCCGCTTCCGGCCACCAGCACCGGGCGGACAGAACGACGGATGAGGTCCGCCGCCGCGTGGATACCTTCTTGCGGCGCAGCGGCTTTTAGCCGCTCCGGAGAGCCATAGAGCGTTATCTTTTTTGTGTCGTCCACCTGTGCCTGCATCACATCGAGTGGAAAGGTAAGATGCGTCGGCCCCGGACGCCCGTTGATCGCAGCCATCCACGCCCTGTAGAGATATTCGGGCACGCGCTCCGGGCGGTCTATCGTGTCGGCGTATTTACAGATGGGTGCGGCAAGCGCCACCTGATCGACATCCTGAAAATGTCCACGCCCGATCGTAGGCGTCGGCCCGCTGCCGGTGATAAGCAACATGGGCACGCCGTCGAAATAAGCGTTGAGGACGCCGGTCAGCGCATTGACGTGCGCCACGCCGCTGCTCGATGCGCATACCCCCACGCGACGGGAAAGCCGTCCGTAGGCCTCGGCCATATACCCGGCGGCCTGCTCATTACGCACGTCCACCAGCCGAATCCCCACCTGCTCACACGCCGCGTCAAGCGGGTCCAGTCCATGACCACACAGCGTGGCGACAAACTCGACGCCCCACCGTTTGAGCATATCCGCCATCAGTTCAACGCCTGTCATGTCTCGCTCCCATTTTCATATCAACAGCAGTTACTTCATCCTTCCCCTTGACACGGACCGGCAGAAAGGCCTAACGTATAGAAAATTGAAATGACAACGACAGAACCAGACGAAAAGTTCTGTCTTGTTTACCCGATCTTACGCGAAAGTTCGTATTGTGGCGGTAAAATCTCTTATCGACGACACATGGTATCAGCGTCCGCCGGGCGTGCCGCATCGCGTGGCGAGCGGCGGCGTCGTGTGCCGTTGCGAGGCGGGGCAGGTGCTGGTCGCCCTGGTACGCGAAGGCCATTTTCAGTCGTTCGTGCTGCCCAAAGGCGGCGTCGAACCTGGCGAGACGCTCGAACAGGCGGCTTACCGGGAAGTGCTCGAAGAGGCGGGGATTTCGGAACTCCGAATGATACGCAAATTGGGCGTGCTGGAACGTCTGGCATATTCCAGACGAGTTTGGCAGGTCGTTCATCTGTTTCTTTTTGTCACCACCCAGCGCGAGGGCAACCCCACAGACTACCTGCGTCATCACGGCGTATGGTGGCATCCACTGGCGCATCTGCCAGACATGTTCTGGCCGGAACAGCGCCATCTGTTGGAAATCAACCGGGATACGATCATCGAAGAGGTGCTGGCCGTTCCTACCGCTTAGGCATAGACCGGGTAGGCTTTTTCGGGGTCGATTTCCAGCTTTCGCATGGCCCGTTGCGCCACATCGGCTTTTACGATCCCTTTGCGTACCAGACCGCTCAACGCGCCGAGTGCGATAAACCGGGCATCCACTTCGAAAAAGTTTCGCAACGCAGGCCGACTGTCGCTCCGACCAAATCCGTCCGTGCCGAGCGTGATAACAGTCCCCGGTATCCAGCGAGCCACCGAGCCGGGCAGCGCCTTTAGATAGTCCGACGCCAGCACGTACACGCCCTCCGTATCCTTGAGGCACTGGGCGATATACGACGTTTTGGGTTTTCCAGCGGGATGGAGCATGTTCCAGCGATCCGTTTCGAGCGCATCGTTGTGTAGCAGTTTGTAGCTGGTGGCGCTCCACACGTCGGCGGCGATACCAAAATCCTCCGCAAGCATCTTTTGTGCTTTGAGTGCCTCCAACAGGATCGATCCACTACCGAAAAGATGCGCAACCGCCTTTTTGCCTACCCCGTTTGGTGCGGGAGCAACACGGTACAACCCCTTGAGTATTCCCTCTTCGACTCCTTCCGGTATGGCCGGCATCGCGTAGTTTTCGTTTTGAACGGTGATATAGTAAAACACTTCTTCTTGATCGATATACATCCGCCGGATACCGTCCCGGATGATTACGGCCAGCTCGTAGGCATACGCGGGATCATAGGTAAGCAGATTGGGAATCGGGTAGGCCAACAGGTGGCTGTGGCCGTCCTGATGCTGAAGCCCTTCCCCATTGAGCGTGGTACGCCCCGACGTGGCGCCCATCAGAAACCCGCGTGTGCGCATCTCGGCCCCGGCCCATACCAGATCACCGACACGCTGGAGTCCAAACATAGAATAAAAAATAAAGAAGGGGATTGTATTTACGCCGTGTGTGCAGTAGGCCGTTCCCGCCGCGATAAGCGAACTGAGCGATCCGGCCTCGGTGATCCCCTCTTCGAGAATCTGCCCGTCCTGCGCTTCCTTGTAGTACAACAGAGTTTCTTTGTCCACCGGTTCGTACAACTGTCCGACATGCGAATAGATACCGCTTTGCCGGAATAGCGCTTCCATGCCGAACGTACGCGCCTCGTCCGGCACAATGGGCACGATAAGACGCCCCACCTGCGGGTCGCGCAACAGTTTGGAGAGCATACGGACAAACACCATGGTGGTGGAAACTTCGCGGCCTTCGGTTCCGTGGGTAAACTCTTCGAACACCTCTTGACCCGGGGGCACAGGCAGTCCGGGGTTGACGACGCTCCGTGACGGCACATAGCCGCCGAGCGCCGCGCGTCTTTCCCGGATATACTGGATTTCAGGGCTGTCGTCGGAAGGACGGTAAAACGGCGCGTTGCCTATTTCTTCGTCAGAAAGCGGAATGCGAAACCGGGTGCGCAGATGACGCAGTCCTTCTTCGTCGATGATTTTCTGCTGGTGTGCGGTGTTTTTGCCTTCGCCCCATTCACCCATGCCATAGCCTTTTATCGTTTTGGCCAGCACGACCGTCGGCGCGCCCTTGTGCTCCACCGCGGCCCGATACGCCGCGTAGATTTTTTCGGTGTCGTGCCCGCCCCGCCGGATGGTACGCACATGCTCATCCGTCAGCATCTTGGACATTTCGACCAGTTTGGGGTGGACGCCAAAAAAGTGTTCGCGCTGATATTTTCCGTCCGACACCGTGTATTTCTGGTACTGACCGTCAACGATTTCGCCCATGCGCCGGACCAGCAGTCCTTCGTCGTCCATCGCCAGTAAGGGATCCCAACCGCTTCCCCAGATGACCTTGATGACATTCCACCCCGCGCCTTGAAAGGCGGCTTCGAGTTCCTGAATGATTTTTCCGTTGCCACGCACCGGGCCGTCGAGTCGTTGGAGATTACAGTTGACGACAAAGGTGAGGTTGTCCAGCTTTTCGCGCGCCGCCAGCGTGATCGCGCCGAGCGCCTCTGGTTCGTCGGTTTCGCCGTCACCCAGAAATGCCCATACACGGCTTGTGTTGGGACTTTTGACGCCCCGGTCCTCCAAATACCGGTTAAACCGTGCCTGATAGATCGCCATGATGGCGCTCAGCCCCATCGAACCGGTCGGAAACTCCCAAAACGAAGACATGAGCCATGGGTGCGGATACGAACTCAACCCTCCGCCCGGTCGCATCTCGTGCCGAAAATTCTCCACATGCGTCTCGCTCAGCCTGCCTTCGAGAAACGCGCGCGCATAGATGCCCGGCGCGGAATGTGCCTGAAAAAATATCTGGTCGCCCGCGTACCCGTCGCCGCGCCCCTGGAAAAAGTGGTTGAACCCCACCTCGTAGAGATTGCATACCGAAGCATAGGTGGCGATATGCCCGCCTATGGTCTTGTCGCTCCGGTTGGCCCGGACCACCATCGCCATGGCATTCCATCGCAGGATGTTGCGAATACGTTCTTCGAGTTCGTGACTGCCCGGATAGGCCGGCTGTTTGTCGGGTGGGATCGTGTTGATATACGGGGTATTGGCGGCAAAGGGAAGACGCACGCCGGCGGACCGCACGTGCGCCTGAAGACGCGCCATCAACTCTCGGACGCGACCGGGGCCGGCGGACTGGAGCACATAATCAAGCGATTCGAGCCATTCACGGGTCTCGGCGATATCGGAAGCAATGTCCGTCTCCAAAGTGGAAGCATTTTCCTGCATCACATCACCTCTACATAAAGAGTCTACATGACGGATATTACGCGGCGACGTCCGGTCAGGCACGCCCTCGGCCCTCCCTGCGACTGCCCGTTAATGTAAAACGCCTACCCGTCGGGGGCAATCGAAAACAAACAGCGAAAAAGGAATTGAGACCACAGACATCGGGCGATATATTGTGTGAAAGCCATATAACGAGCCGCTTGGAGACGGCTATCCCTGCAGAAACCTTCGCGCTGTTTGCTTATAAGGACAACCCCATGGGTATATTCTACGATCTGGGCCGTCCCGTCGTGGGCGGTTGGATGGGCGGTGGGCTGTATTATTACGATCCAGTCCGACGTCAGGACCTGATCTGGGCAGGTGAATTTGGACAAGAAGGGGCCGTGCTGTTTGCCATCGACGCCATGACCGGCGTGGTGACGGAAAAGATGCGGATCGGCGCGCGCGAATTCGGGCTTACCGTTGAGGTGAAAACCGGGCGGCTATGGATACACAACTCTCACGGGCTGTACCAGCCGGGCAACATGCTTCAGTCGTGGGATCCGCGCACGCGGCGTCTTGCGTATCACGGGTTTCCACCGATCGCGGACGCGCGATTTACCAGCGGGATGTGGGGAAACGACGGCAACCTGTATCTCGGCACGCATCCCAACGGTCATCTTGTCGTCTTCGATCCTGTCGAAGAAACATGGCGTGACTACGGATGCCAGGCTCCCGAACCGCTTCATCCCGGCCAGCAGATATGGTGCAACCCGCTGTGGATGACCGGTGACGAGGTGATCTGCTCGGTTGCGCGCACCCGTCCGGGTCATGTCGTGGCGTGCGACACGCGCACAGGAAACACCCGGCTGTTGTCCGAACTCCCGCCGCGTCCGGTGTCGCCTCCGCCCGCGCATACCGTTTCCATGGACTTTGAAAATCGCACGTTTACCTTTGACGGAACCCCACGCCCGTTTTACTACAAGCCGTGCGTAGCAAGCGATATCTGCGGATTGAACCTCGGTCCCGATGGCAAAATCTACGGCAGCACCATCATTTCGATGCATCTCTTTTCTTTTAACCCCGAAACGCGCCAACTCTGTGATCTGGGGCGTGTCGGTTGGGGAAGCGGCGAGGTGTACGACGTCATCGCGCACGATGGAAAGATGTACATGGGCAGTTATACCGGCGCGTATTGGGGCGTGTACGATCCGGCAAAACCATGGAATCCGCGCCGTGATACGGAGGGCATGACCGAAGAAGCCAACCCTCGATGTCTCGGAAAAATTGGCCACAATATGAACCGTCCGTTCGAATACGCCGTAGGCCCCGACGACCGCATCTATATCGCCTGTCGGGCCAACTACGGGATTACGGGCGGGGGACTGGGCTTGTACGACCCGTCTGTCGGTTCGCTCGGTGTGTACCGCGACCCTGATCAAAGCGTGCAGTGCGTAACCGCGGATCGGCGTTTTGTATACGGCGGAACCAGCATGTCGGGTGGACGCGGTTGTGTGGATACCACCACCGAAGCCAGGTTGTTTGTGTTCGACCCTCGGACTCAACGCCGGATTTACACCTGCATCCCGGTTTCCGGTGCCATGGCCGTCACCTCTCTTGCCGTAGGAGGCGCGACCGGGCTGGTATACGGATCGACCAGCACAAGCGAGTTGTTTGCTTTTTGTCCGGACCGGCGTCAGGTGGTCGGCCGATGGCGTCTGCGTAGTTCCGGCACCCCGCTTATGGGTGTACCCGAAACATACGGCATCATCCACCTCACACCGGGCAGCGACGGCAACCTCTACGGTGTCACCCGTACCGACGTATTCAAGCTGGATACACACACGGACCGGATCGAATATCTCGACACACCGCCGATACCGGATCTGTACCAGATCGTGGAAGGAAGCCCCGGCGTATTTTACATAGGCGCGCGCGGACACCTGCTGGAGTATCATCTCAAAGACACGCCCCATTACCGGTAAAGTAAATGTCATGGCCTCCAACTTGATCGAAGACAAACGATTCAAAAAATTGCCGTCCCCCGAAGAGATCAAAACGCTGGACCGCGATCTGCGGTTTCACCCGGTCTCTGTCGGACGGACGAATGCGTTTACGCCGGAGGAGATCGAACGGTTCAACCGTCAAGGCTATCTCAAGGGATACCGGATTTTCGACAACACGGAGATCGCGTCTATACGTACCCGTTTTGACGACATGCTGGCGCGTGTGCTGGCGGCGGGACAGCACAGCTATTCGATCATATCGGCACACCTCAAGTCCGGTATGGTGCATGACATCCTGCGGGATACGCGTATCGTTCGATATGTCACGGGTCTTTTGGGTGACGATGTAGTCGGTTGGGGCGCGCACTTCTTTTGCAAAATGCCCGGTGACGGAAAAGCCGTTTCCTGGCATCAAGACGCCAGCTATTGGCCTCTGTCGCCATCGAGAACGGTTACGGTATGGCTGGCGATAGACGACGCCGATACCGAAAACGCCTGTATGCGGTTTATCGCAGGCTCGCATCATTTCGGACATCTGACGTACCGTTTGAGCGAAGCCGGTGAAAACAACGTTTTGCACCAGACGGTGGACGGCGTGGAGCAATATGGAACACCCATGGACGACGAACTCAAGGCGGGCGAGGTATCGTTTCACAGCGATCTGTTGCTACACGGCTCGGAAATCAACCGATCTTCCCGTCGCCGCTGCGGGCTTACTTTGCGCTATTGCGCTGCCCAGGTGCGGGCTGGGTTTGGGTGGGACCGCGAAGGCGTGATCGTAGCTGGTTCGGACCCATCCGGGCATTGGGCGGACAATCCGCGTCCGCTCGAAGATCTGGTGTAAACCAGCGGCCCCTCCCCATTTACCCTCCGGGCAAAAAAAATCTGCGTCCTTTTGGCACGATCTCCGTCTACGGGTATGAAAGCGACGAAGCCCGGCAAAACAAACCGGAGCGACATATCTGTAAACCAAGGAGGGACAGCATGGAACGGATCGACATGGAAGGGGTGCGCGGCACGGTGCGGGAAGCCTATGGCAAGATCGCCGTCTCGGATCGCCCGGATTGCGGGTGTTCTCCCTCATGTTGTGGGGGTGGGACGACGATTGCGTCGGAGGATATAGCGGTTGGCGTCGGCTATTCGCCGGACGAGGTAACGTCGGTTCCCAACGGCGCAAACATGGGGCTTGGCTGTGGCAATCCACAGGCGTTAGCCTCGCTTCGTCCGGGCGAAACGGTTCTCGATCTTGGCAGCGGTGGCGGGTTTGACTGTTTTCTGGCCGCGCAGACCGTAGGACCGCAGGGCCGTGTGATCGGGGTGGACATGACGCCCGAAATGGTGGCAAAAGCCCGTCGGAACGCCGCGAAAACCGAGTGGGAGCAGGTCGAGTTTCGTCTCGGAGAAATCGAACATCTGCCCGTCGCCGACGCCTCGGTGGATGTGGTCATCTCTAAGTGCGTGATCAACTTGTCCCCGGAAAAGCCGAAGGTGTTTCGAGAAGTGTTTCGGGTACTCAACCCCGGTGGAAGAATCGCCATTGCCGACATGGTCGCTACGACGGGCATTCCGGAACCGCTTCGCCACGACGTCGCCCTGTACACGGGGTGTATGTCGGGCGCAGCTACGGCGGCGGAAATACACGATGCGCTCGGTCATGCGGGTTTCGAAGATATCCGGATCGAACCCCGCAACCCCTCGGAGGGCGTATCCGGCTCGCCTCGTATCGAAGACTACGTGATTTCGATGTACATACAGGCGGTAAAGCCTCTCCGTTGACCGCAAAACCGGGTACCGCGGCGTGGCGTGTTCATCACTCGCCTGTGTCTTTATTGGCGCGCGAAACGGACTTATCATCGCATAAAACGCCGAGGGGCGAGGCCAAAGGCACTACGGTCCTGTTATTTCCCCGGTTGGATGGTTCAACTGCGACGCCAATCCAGAAAAAGAGGGGGTTGAGTAGAATCAGTGCGCGATAAGAGCTTCCCTGGAGTAGGATATCGTGCACACAGAGTCTCTGGATATTCTTTTCTATCGGTTTATCAAGATTTTTTTAAATCCATTCCGTTCAATAAGTAGTTGGGCGGCTGAGACGGATGGTGCGTCGACCCTCAGGGAGCATTCGACAGCGGGAAGATGAGGAGCGTCCGATGAGCGTGAAGCGACTGGACGGCATCCCTGGCTTTAACATCGATCGAGTCGCGGCGGCCGCGGGCGACGACCCCGATGTTCTTCGCATGGAGAACCTCGACACTGACATCCCGCCCCCGGCACCCGCCGTGGAAGCGACCCGGGCGGCGATCGGGCAGGACGACGCGAACAGCTGGCTGCCGTTCACCGGCCGTGATGATCTCAAAGAGGCCGTTGCAGCGTACATCGAGCGTCACGGCGGACCGCGCTATGACGGGCGTCGCGAGATCGTGATCACTAGCGGCGAGGGCGACGCGATGCTCGACGCCCTCTTCTGCATGACCGATGTGGGAGACGAGGTGATCCTCACCGACCCGACCTACGCTGGCATGCTCAACCGCGTAAGACTCGTGGGTGCGGTTCCGAAGCTGGTCCCTCTCTACGTCGCCGATAAGAAGTGGCGGCTTGACCTCGATGCACTGCGGGGATCGGTGACCGAACGAACACGTGTCATCTTCGTCAACAACGCGTCTTTCCCGACCGGCTGGGTCGCGAGCGACGAGGAGTGGAACGCGGTTGCCTCGATCTGCCGCGACAGGGACGTGTACCTTCTCTACTGGGCTGGGTTCGAAGCCGTTCTCTTTGATGGTTTGACGGTCCAACATCCCGCGGCGTTTTCCGGCATGCGCGACCGAACCGTCACCGTAGGCGCTCCCTCGTTCGAACAGCGTATGATCGGCTGGCGCGTCGGCTGGGTCGTCGCGCCGGGCGAACTCGTGAACGATGTCTCAAGGGTCCAGATCTACAACGGCCTGGTGCCCAGCGGGTTCGCCCAGATCGGAACACGGGTCGCTCTTGGTGTGCCGGAAGCGGACCTAGCGGCGGCGAACGCCGAGTGGCAGCGGAGACGCGACGAAACGCTCCGCCAGCTCGAGGGCCTCCCCGTCGTGCGCCCGGCGGGGGCCTGGTCCCTTCTCCTAGACGTCACGAGTCTCGGGTTCGACTGTGTGAAAGTCTCTGATCGCCTGCTTGAGCAGAAGGTTGCCGCCACCCCGATGCGAGGCTGGGGTGGCAAGATCGCCGAACGACATGTTCGCTTAGTGTTCAGCAACGAGCCCGTCGATAGGCTCATTTTGCTAGGCGATCGCGTGCATCGGGCGCTCGCAGCCGCGAGCGACGGAAGAGAGCAACCCTAATCCGGAGCGTTATATCGACTGCGTGGGATTTTTCTCTGTCTGATCTGAGTGCAGCGCCCAACAAGCGGTTGGAGCGGACCGGCCGGCGAACGGCGCGTTACGGCCGGGCTGGGCGCGCGGCCGGCCGCTGAACCGGAGCGTTAGCCGGACAGATTCCAGATGGAACTCACAGGAGAACGAATTCTGCTCAGTGAATTTGCGGAGAGCGATGTTGGCGGGCTGCTTGCCGTTCATTCGGACCCCCGTGTCTTGCGCTATTACGCTCCTGAGGTTGGGACGCCTGAACACGCGCAAATGCTTGTAGAGATGTTCATCCAATGGGCGAACGAAAATCCCCGCCAAAATTTCCAGTTGGCGATCGTCGATCTGGAGACGAACGCTTTGTTGGGAAGCTGCGGCATTCGGAGAAAGAGTTGTCCGCCAGATCAGGCGGAATTCAGTATTGGTATCGGCTCGGACTGGTGGGGAAGAAGCATCGCGCAGGAAGCGGCGAGGATCATCCTACGCTTCGGGTTCTCCGAACTGGACCTGCACGAGGTCCATGGCGTGGCCGTTTCTGAGAACGAAGCAGTCACGAAGTTCGTGCGGCGGCTCGGCTTCAACCGGGGCTCCGCTCGTCCAGGCGACGCATGGATGGCAGAGAGGGGCTGGAGCGCCGTGGATTGGGTGATCACCCGTGAAACGAGGGAGGGGTTGGCCGGCTAACAAAACGTTCAGCCGTTAGACACAACAGAAGGTGTTCGCAATGGAAACCCGCAAGCCTAATACATCGCTTGCCCTCTGGATTGGCGTCGGCCTAGCGATTGGCGCCGGCGTCGGTACTGCGATCCACAACATCGGAGCCGGCGTGGGGGGCGGGCTAGCCCTTGGAATCGCAATCGGGCTCCTGATCCAGCGACGCCAGAACCGGGATTCGGACGGCCGGTAGGCGTGTGTCTAACCAGCGTTACGAGCCGATGTGTGTGCGGCGACGATCATCCGGGAATCACGAAATAGTACCACACTCACACGGCCCAAACGCGATGCGTTAAACCTGAAACACTTTATGCGACACTGAAGTCTTGATAGTCGCTCATCTCCAGGCTAAATTACGTGCTTGACTGTATTTATTTAAAGGAGTAACATGGCAATCGTTGTGGACACCTCCGTTATCCTTGCCGTCATCTTGAACAGAACAGTTCGTTTACCCCGTAGGTAGAAGCGTGAAGATGCTTCGATTGCTGCGCAATGGCTGCGCGTGTATCCAAGTTTGCCTCCAACCAGAACAATTCCTATTCGCTAAGCCCCCATAGAGGTATCTGAACCGGTATAATCCTTGATGGAAAGGTAAACGGCGGGATCATACAGAGACCCTCGAAAATGGATCAGTACAATGTTAGAATACCCGTATTCGCTTCTGTATATATAGCGCCTCAATGTCTTCTTTATGATTCCGGAGCGTTTTTTCAATAGACGCTGTTGTACAGTTACCCATGCGTAACCAAACAATTTTCGGCGGAAAACCACACAGTACAGACAAATCGTTGAAATCCGAATCTTTAGCTACAATGATATAGTCATGCGTCCTGGCATACGCCCATATCTCTTTATCTTCTGCTATAGCCAGTCCAAGAAGATACACATGATTAGAGGTCGGAAAGATATCAAATAGACGATTTACGAGGCGGGGAGATATCTGGTTGTCGAACAACAGGTTCATGCAGGAGATACTAACATCTGACGCTCACGATCGGCGGCATAACTCAGACACGCCTGAATATCCTCTTCCGTCAGATATGGGAAATCGTTCAGTATCTGTTCATGGGTCATGCCAGCGGCCAAATAGGAGAGAACATCGTAAACCGTGATTCGCATACCTCGGATACACGGTTTACCGCTGCGCTTACCAGGTTCGATTGTAATAATGTGCTCGTAGGATGGATTCATAATATACTCCAAGTTCATTGTCCAAGCCAAATTATGGTATACAAGTTTAATCGCTTTGTCAAGCATTCATATAAATCGAACAGGTGATTTTCAATGGGAACAGGTGGCCTACGGGCCAGCAATTCCGAACCTGTGATGCCCGGCAAATCGAATCTTCGAATGCTACCGGCTCGCTTCGCTCGCGGTAGATCCGAAGGGCGTTAGACGGCCTAAAAACAAAGAATGCGGGAGGACAGGTTGAAACCCAATTTCATAAGGCGTATCTGGATGCCGCTATGTTCTACCCTGCTGTTGTTGTGTGTTTTCCCGCAGCAAAGCAACGGACAGCATACAGGAGAAGCGGTCACCATAGGCCAAGTGGAGACGATCCACTCGGATATCCTGCGCGAAGATCGCGATCTTTTGATTTACACGCCGCCGGACTACGCTACGTCTGCGATACGCTATCCGGTCGGGTATCTGATCGATGCCGATGATCATTTTCATTACACCACCGGTGCTATCCGTTTGCTGGTGGACAACAATCTTATCCCCCCGTTGATCGTAGTGGGCATTCGGAATACCGATCGAGTGCGTGATCTATTGCCTTATGGGGATAAGAATATGCAAAAATCGATGCCGACCTCCGGTGGTGGGGAAAACTTTCTCCGTTTTATGAAGGAAGAACTGATGCCACAGATCGACAAACGATACCGCAACCAGCCGTATCGCATCTTGATCGGGCATTCATTTGGCGGGGTGATGGCGGTTTACTCTTTTCTGTATGAACCGGCTCTCTTTCAGGCTTCTCTGGTGATCGATCCAAGCCTCTTTTGGAACGATGAAGCGCTTGTGAAGCAGGCGGCGGCCTATTTTGAGACGCCGAAGCCTGTAAACCATTTTATGTATCTGACCGTCAACAATGCTGACTCCTATTCTGTCGCAGCATGCTGGTCGCTGGCGCACAATCTGTGGCGGAATGACCCGTCGGAATCCGAGACACCCGGTGTTGGCGTGGAGGTTCATCCCATAGATGGCGTTACCCATGGCACCATCCTTTTCCGGAGTGTCTACGACGGATTACAGGCATTCTTTCAGGACTGGCAGATTCCCAATATGGGTCAGATAGTCGAAGAGGGAGGCATTAGCGGCGTGGATCGGTTTTACGAGACGCTGTCAAAGAAATACGGGTTTACGATCCCAGCCTCTGAACTGAGTGTGAGCAGGGCAGGATCCATTCTGCTCGCTCTGAAGCGAAACCCGGAAGCTGTGGTCGTGTTTGAGCGCCTTGTACAGTCGTTTCCCGAATCGGTTGATGCCCTCAACGCGGTAGGTGACGGCTACCAGAGGCTTGGGAATCTCGAACAGGCGAAAAGCTATTACGAACGTGCTGTTGCCAAAGCCGAGTAGGGGCCGCACATGAACCTTCCCTCGACACGAGGGCGGTTGCAGGGGCTGCTGCGCACAATGGATGCTCAGAAAAAGCAATGACGGTGACAACCGCTCAGTGTTGAGAGGGGTTACAGGACAAAGCAGCAGGGCATTCGCCTGAGCCTACTCATGGTAACCCCCATTATGGCACGCTTCAATCCAGTAAAAAGGCCGTCTAACCAACGTTACGAGCCGATGTGTGTGCGGCGACGATCATCCGGAAATCACGAAGCAGTACCACACCCACGCGGCTCAAACGCGATGCGTTAGACCGACGAAACAACGATGCCCCAACCGCTGATACTGTCGCCGCGAGCCGCCACTGAGGCTGAGGGTTAGAGCAATCTTCTACAAATCGTACCCTATTCCAGTTAACGGGAATGCCACCTATGCTTTCATTTACCTCCCGCCGGGAGTCATGAAGACTATGCCAAACACGCCGTTTGAAAGCGCGGCACTTTGAAATGCCTCCAAGCGAGGCTACCCGATTTCGTACCCCCCTCTTTCAGGAGAATGGTTCCATGTCCCTGCTGGCGCTTCATGGCGGAACGCCCTACCGCGATACATCGCTTCGTCCGTTCCCCACTCGCACGCCCTACGGTGACCGAGAAATCGAGTTGCTTACGGAGGCAGTGCGGTCGCAAAATCTGTTTCGTCATGGTGGACGTATGGTGAACGAGTTCGAAAAACGCTTTGCCGCGTTTTACGGCGTCACCGCCGCGATCGGTTCCACGTCCGGCACTGCGGCGCTTCACGTTGCCATGGGCGCGATCGACCCCAATCCCGGTGACGAGATCATCACGGGCGCGATCACCGATCTCGGAACCATCATTCCCATCCTGTATCAAAATGCGATTCCGGTTTTTGCCGATACGCACCCGGAGACCTATACCCTCGATCCGGAGGACGTGGAACGGCAGATCACCCCCCGCACCCGCGCGATCATAGCGGTCCATCTGTTTGGAAATCCGTGTGACATGAACGCGCTTTCCGAAATTGCGTGTCGGCATGGCATCCCCCTTATCGAAGATTGCAGTCAGGCGCACGCCACGACGTACAGGGGCAGATACTTAGGCACCATGGGCGACATCGGGTGTTTCAGTTTTCAACAGTCCAAACACATGACGACCGGCGACGGGGGAATGACCGTTACAAACCATACCGAATACGCGGATCGGATGCGGATGTTTGCCGACAAGTATTTTTACCGGGGACAAAAAGGGCCACGCATGTACGGACCGCTGGGCGTCAACTACCGGATGACCGAACTGCACGGGGCGGTAGGACTGGCGCAACTGGACAAGGTTTCGGAGACGGTGACGCGGCGTAACGCGCTTGGCGACCGGCTCAGCGCGGCGCTGTCCGATGTTCCGGGTATCGTTCCCGCCCCTGTGACACCGGGAGGACGTCATGCGTACTGGCTGTATCCGCTCCGGGTGACATCCACTCCGGCCGGTCTCTTTGCCAAAGCACTCTCGGCCGAAGGCGTAGCCGCAGGCGCCGGATACATCGGGAAGCCGATCTTTCTGTGTTCCGGGGCGTTGGTAGACGGCCAGACCTATGGCGACTCGCATTTTCCGTTCGACAGCCCGTATGCGAGCCGGAAAATCGTCTACGACGAATCGCTCTGTCCCGTCACACAACGGATACTCGACGAGTTAGTGACGCTCAATTTTAACGAAGACTATACGGCATCCGACATTGACGACATGGCGGGCGCGATCCGAAAAGTGGCGGAACAGGCGGACCGGTTGGGGTGACAGCCCTATCTACACCCGCACACCTTGGGCCGCAGCGCGGTCGCGCAGTTCCCGGATCCCGGCGGCGATGCCCTGCGGGTGTTTGTAGATCGCCGTGGCGGCGACCAGCACATTGACCCCTGCGGCTGCGATCTGTGGCGCGGTGTCGGCATTGACACCGCCGTCCACCTCAAGATCGCAAGCCAGCCCTTTGCGTGTGATCGTATCGCGGAGCAGACGCATCTTGGGCAGGGTGGAGGCGATAAACTTCTGTCCGGAAAATCCGGGGTTGACCGACATGACAAGCACAAGGTCCAGCTCGTCGATCACCTCGTCGAGTGTATGCGCCGGGGTCCCGGGGTTGAGCGCCACCCCGATCTGTATGCCCTGCTCGCGCACCTGCTGAACGATCCGGTGCAGATGGGGTGTATTTTCCTGATGCACGATCACGACGTCTGCTCCGGCCCGAATAAACGTATCGACATATCGCTCCGGGCGGTCGATCATCAGATGGGTTTCCAGCGGAAGTTTGGTAATGGACCGGACCGCCTCCACGACAAACGGTCCCATTGAGATGTTAGGCACGAAGTGGCCGTCCATCACGTCGATGTGAAACCGGTCGCACCCACCCTGTTCGGACGCTCGTATCTCTTCGCCAAGACGGGTAAAATCCGCGGAAAGCACCGATGGCGATATCCGGATCATCGTTTCTCCTCCGGCGGGGTTACGTCAAGCCGAGCCGATGCGGCGCGGTCTACCAGCCATACCAGACGGCCTTGGGGCTGGACGATCTGGGAAGGGTATATGTCCGGCTGAAACGGTCCTTCCAACACCTCTTTGAGCACACCGGCCTTGGCTGCTCCGTTTACTAAGAAAAACACTTCGTAGGCGCCGTTGAGCAGCGGCGGCGTCATGGTGATGCGGTCTACGCCAAGTTTGGGCACGTGATGACCCACCACCATGCGCTCGGTCTCGTGGATGGCCGCCGTTCCCGGAAACAGCGACGCCGTATGGCCGTCGTCCCCCATGCCGAGCAGGATCAGATCGAACCGAGGCCATTTTCCTGGCGACAGCTCGAACCGGTCTCGGATCAGGGCTTCGTAGGCCGCCGCCGCTTCGACCGCATCCTGCATCTCCCCCCACATTCGGTGTACCAGGCCCATGTCCACAGAAACCTGCGAAAGCAGGGCTTCAAGCGCCATACGGTAGTTGCTGTCGGCATGGTCCGGCGGCACACAGCGTTCGTCACCCCAGAAAAATTCTACGTTCGACCAGAGCACCTGATTGCGGTAAGGGTCTCCGGTCAGCGTTTCGTACAGTTTGCGTGGCGTATTGCCACCGGCAAGTGCTACGGTAAACCGTCCCGTTTTGTTGATCGCCTGATTGGCCAGCCGCACGATTTCGTATGCCGCTTGACGCGCCAGCGCCTCCGGGTCGTCGCAGATATGTATGTCCATGACGGCTCCTTACGGGTTTTTCCATGCATGGCCGTGCTGGGCCAGCATGGCGTCGGCTTCGGACGGCCCCCAGGTTCCGGACGGATAGGAAGGGATACGCTTTGCCTGTTGTTCGGCCCAGCGTTCGAGGACGGGCATGATGAGCCACCAAGCGACTTCCACGCCGTCGCGGCGTAAAAACAACGTCGCATCGCCCCGCATACAGTCGAGGATAAGCCGCTGATAGGCTTCGGCGGTAGCCGCCTTGAACGCGTCCTTGTAGCGGAAGTCCATCCAGACGGACCGGAGTGCCATCTGTGCGCCGGGGTATTTGGCCTCAAAACGCATCGAGATGCTCTCATCCGGCTGAATCTGAAGCGTAAGCACGTTGGGTGCTACGTCGTCTTCCATCATGCGACGAAACATAAGATGTGGCGTTCGGCGAAAATAGATCGACACCTCGTTGATCCGCTTGGTCAGCCGCTTGCCGGTTCGGATATAGAACGGGACGTCGGCCCAGCGCCAGTTGTCCACGAAAAACGTTCCCGCGACAAACGTTTCGGTGATGGAGACCGGTGATACCCCTTTTTCCTCCAGATAGCCCGGAACCTGCTGATCGCCTACCGTACCGGGTGCGTACTGCGCGCGAACAAAGTATTTGTCCACATCCGTCGGGGAATAGGGACGTAAGGCGCGCAGCACTTTTACCTTTTCGTCGCGCACCGCATTGGCGTCAAACGTGCTGGGGGGTTCGAGCGCGATAAGTGCAAGCACCTGCATGAGATGATTCTGGAGCATGTCGCGTAGCGCGCCGGACTCCTCGTAGTATCCCCCCCGCCCCTCCACGCCGATATGTTCGCCGGAGGTGATCTGAATGTGGCTGATATAGTTGCGGTTCCACAGCGGCTCGAATATCCCGTTGGCAAACCGGAACGCCATGATGTTTTGCACGGTTTCCTTGCCGAGATAATGGTCGATGCGGTATACCTGCCACTCTTCAAATACGTTGCCGATCTCGCGGTTGAGTTGTTTGGCCGACTCCAGATCGCGTCCAAACGGTTTTTCTATGATCACCCGCCGCCAGTGATGCGACCCCGACACTTTTGCCATGCCGGCAGCTCCAAGCTGTCTGACGATGATCGGAAACACGCTGGGCGGCGTGGAAAGATAATAAATCCGGTTGTCGGACTGTGTTCGTTCTTTGCCTTCATTCTGGATGATCGCTTCGATTTTCCGGTACAGTTCGGGGTCGTCAAATTCACCACCTACAAAAAACAGCCCCTGTACAAACTCGCGCAACGTCGTTTCGTCTACACTATCGGCTGGGGCGAACTGTTTGATCGAAGTGTACATCATGTCGCGGTAGGCGTCTTGGCTCAACTCACCACGTCCCGCGCCGATGATGGTAAAACCTTCCGGTGTCAGTCCCTCACGCATCCCGGCGTAGAGCGCCGGAACGATTTTGCGTTTGGTCAGATCACCGGAACCGCCAAATATCACCATGACGCAC
>Ga0194132_10003398_pt1 | contig 28357 bp, 33 predicted proteins | sample TA2KigOf80mmetaG_FD_148612 | JGI IMG/M metagenome (GOLD analysis project Ga0194132, IMG submission 148612) | Freshwater microbial communities from Lake Tanganyika, Tanzania - TA2015054 Kigoma Offshore 80m | ecosystem: Environmental > Aquatic > Freshwater > Lake | place: Tanzania: Lake...
CTACCGCGTGCCACCCGGCGCCGACGTGCGGTCCAGCGTCAATCGGCTTGGCCAGGGAATCGACGTGCGGGGCTACCACGGCTATGTGGCGGGCGTCGGCTCGATCGTGCCGGAGGGCGAATATGATTGGAGCGAAGCCGGGGCGGTGATCGCGGACCCCCCGGACTGGCTGATTCGCCTGTGCGGCCCAAAGCATAAGGGCGGCGATCTCGACCCCGCCGCGCCGCTCGATCTCGACGAGGCCGACGCCGCACGGCGGGCGCGAGAGTGGCTGGAAACCGCGGCGCCCGAAGCGGTGGAAGGCCAAGGCGGCAACGAGACGACCTACCGCGTCGCCTGCCGCGTCAAGGATTTCGGGGTGCCGGAACCCATCGCCCTCGACCTGCTGCTCGACCACTGGAATACGGCCAAGGCCGTACCGCCGTGGTCGCCCGAGGAACTGGAACGGCTGGTCAGCAACGCCTACCGTTACGGCACTGCGCCGGTAGGCGCGGCGAGCGCGCAGGCGGAATTCAGCGCGATCGACCTGCCAAGCAACGTGCTGGAAACTGACCCAAATCGGGGCAAAACCGAACATGCTGCGCGCAAGCGGCTGTTCATCGTCCGGCCCGAGGAATCGGTCGACCTGGCGCTGCGCCAGCAAGTCGACCCTCTTATCAAGGGGCTGCTCGACCGCGGCGCGCTGAGCTCGATCTACGGCGACAGCAACACCGGCAAGACGTTCGTCGCGCTCGACATGGCGCTGCACGTCGCCGCAGGCAAGCCTTGGAACGGCCGCAAGACGGCGCACGGGCTGGTCGCTTATGTGGCGGCGGAGGGCGGCGGCGGGGCGCACAAGCGCATCAGGGCGTGGCACGACCGCCACAAGGCGGACCCAGGACAGAGCCGGTTCGCGCTGATCCCCTGCCCGATCGACCTGCGCTCTGCCGAGGGCGATGCAAAAGCCCTGCTCGACCTGATCCGCGAGGAGGAGCGGCGCCGGGGCGAATCGACCACGCTCTTGGTGATCGACACCTTGAGCCGGGCGCTGGCCGGCGGCGACGAGAACAGCTCGGTCGACATGGGCGGGTTCGTCAAGAACATCGACCGGCTCAGGGCGGCGCTCTCGGCGCACGTGTTGCTGGTTCACCACACCGGCAAGGACGCGGCCCGCGGGATGCGGGGCTGGTCGGGGATGCGGGCGGCGATCGACACCGAGATGGAAGTGGCCGACCGGACGCTCAGCGTCACCAAGCAACGCGACTTGGAGCCGATCGCGGGCATCAAGTTCCGCTTGGAGCCATGTCGGGTCGGGGCCGACGCGGATGGCGAACCCATCACGACCTGTACGGTGCGTCTGCTGGCCGCCGACGAGTTCGACGCCGTGCCGCTGACACCCGCAGAGGAGGCGCTTTTAGGGTGCATTCGAGAGACGGTCGGGCGCTTGGCCGAGGCGGCGGGTATTGAATTGGATACGTACGTTTTCGGTCAGCAGGCCGTTTCCGAGGCGGCAAGTTTGTCGGCTTTTTCATCCCGACATTCGTCCGCGAGGCAGACGGTGCTCGGACATTTGTCGGCTTTGTCGGAAAAGGGAGCCGTCAAAAAAGTACAGCGGGGGCAATGGGTTATGGCCAATGTCGGGATTGTCGGAAATTGTCGGAATTGACACGCCGTAATTGTCGGAATGTCGGCACCACTATATAGTGCCGACATTCCGACAAACGGTTGGGTTCCGAGGCAAGAACCGGGCGCCTTGAACGGCCTGAAATTGAGATTGGAAATGCGGAACCCGGATTTTGGCAAAGCGATTTAAAAACCGCTGGCTGAAGTTCCTCTCGACGCCGGCGCCGTGGGATTACGACCCGGTGCGCGAGGCCGAGCGCGAGCAGGCGGCGATCGACTTGGCGGCGGTCAAGGAAGCGGCTCGGCGGCGACGGGGGCGGCATGGCCAGCCAGGCGGATGGAGCAGGGACAAGCAAAAGAGGTCCCGGCATTGGAACAAGGGGCTGCCGCCGGGCGGCGCGCGGGCAAAGCGATTGAGCCGGCGGCTGAACGAGCGGCAAGCGACATCTCGCAAGGCTAAGATGCGAGCCGCATGGCTTAGGCGCCAGGCGGTCGACAAGGCGGCGCGATCGAGCAGGGCCGTGTTGCGTCGAGATCCTGAGACCGGCCGGACGGCTAGATTGCGGTATCCGTGGCCGGCGGGACCGAATGCCGCGCTGGCGCTTGCGTTCCGGCAGGGCGAGTGGATTGACGCGCCGGAGCTCGGCCGGCGATCGGGGCTTGGGAAAACGACCTGGCCGATGTTGTATCAGCGGTTTGAACCGCTGGGGCTGGTCGAGAAGGGCCGGAACGCGGATTGGCGCTCGGGGACGATCGGGCGCGGCGTGCCGCGCTATCTATGGCGCTTGACGGCCGCCGGGCAGGAATACCGGGCGGCCGTCGAGATTATAGGTTAGGCGGCGTAAGCGTATCGAGGCCACGTGCCTGCGACGCGGGCGCCGTGAGTGTTTTCCGCAAGGAACTGTTCGAATCTCGCGCGCTCTTGTTTGGCGATGCGGTAGGTGAATATGTAGCCGTCATATGCGACCTGACAGAAACCATGACGGGGGCGGGAGGGGGCGGTAGCGGCCTTTTGGATTGAGACGATTCGCGTGTCGAGCATAATCGCGGTTCCTTTGTTGCTTGCTACAGGACAGCATGTTTTTAGACAATACGCAAGCGATTTAGTTTGCGTCCGGTCATGGCGTTTTGCCATGACGCACCTAATCGAAATAGCGGGTTTGCGGATCGAAATGCCCAGGCCAGCACGGGCACGGGCGAATCTCGAATTGCGGATCGTCGCCCCAAATCTGGCGGATCGTGTCGCGGCTGTTGTTCTGTGTTACTGCCTCAAGCCACTCTTGCGCGGCCATCGGGCCGTCGAAAGTGTTGCGGCCTTGGGCCGGGCGCATAAGCACGCGCTCGCCATGGGCGTTGACGTAGGTTGCGACGTAGCGGGTAACGCTTGCGGGTTTGTCGTTCATGGCGTTTGACCTTTCTAGGTTCCGAGTGGATAGTTTTGTGAAAGTCAACTCTCAGGATAAGCCTTTGCCGTATCCCATGCGACATGCGGCCAGTTCTGCGGCTCTCCGGTATCCCGCGCTCGCCCCAGGCGAAAGCGGTTTTCATGGTTGAAGCACGCGCGGCAAAGAATCAGATTGCCGCCGCCGCCAAGCGGATAGAGCTTCACGGGCGCGCTTGCCGATGTGCAATGCGAGCCGTCGCAGGAGGGGTTAAGGTTGCTCATGGCGTCACGTCCATTCTGCGCTGTAACGCGGCGTGTCAATCTGGCCTTTGCGGTTGAGCATCCGCACAATATGGCTAGGCGGCATCCGCAACAGCGGCGCGGCTTCGTCCGGCGTAAACCAGCCAATAGCGTCCTTAGGTGCGCCGCCGTGTGTGTATGGTTGTTTCCAGATAACAAGCAGCGGTTCGCCGTTCTCATATTCCGTCGGAACGAAAGTCATGGTTCTTCCTCCTCTACTTGTAAACCGCAATGCCGCGGGAATAGTAAGCCGACACGTCGCCGTGTTCCATCCAAATCTCCGGCGAGCGTGACGCTGCTACGGTTGCGGCATAGGCTTCAGATTCGGCGCGGGTAGCAAATTTCCTGCTAGTGGCGCGCTCCATCCCGCCGCCGCCTTGGCCGTTTTCGTCGCTCTTGCACCAAACGCCGAAAGCGTTTGGCACGTCGCCGGGACGCAGTATGTACAGCGCGCACCCGCGCGGATCGGTTTGCACGTAGGCTTGTAAGCCGGGATAGCGCGCGAGGATAGCGGCCAGGCGCTTGCGGGCGCCGGCTTCGCGGTCGGGAATCGCGGACCATGCCCGCGGATCGCTTGCCGCCAAGTAGCGGGATCGCGCGTCGAAATAGCGCGGGCGTCCGGTCTTTTCGTCGCGTTCGATGTGTCCGTCGCCGTCGCCGCATTCGAGCTCGTGCCAGCGATGCAGCGTCATTGAGATCCGGCGCAAGGCTTCCGCGTCGGCGCGAGCTTCGTTGTAGTTTGCGCCGGTTTGCTGATTTGGCGTGGCTTGGAGCAATGCGAGCGTAAGCCGCGAAAGCATTGATTCGGTGTCCTGGATATCGCGTTTCGACCTTGCCATGATGTTTCCTTTCATGTCCTATGTTTCGACAATGCGAGCGCACTTAGAGTGCGCCGCAGATGACCAGCGCGACTAGGTAGCCGGTTAGCAGCATGGTCGCGCCGTAGCGGGCGAGGAGTCGGGCGAGTATCATGCGGCCCGGACTCGCATCGGCATGAGAACATGCGTCGCGTGGCCGGTTTCTTCGCGGCTCATGGCGTCGTAGAGATCGCCAGCGGGGACGTGAACGGTCGCGGTTTGAGTTTTGTCTAGCATGATGTGCTTTCCTTTCGTTCGGTTGTTTCGAGCATGCTTATCCGGGGGGCCATCATGGCTCACACCTCCTCGATCCACACGCCGTCCCGGCCGGTTTCGCGGCCCGACAATTCCATCGTTCCGCCGGAAAATACGCGATCCTTGGCGCGACCGCGCATGGTGCGCAGAGACACGCCGCAAAGTTCCGCCGCGTAGGCCAGCGCGGCGTCAAAATCGCCAAATTCCCGTTCGCGGAACCGGCCGCCGTCACGATTGCGGTGCACGATGTAGGTCATCTGTCTCTCCCTAGCGGGCTTGCTCGCGCGTCGCGTCATAGCGTAGGGGCTTGTAGCACTCGACCGCTGGCATCCAGATCGGGCCGACCAGATAGCCGGATATTTCGATTTGCAGGTTCATGGATATATCCCTCTTGTGTCCGTTGTTTCGATGTTGTGGGCGCGGTTACGCTTTCATGCGGCGGCACCGAATGATTTGCGTGTTGCCGCCATACTGTACGCCATGCCATGGTTTGCCGTCCGGGCCGGTAAACCATGCGTCATAGCGATAGCGCGCGATGTTGTGCGCGCCGCGCTTGACGCGGCACTTGATCGAAAGCGTGCCGGGCCAATTGGTCACGTGACCATCGGCGAAGGGATAGCTTCGATCCTTGATCGGGTCATGCGTGAGGTAGAGAACGGCGCGACCATCGGTCAGCATGTCGGCGCGGTCGGTCTCGCCAGCGCAATCATAGCAGACCATTTCGCCGGCCCGCGCGACATGGCCGCGATCGACCATGTGTTGAGTCGTTACGCCATAGCCCGTGCCGCCGCCATCGAATTTGAGCGGCTTATGCCCGCCGCAGCGATGGCACATAAACGTGGCCGGCGCGAATTGCTTGGCGAAGCGAAAGGCGCCCGGCATAAGCGGCGCCAAGTCAAGCGCGGCTTGCAGCGCGACGTAGGAGTCGAAATTGCGAGACATGATGTTCACCTTTCAAGGTTGCGATTGTTAGAGTGTAAAGCGTGAGAGGGTAGAGGAGCCAAGCCCTAGGTCAAGAGCTCGCTTGCGTATCCGGCAAAATACTTGCCACGAATGCAACCTAGCATGTCGGGCAAGTCGCGAAAGTCGAATTGCTCGGAATGCCGGCGCACATAGGCGATACGCTCGCGCCATGAATAGCAGTCGCGCCATACTTGCGCCGCGGCCGCATGTTCGCGTTCGGACCAATCGGATTCGTCAAGCACAGGATAATCCGCTAGGCGTGCGCATGCTTCGTCTGCGATCTGTAGCGCGCGATCGGACTCGGCGGTGCCATCGGCTTCGAGCGCAATCCATTCCACCCATCCACAGGCCCAATGATTTTCGCGCACCACGGTCACAAGATCCGACTCGCCACCTAGCAGCGCCAGCATGGCGTCAAAATTGGATTCTTCAAGGCAATCGGAATCGCGAGACTGTCCAACGCCGGCGCTATAATGATTGGGCCAAACGGCGCCGAAATAGTCGCGCGGCATTGACCATTTTTTGAGGAGTCGGGGCTCATACATGGCATAACCTTTCCAGGTTGGTGGACTCGTCAGGCGCCGCGTGACGGCGCGACACGGGCTTAGCCCGTGTTTCGTCCTAGGGATTCACAATCTCGCCAGTCTCGCCTCTTTTTGCGAACATTTCGACCGTAGCGGCCGCGTGCGAAACATAGCGATTCGTCGTCGTGCCGTATTCCATCAAGCGCCGCATGGTTTGCGCGTCATAGGGCAATGTGGGCGCAAAGAAAAACGCGGCCAGTGCCGCAGGCGAATCGGCATAGGCTTCCACAATCTCAGCTGGGTTAACCCAGCGCTCGAATGCGAGCGTAGCAGACGCATGTAGCACCATAGCTAGAACGTACCCTGCACAATCGTCGCCGTCGGAATCGCAAGAAGCAATGCGGCCAAGCGAACGGCATTGCCGGAGTTGGCCGGCGTCATTCCAAATGAAAAAGGTCCCGGCTTTGATTGTGCGGGTCGCAGAACCTAGCAACGTGGCATTGGGCGCGATAACCTTGCGGTTGTCAATTTGGATCGTTCGCATGGCATAACCTTTCCAGGTTTGTGGACTCGTCAGGCGCCGCGTGACGGCGCGACACGGGCTTAGCCCGTGTTTCGTCCTAGGGATTCACAATCTCGCCAGTCTCGACGCTATAGACCAGATAGGGTGCCTTGCCTTCCTCGAACCAATCATGTCCAAGGCAATAGGTTTTTGCGCCGTCGTCGATCGACGAGTCGAGATTGCCGGCGCCAGGGACGCATGGCGAACAGAATTCCGCGAATGTATAGAACGGACTCGCCAGCACCATGATATCCGAGTCAAGGCAATCGACGAGATTGTATCCATCGCCATCGTATGCCCCGGCTTGCGGCTCGTCGCCGAAGCAATCGCCAGAGTCGAGAATGTGCTGACACGACTCGCACACATAGTCGGCGCAACCGCGGCCATACTGTTCCCATGCGTCCATTTCGTCGGTAGCGTTCTCATACGCCACGACCGCGTTTCCGCACTTCGGGCATGTCGGCTCGCCATAGTCCGGTTCGGCGCTATCGAACCAAGCCTGCGAAACGGAATGCTTCGAAATGACGCCATAGCGAATGCCGGTTTTAACGTCGACATTCGTTCGACCTAGGCCATAATCGATTCCTGCGGGCATTGTGTCACCTATCTAGGTTTGTGGACTCGTCAGGCGCCGCGTGACGGCGCGACACGGGCTTAGCCCGTGTTTCGTCCTAGCGTGTGATGGGCTGCCCGCCAAAATGGCACAAGCCAGTGAAAGGCTTGCCGAAATAGTTATAGGCCATGTAATAGCCCTTGGTGCCATTATCATAGCGACCAAATACGCGGCCAGACACCATAAGCCAGAATGTGCCAGTTTCAACCGAAATTGCGCCACGGCCCAAGTCGTCTGCGATACATAGCGTGTATTGCAGCCCGTTGATAGCCTGCACGCAGACCAGCACGCCACGCGTATAGCGAGTCGCTGGGATAGCGAAGGAGATGCATTTAGAGGCGTGGTCGTACATTTTAGCTACCTTTCCAGGTTTGCGGCGGTGCGTTCGAAGCCGACGTAATGCGGACACTCGACGACGGAGGTGCTCAGGCGCTGCGCCTCGTGCGCTGCGATGGCGCGCGCACTCTCAATCCGACCAACACTGATGAAGCACGCGCCGAGCCGCGAAGCCGGATCGGCAGTCGGATTGGATGGTTCGTGGCCGACGTAGAACCGCGTCTCGCCAGCCCAAGTCATCGGCTTGATATAGATCGCCATATCCCTTCCCTCCCGTGATTGGCGGGATCGCTCCCGCGACCATGGTAGAATGCGCGTCGAATAGATAAATGTCTACTCATTTATTTCGCGCTATCTTGCGACAAAGCGCGCGATGTGGCATGAGTCTTGCATGGCGAAGGAATTGTCAGCGCGCGGCGCTTTGACTGCACAGCAGCGTGCATTCATTAAAGCATACGTAGAAACCGGCGACGAAAAGGTCAGCATTGTTGACGCAAAATACACAGGTAACGCGGCCGTGATAGCTTGGGAGCTCCTCCACAATGCGCAGATTGTGGCGGGTATTCAGGCCGAAATATCGCTGCGGATCCGCACGAAAGGCGCGCGGCTGGCGCAATCCGTCTTGATGGCCGCGGCCGAAGCGAAAGACGCGCCATGGTCAACGCGCGTCGACGCGGCCAAGGCCCTCCTGGATCGCGCCGGCATGGCCGCGCAGCGTGCCCGAGACCCCGAGAAACCGCCTGAACGGCCGCTATCCGAGTACTCGATAGACGAGCTCCGCGGCGTCGTGGATCGGCTTGAGCGTGAAGCCGCGGACCATGCGAAGCCCGTCGCCGCGCGCCGAATAAACGCCAATCCTGATTCAATCGAAGCGCAAGCCGTTGACCTGATTGAATAGTCGCCGCCCTGCCAAGGCCGCGACGCGACCGGGCGCCCGTCTTTCTCGCCGGCGCGCGGCGTCCCGACCCCTGGGGCGGGGGCCGGCGCGGTTCGGCCAGAGATCGCGCAGGCTCCCGCAGTAATTTTCGCACTCAGAACCGTTTTTCACCGATTGCATACTGTGTTGACCAATGTCCAGAAACGTGCCATAGACAAACCTGCGTTCGGGACGGCCGCACCCTCCTGTCCCCTGTCCCGAGAGGCCGACTGAACGCGGGGACGCAGAGCCCCAAGCGCAGACCCGGCGGTTCTCCATTTCCGCCGGGTCTGTTGCTTTTTGTCGGCTGACACAGTACAACAGAAATAGACAGGCGCTTGGAGCCGCTTCGCCTTCGGCCTCGCAGACTCGGCACCCCGCAATGGCGCAGCCCACGCAGTACGACCGCCAGTTTAATTTCCAAAACCAGCAAGCTCTGACGCCGGACGAGCCGCTTCCAGCCGACAAGGTCGATCTGGAATTCAATTCTGCGAAAATCACGCTCGATGAAGTTCTGGCCAATCTCGCGTTGATCCAGCGCGACGACGGCCGGCTGGCGAACGAGAGCGTCGGCCGCGATCAGCTCGACGCCAGTATCTCGCTCGGGTTCAATACGCCGCAGGCATGGGAGACCGGCGTCAACTATACGACGCTCGACGCGGTGTTCGCTGAGGGCGGGTTCTACCGTTGCGAAGTATCGCACCTTAGCGGCACGTTCGCGACCGACCTCGCGGCCGAGAAGTGGTCGCTGATCGTCGACCTCACCGAATTTGCAGTTCCCGGCCCCGCGGGCGACGACGGCGACGACGGAGTCACCCCCGCGACCACGCTGACCTTCGACAGCGGCACGACCGACGCCGATCCCGGCGCAGGCAAGTGGCGGTTCAACCACGCGACCCTGTCGAGCGTCACGGCCGCGTACGTAGACAACCTCGACGCGCTCGGCGCGACGATCACCGGCTGGCTGGACAGCTTCGACGACAACAACGCCACGGCAAGCCGCGGCATCGCGGAGTGGCGCGACATTTCCAACCCGGAAGTTTTCGCGAAGTTCCGCGTCACCGGGACCGTGGTCGACGGGACGGGTTACCGCAAACTGACGCTGACGCATCTGGCGTCGAGCGGGGCCTTCGCCGGCACGGCGACCATGTCGTTCGCGCCCGCCGGGGATAAAGGCGCCGATGGAGCGGGCTCCGGCGACGTGATTAGCGACGACGATCCGACCGTTGTCGATGAAGTTGTCGGATTTTCCACCACCGACAAGCACGTCCAAGGCGCCGCCCTGGCCGCTTTGCTCGCGGGGTCGGGATTTACCGCCGTGCAGAAAGCGTTCGGCCCGTGGTCCGGCGTGGCGCTCGCGGGCACTTGCAACATCTCGGCGAGCAACACGCTTTTCGTCAAGATCACGGCCGGCACCGGGCCGATCACTTCGTTCGGCACCACGCGCGACGGCTGGCTGCGCATCGTTCGCGCCGACGTGGCTTTTACGATCACGCGCGACGCAACCAATTTGGAGACGCCGAACGGCGCGGATGTGGACGTGGCGGCCGGCGATGTCCTGTTGGTGGCGCGTGAGAGCACGGAATCGGCGGCGAAAACTCATGTTCTCGCCGTTTTGAAGACCGATGGCCGCGCCTACCGCGGGCCGAACACCATTCCGCAGAATATCGCGCTGTCGGGCGTGATTTCGCCGTCACAGATCACTTCGAATCAGAACAACTACGCGCCGACCGGGCACGCAACGGCTTCGACGTTCCGGCTTTCGAGCGACGCGAGTCGCAATATCACCGGAATCTCCGGCGGCGCGGCCGGGCGCGTGCTCATTCTACACAACATCGACACCAATCCGATCGTGCTGGCCGATGCGGATGCCAATTCGGACGCCGCCAACAGGTTTTTGTTCGGTCAGAACGTCACGCTGGCCGCGAGCAACGCGGCGGTGCTGAATTACGACGGCACGTCGTCGCGTTGGCGGCTGGCGGGACTTTTCCTGTCGTTCGGTTCCCTCGCGCTGCTCAATCGCATCACCACGATCGACCAGAACATCTCGTTCACGGGTGTTATTTCGCCGTCGCAACTCACGTCGAACACGAACAACTGGGCGCCGACCGGGTTTTCGACCTGTTCGGCGATTCGCGTCTCGACCGACGCCTCGCGCGACCTGACCGGCATAGATGCCGGCTCGACTGGTCGTAAAATCAACCTCTACAACATCGGGACTAACGATCTAGTCCTGAAAAACGAGGACGCCAATTCGAGCGCGGCCAATCGGTTCGCGATCGGCGCCGACCGCACGGTCGCAGGAGGTGACGGTGTCGAGTTGGCCTACGACGGCACGTCGTCGCGCTGGCGGATCGCGCAGATCGCGGACGTGGGCGGCGGCGGTGGCGGCGGCACGGACGTTTGGGCCACGTTCAACGCGCGCCTGACGCCATCGACCGGCGTTCCCATCGTCGTCGCGGCTGTGACCGGCGCCACATCGGTATTCCTGACCCGGCATTTGGGCGGGCAGATCGGCCTCTACGACGGGGCGGATTGGGCCGTCGTCGCGGTCGGGTCCGACAAGTCGTTGAAACTGACCGACGCGCAGACCGGCACCACGTCGTCGAGCGCGGCGACGATCACCGGCCTGACCGACGCATCGCAACTGATGGTCGGTATGCAGGTCACCGGGACTGGCGTTCCGGGCAGCCGCACCATCGCGTCGATCGACAGCGACACGCAAATCACGATGAACGGCAACGGCGACGCCAACGGCACGAACACGATCACGTTCAAGTCGCCCGCGAACACCGGCATCGACGTTTACGTGAAAAATGTCAGCGGTGCGCCCAAGTTGTTCGGCGTGGCGCGCGGGACGCTCCACACGCCGCCGACGTTCGGCGCGCAGGACGGCGTGGTCACGAAGAACGGCGACACGACGCAGCGTCACGCCGGCGTTATCATGACTGCCAATACCGCGGGCACGCTCGACTACACGTTCAGCGGCCGATACCGCTTCTCGATCTGGAACCGCTACAACGCGATTTACGAGCCGCATGTCGAACCGTTCGCTTCCACCGGCACGTGGTACCGCTCGCTCGCGACGCAGAAACTGCAAAGCCGCATCATGGCGCAAGGCGGCGCGGGCGGTTCGGCCAACGGCGTGGGCGACACTATTGCCTGCGGCGGTCACGGCGGCCATGGTGGATACAGTTTGAAAACAATTCTCCCAGCCGCCATGAATGCGTCAGAGGCCATCACAATCTCTACTGCATCGGGAGGGGCCTGTTCGTTCGGGTCGCAGCACAGCGCGAACAACGGCACCAATGGCGGCAACGGTTCCGGGCATGAATGCGGGACGACTGGCGCGCACGGCACGGCGACAGGTGGCGACATAAACCTTACCGGCGGCGGGCGGCCAGGGGGCGCCGGAGGCGGGATTGGCAATGATGGCGCAGGTACCTCCTCAACGAATTCGGCGATGTCATCTGCCCCTGCGCTGATCGAAGTTACTGAGATAATGGAGAGGTAGTATGCCGGACTGCATTCTCATTCAGGGCGGACGGGCGCACGCGGTTTATCCGGGCGCGACCAAGGCCGCGCTGTGCTTCAAGGTGCATGACGGCGATCCAATTCCGCCGGGGCACGACGCACCACTGCCGCGCCCGATATTTCCGCCCGCGACGGTCAACGCCATCGTCGAGGTCGAAAGCGGCAGCGTCGTGGTCGGTCAAGTGTGGAATGGCACAAGCTTCGATCCGCTGCCGGTGCCGCCGACGCCGCGCCGCAGGGTGCCGAAGTCAGTCATCGTCGCACGGCTCCACGCCGCCGGCAAGCTCGAAGCCGCCCGCGCCGCGCTCGACGCGCAGCCGTTGATCGTGCGCGAGCGGTGGAACGCCGCGGCCGCGATTTACGCCGACGACGAAACCGCGCTGGCGCTGTTCGCGGCGATCGGCGCCGACGCCGCGGCGATCATGGCCGCGGGGGAGGCGTAACATGGCGACGTTGCGGCTATGAATCCGCGCCAGCCCGCCTACGTGGCCAAGCTGTTCGAGCAGCACGCGGTCCTGACGACCCGGCTCGACGCCATCGTGGACGACATCAAGGACGGCCGCATGGCGTACGACCGGATGGACGCCAAGCTTGACGCGATGCGCGAGGACTTGGCCGGGCTGCGCGACGTGCCGAAGCGGCTGACCGACGCCGAGGACGGCGTAACCGATTGGCGGCGCGCGAAACAGCGCGGCATCGGCATGTGGCTGGTCGCACTGCTCGGCGGTTCCGCGTTCGGCGGGGCGGTGTTGCGTAAACTCGGATGGGGGTAGGATGTCGGCAGCGACACTAAGCGACGAAGTTCTGCGGCAGACGGCGGATTTGGTTCGGGAACACGGCTCGGTCAGTGCCGCCGCCAAGAATTCAGGCATGGCGTACGAGACTTTTCGTAGCCGGGCGCGAAGCGCGGCTGCGAAAGGCTTTCTCGGCACCAAGCCGGTACTGCCCGGCTTCGAGATCGCAGGCACGTCGGCGCAACTCGGCCCGAACGGGGAATTACAGCGCGAATGGGTGCAGCAGCGCCCTGAGCGCGGCGAGCTGTTCGCGGCGCCCGCCGGCCATCTGGTCAAGGGCGTCTCAGCCCTGGTCGACGCGCAGGGCAACACCGTCCAGCAGTGGGTGAAGACCGCGGCCGATGACGCGGCGCGTGACGCGGCGATGCGCGCCGTCGTCGAGGGGCTTAAAGAGGAAATCCCGCGCGCCGCGCCGCTGCCCGCGCCGCCGGCCTGCAACGCCGACCTGCTTAATCAGTTCACCGTGACCGACCTGCACTTCGGAATGCTGTCGTGGCACGAGGAGACCGGCGCCGATTACGACTTGCGTATCGCCGAGAAGCTGCTGCTCGACTGGTTCGGCGCGGCGATCGCCATGTCGCCAAACGCGCGCGTCGCCGTGCTGGCACAGCTCGGCGACTTGCTGCACCACGATTCGCATCTGAGCGTGACGCCGACCAACGCGCACGTTCTCGACGCCGACAGCCGGTTGCAGAAGATCATCCGCGTGGTGATCCGCGCGATGCGGTGCGTCATCGACATGCTGCTCGTCAAGCACGAGCGCGTCCGCGTCATCATGGCCGACGCCAATCACGACCCGGCGTCCGGCGCGTGGCTGCGCGAGATGTTTGCGGCGTTCTACGACAACGAGCCGCGCGTCACGGTCGACAGCAGCGCGAGCACCTACTACGTGGTCGAGCACGGCGACACGTCGCTGTTCTACCATCACGGCCACAAGCGCAAGATCGGCGACGTGGACAGCGTGTTCGCCGGCCAGTTCCGCGCCGCGTACGGCCGCACCCGGCACAGCTACGCGCATGTCGGGCACAAGCACTGCGACGAGCTCAAGTCGACCAATCTGATGAAGGTCGAGCAGCACGAGACGCTGGCCGCGCCCGACGCCTACGCGGCGAGCAGCGGATGGCTGTCGCCGCGCTCGGCGAAGGTCATCACCTACCACAAGAAGTTCGGCGAAGTGTCGCGGATCACGTTGTCGCCGCAGATGGTCGAACGCGCGGAGGCGGCGTGACCGACCTTCGCCTCAAAGCCGCCAAACGGATGCTCGCCGTCCGCGAAGCCGCGGATAGCCTGCTCGTATTCAACAAGCTGCGGATGCCCGACCCGCAGGATGTCGACGACGTGACGCGCTCACGCTTCGAGGAAACCCCGCTGGCGCGGATGCTGTGCCAGATCATCGAGAAGGCGGTCGACGGCCGCGGCAAGAAGCGCATCGCGGTCTCGGTCGGCCCGCAGTTCGGCAAGAGCGACGTGCTGTCGCGCTCCGGCCCGGCGTTCGTGCAGGGCAAAATCCCGCACGCCAACCAGATTCTCGGCACCTACAACCAGCCGTTCGCCAACGAGTTCGGCGACGCAGTGCGCGAGATCATGCAGTCGCCGATGTACGCGCAGGTGTTCCCGCAGACGCAGCTCCGCAAGTCGCAGGTCGATCTTCTGATTACGACCGCGGCGGGGCGGCTGGCGTTCGTCGGCCGCGGCGGCTCGGGCACCGGCAAGCCGGCCGACTTCTTTTGGGTCGACGACCCGATCAAGGACGACGTTGAAGCGCAGTCCGACACGATCCGCGAGGAGACGTGGCGCTGGTTCAACAAGGTCGCGATGACGCGCTGCCATTCCAAGTCGATCATCGTCGTGGTGCATACCCGCTGGCACCAGGACGATTTGATCGGCCGGCTGTGCGACCCCGACCACCCCGAGCGCAACAAGCAGTACAAGAATATCGCGCAGTATTGGGACTACCTGAACCTCCCGGCCGTGGTCGACGATCCGAAGCTGGCGAAGGCGCTCGGGCTGACGCTCGAACCGCCGACCAACCCCGACGTGATCTCGATGTTCGGCACGCGGCCGTTGTCGTCGCTGTGGCCGGGCCGCAAGTCGCTGGAATTTCTCGCCGAGGCGAAGGTCATGGACCCGGCGGGGTTCACGGCGCTTTACATGGGCAAGCCGACCCCCGACGAGGGCGACTACTTCAAGGCCGACTGGCTGGTCGAGTACGACCACGGCGAACTGCCCGAGAACCTGACTTACTACGGCGCGTCGGACCACGCCGTCTCGACCAAGACCGGCAAGGACTACAACGTCATCGGCAAGGTCGGTGTCGACGAGAAGGACAACATTTGGGTTTTGCCGAGCCTGGTGTGGGATCGGATGGACGCCGAGCGCATCGTCGAGACGCTGCTGGCGCAGATGCGCGATCCCGACACGCCGCCGATCTACTGGTGGCTCGAAGGCGAACTGATCTCGAAGTCGTTCGGCCCGTTCCTCGACAAGCGGATGCGCGAGGAGAAGGTCTACATTCCGGTCGACACGATCACGCCGTCCAAGGACAAGCGCACGATGGCGCGCTCGATTCAGGGCTGGATGGCGATGAAGAAGGTCCGGTTTCCGCGCTCCGCGCACTGGTGGCCGGACGCCAAGCGCCAGCTCTTGAAGTTCGACAACGACGTTCACGACGACTTCGTGACGTTCCTGTCGCTGGTCGGCCTCGGGCTGACCAAGCAGCGGCGGCCGGACGCGCAGCCGGCGCAGGACGACAACGTGGTGCATGTCGGCTCGATCGAGTGGGTGCTGCGGCGGACGAAAATTCAAGCCGAACGTGAACAACGGAAGAAGGCCGTAGCCGGGTGGTGAGATGCTGACCGAGATGAATCCTGCGCCGGCCGAGGAGCCGGCCGTCAAGACTGAATCGTCCGAAGCCGCGACGGCGCTCGTCGTGCCGCCGGCCCGCGCCGCCCTGGTCGAGCAATGGCAGAAGAAAGTCCGCGGCGCCCGCAAGTATTGGGGCGATGCCTTCAAGCGCATGGAGAAGTGCCAGCACATCGCCGCCGAAGGCGCGGACGAGGAATGGACAAAAGACGAGGACCGCTACGTCGTGCCCGTGGTCGCGCGGCACATCAACCTCGCGGTGGCGCAACTCTACGCCCGCGATCCGAAGGCGCTCGCCAAGCGCCGCAAGCGGCTGATGTTCAAGCTGTGGGACGGCGATCCGCAATCCTACCAAGCCGCGCTGATGATGGTTCAGCCGCCGCCCACCGTCATCCAGACGCCGATGGGCGGGATCGACGCGATCTCGGGGATGCCGTGGGAGCCGAACCCGAACGCCGTCGCACTGGTCGAGGAAGTGCAGGCTGCGCAGATGGAAGCGCAGATGCTCGACAAGCTCGGCAAGACGCTTGAAATCCTGTGGAACCACTACACGGGCGAGCAGGCCAACGGCTTCAAGCAGCAGATGAAGGCGCTGGTCCGCCGCACCAAAGTCAACGGCATCGCCTACGTGAAGCTGCTGTTCCAGCGCGAGTTGCAGCGGCACCCAGAGATCGGCGCGCAGATCGACGACGCGACCGAGCAGTTGTCGGTGCTGCAACAGCGGCAACGCCAGTTGTCCGAGGGCGAGATTGAGGAGTCCGACGCCAAGGCCGAGGAACTGCGGCTGCTGGTCAAGAAGCTTCAGGCCGACGAGTACGTGATCGCCCGCGAAGGGCCGGTGTTCGACTTCCCTGAATCGACCGCGATCCTGGTCGAGCCGAAGGTCAAGCACATCAAGACGCTGACTGGCGCCGGCTGGACCGCGCACGAGTTCGAGTTCACGCCGGAGGAAATCGAGCAGACCTACAAAGTCAAGGTCTCAGGCGCGTTCAAGGAATACGCGCCGGAGACTGACAAGACCTGTGACGACGGCGAGAAGCCGAAGCACGTCGCCCGTGTCTACGAGGTCGAGCACAAGAAGAACTGCGAGACGTTCGCGATCTGCGACGGCTACCCGGACTTCCTGCGCGAGCCCGGCAGCCCGGACGTGAAGATCGAGCGGTTCTGGACGCTGTTTCCGCTGGTGTTCAACGAAATCGAGCACAAGAGCAAGAAAATCCCGCCGTCCGACGTGTGGCTGCTGCGGCACCCGCAGTCGGAGACCAACCGTTCGCGCGAGGCGCTGCGCGAGCACCGGATTTCGGCGCGGCCGAAGTACGCGGCGACGAAGGGCGCGCTGAGCGAGACTGACCGTACGCTGCTGTCGAGCGGCGCGGCGCATACTGTGGTCGAACTGCAAGGGCTCAAGCCCGGCCAGGATGTCAACCAGCTCGTGCAGGCGATCAAGCCGGCACCGATCGACCCGAACATCTATTCGGTGCAGGAGCACTTCGTCGACATCCAGCGCACGGTCGGCACGCAGGAGGCCAACCTTGGCGGTACATCGCGCGGCTCGGCCACCGAGGCGTCGATTTCCGAGCAGAGCCGCAGCACGTCGCTGAGCGACAACATCGACGACCTCGACGACCTGCTGACCGAACTGGCGCGGGCCTTCGCGCAACTCTGCCTGATGGAACTGTCGCGCGAGACCGTCGAGGAGATCGTCGGACCCGGCGCGGTGTGGCCGGACACGCCGCAGCGCCGCGAGGAGATCGTCAAGGACTTGTACCTCGACATCAAGGCGGGCTCGTCCGGGCGGCCGAACGCCGCCGCCGATCTGGCCAAGATGGAACGCGGTATGCCGTTCCTGCTTCAGTTGCCGGGCATCCCGCCGAAGCCGCTGGCCGAGAAGTACATCCAGCTTCTCGACATGGGCTTCGACATCGACGACGTGTACATGGAGGGCCTGCCGTCGATCCAGGCGATCAACGCGATGGCGGCGAAGGCCGCAGCGCAGCCCTCGACCGGCGATCCTGCGACCGACCCCGGCGCGCAAGGGGCCGAAGGCGGGCAGAACGCGCCGCGGTCGGCCGAGAACGAGCCGCAGGGGCAGCCGGCCTATCCGGCGGCGGAGCAGCCGGTCGGGGCTTGACCGCGGCGTAGAACAGCCCGCCTAGGAGCAATCCTAGGCGGGTTTTCTGCGTCCTATTGACTCCGCGTCGAAAAGTGTCTAAAAGCGTCTTATCGACAACTGGCACGCTTCTTGCAATAGCAGGCGGCGGGCCAATTACGGAGACGCAATGCCCCCGGATTCGTCACCGGAGGTTGCGGGCTTGATCGAGGCCGACCCGGCCGAAATCGGCACGCAGCCGGACGCCAAAGCAACTTCGTCCACTGCATCCACCAGCGACCAGGGCGGCGACTCGCTCCTCGACTCCGTGCAAGCGGCGTTGAAAGACGGGTCCGAACCGGAGAAATCGCCCGCCTCAGAACAGGGTTCGGCCAAGTCAGCCGAAACCCAATCGGATGCCGACCCGGCGAAAGCCGGGGCCGCCGAAGACCCCCTCGAAGAAATCTCCGAGGAGGAACTGAAGCGGTACGGGCCGAAGACGCAACGGCGCATCCGGCAGTTGCTCGGTCAGCGCGCCGAAGCGAACAGCGAGATCGAAAAGCTCCGGCCGAAAGCCGCGGGCTACGACCAGATCGAGCAGTTCGCCAAGGCCAACCGTCTCTCGAACGACGACCTCGCGGTCGGGTACGAGTTGATGGCGCTGACCAGGAACGATCCGTTCAAGGCGTGGGATCGGATTCAACCGATCTACGCGCAGTTGGCCGAGATCGTCGGGCACACGCTGCCGAAGGACGTTCAGGAACGAGTCAACCTCGGATACCTGAGCGCCGAAGATGCCCGCCAGCTGGTGCAATCGCAGCGCCGCGCAGACCTGGCGGAAGGCCGGGCGCGCGAGCAGGGCGAGAGCCAGCAGCGCGAGCAAGAAGCCGGCAGGCTTCGCGCTCACGTCGATGCGTGTCGGACCACGGCGAACGAGTGGGAATCGGCGAAACGCGGCGCGGACCCGGATTGGTCCGAGAAGCAAGCCAGGATCGGCGAGCTGATCGAGTTGGAGGTACGCCGGAACGGATATCCGCCGACGCAGGCCGAAGTCGTCAAGATGCTCGACGGCTTTCTCGCCCGCGTCAACAAGGATTTCGCCCGGTTCAAGCCTCCGGTTCGCGCAGTAACCCCTGTCCGCGGCGGCGCTTCGAGCGATGCGAAGGCCGAGCCACAGACGCTTCAGGAAGCGGTGGACATGGCCCTCGCTCAGTAACGAGACGAGGAACGAAGGCAATGCCGTTCACGATGGAACAGGTTCAGAACGTCGCCAACGCGGCGCTGGACTTCCACATGAAGAAGGGGACTCCCAAGGATCAGCACATCCAGGACAAGCCGTTGCTGTCCCGGTTGCGCAAGAAGCAGAAGTCGATTCCCGGCGGCAAGGGCCGCGTCGAGCTGCCGATCGTGCTCGACAACGACAGCAATTTCCAGGGCTTCGAGTACGACGACCCGGTGACGTACGGCTCGCCGGCGAAAATCCGGCGCGTGTCCGCCCCGTGGCGCCTGTTCCACGACGGCATCCAGGTCACGATGCACGAGCTCATCCACGACGGCATCGACATCACCGATTCGACGGACGGCAAGGGCAAGTCCGAGAACACGCAGCGCGAGCGCACCATGCTCGCGAACATCATGGACCACAAGGTCAAGCAGATGCAGGAGAGCTACGACCGCGGGCTCAACACGCTGTTCTGGCGTGACGGCACGCAGTCGGCGCTTGCCTTCCCCGGCGTGCAGGGGTGGGTGGTCGATACCCCGACTGCGGCGACTGTGGTCGGCGGCATCGACCAGGCCGCGAACGCGCGCTGGCGCAACCGCGCGTCGCTCAGCATCTCGCTCGGCGATACGACCGGCGCCAGCCAGGCGGTGATCCGTACCCTCGACTACGAACTGCCGCAGCTTCGGCGCTACGGCGGCAAGCCTTCGGTCGGCTTCATGGGGTCCGATTTCATGGATCGCCTGAAGGCCGAGCGTCGCAACAAGGGCGACTACTCGCAGACCGGGTTCGAAAAGAGCCAGGACGTTGCGGTGGGTGAAATCCGGTTCGACGGCATCTCGTTCTTCTACGACCCGACGCTGGACGATCTCGGCTACGCGAAGCGGCTCTATCTGCTCGACGAGAGCGCGATTTGCCCGTTCGTGGTCGAAGGCCAGGACGGCAAGAAGCACAACCCGGCTCGGCCCGAGAACAAGTACGTCTTCTATATGGCGAAGACGTGGGTGGGCGGCATGATCGCAGACCGGCGCAACGGCTGCGGCGTGTACGCCTTCACGTAATCGCAGTGTAGAAAGAAGGGAAACGACGATGTTCGACAAGATCAACCATACGCTCAGCGCCGCGGTTGCCGACAACGGCACGTTCACCGTGTCCTACCCGACCGGCCGCAGCGCCGGCTCGTATGTCGGCGGTCACGCGCACAAGATGTTCGTCAACCAGTCGCTCTACTCGGCGCCTGGCGACTTCACCCTGTCCTTCGGCGCGTCCAGCATCACCGTGACGTGGAAGGCCGACACGACCCTGTTGGCCGGTGTTGCTGTCGCGTTGCAGGTCGACCGGCTCGGCGAGGACAGCAACCAGCCGGGCGGCGTGATCCTCCCTGATTCGATCAAGCGGGCCGACCTGCATCTGATCGACCTCGGTTCGCCGGCGGCGACGGACGCAGACGGCATTCTGAACGATGCGTCGGCGACCGATTCAGCGCAGTCCTACGACTCCGGCGACTTCGTGGCGACGTTCACCGGGACACTCGACGTTCCGCGGAACTTGACGGCCACAGGTACGGCCGGCTCCAACCACGTCATCACCGTGACGGGAACGGACGTTTTCGGCGCTACGCTGAAGGAAAGCCTGACGCTCAACGGCACCAACGTCATCGCAGGCAAGAAAGCGTTCAAGACCTTGACCGGAATCGCGGTCGCGGCCGGCGCTGCCGGCGACACGTTCGACCTCGGTTGGGGCGACGTGCTCGGCCTGCCGGCGTACCTGCCCCACACGTCGCACATCTTCGGTGAACTGGTCGACGGTGTGAACGTGGTCAAGCCGACCAAGGTCTACGTGCAAGACCACATGCTCGAAGCCGCGGTCGACGCCGGCACTTCGCTTGAATTGTTCTCGCCGGTTGCGGGCAACATCACGCGGGTCTCGACTGTCGCACGCGGCACGATCACGACCGGCGGCGCGATCACGGTGGAAGTGAACACCGTTGCGGTCGACGGGCTGTCCGTGGTCGTCGCGGACGGCGCGGCGGCTGGCGACTACGACACCGACACGCCAACGGCGGGTCACGCGACGACCGCCGTCGCGGTTGGCGATCGGATCGAGATCATCCCGGCTGCCGGGTTCAACGCCTCGGCGGACATCTTCGTCATCGTCGAGATCGAAGTGGCGAGCGCATCGGGCACGGCCGTTGCCGGTGTCACCAGCGCCGCCACGGCGACCACGGGCGACGTGCGCGGCACCTACGACCCCGCCGACGCCTGCGACGGGGCCAAGGCGTTCAACCTCCTGGTCACGCTGCCCGATCCGGGCAACCGCGGCGTGGCGCAGTACGCCGGCTGACCCTGATTTGCTACCCGGCGGGGCGCTAGGCCCCGCCGGTTTTCCTTCCAGCGCAAACCGGAGGCTCGCTACTTCCAATGAAACTCTACGACTGCAAGGTCCGCCTGCACGGCGACGTTCGCGACGAGGTTCGCAAGCGCAACGTCACGATGGGCGAGATTCGTATGCTTCAGCAAATCCACGGCGAGGACGCCGTGTCCGAAGTGACCCCGCTCAAGACAGACGCCCTAAGCCTGCACCCGGATCGCAAGGACGACCTGCGCACCGAGGCCGAGGAGCGCGACCGGCTGGCCGCCGCCTATGGCGAGAAGGCGGTTGCGCAACTGTTCGGCGTCAAGCAGGTCAGCATCGTCGAAGACCCCGCCGACAAGCCGCTGCCCGTGGTCAAGAAGGGCAAGGCCGGCGACGCCGAATCGCTCGTCGCCTGAGTAGCCGCCGATGGCTCGCGGCACGCAGTTCCTCGCGCTGGTGCAGATGCTCCGCAACGAACTCGGCCGCGCGCCGAGCGTCGCGGTCGGCGTCGAGGACGTGACGCGGCTCAAGCACCACATCAATCGCGCTTATGAGACCCGTTACGACGAGTACGAGTGGCCGCATCTGCGGCGCACGTTCGATCCGGTCACGCTGTCGGCGGGTCAGCGGTATTACGACTTTCCGTCCGAGCTGAACTACGAGCGTGTTGAGAAGGCGTGGACGTGGTGGACCGACCGGCCGGTCAGGATCGACCGCGGCATCACGGTTGACCACTACGCTTCGTACGATTCGACGGACGACGAGCGGTCGGACCCGGCGATGCGGTGGGACGTGCGCTCGATCGGCAACGCGACGCAGATGGAAATCTGGCCGGTGCCGGCGAGCAACGACCAGCGCGTCACGTTCTCCGGCTTCCGCACGATCGCGAAGCTGGTCAACGACACCGACGTGTGCCTGCTTGACGACCTGCTGGTGGTGCTGGACGCCGCCGCGGCGATCGAGAAGGACGCCGACAAGCGTCGAGTGCGCGCCGCCGAGGCCGAACGCAGGTTCGTCCAGATCGGCGCCAACGCCGCGACCGGCGCCGAGCCTGCACGGCTCAATCTCGGCGCCGCCGACCCCGACATATTCAAAGGCGTCAAGGTCATCGCCGCTCGGAGCGAATAATGCCGAGTATCCAGATCGCGGACTTCAAGTATGGCGTTGACCGCCGCCGCGAGCGCGCGGCTGGCGTGCCCGGCACGCTCTGGTCAGGCGTGAACTGCCACATCACGCGCGGCGGCGATATCGAGCGCGCCAAGAAATTTGTCCCGGTCTACGAAGACCTTGAAGACACCTACGGCTTGGAGCAGGTCGGCGGTCAACTATTCGTGTTCGGCTCGGCCGACCTCGCGGCCTCGGTGCCGAACGGAGTGCAGTATCAGCGGCTCCAGGCCCCGAGCACTCCGGCCATGGAGCACATCCATTGGTCGACGGTGTTCGACGGCAAGACCTACGTCATCGCCGATTACCTTGACGGCAGCGTGTACCACTTCTACGACGGGGCGCGGGTCAGCGACCTCGACAGTGTTGTCGATGCCGCCGCGAGCTATGTCACGCTGGCTTCCTACCTCGCGCAAAAGCTGAACTCCTCGGCCGCGGTGGATGCCGTGGCTTTCGGCAACGCCATCCTGGTCACGGCCCGGACGCCCGGCACCGCCTTCACGCTGACCTCGGCGACGGTCGATGGCGGCGGCAACAACGACCAGACCGCAGCCGTGACCGCCGTGCAGGCGAACGTCTCGGCGGTGGCCGAGGTCCGCGCCACGGGAACCGTGACGATTACCGGCGGCACCCGCGACCCCGGCGTCAATTACGTCGGCCAGATAACGGTCGACGGCGTCGAGCTGATGGACGTTGCGGTAAATTGGGTGACATCGCACAGCGCGACCGCGACAGCGGTTGCAGCCGAGATCAATAACCGCACGTCGACGCACGGTTTTTCGGCTTCGGCAGCGGGCGCCGTCATCACGATCCAAGCCGAGCCGGGGACCGGCGCGGCTCCGAACGGGGATGCCGTAGCCGTGACGGTTGCCGGCGACGCGACGGCGATCAAGACCGACATGGCCGGCGGCGTTACCGCCGTCGCGGCTGTCGCGCAGGTTTCGAAAGTCACTTTCGGAGGTACGTTTCAGGCCGCCGACCGATTCACATTGACGCTGAACGGCACGGCCTATGTCGCGACAGGGCGGGCGTCGGCGACGCCGACCAGCGCCTTCGTCTACAAAGGCCGCATCTACGCGACCGGCGGTTCGTTTTATCGGTACTGCAAGCTGAACGACCCGACCGACTGGACCGACGCCGATCCGGCGACCGGCGCCGGGTTCATCAACGTGTCGAGCGATTCGGAGGGCAATCAGCGGCTTGTCGGATCGGCGGTCTATCAGACCTCCGTTGCGGTGTTCGCGACCGAGGCGATCCGGGTCTACGACCTGTTCGCCGACAAGGCGGACCACGTGCTGCGCCAGGTGATCGAGAACGCCGGCACGCGGGCGCCGCGTTCGGCAAAAGGACTGGCCGGGACCGACCTGCTCTACTTGGGCGAGCCGGGCGTGCGCTCGGTGCAGGTCCGCGACATCAACGGCAATGCCTATGTCGACGACACCGGCACGCAAATCGACCCGCTGGTGCAGGAATGGATAGCAAGCTTGCCGCCGGCCACGGTCGAGCGCGCCGTCGCCGTGGTCGAGCCGGTGGACGGGCGCTATCTGCTCGCGGTCGGCGAGCGGGTGTTTGTGCTGTCGTACTTCCCCCGCGGCAAAATTACGGCATGGACTTACTACGACCTCGACTTCGAAATTACAGATTTTCAGCGCGTCGGCCGCAAGTTCTACGCCCGCGACGCCAGTACGATATACCTCTACGGCGGGACGAACGGCGACACCTACCCGGACGACGACGAGCAAGACGTGCTGGTAGAACTGCCGTTCGTCGCCGCTAAGTCGCCGGCCGCGTTCAAGAACTGGACCGGGTTCGACGCGATCTGCTCCGGGACGTGGTACGCCGCAGCCTTGGTCGACCCTCGCGACGAGGACAAGACCGTGCCGCTTGGCCGGTTCGTCGGGACGACTCTAAACGAAGGCTCGCTCGCCGCGGTCGGAGAATCCCCGCTTGTGGCGCTGCGGCTGACCTGCGACCGCGGGGGCCGCGCGACGCTGTCGAGCGTGCTGATGCACTACGAAGGCGGAGACAGCGAGGAATGAACGCCGTCGAGCGGCGACCCACCACCGCCGAGGATGTGCGCGCCGTCCTCGGTAACCTTTCTCTTATCAGCGCCGAGGAATTAAATAAGGCAGGTGTTATCGACCGCGAAGCGGTGGTGCTGGCGCTGCTCAGCGGCGGCGAGGCCGAGACGTTCTGCGAAGCGGGAGCGCCGGTCTGTATTCTCGGCTGCACGGTCAGCGACCGGCGGCTCGGGACGTGGTTCATCGCGACCGAGCGGTTCTTCAACCTCAAAGCGGCGACGGTGTTCCCGTCCAGGCGGGTGCTGCGCGAGATTCGTGAGCGCCACCCTGGCATCCCGATCGAAGCCTGCTCGTGGTCGAAACACCCGCAAGCCCGCCGCTGGTTCGAGTTGCTAGGCTTTAAGTTACTGGAAGCAAACGGGTATTTGCGTTTCCGGCTTGTCTAGCGGGCGGGTTTTCGAGGTAGTCTGCGGCTGCGCGGAGAACGTAAGGGTCGTCGCGGAACGACCCCACTCCTGTATTGCAAAGGAGGCAGAGGAGGCCCCGGACTACGCCGGTACGGTGGCAGTGATCTATGTTCGAGGGTTCTATCAGAAACAACTCGTGACATATGGCACATGAGAAGTTCTGCGCCGCGAGCAGGTCTTTATGCGCCGATTCAGTAATCCCGTACTTCTTTAGCTTCTGCGCCCATCTCCCTTTTTTTATCTTTTCCTTGTTTGCCGGGCTGTTCTTCCACGCGCGGCTCCGCGCTTTTATCTTGATTTTGTGCTCGGGTACGGCATACCGCGCTCGGCCCCACGCTCTTATTTTTTCCTTGTTTTCAGGGGCGTCGCGCCATGCTCGGTCCCGCGCGACTCTCTTTTTCCTGTACTCGGGGGTGGCGCGTTGCTCGGCTCTGCACGAGCGGCATGTATAGCCTCGGCCGCTCGGACTCGACCTGTCCGCGGGGAATTCCTTGAAAGGCTTGACCGCCCCGCATCTGCTACACCGTTTTACGCCGTCCATCCCGATCCGTAGCCGCCTGCAAGGGTCTGTAGCCGTCTTTTTAGCCGAATTCTGTAGATTATACAAGGGTAGACAACCGGCAACAGGTGTGCTAGGTTGCGGGATTAAGCGGGCGTAATCCGCCGGTCTCGCCGTGCCGGTCCTCTTGTCGACGCGCCCCGCCGATGTGCTTTCCGAAGCAGCCGAACTACGGCGCTCACCAAGCCGAACAACTTCGTTTCCAGCAAGAGCAGGCCCGCATCGCCGAGGAGCAGCGGCAGAAGATGCTTGCCGACGAACAGAAGCGGCAAGACAACATCCGCGCCGGCAACAGCGCCATCGAAAACGCTTTCACGCAGTTCAACCAGCCGTATTTCGACAAGGCGAAGACCGACTATCTCGGCTTCTACCTGCCGCAAGTCGACGAGCAGTACGGAGACGCACGCGGCAAGGCGGTCGCCAAGCTGTTCGAGCGCGGGGTGCTGGAATCGACGGCCGGGGCCGACACGCTTTCGAAGCTGGACAAGCGCGCGGCCGACGAAAGAGGCAAGATCGGCGGCGCGGCAACCGACTTCGCCGGCGGCCTGAAGCAGCAGGTCGACGCCTCGAAGAACAACCTGTTCGACCTGTCGCGCTCGGCCGCCGATCCGAATGCCGTCGCGGCGCGAGCGGCCGGCGAGGCGGCGACGCTCGCCGCCGTGCCGGGCGGGTACAAGAACCAGCCGATCGGCAACGTGTTCGCCGATCTGCTCGAACCGCTTTCCTACGCTGCGGTAGGCCGCGTCAATGCGCTGCCGCGCGGCTCGCGCAACGTCGCGCCGATCGGCGGCAGCGGATCCTTGAGGTTGTTCTGATGTGCCTGCCGACCCAAGCGCAGAACCAGAACGCGACCTTCGACCGGCGGTTCTCGAACGGCCACAAGCCTGGCATGTTCGACATGGCTGGACGGGACGCTGCGCTGAACCTGAACGACGGACTTGAGCGCGAGGCCGCGTACCGGCGGCTGTGGCTGCCGCAGGAGCCGCGCTGATGTGCTTGCCTCAAAACCTAGGCAGTTCGAGCGGCGGGATGCCGGGAGGGCTGTTGAACCTCTTGCAGCAACCGCAGCAGCCGCGCGTGTCCGACTACGACGTAGGAATGGCCCGTCAAGTTCTTGGCGGGGCGCAAGGGAAGGCGTCGCTCAGCGACTTCTCCCCGGCGTACAGTTTGTTCAAGAAGCGTAAACCGATGGGGCTGCTCGGCGATGTGTTTTGACCCCGTGTCCTTGACCTTGCTGGCCGCCAGCACCGCGGCGAGCGCCGGCGGCAGCATACTCGAAGGCAACGCGCAGTCCGACTTCGTGCGGCAGAACCTCGACGCCGACATGACCGAGATGCGGCAGTCGGTCGAGGAAGCGCGGCTGCGCAACGAGGTCGCCGACCGCTACCGCGAGACCGCGCGAAAGTTCGGCGAGGAGAACCAGACCAATTTCAATGCGGGCCTCGGCTCGTTCATGCCGGATGCGCAAGCCGCACGCATGGACGCAGCAACCGCAGATCGCGGCGGCACGGTCGCCTCGGCCATCGGTCAGCCGCCGAGCGCCGAAGCGACGCCGTTTCGCGCCGGCACGCCGGATGCCGTCAAGGCGACGCACGCGCAGCGGGTCGGCGACGCATTCGCCCGCGCGCAGACGCAGGGCGCGGCCGGAGCCAAGGTCGGTGCCTACGGCGACACGATGGCTGAGAACCAGCGCACGGTCGGCGGCACCGGCCAGAAGATCGAGACCGTCAACACGCTGGCGAAAGGCAACGCGGCGCTGCTGCCGCACGAGCAGGACCTGGTCGGCTATCAGGCGCGCAAGCCGATATTCCGGCCCGCCGCGCCGCAGGTCTCGCCGTGGGCTCCCGTGCTGAAAGGCGCCGGCCGGATCGGCGGCGCGATGGCAGGCGGCGGAATGTTCGGCGGCAGCCCGACGCTCGGCAGCTATTTCCCCGGCAGTATCGACCCGTTGGTCGGCGGGATCACGCCGACCGGGTTGCACGGCTATCAAGGTCCGTTCTGACATGGTCGCAATTATCGGACGTAAAATCCCAACTACCGGCGTGACCGGCGCACAGGCCGGCGGGCTTGGCGATTCGTTTTCGCGCATCGCTGCCGCGCTTGCGAACCCCCTCATTCCGGCGCTGAGGCGTGAGAAACTGATCGAGGCCGAGCGGCAGAACGTCGGAACGTCGGCGGTTGCTGCGCGGGATTTTACGGACCCGAACCTCGACGTAGCGAGCGTCATCAGCGACTCGATCCGCGCCGGTTTAGACCCAAAATACGTCAGCGGTATGCGGCAGTTCGGAGTGGTGCAGCGCGAGGGGCCTGAAACCGCCAACGCGACCAAGGCGATCTTGTCGGTTCCTGGTTCGCAGCCGGGGCAGACGTTCCAAGGATTCCGCGAAGACCTCGCCAACAGGCGCAACATCGAGAACCTGCGTACGCAGCGCATGTTCGACATCGAGAAGTACAAGGCCGACACGACGCCGGTCAACGTGATCGAAGACGGCCAGGTGGTCATGCGCCCGCGTTCCGAGCATTCGGGCGCACGCCCGGTGCTGTCGCTCGGTCAGGAGCAAGGTGCGGTCCTGGCCGCCGTGCGGCAGCAGCCGGGTGGTATCGCCGGGGCCGACGCAGCGACGCAACGGGTGTTCGGCGGGGGCGCACAGCAGCGCACGCCCTACGACTACGAAACGCCTGGCGGACGGACGGGCACGGCCACCGTCACTGACGAGGGCGTGAGGGATGCGAACACGAAAGAACCGCTGCCGCAAGGTACGCGACTTATAAAGCTGGAAGGTCCGAATGCAGAAGGGTTGACGCCTCCAGCAAGGAAACAGCTTCTCGACGCGCGCGTCGGCACCGGGCAAGCGATCGAGGCGATCAAGCGGCTCGATGCGTTGTTGACGCACCCCAATGCCGATCAGGCGATCGGCTTTATCGGGCGCTCCGCTAACCTATTGAATAACGTCCGCGCTCAAATCGAAGCTGCGGTGCGC
>Ga0194132_10003400_pt1 | contig 28350 bp, 27 predicted proteins | sample TA2KigOf80mmetaG_FD_148612 | JGI IMG/M metagenome (GOLD analysis project Ga0194132, IMG submission 148612) | Freshwater microbial communities from Lake Tanganyika, Tanzania - TA2015054 Kigoma Offshore 80m | ecosystem: Environmental > Aquatic > Freshwater > Lake | place: Tanzania: Lake...
CCCAATCAGATCAGGGCCGAACATAAGGCTCTTGCATCCGAAGCCGCCACGGAGTTCAAATTGGCAGCGTAACCGGCGCAGCGAACTGTCTCATAACCGTGCCCCGGTACACAACGAGCAAGAAGCGTCTAGGGGCCGGGAGCGTCATGGCGACAGTCGATATCCGCAGCGTGCATAAAGCCTTCGGTCCGACGAAGGTTATTCACGGGGTCGACATCTCGATCGCAGATGAGGAATTCGTCGTGCTCGTCGGCCCTTCCGGCTGCGGCAAATCTACGCTGCTGCGCATGATCGCCGGCCTCGAGCAGATCACCGACGGCCAGATCTCGATCGGCGGCAAGGTCGTGAATGACGTCGCGCCGAAGGACCGGGACATCGCCATGGTGTTCCAGAACTACGCGCTCTATCCGCACATGACGGTTTACGACAACATGGCCTTCAGCCTGAAGCTGCGAAAGGCCGAGAAGTCGCTGATCGACCAGCGCGTGCGCCAGGCCGCCGACATCCTCGGCCTCAACCCTTATCTCGAGCGCTATCCGCGCCAGCTCTCGGGCGGCCAGCGCCAGCGCGTCGCCATGGGCCGCGCAATCGTGCGCGACCCGCAGGTGTTCCTGTTCGACGAGCCGCTCTCGAACCTCGATGCCAAGCTCCGCGTGCAGATGCGCACCGAGATCAAGGCGCTGCACCAGCGGCTCAAGACCACCTCGATCTACGTCACGCACGACCAGGTCGAGGCCATGACCATGGCCGACCGCATCGTCGTCATGCATGACGGCATTGTCGAGCAGGTAGGATCTCCCCTCGATCTCTACGATCACCCGGCCAACATCTTCGTTGCAGGCTTCATTGGCTCGCCGGCGATGAATTTCTACCCGGGCACGCTCAGGCGGAACGGCGGCATCTGGGTCGAGGCGGAAGACGGCACCAAGCTTCCCGCCCCCGGCAACGTCGGCGGCTCCGACGGCCAGAAGGTCGTCTACGGGGTGCGCCCCGAGCATCTGGCACTGGCCGGCGGCTCTAACGGTGTCGAGGCGAGGGTCGAGGTGGTCGAGCCGACCGGCGCCGACACTCTCGTCTTCTCCAAGATCGCCGGCGTACACACTTGCGCCGTTTTCGCCGAGCGTCACGACTTCCGGCCGGGCCAGGGAATCCGCCTGCAGCCGAGGCTCGATGTCGTGCATCTCTTCGACGCGGCGTCGGGGCAGCATCTCTAGCGCACAAGTACCACGATCAAGGAGGGAACCATGTCTGACTTCACAAGGCGCGACGTCGTGAAAGCCGGCGTCGGAATCGCCGCCGCCTCGGCTCTCGGCGGTCCCGCCCTCGCGCAGGCGCCGGAGTGGAAGATTCAGCCCGAGAAGGGTGCCAGCCTCCGCATCATGCGGCCGGCGAAGTTCGTTCAGGGAGACGAGACGCTGTTTCTCGAGAACACGGCCAAGTACGAGAAGATGACGGGCGTGAAGGTCCGCGTCGACTCCGAGGGCTGGGAAGACCTGGTGCCGAAGTCCGCGGTTGCCGCCAATGTCGGCAAGGGACCTGATGTCGTTTATGGCTGGCACGACAACGCGCACCAGTTCCCCGACAAGCTTGCGAATCTCAACGACGTCGCCAACTACCTCGGCGCCAAGTACGGCGGCTGGTACGACCTGGCGCAGAAATACGGCAAGCGCGGCAACAACTGGATCTCGATCCCGCTTGGTGCGGCCGGCGCCAAGATCGTCTGGCGCAAGAGCATGGTCCAAGCCGCCGGCTTCAATGACGTGCCGAAAGACTATCCCGGCTTCCTCAAGCTCTGCCAGGCGCTCAAGGCCAAGGGCACACCTTGCGGCTTCGCGCTCGGCAATGCCGTCGGCGACGGCAATGGCTGGACCCACTGGGTCCTCTGGGGCCACGGCGCCAGGATGGTCAACGAGAAGGACCAGGTCACGCTGAACAGCCCGGAGACCATCGCCGCGCTTGAATACGCCAAGCAGCTCTACGACACCTTCATTCCGGGCACGCTGTCCTGGCTCGATCCGTCGAACAACAAGGCCTTCCTCGACGGTCAGATCTCGCTGACCGCAAACGGCATCTCGGTCTACTACGCCGCCAAGACCGCCACCGACCCGAAGATCAAGGAGCTGACCGCCGATATCGAGCACGCCCAGTTCCCGGTCGGTCCGGTCGGCAGGCCGACCGAGTCCTGCACCATGGTTCCGGCCATGGTGTTCCGCTACTCGAAGTTCCCGAATGCGGCCAAGGACTACATCCGCTTCATGATGGAGAAGGAGCAGTACGAGCCCTGGCTCGAAGCCTCGATCGGCTATTGGGGCCACCCGCTCCGCTACTACGAGAACAACAAGATCTGGACCGTCGACCCCAAGCACACGCCGTTCAACGCGGTCGTCAAGAACTCGCTGTGGCTGGGCTATGCCGGATCGTTGGGATATGCCTCGGCCGGCGCGCTCGCCGACTACATCGTCGTCACCATGTTCGCCTCGGTCTGCTCCGGCGCCAAGTCGCCGAAAGACGCCGCGGCGGAAGCGCATAAGCGCGCCGAGCGCTACTACAAGATCTGATCCGCGGTAGAAGGCTCAGGGGCGCGAGGCAACCTCGCGCCCCCCTTCCGCCTCGGTAGAGACCGATGACCACAGCCGCGATCAACCGGACGGGCAGCCTCGTGCGGAAACCGCTTGTCGAGTTTCTCGACAACCGGAACGTCCTTTCCGTCCTCTGCATGATCCCGGCTGCAGCCCTGCTGCTGACCTTCCTCACATACCCGTTGGGCCTCGGCGTCTGGCTCGGCTTCACCGACACCAAGATCGGCCGTGCCGGACTCTTCATCGGCCTAGAGAACTATGTCTCGCTGTTCGATGACGGCGTCTTCTGGCTCGTGGTCTTCAACACGCTGCTCTACACCACCGTCGCCACGGTGCTGAAATTCGGGCTCGGCCTCTACCTTGCCCTCCTTCTCAACAACCACCTGCCGTTCAAGGCGATCCTGCGCGCGATCATCCTCTTGCCATGGATCGTGCCGACGGTGCTCTCGGCTATCGCCTTCTGGTGGATCTACGACGCGCAGTTCTCGATCCTCTCCTACATGCTCGAGAAGATGGGGCTGATCGATCAGTACATCGACTTCCTCGGCAAACCCAACAACGCGCGCGCCTCGCTGATCGCCGCCAATGTCTGGCGCGGCATTCCATTTGTCGCGATTTGCCTGCTCGCCGGCCTACAGACGATCTCGCCCTCGCTCTACGAGGCAGCCGCCCTGGACGGCGCCACCTCGTGGCAGCGCTTCCGGCATGTAACCGTGCCGATGCTGATGCCGATCCTCTCGATTGTGCTGACCTTCTCGGTCCTGTTCACCTTCACCGATTTCCAGCTGATATACGCGATCACGCGAGGCGGCCCGGTCAACTCGACGCATCTGATGGCGACGCTCGCCTTCCAGCGCGCCATCCCCGGCGGCCAGCTCGGAGAGGGTGCCGCGATCGCGACCGCCATGATCCCGTTCCTGGTGGCGGCGACGCTGTCGAGCTATTTCGGCCTGCAACGCCGCAAGTGGCAGCAAGGCGAGCGCGATGACTGAGACGACAATCGACCGCGCCGCGACGCCGCGGGCCGCCGACTCGACCGGCATGGCCTATCTCGCGACGCTGCCTCGGCGCGTGGTGACAATCTACACGCCGCTCGCCGTGTTCATGGTCGTGCTGTTGTTCCCCTTCTATTGGATGGCCGTCACGACCTTCAAGCCGAACGACGAGCTCTACAACTTCAAGGCCAACAACCCGTTCTGGATCAGGAGCCCGACGCTCGCCAATGTCGAGAAGCTGCTGTTCAACACCAACTACCCAGAATGGCTCCTCAACACGATGACGGTCGCGATCGTCGCGACCTGCCTTGCGATCTTCGCCAGCGTGCTGGCCGCCTATGCGATCCAGCGGCTGCGCTTTAAAGGTGCGCAGACGATCGGGCTCATGATCTTTCTCGCCTACCTTGTGCCGCCGAGCATCCTCTTCATCCCGCTCGCGACCATGGTCTACGGCATGGGCCTCTACGACTCGAACTGGGCCTTAATCCTCACCTACCCGACCTTTCTGATCCCGTTCTGCACCTGGCTGATGATGGGCTACTTCAAGTCTATCCCCTACGAGCTCGAAGAGTGCGCGCTGATCGACGGTGCGACGCGTCTGCAGATTCTCTGGCGCATCACGCTGCCCTTGGCTGTACCCGGCCTGATCTCGGCCGGCATCTTCGCCTTCACGCTGTCCTGGAACGAGTTCATCTACGCGCTTGCCTTCATCTCCTCGTCCGAGAACAAGACGGTCCCGGTCGGCGTCTTGACCCAGCTCGTCGAGGGCGACGTCTATCACTGGGGTGCCTTGATGGCAGGCGCGCTCTTCGGCTCGCTCCCGGTCGCGATTCTCTATTCCTTTTTCGTCGAGTACTACGTCTCGAGCCTTACCGGCGCGGTGAAAGAGTAGAGGTTTCCGGGACTCGACGGTGTCAGGGTCCACTCGATCGTGGACCGGCCTTTCAGTCCCTCGATGCGGGCCTCAATCAAGGTGATCGCCAAGCGCATCCGTACTGCCCGCCGGCCGACTGGGAAGAGAGCAAATTGACCGCGAGTGCGTCCGCCGCGTAGCCTACCAGTCGGACGGTTCCCGCAAGGGATCAAAGGGAACGCGGCAAGGGCTATCGCCCCGATCCGCGGCTGCCCCCGCAACTGTGAGCGGCGAGTCCTCCATCATCATGCCACTGGGATCGACCCGGGAAGGCGATGGAGGGCAAGGAGCCGCGAGCCAGGAAACCTGCCGTCCGCCGTGGTCACTGTGCGAAACCGTCGGGCGGGGTGCCCTGACAGTAGCAAGCCGGTCAGGACGATCCTCCCGGCAAGCGCATTCGCGGTGACGTGCCACAGCTCACCGCGAGGATTCCATGTCTCGTTCCTTTTGCCGCAGAACGCTGCTTGCTGCCCTGACGGCAGTCGCCGCCTTTGCCGCGCCATCCGCCGCCCAACCAACCAAAGTGACCGACGTCATCGGCCGCGAGGTCACCGTCGCGCTTCCCGCCAAGCGCATCATGCTCGGCTTCTACTTCGAGGATTTCCTCGCCGTCGGCGGGCCAGAGGCGATGAACCGTGTCGTCGGCATCTCCAAGGCAGCATGGAAGGACTGGCGCCCGCAGAACTGGGAAGTCCACCTCGCCAAGCGACCGTCGCTCGATCAGCTCGCCGATGTCGGGGAGGTCGAGGTCAGCACCTTCTCGGTCGAGAAGGTGATCGCGCTCAAGCCCGATCTCGTCATCCTCGCCGACTGGCAGGCGAAGGGTATCGGTGCCGACCTCGAGCGCCTGGTCCGGCTCGGCATCCCCGTCGTTGTCACCGACTACCACACGCCCGACCTCGCCAAGCACTCCGCGAGCACGAGACTCTTCGGCAAGCTTCTCGGCACCGAGAAGCGCGCCGAGGCGATCGTCAAGGAGCAGGAGGACACAGTCGGCCTGATCCGCGAGCGCGTCGCCAGAAGCGGACGCCCGCGGCCGAAGATCTACATCGAGCTCGGCAACAAGGGCCCTGCCGAGCAGGGCGTCAGCTATGGCGACTATATGTGGGGCGCCATGGCCAATGATGCCGGCGGCGCCAACATCACGCGCCAGGTGGTCAAGACCTGGGCGCCGGTCTCGCCCGAGCAGGTGCTCGCGGCGAAGCCTGAGGTGATCCTGATCGCCGGATCGGAGTGGCGGAAGCATGCGACCGCGCAGCTCATGGGCGAAGGAGTCGGCGCCGACGAGGCGAGGGCCCGTCTCAACGGCTTCCTCAAGCGGCCGGGCTGGGCCGATCTGCCGGCGGTCAAGGAAGGCCGCGTGCATGCCGTCTACCACGGGGCGTCGCGGACCATCCCGCAACATGCGGCGCTTCAGCACGTCGCCAAGATTCTCTACCCGGATCTGTTCGCCGATCTCGATCCGGAGACCACCTATCGGAACTTCTACAGGAAATACATGCCGATCGTGCCGGAGGGCACCTTCATGCTGAACCTGACGCCGGGCAAAGTATGACCAATCCCGCTGTCGACCTCGTCATTGCCATGCACCGGCGCATAGAGCGCCGGCGCATGGTGGCACTTCTCGGCCTCCTCCTGCTGCTCGGCGGGCTGATGGTGCTCGACATTGCGACCGGGCCCGCGCTGCTCCCTATCTCCGACGTGCTGGCGACGCTTGCCGGACCGGCCGAGGCCGACATGACGCTGCGCGCCATCGTCTGGGACCTCCGCCTGCCCATGGCCTTGATGGCGCTCACCGTCGGCGTCGCCCTCGGCACCAGCGGCGCCACCATGCAGACCCTGCTCGACAACCCGCTGGCGAGCCCCTACACGCTCGGCCTCGCTGCGGCCGCGGGCTTCGGTGCCGCCCTCTGCATCCAGAACGGCGGCTGGGGCCTCAACCCCAGCTTCATCGTACCGTTCTGCGCCTTCGTCATGGCCTGCCTCGCTGCGGCCACGATCTACGGCGTCGGCAACATTCGCGGCATGGGCACCGACACCATGGTGCTCGCCGGGATCGCGCTCCTCTTCATGTTCCACTCGCTGCAGTCGCTACTGCAGTTCCGAGCCACGCCCGAGGTCGGCCAGCAGATCGTGTTCTGGCTCTTCGGCAGCCTTGCCAAGGCGACCTGGACCAGCGTCCAGATCACCGCCCTCGCCTGCCTGATCGCGGTGCCGCTCCTGATGAGGGAGGCGTGGAAGATGACGGCGCTTCGCCTGGGCGAGCAGAGGGCACGCGCGCTCGGTGTCAACATCGTCTGGCTCCGGTTCGTCACCATCGCGCTGATCTCGTTCATGACTGCGACCGCGATCAGCTTCGTCGGCACCATCGGCTTCATCGGGCTCGTCGCCCCCCACCTATCGCGCCTTCTGGTCGGCGAGGACCAGCGTTTCCTGCTGCCCCTGTCGGGGCTGGTCGGCGCGCTCCTTCTCTCGGCAGCGTCGGTGATCTCGAAGATCCTGATGCCGGGTGTGCTGGTGCCGGTCGGCATCGTCACCGCCGTGGTCGGCGTGCCTTTCTTCATGCACCTGATCCTCTCGCGCCGGAGGCTCGCACTCTGATGCTGCAGGTGCGCGACCTCACGCTGGCCCATGGCGACCTCAAGGTGGTCGAGCGGCTGTCTCTATCCTTCCGCAACGGCGAGCTGACTGCGCTGGTCGGCCCCAACGGCGCCGGAAAGTCGACCTTGCTTCGCGCCCTGTTCGGCGACCATCGCGCGAGCTCGGGCGAGATCCTGCTCGACGGTGAGCGCCTGACGCCGGCCTCTCACCGCGCCTGGCAAAGCGCGATCAGCTACATGCCGCAGGAGAACCGCGGCCGCATGGGCCTCTCGGCGATGGAGACGGTGCTGCTGGGCTCGCTCGGCCGGCTCACGCTCCATGTGCCCGAGGACGAGCTCCGCCGCGCCGCCATCGCGCTCGACCAGTTCGGGCTCGCCGAGATCTCTCACCGCTCGCTCGACGAGCTCAGCGGCGGGCAGAAGCAGCTCGTCTTCTTCGCCCAGGCGCTGCTCCGCGATCCGCGCGTCATGCTGCTCGACGAGCCGGTCAGCGCCCTCGACCTCCGCCACCAGCATCTGCTGATGGACGATGTCCGCCGCCTCTGCCGCGAGCGGAGCATGATCACGGTCGTCGTGCTGCACGACCTCAACCTGGCGGTACGTTTCGCCGACCGGCTGGTCATGCTGTGCCCGGACATGACCTGCGTCGACGGAACCCCGGCTCAGGTGCTGGACCAGGCGCTGCTCGGCCGGGTCTACGGCGTCGACACCCGAGTCAGCCTCGACGAGGACGGCCATCCCTGGGTCCAGGTGCGCGGCGCGACGCGTTGATCAGGCCGTGCCGTAGGAGCTCGCCAGCACCACCAGATAGCCGTCCGGATCGCGAATCCAGACCTCGCGGTGCCTTGCATTGGGATTGACGAGCGGACCGTCGACGATCGTCGCCGACATCGCGTGGGCGCGCTCGACCGCCGCATCGAAGGCTTCGGTCTCGAACCAGAGCAGCACGCCGTTGCCGTAGGGCCTTCCCCCAGGATCACCCATGTGCGGATGCTCGTGCGCATCCCAGCTATGGAGCTGCAGCAGGAGCGTGCCGTCGGCGCCGATGAGCTGCTCGTACTCCCTGCCGCCATGTCCGCTGCGGCAGGCCAGCAGCCGCTGATACCAGCGGCTGCTGGCCTCGACGTCGGAGACGACGATCATGGTCTGCGGCTTCATCAGTAGGTCGCGCGGCCGCCGGTGATGTCGAAGACCGCGCCGGTCGAGAAGGAGCAGTCCTCCGAGGAGAGCCAAGCGGCCATAGCCGCGATCTCGTCGACCTCGACGAAGCGGCCCATCGGGATGCGCGAGAGCATGTAGTCGATATGCTCCTGCTTCATCTGCTTGAAGATGTCGGTCTTGGCTGCCGCCGGCGTGATGCAGTTCACCAGCACGCCGACCTGAGCCAGCTCCTTACCCAGCGACTTGGTGAGCGCGATCAACCCGGCCTTGGAGGCGCTGTAATGCGACGCGTTGGGATTGCCTTCCTTGCCAGCGACCGAGGCAATGTTGACGATGCGGCCGTACTTCCGCTGCACCATCCCCGGCACGACGGCGCGCGCGCAGAGGAAGGGACCGATCAGGTTGACATCGACGACCTGGCGCCAGACTTTCGGATCGAGTTCCCAGGTCTTGCCGTTGCCGCCGGTGATGCCGGCATTGTTGACCAGGATCGAGACCGGCCCGAGCGCCGCCTCGGTCCCCTTAACGGCCGCCTCGATCGAAGCGAGATCGGTGACATCGGCCTTGCGCGTGTCGACCTTGCCCTTCCTCGACAGGGCCGCGGCCGCCGTCCCCATCGCGTCGGGATCGACATCCCAGAGCGCTACGGAGGCGCCGGAAGCAAGGAAGCGTTCGGCGATGGCGTAGCCGATACCGCGAGCGCCGCCGGTGATGGCCGCGATGCGGCCCTTGAGGTCGATCTGGTTCATGAATGATCCTGGGTGGAAGAGGACTTCAGGATTTCGAAAATCGTGAAGCCGATCAAGGCGTCAGCCGTAAGGCGAGGAATGCCGGCCGCGATTGCGCGGCCGGCGCACGGACCCGGTTCGCAGGCGCAATGTTTGTCTCGCTTCTTTCCTTCGAGATCGGCTAGCCTTTGGCAGCGCCCCGGGGGCGCTCGGCATCCCTTTCCCTTCCGGTATGCCCGTCAGGATATTCTTAACGGCCAGAAACGCCACATAACCGGCTGATCCCGCTCCCTGGATCGCCTTCGGAGGAACGTGCTTGATAGCTAGCAAGACGTCAAAAACCAAGAAGACTGCGCGCCCCACCCGCGCCGAGGCCGAGGATGCGGTCCGCATCCTGCTGCGTTGGACCGGGGACGATCCGGACCGCGAGGGTCTTCACGACACCCCGGCACGCGTTTGCCGCGCCTATGAACACTACGGCTCCGGCTACGGCGCGGACCCCGAAGAGATCCTGTCCCGCACCTTCTCCGAGACCGAAGGCTACGACGAGATGGTCGTGCTCCGGGACATCCGCCTTGAGAGCCATTGCGAGCATCACCTGGCGCCGATCGTCGGCAAGGTTCATGTCGCCTACCTGCCGCAAAAGCGAGTGGTCGGCATCTCCAAGCTCGCCCGCGTCGTCGACGCCTATGCCAAGCGCCTGCAAATCCAGGAGAAGCTGACCGCCCAGATCGCTGCCGCGATCGAGACGGCCCTGAGACCGCGCGGCGTTGCCGTCGTCATCGAGGCGATCCACCACTGCATGACCACGCGCGGCGTCCACAAGCCGGGCACCTCGATGGTCACCAGCAAGATGACCGGCGCCTTTCGCGACGACCCGTCGACGCGACGCGAGTTCCTCTCGCTGATCGGCTCGGTCCAGCACACCTCGCGCGAGTAGCGCTACCGATCGTCGGCCGCCGGCAGGATATAGCTGTTGAGTAGCCCGAGCGGGACGGTCCGCTGCAGATAGCTGCCGTAGAGGCCGGCGTGGATGACCGCGACCAGGTCGAGCGACGGGACGACGACCAGGCGCTGCCCGCCATAACCGAGGCCGGCGACGAGCGGTACGTCGCCCTTCTTGTTTAGATAGGTGTTCCAGAGCCAGAACTGGTAGCCATAGGCGAACCGGCCCGGCGTCGAGCTGGTCGAGATCTGGCGCGAGGTCGCAGCCTCGATCCACGCCGCCGGCACGATCTCTTTTCCGTCCCACTGCCCGCGCGCCAGCACGAGCTGGCCGATCTTGGCGAGATCCCGCGGACGCATCCGGAGTCCGCCTTCGGCCATCGGGTCGCCGGTGTGGCGATGCCGGGCCCATTCGACATCGCTGATGCCGAGCGGATCGAAGAGATGCTTCTGGACCAGCGCGTCGATGCCTTCGCCGGTCCTCTTCTTGAGGATCGCGCCGATCAACGCGGCTGAGGCTCCGCTATAGACGAATTCCTCGCCGGGCACGCTGACCACGGGCAGTGCGAGGGCAAAGCGATAGGGATCGGCCGCCTGCATCATCAGCACCTGCGAGTTGATGACGGTCCGATAGTCGCTGTTTTCGTCCCACTCCAGACCTTGCGACATGGTCAGCAGATGGCGAAGCGTGATCCGGTCCTTCTCCGGCGTGCGCAGATCGGCGTATTCCGGAAAGAATGAGAATACCGGCTCGTCGACGCCCGTAACCCAGCCGCGATCGATGGCGATGCCCAGCATCAGCGCGGTGATGCTCTTGGTGACCGACCAGATCTCGTGGCGGGTCTCGGCATCGAAAGCCACGACCTGCTTCGGCTCGTTGATCACCGGCATGTTCTCGCCGGTGAAGTAGCGCTCGAACACCAGCTTTCCCTGCCGGACGACAATGACGGCGTGGAGGTTGGTTTCGCTGTTCTTCACGAAGATCGGCACCAGCCGGCAGAGCCTGTCGCCATCCATGCCGACGCTCTCCGGCGCCGCGACCGGCCAATTGTCGGGACCGGCCGACGGCGGAACGCATTGCGCCCATGCCGGCCCGAGCGTGAGAGCCAGAGAAAGGATCGAGGCCGCAATGAGACGCACGATGAAGCCCCCTCGCTCAGAAGAACACGTTGACGACGACGATCGCGACCAGGATGGCACCGCCGAGGCAGGCGAGGAACAGGTTCCAGGGGCCGACATGCGAGCGGGTGTTCGGCTGGAACGAGATGGCGCGGCCGAGGTCGAGGTTAGTCTGCACGCGCCGGTTCAACTCCTCCCGAGCACGGGCGGCCTGGGCCGCACGGGCCGGGTCGTCGCTCACGACGTCTTGCCGCCGGCGGCCTGCACCAATCCCAGGATGCCGCCGGGGTTGAGGCTGTCGACCATCGCGGTCGGGATCAGGATGGTGGCGCCGCGATCCTTGGTCGTCTCGTAGATGATGTTCATGGCCCGGAGCTGGAGCGCAGCCGGGTCCTTGCCATAGGTCTCGGCGGCCTCGAGGAATTTCTGCGCCACCTCCTTTTCGGCATCGCCAAGGATGAGGCGGGCGGCCTTCTCGCGCTCGGCCTGGGCCTGCATGCTCATGGCGTTCTGAAGGCCCGCCGGAATGGTCACGTCACGGATCTCGACCGAGATGGCGGATACGCCCCATTCGGCGATCTTGCGGCCGATTTCGTCCTTGAGGCGGTCATCGAGCTTGCGCCGCTCCGACATGAGCGTGGTCAGCACTGACGCGCCGATCACCTCGCGCAGCGTCGTCTGCGAGACGCGCGCGATGGCGCCGGAATAGTCGGCGATCTCGAGCGCCGCCTTCTCGACGTCATGCACCTGCCAGAAGACGATGGCATCGACATTGACCGGGACAGTGTCCTTGGTCAGCGCCTGCTCGGCGAAGAAGTCGCTGGTGTGGATGCGCTGGTCGATACGCACGGTGATCTGGTCGATGAAGGGAACGATCCAGAAGTAACCCGGCCCGCGAATGCCCTTGAGCTGGCCGAGACGCAGCACGACGGCGCGTTCCCACTGATCGGCGATCATCAGCGAGCGCGGGACCAGAAGACCGGCGACGACGAGCACCGCCGTCACGACATACGGCCACGCCTCGGCCCGGCTGTATCCGAGCCTCGCGGCGCCTGCGGCCAGCGCCAGCATGATGCCGGACAGCACCGCGGCCGGTTGGTTGGCGTTCCGCGGAAACAATGGCAATGCCATGTCAGCCTCCTTTCGACAGTTTCAGGATACGGCGCGCAACCATTGCCGGCTCGATGCCATGCGAGCGCGCCTCGGCGATGGCTCGGAGCGAGAGACCCTCGATCAGGTGCGCGCGGTCGTCGGGATCGGTTTTCGGCGGGGCGGCGGCAACGTAGGTGCCCTTGGCGCGCTTGATGACGATGGCGCCCTGGCGTTCGAGCTCGCCATAGGCGTGACGGACGGTGTTGAGATCGACCTTCAGCGCGACCGCAACCTGGCGCATGGTCGGCATCTGTTCGCCGGGCTTGAGACGACCCTCGCCGATGGCGCTCAGCAGCTGGTCGCGAAGCTGGACGTAGATCGGTACGCCGGTGGACTCCAGCCGCAAACGGTCGAGCAGCAACTGCTGGTCTGTATGCATGTTATACTACAGAAATGCTGATAGCCTCCAGATTCAAGCCCCGGCGGTTGACCGACCTCCGCCCGCCTCTACACTCGCGCGCCCATGAGCGCCCCGATCTTCGCCCCGGACTTCAAGGAGACCCCGTATTGGTGGGAGGCGGCCGACCCGGCCGCGGCCTCGCCGCCGGAAACGCCGCCGGTGCCGGACCGCACCGATGTCGCCATCATCGGCGGCGGCTATGCCGGGCTCTCCTGCGCGCTCGAGCTTGCGCGCCGCAACATCGCCTGCGTCGTCTTCGATGCCGAGCCCATCGGCTTCGGTGCCTCGTCGCGCAACGCCGGGATGGTCTCGGGCGGCATCAATGTCGGCAAGGGCGTCGACCTGACCGCTACCTATGGCGCCGAACGTGCCAAGGCGATGATCGACGAAGCGGGCCAGGCTTACGGCCATGTCGAGCAGATCCTCGAGCGCGAGGGCATCGACGCCAAATATCAGCGCTTCGGCCGCTTCGTCGGCGCGCATAGCCGCCAGCAATTCGGCGTGCTCGAGCGCCGCGCGGCCTGGCTTGCCGAGACCTCGGGACAGTCCGTCGAGGTGATCCCCGAGCCACGGCAGCGCGAGGAGGTCGGCACCGACTTCTATCGCGGCGGTATCGTCGTCAACCGTGCCGGCGGGCTGCATCCGGCGCTCTTCGTACGCGGCCTCGCCGAAGCCGCAGAGCGCGCCGGCGCCAAGCTGATCGGGCATACGCGGGTAGAGGCCATCTCGGGCGGCCCCGGGCGGTTCCTGCTCGGCACGCCGAGAGGCAACATCGAGGCACGCGAGGTGATGATTGCGACCAACGGCTACACCGGCGCGGTTACGCCCTGGATTCGCCGCCGCCTGATCCCGGTCGCCAGCTTCATCGTCGCCACCGAAGAGCTGCCAGAGAAGACCGTCGCCGAGCTGATTCCGAAGAAGCGGGTGATCGCCGACACCAAGCGCATCCTCTACTATTTCCGCCTCTCGCCCGACGGACGCCGCCTTCTCTTCGGCGGCCGCGCGCGCTTCACCCAGGTCGGCGCCAGGACCAGCGCGCCGATCCTGCACCGTTTCATGACCAGTGTGTTCCCGCAGCTCGCCGAGACCAAGCTCACCCATGCCTGGACCGGCAATGTCGCCTTCGCCTTCGACTTCATGCCGCATCTCGGCACGCATGAAGGCATGCATTACGCGGTCGCCTGCAACGGCTCGGGCGTGATCATGCAGACCTGGCTCGGCCATCAGGTGGCGCTCAAGATCGCCGGCGGCACCAATCGCGCCTCCGCCTATGACGGGCTCGGCTTCCCGACGCGCCCGCTCTACAGCGGACGCCCCTGGTTCCTGCCGGCCATCGGAGCCTGGTATCGCTGGCGCGATCGGATCGATCGCTGGCTCGACTGAAAGATTGACCTACCCCCATCCGCTGGTATGTTGCGCGCGGAATCGAACTAGTGATGGGGAGTCGCTATGGCGCGCGCGGTCCTCGCGCTCTGCATGCTGGCGGCACTCGCCGCCTGCGCCTCGCGCCCGCCCCCTCCAACTGCCGCCGCGCCGCCGCCACCCCCTGGCTATCTCGCCTGCCAACAGGGGTTGAGCAGCGCAGGTGTCCTGTTCGAAGCGGTGCTGCCGATGCAAACCCGTGAGGGATGCGGCTTCAGCGAAGGCGTGAAGGTCACGGCGGTTCCTTCGCCGCTCAACCAGCCGGCCGTTCTGTCATGCCCGACGGCGCTCGCCCTGGTGCGCTTCGATCTCGATGTGGTGCAGCCGGCGGCGATGCAGCATTTCGGCATGCGGGTCACCAAAATTCATCATGTCGGCGGCTACAGCTGTCGCGGTATCGCGGGTACGCGGAAGTGGAGCCAGCACGCCTTCGGCAACGCCATCGACGTGATCGCTTTCGACCTTTCCGACGGCACGCGCATCCTGGTCAGCCGCGACTGGCGCGCGCGGGGAGCCCGCGCCAATTTCCTGCACGACGTCGCCCGCGGCGCCTGTCAGGTGTTCCGCGTTGTGCTGACCCCCGCCTATGACAGGGCGCATCACGACCACTTCCACCTCGACACCGGACCCGAGCGCCTCTGCGGGATCTAGGCCTCCAGAACCTCGATCTCCTTGGTCATCGTGGCGCCGCTGCGCACGAACATCACCGAGGCGGAGCAGTACTTCTCGTGGGAGAGCGCGACCGCGCGCTCGACCTTCTCGCGCGAGAGGCCTTTGCCGGTCACCTTGTACTTCACATGCACGCCGGTGAAGACCTTGGGCTCCTCGGTCGCGCGGGAGGCTTCGGCCTCGACCTCGCAGCCGGTGACATTCTCGCGTCCCTTCTCGAGAATATGGACGACGTCGAAGGCGGTGCACCCCGCCATGCCGACCAGCAGGAACTCCATCGGCCGGACGCCGAGATTGCGCCCGCCGGCTTCCGGCGCTCCATCCATGACCACAGCATGACCGCTGCCGGACTCGCCAAGGAACGCCCGTCCCTCGATCCACTTAGCGCGCGCCTTCATCAAAGACCTCCAGAAGATTCCGGGGGCCTCTCTAGCACAGTCAGGCGGCTTCTGCGGGCTCAGGCCCGACATAGCGCGAAAGCGGCCGGATCAGGCGGCCGTCCCGTGCCTGCTCCAACGCATGCGCGACCCAGCCAACGACACGGCCGACCGCGAAGATCGCCGTGAAGGCCGACCGCGGGATGCCGAGCGCCTCCAGCAGCAAAGCCGTATAGAACTCGACATTGGTATCGAGCCGGCGTCCGGGCTTGACGCGGGCAAGGATCGCGATCGCCTCCCTCTCGACCTCCTCGGCAAAGGCGAGCCGGCCAGCGTCGCGCGACAGGGTCCTGACCACGCCCTTGAGCACGTCCGCGCGCGGATCGCGGACCTTGTAGACGCGGTGGCCGAAGCCCATCAGCCGCTCGCCGGCGACGAGCCTCGCCTCCAGCCAGGGCCCAATGTTCGCGCGATCGCCGATCTCGTCCAGCATGTCGAGCACCGGACCCGGAGCACCGCCATGCAGCGGTCCCTGAAGGGCCGCCAGCGCTGCCACCACCGAAGGCCCGACGCCGACCTGGGTCGAGGCGACGACGCGCGCGGTAAAGATGGAGGCATTGAGTCCGTGGTCGCTGACGGTCGTGATGTAGGCGTCCAGCGCGGCGACCTCCGCCGGAGATGCCGGCGTTCCACGCAGCATCCTCAGAAGATCAGCCGCCGTCGCCAATGACGGATCGGGCGCAGTCGCGGCCTGCCCCTCATTCTGCCGCAATAGCGCTGCCAGGAAGACCGGCGCGGCGCCGGCTAGCACGAAAGCGGGATGCAGGCCCTCGACTTCCGGCAGGGTCGCGAGCGCGGCGCGCAGACCAGGGACCGGCTCCAGGCCCGCGCCGGCCGAGGTCGCGCGCCCGACGCGCGCAAAGGCAGCGATCCGTGCCGCGCCGAGCATCGCCACGACACGCGCGCGATCGAGACCATCGGCGACAAAGCCGTCCCACAGACGGGCGGTTGCACCTTCAAAGCCTTCGCGCGAGGCCAGAACCTCGACCGGAAGGCCGCGGATCACCAACCGCCCCGCTTCGCCATCGACATCGCTGAGGATGGTGTCGGCCGCGACAATGCCATCGAGCCCGGACTTGCCTGCCATGACCGCTCTCCCTGCTGAACCAAGTCAGCGTCACTGCCCTAACGCTTATTGTCAATATTGATTAAGCTGTTAAGTTATGGGATGCCATCGCCCTACCTGACCGCCGCTGAGGCCGCCAACTGGCTCGGCATCAAGCCGGCCTCGCTCTATGTCTATGTCAGCCGCGGGTTGCTGCGCTCCGAGCCCGGCGACGGCCGCAGCCGCCGCTATCGCCGCGACGACATCGACCGGCTGATGGCAAGGCGCGACGGCGCCGAGGGCGCTCTCGACTTCGGTGCGCCGGTCCTCGATTCCGCTCTGACGCGGATTGCCGAAGGCCGCTTCGCCTATCGCGGTAGGGACGCGATCAAGCTCGCCTTGCGCGCCTCGCTCGAGGATGTCGCCTGCCTGCTCTGGGGCACGCGGGCGGACATCGCCTTTGCACCTCGAAATGTGCCGGCTCCCCCGCCCAGGTCCGCATCCTCCAACGCGACGGCTCGCTTGCAGGCAACGCTGCCGCTTGCCGGATCAGCCGATCCCGGCGCCACCGCACGCGAACCGAAAGCGCGTGCGGCGGCTGCCGGTCGCGTTCTCCGTCTCGTCGCTGCAACGCTCGTCGGCAAGAAGCCGAGCGCCGTCGCCTGCGATGCCCTCCTCGCCGAAAGCTGGAAACTCGATCGTATAGGCGCGTCGCTCGTCCGCTCGGCGCTCGTCCTCTGCGCCGATCACGAGCTCAACCCTTCCTCATTCGTCGCCCGCTGCGTCGCCTCGACCGGCGCCTCGCTCTACGATGCCGTCACCGCCGGCCTCGCCGCCCTCCAGGGGCCGCTCCACGGCGGCGCTTCGCGGCGGGCCGAGGCCTGGCTCCGCGAGTTCGACGGCGTCGACGACATCGTCATGGAGATCGCCGAACGCGCCCGTCGCGGCGAGCGCTTCCCCGGAACCGGCCACCCGCTCTACCCGATGGGCGATCCGCGCGGACGCTTCCTGTTCGACGCGCTTGCCAAGACCTTCCCGCACGACGCCGGGCAGAAGCGTGTGCGTCAGATCGCCGATGCGGTCGCAACCCAGACCGGCACTCCCGCCAATATCGACTTCGCGCTAGCGGCTCTCGCCCGCGTGCTAAAGCTTCCGGCTGACGCCCCGATGCAAATCTTCACCCTGGGCCGCACGGTCGGCTGGCTTGCCCATGCGCTCGAGCAGCAGGACAGCGGCCGCTTGATCCGCCCGCGCGCCCGCTATACTGGGCCGGTCTAAAGCGCTCCCAGCTCCTTCGACAGCCGCGCCAGCATTTCGAGGCCGAAGGGCGTCGGTGCCTGGCTCGGCTGGCGCGCATGGACCTCGGCGATGCCGAGGCGGCGCGCCGTCAGGCGCTTGCCGTAGCAGAGGAAGTTCTCGATCGACGACATCAGGAAGGTGATCAGCGGCAGGATCGAGCGATAGAGCCTTTCCGCTTCCGCCTCGTCGCCGCGCTTCATCGCTTCGTAGACCTTGACCTGCACGTCATGGCATTCGGGTGCCGGGATCATGCCGACGCAGCCGGCGCGGAGGTTGTCTGTCAGCTCCAGCCCGCCGCGGCCGTTGAAGACGCGGAAGACGCCATCGGTGTCTTCGATCAGGCTGCGGATCGCGTTTGCCGGTGCCTCGCCCTTCAGGAGCGAGACGTTCGGGTGATTGCGGTTGAGCGTCTTGAGGCCGGCATTCGAGAGCCCGATGCCGATGTACTGCGCGGCGTTCTGGATCGCGACCGGCAGCTCCGACTTGTCGGCGACGGCGCCGAAGAAGCGGAGATACTCGATCTCTGCGAGGCCGGCGACCGGCGGCGGCTGCAGGATCACCCACGAGGCGCCGGCCGATTTCGCTGTCCTGATCATCTCGACCTGACCCGCGACGCTCGGCTCGCCGATCGTCACGGCGAGCGGCAGCCGGCCGGCGACGTCCTCGCCTACCCACTCGACGAGCTGGCGGCGTTCCTGTGTCTGCAGCTTACCCACCTCGGTCGCGAGTCCCATGACGGCAAGGCCATGCGCGCCATGCCGAAGGCAGCCTTCAATCTGGTTGCGCATCAGCGATCGGTCGATGCGACCGGTTGAATCGAAGAATGCGTAAAGGATCGGATAAATGCCATTAAACATTGATTTTTAACCCTTTTCCTTCACATGGCGGCTTGTTCGCAGGAACGTCACTGCGATAGGCTGGTTTTATCGGGGAGAATGCGGCCCCAGGCGAGAACCTTCGACAAAACGCGGTCGGCACGAGGGGATGGAGTTCAGACGCAGCCGTCGCCGGTGGCTCCGCGTCGCCGGCATCGCCATCATCGCCGGCGTGCTCGGGCTCCATGCCTGGGGAACCATTGCGGGCTTCCAACAGAGGCTGGCGACCGCGGCTGAGCACGCGGCCGTCGGCGCGCTCGTCATTGAAGAGCGTGTGCAGCGCGTTCTCGAGGCAGGAGATGCGCTCGATCTCGGTCGCATCGAGCCGGTCATGGCGGAGCTTGCCGGGGTCGCGGGATGGGCTGCGCTTTTAAGCCAAGACGGCGAGGTCATCGCCGCGCTGCCCCCGCGGTCGCCAACGACCTGGCTCACCAGGCCGCTCTCCGGAATGCAGCCCCAGATGCCGATGAGCGCGTTCAATGTCGAGCGCGAGGACGGAACTTCCTACATCGTCCACTACCAGCCGGTCGTTGGCTGGCCGCTCATCGCCGTCGTCGCCGTCTCGCGCGCCGAGGTCGTGCATGCCTGGTGGCCGAGCTTCATGGCGAGTGCCATCTTCGCTCTCCTGGTCGCCACCGGCATCGCCACCCTCAACGAGATGCTGATCCGCGAGATACGGCACCGTCAAGCGAGCGAGGGCCGGTTCCGCGACTTCGCGGAATCGACCTCGGATTGGCTCTGGGAGCAGGGGGCGGACCTTCGCTTCACCTATGTCTCTCCGCACGCGGAGGCGCATGGCGGCGGATCGGCCACCGACGAGCTCGGCAAAACTCGGCGCGAGACGCAGCCTCTCGTCTCGGAGGCGCTTCTTTCGGCGCATGAAGACGACCTGCTGCAGCGGCGGCCTTTCCGCAATTTCACCTATGCCCGTATCGATTCCTCCGCCAAGCGGCGTCATATCTCGGTCAGCGGCCGCCCGTTCTTCGACGAGGACGGCGGCTTTCAGGGATATCGCGGCACGGGCCGCGACATCACTGCCGAGATCGAAGCCTGGGACATCGCCGCCCGCGCTCAGTCGAAGCTCGACCAGCAGCGCCATCTGCTGCAGGCGATCATCGACACGGTGCCGGCGGCGATCAGCGTCAAGGACCGCGAGCTTCGCTATCTCCTGGTCAACGAGGCGCTGAAGAGCCGTGTTCTCCTGCTGTCGAAGGAGCCGGGAGGGCAGGTTCTCGGCCGCCGCGCAACGCAGGTCTTTGGCGAATCCTTCGGCAGCCGCGACGAGGCGATCGACCGGCGCGTTCTCGAGACCGGCAAGGCAGTCCCCTTCCACGAGATCCACGCGGCCGACCACGATGGGGTCGAGCGCGCCTATCTGACGACGCGACTGCCGCTCAGGATCGACGACAGCGGCCAGCTCTCGATCCTCTCGGTCGCGATCGACGTGACCGAGCAACGGCAGGCCGAAAGCCGGCTCAACGACGCGATCGAGGCGATCAATGCGGGCTTCGCCATGTTTGATGCCTCGGACCGGCTGGTCGCCTGGAACCGCCGCTATGCCGATCTGTGGTCGGCCTCGGCCGATGCCGCCATTCCGGACGGGCGTGAACGTATCCAGCGCCTGCTCCGCCGCGGCATCCTGTTCGAGGAACTTGTGCGCGGCCTCGCGGATTCCGGTGCCCACCGGGCCTCCGGCGTGACCGACCCCGAGGCCTGGGTCGGAGGGAGCATCGCCGCGCATGAGATGCCGGGCACGCCGATCGAGCTTCGCATCGAGAACTCCTGGATCCGCGTCAGCAACCATCGCACCGAGGATGGCGGCTATGTGACGCTAATGACCGACATCACGCAGCTCAAGCAGCGCGGCGCCGAGCTCGCAGCGCAGTCCAGCCTGCTGCGCGCGACACTGGAGAGCCTGGGCGAGGGCGTCGCAGTGGTCGACTTCTCCGGCCGCTTCCTCGCCTGGAACCGGCAGTACGTGCAGCTCACGGGTCTGCCGGTGACTTTCAGCGGCGGCACGTTCGCCGACGCCGTTGCCGAGCAGGCGCGTGCCGGCGAGATCGAATCCGAGACCGCCGCCTCGACGCTTGAAGGCTGGCGCCGAGCGATCGCGACGCGCGAGCCTGTCCATGTCGAGCGCCAGCGCGAGGACGGCACGCATGTCGAGCTGCTGGGTCTTCCGGTCGCGGGCATCGGCCATGTGATCGTCGTCCGCGATGTCACCAAGGAACGCCGGACCATGCTTCAGCTCCAGGAAGCGCGCGACCGCGCGGAGTCCTCAAACCGGGCCAAGTCCGCCTTCCTTGCCAATATGAGCCACGAGCTCCGCACGCCGCTGAACGCCATCCTGGGATTCTCCGAGGTGATGGAGCAGCAGCTCCTGGGCCCGATCGGCAACAACCGCTATGTGACCTACGCGGCCGATATCCGGTGGTCGGGCAACCACCTGCTGCAGCTGATCAACGACGTACTCGACCTCTCCAAGATCGAGGCCGGGCGGGCCGACCTGATCGAGGAAATCCTCGACGTGCCGAGCCTGGCGCGCGACTGCATCCGCCTGCTCGACGAGCGCGCGCGAGAGGCCGGTGTGGCGTGGCGCGAGGTGATCCCGATCCGGATGCCGGCGCTTAAGGCCGATGCCCGCGGCGTCCGCCAGATCCTGCTCAACCTGCTGACCAATGCGGTCAAGTTCACGCCCGCCGGCGGCACCGTCATTTTCGAGGCGGCGATCGAGAAGGATGGCGAACTGGCGCTCACGGTCGCCGATACCGGCACCGGCATTCCGGAATCCGAGATCGTCCACATCTTCGAGCCGTTTCGCTATCGCTCGAACGCGCTGGTCAGCCGCGCCAAGGAGGGCACCGGCCTCGGGTTGTCGATCTGCAAACGGTTGATCGAGATGCATGGCGGCACGATCGAGCTCCGGAGCCGCCTCGACCGCGGCACCACGGTCACCGTCCGCTTCTCCGCGAGCCGGGTGGTCGAGCCGGTCAGCCTCTGATCTGGCGCCAGGCGGCGACGAAGGCTCTGGCGCTCGATCCGACGTCCGACGCGCTCGCGCCTGGCCGATACAGCGCCGACCCGAGTCCGAAGCCATCGGCGCCTGCTGCGACGAACGGCGCCATGCTCGCCGGAGCGATCCCGCCGACGGGAAACACCGGCACCGATTTCGGCAGCACCGCTCTCATCGCTTTCAGGACCGGCGGCGGGTTGGCCTCCGCCGGAAACAGCTTCAGCGCGTCGGCGCCGGCATTGAGCGAAGCGAACGCCTCGCTCGGCGTGGCGAAGCCAGGCATCGCAACGAGCCCGCGCGACTTCGCCCGCTTGACCACATCGACATCCGTGTGCGGCATCACGATCAGCGTGCCGCCGGCATCGGCGACCCCATCGACATCGCTCGTCCTGAGCACCGTGCCGGCACCAATCACCGCTCGCCCGGCCAGCGCCCTGGTGAGCCGCCGGATCGACTCCAGCGGCTCCGGCGAGTTCAACGGCACCTCGATCAGCCGGAAGCCCTCCGCCACCAGCGCCTCGCCGATCGCCACCGCCTCCTCTGGCTTCACGCCGCGGAGGATCGCGACCAGCGGCAGCACCGCCATGGCGTCGGAGAGGCTCCTCATCTCGATCGTCATCCTCATTTCGAATGATGCGGGCGCCGGCGCGTCGTCGCCTGCTCGCGGAGGATCTGACCCTAGCAGGCGGGCGCCTAGCTGCCGACTGTACACGCCTCCTTGTTCCCGCTCCGCTAGCATGATCCGATGCTGCAACCACTTTCGGGGGAGAGCGATGCCGGCATTCAAAATCGGCCTGACCATGGCAGGCGCGATCTCGGCCGGAGCCTATACGGCCGGTATCTTCGACATGCTCATGGAGGCGCTGGACGAGTGGGAGAAGGCGAAGACGAACGCCGGCAGCCCCGATGTTCCCAGGCACGAAGCCGTAATCTCGGTGATCACGGGTGCGTCCGCCGGCGGCATCACTGGCGCGCTCGGACTTGCCGCGCTGGCCGATGCTTCTGCTGGAGGTTCGATACCGCAGGTCCATACCTATCCGGAGGTCGGACCGGTCACGACCACTCTTCCCCGGCTCTACAGCGGCTGGGTGGTGCAGCCGCGCTTCGTCTCCATCGGCCCTCATCAGCTTCTGGGCACCGCCGACCTCGCCAACGCGCCGCCGATCCGATCGCTGCTGGACACGACGATCCTCTCCTGGATCGTCGACGAATCCTTGCTCGGCATCACGGCAATCAGACCACCCAGGCCCTACATCGCCAAGGATGTTCACCTCTACTTCACCCACACCAATCTGCGCGGCGTGCCCTACGAGATCGGCTTCGGCGCCGGCGGCCCGGGGCAACCCGGCTACCCGATGCTCTGGCATGCCGACCACGTCCATTATCGCGTCGCCGGGGTCGGCAGCGCGACCTTCTCCAGCCCTTGGGCGGATGCCGATCCCGCCCGCGATCTCGATGTGACAACCCTGAGCAACCTCACAGCGCTCAGCCCGCCGTGGCGCGCCTTCGGCGAGGCCGCACTCGGCAGCGGCGCCTTTCCCGTCGGCCTCAGCGCCCGCATCATCGAAGGCCCGACCGTGCGCGACTACACGGATCGCCAGTGGCCGATCGACCGTTGCGTCAATCTCGGTACGAAGCCGAGGCTCTTCCGCCTCGACCCGAGCTTTCCGCAGCCGCTCGCCGGTGATCCGAACGCTCCGGTCCCGTATGTCACGGTCGATGGCGGCACCATCGACAATGAGCCATTCGAGCTTGCGCGCCGCGCGCTGATGGCGAACCCGCCCGACAAGAATCCGCGCGAGGGCGCGAAGAGCGACCGGGCGGTGGTCCTGATCGACCCGTTCCCGGAACCCCCGATCTACGACGCGGTCGGCAACCTCGACAACGCGCTGACCACGGTCATCGGAAAGCTGCTGCCGGCCCTGAAGAACCAGAGCCGGTTCAAGCTGCAGGAGCTCGTCGACGCGCTCGACGAGTCCGTCTATACGCGCTTCCTCATCGCTCCCCGGCGCCGAACGGGACCGAACGCGCCGGTGGAGGAGTTCGGCATCGCGTGCGGTCTGCTCGGCGGCTTCGGCGGGTTCCTGAAGGAGGAGTTCCGCGCCCACGACTATCAACTCGGCCGCCTCAACGGGTGGCTGTTCCTCAAGCGGCACTTCGCGCTGCCGGATGTCCCGCCGCCGGACGGACCGAATTCGATCGTCGCCGCGGGATACGGCAGCCCTCACCGTCCGACACTCGATCACCTCGTCGTCCGGCCGGACCCGCCGACTGCGGCCGCGCCTCTGCACTATCCGATCATCCCGCTCGTCGGCCGAGCGGAGCAGCAGCCGCAGGCGCCGATCTGGCCCAGAGCGAACTGGGCCGATCTCGAGGAGATGATCGTCGAGGTGAAGAAGCGCGCCGAAGGCCTGTTCGGCAAGCGGAAGGAGGAGCAGATCCCCTCCCGCCTGTTCCGGCTGCTGGCGTCCCTCGCCTGGTGGGCCTATGGCGAGGGCAAGATCGGCGACTACGTCCGTTGGACGGTCGTGCGCGACCTCATCCGCCGCGACCAGCTTTCCGGGCCTACACCGGAGAGCGATGGCGTTGCCTGGCCTGCCGGGCTGTCGAGCACCGAGCGGAAGGTATTGGCGGCCCTGGCACACCCGTCCTTCGAGCTGCGCACGGCCGCCGGCATCGGCAGAGAAACCGGCGTTTCCCGCACCGAGGTCGAACTCGTGCTGTCGAACCACAGTCGACTGGTCTGGGAAGGGCGGAAATCCGAGGACGGCGCCCAGACCTTCACCCTGAAGGAGCGCAAGCCGAGCTGGTGGACGCAGCTGCCGATCCTCCGCCAAGGCAAGGAATGGTTCGTGACCGGCGCGCCGGCGATCGGCTGAGGAGACGACCATGGAAATCGGCAACGCCCTGAATGTCGTGATCAGCCTCCTCTTCGTGTACCTCCTCCTCAGCCTGCTGACCTCGGCGTTCCAGGAGATGGTCGCCGGCATCGGGAACAGTCGCGGCCGCGGGCTTTGCGCAACGGTCGACAGGCTGCTGGGTCAATCGGCCGGCAAGGCCTTCGTTGCGCGGTTCTTTGCGCATCCGTTGATCGCCGGTCTCGTCGATCCCGGCGTCAGATGGTTGCGCTGGCTCCGCTGGCTCTTCCCTTCCCTCGGCGACCGGCTCCCTTCCTACATCGCCCCCGAAACCTTTTCGCAGGCGGTGCTCGACGTCCTGCGCCAGGATGGCGCCTTTCGCGGCGCCGGCATGCATCCCGCCCTTGCCGCGCTGTGGCGCGATGCCGGCCAGGACCTCGGCGTGTTCCGCGAGAAGGTCAAGGTGTGGTTCCAAGGCGGCGCCGACGTGCAGACCGGCGTCCACAAGCGCGCCACGCAACGGCGGCTGCTGGTCTACGGCTTCGTCATCGCGGCCGCGTTGAACATCGACACGATCAGCATCACGACGCATCTCTGGACAGCGCGGGCGACACAGGAGGTCGCCGACCTCGCGGCCAAGGCCATTGCCTACCGCGAGAGAAATCCACAACTTCCGGGTTCGGTCGAGGCGAAGGAGCTGCTTGCCGGGCTCGAAGAGCTGAAGCTTCCGATCGGCTGGGACACGAAGTCACCGCGCGCCGTTCTTCAAAGGGTCGTCTGCGTGTTCGTCGGGAGCGACAAGGAGAGAGCCCACCGCTGCGGTCAGCCCGACGCGGCCGGCCCGGTACCGGCCGACCTCGCTCGTCTGCACGGTTGGCTGCTCACCGCACTCGCGATCTCGGTCGGCGCACAATTCTGGTTCGACACGCTCGGCAGGATCATCGGGCTGCGCGCCGCGGGGCCGAAACCGGAAGCCGTGCCGAAACCGACTCCGGCGGCCTCGGGCTCGACCGGGCCGTGACCGCTACTGGAATGCATGCCCTTGCGCGTCCTCGTCGAGCGGCCAGATCGGGCGGCGGAGCTTAGTGAAGGTGGACTTGCGCGGATCGCCCGGGTAGGGGCCGCCGCAATCGACGTAGAGGATCTCGGCCGCGAACCTGGCGAAGGCGTCGTAGAAGTGGTTGCTCGACTTCACGATGACGACTTTCTTCTTCGTCGGGTCGATGCCGACGGCGGTAAAGAGCGAGGGATCGAAGGTCTGCGAGCGGCTGGTCTTCAAGACCACCTCGATGCCATGGACGCGGATCGCGACCGCATCGCCCAGAGGCACGGTCGAGCCGCGGAAGGTCTGGCTCGCATTCGGCGCGCATTTCAGCACCTCGACCTCGGCGTCGATCGGCTCGCCGCCATCGGGCGTGCACTTACCTCCGAAGCGAAGCGCGAGCTTGGCACCCGGCCCTGCCGCCATGCAGAAGCGAACGGCGATCGGATCCCAGAGCGCACCGAGGCACGCGTCGGTGAAGCCGCGGTCGATCAGCCCTTTCAGCAGGAAGGTTCCGTCGCCGGCGACGCCGCCGCCCGGATTGTCCCAGCGGTCGGCGAGCACGACCGGCCCCTTCGGCGCCTTGATCGCGTGATCCAGCGCTTCATCGGTCTTGTAGTGGGGGGCTGCGCCGCTGACGCGGAAGCCGTTGACCTCATCGCCGAGCGCCTTCGCGAGCTTGGCGCCGGAATCGGGGCGGCCATCGGTCACCACGATCACCTTGGTTCCCATCTCCGGTACATCGGCGGCGTTGAAACCGTGAGCGATGGTGATCGAGAGAATGCCGTCGTGGCCTTCCATCGCCTTGATCTTGTCGACGAAGCTGCGGCCCGGCTCGCGGCTGGTCATGAAGGCCGAGACCGAACGGCAGTCATAGACGCTCATCACCGGCCTCACCTCGCCGCGCGCAGCGCGAAGACAGATCGACAGCAGCTCCTCGGCGCGCTCGGCGAAGTCGATATGCGGAAACTCCTTGAAGGCGATCAACACATTCGCGCCGGTCGTCATCTCCTTGGTGATGTGGCAATGCATATCGAGCTCGGCGCCGATAATCGCCTTCGGCCCGACGATCGCGCGGCAGCGCTGGATCAGGTCGCCCTCGCAATCGTCATAGCCATGCGCGACCATGGCGCCATGCAGCCCGAGCAATACGATGTCGACCGGCATCGCCGCCTTGAGCTGTCCCAGGATCTCGTCGCGCAAGCCTTCGTAGACGCCGCGGTTGACCAGCCCGGCCGGGTCGGCCCAGGCCGATGTGCCCTCGATGAAGGTGAAGCCGTCCTGGCGCGCGCGCCGTTTGGCGATCGCGACCGGCGCTGTGCACAGCGTCGGCTCTGGCGGATGCTCGCCGGGCCTGGCCAGCATGCCTTCCTCGAACATGCCGAGATCGGTCGGGATCGGCGCGAAGGTGTTGGTTTCGGTCGCCAGCGCCGCGGCGAAGACACGCATGAAGGCCTCCGGAAAAGGAGCGCCCAAGCTCCGGTCAGAGCCCGGCCTTGTCCAGGATCTCCTTGACCACCGCGGAACATTCGAAGTGGTCCTGGGCGAGCTTGCGCGCGGCCTTGCGATGGATCTCGTAATCGCCATCGATCGCGGCCAGCGCGGCGATCGCCTGATCGTGGTCGGCGAAGGCGAAGAGCCCCTTGCCGGTCGGGATCGTCCGTTCGAAGCCGGACGACTGCATGATCACCGGGCGGCCGCTGGCGAGGTAGCAGACGCTGCGGTCCGAGAACCAACCCGAGTTGGTGCGGACATAGATGTCCTTGGCCACGGTCAGCTCGCCGCGCGAGCGGCGCACGAAATCGGCGTAGGACTCCATCGTCTCGGACTGCTCGGCGCCGTCGAGCACCCGCCAGCCGGCCTCCTCCACCTGCTTGTTGACCGACGGATCGGGCGTGATCAGCGCCAGCTCGAACCTGCGCCCGCTCCGCTTCGGCAGGTCGAGGAACTTGAGGAAGTTTGTGTGCTTCGACCACTGATAGGACTGGCCCTGCCAGCGGACGTTCTTGCCCTTGTTCTGCCAGGTCGCGACCGAGGTGTAGGCCTCCGGCGCCGGGTGGTCGTCGAAGGGCCAGAGTTCGAGGTCGACCGGCGGGCGGGTCGGATTCCAAGGGCGCGTGCCGGCGGGGATCAGGCAGTCGGGCTGCCCGATGTTCTGGCCGTAAGTGAACAGATGCGTGTGCGCATCGACGAACTCGGTCGAATAGGCGTTGGCCTGGGCGATCTTGATCTGCTCGTAGCCGGGATCGGTGTCGATCAGGATGCGGACCGGACAGGCCATATGCTCCTCGCGGAGCTTGGTCGAGCCGCAGAGATTGATCAGCGCATCGGCCTTGCCGTAGAGCGCCATCATCTGCTCGCGTCCGATGCCGACCCAGGCGCCTTCCTTGACCGGGTCCCAGTAGCCCCAACGATCGCCCAAGCCCAGCCGCTCCATCATCCGGGCGACATAGGCGATGTTGTAGGTTGAGTCCCAAACAAGCTGGTTCTCCTTGGGCGAATACGGGTTCACCCCGTTGTCCTCGACATACCAGACGTCATGGCCGAGGCGCCGAAACGCGGAGAGGTACTGGGTCGCCTGCCAGGCGATGCCGGCGAGCGGCATCTGGCCGACGAAGTGATGGACGAGGACAGTCTTCTTCGCGCTCACGGGAGGTTGCTTCGCTTCAGGAGACGGCGACCATGGCCATCGCACTCTTGCCGGTCAAGGGGATGGCGCCCGGTTAGGTTTCATTGCCATAGCCCCGCGCCAGCCTGCGGCCGCCGGATGCCCGCGTATCGGGGGGCGCCGGCGCACGCCGAGGCCCGTCCCACTCTGCTCGATCTCGCTCTTATCTACAGATGCGGATCGCGCAATATTACATCTTTATATTGTCGAATGTGCGACCGACTGAAAGGTCCTAACCACGATTTTCGGTATCCAGGTAAAGTGGCACGTCGTCAAATGAGAGGGCCCGCGCGGCTGGTCTGACGGCCGCCACGCAGGGGCCGCTTTCGGAGGGGGATGAAATGAAGGGGCTGTCCCAGATAACTCGGTTATGGAGTTATCATGGGACGGATACGACGGAGCCGATTGAGGGTCTCGAAGCAGGATCGCC
>Ga0194132_10003401_pt1 | contig 28345 bp, 27 predicted proteins | sample TA2KigOf80mmetaG_FD_148612 | JGI IMG/M metagenome (GOLD analysis project Ga0194132, IMG submission 148612) | Freshwater microbial communities from Lake Tanganyika, Tanzania - TA2015054 Kigoma Offshore 80m | ecosystem: Environmental > Aquatic > Freshwater > Lake | place: Tanzania: Lake...
GTGTTTACCGCCGCCGCCAAGTGCGCGCGCCCGACCCGCATCGACGCGGAATAAACGGCACGGCGGGAACCGTTCGACGCGGAGAGTTCGGCAACGGTGGCGACCTGGGTAAGTACCACATCATCGAGAGCACCTGCAAACCCGATGATGATACTTCCGTACAAGAGCCCGGCAAAATCGAGCCCCGGAAGGACACTGCGCACCAAAGCCGCCTCGTCAGAGATGACACCAGAGAAGCCGAAAAACGGGGCGGCGAGGGAAACCAGCACCCATGCCACACCCAAGGACGCAAGCATAGCGAGCGTGGCGATCGCGGCCAGAGAGGAGCGTACGCCGTGAGAGGAGACCGCGGAGACGATTACCGCGACTGCCGCCGTGAGGGTGCATACAGCAACCGGGTCGGCTCCGGAGAGAAGGGCGGGGGCCGTGTACTTGTACAACACCGCGGCCAGGACGGCGAGCGAAACCAGAGAAAACAGGCCGGCTTTGCGCGTAAACAACAACACTGCTCCCGCAAACAAGGCGAGCAGCACCCACAGTTCGACCCGTCGATCGGTGTCGAGATAGAAGTAGAAACCGGTCGACTCCTCAAAACCGAGCACAACCGATGAACCAACATCGAGCATGCCGAGAGGAGAAGCACTGGAAACCAAACCGAGCGGAACCACCGTCTTGTCCGTCAAAGAAACCGATACGTCGACGCAACGGTTCACTCCGCAAGCCGACTCCACGCTACGAGAAACCGTACCAGACACCCGGGTGTACACCGCTCCATTGTCGACCGACTTGTCGGTGGGCCAGGTGAGCAACAAGGCCACACCCACGGCGGCGAGAGACAACCAGAACAGATACCGGACTAGCGGATGGGCCGTAGCGTTCGTCGTGTTGCCATGATTGTGTCCCATGGAAACTACCGTCTCGACGAGGCCGCCGATGTCGCCCCGGGGCAGTTATTGGTTGTGCAGGTTCTACGGTGGCGACACGCTCGCCGGCCGCCGCCACAAAGCACAGAGAAGTGGGGGTGGGGGAGCTTGGAGGGCTCCGGGGGAGTGTCAAGAGGCCCAGGCCTTACACCATATTCAGGGCAAAACCCAGAGCCCGGAGGCAAACCAAACATGAGCAAACAGAAATTCGAGCGCAACAAACCGCACGTCAACATCGGCACGATGGGGCACATCGACCATGGCAAGACAACCCTCACCGCCGCGATCTCCAAGACGCTGGCCGAGAAAGGCCTCGCCGAGTACACCCCGTTCGACCAGATCGACAAGGCGCCAGAAGAGAAGGCGCGCGGCATCACCATCTCGATCGCGCACATCGAGTACGAGACCGAGAAGCGCCACTACGCGCACGTCGACATGCCCGGCCACGCCGACTACATCAAAAACATGATCACCGGAGCCGCCCAGGTCGACGGTGCGATCCTCGTGGTCGCCGCCACCGACGGCCCGATGCCACAGACCCGCGAGCACGTGCTCCTCGCCCGCCAGGTCGGTGTGCCGTACATCGTCGTCGCCTTGAACAAGTCCGACGTCGTCGACGACGCCGACATGCTCGAGTTGGTCGAGGGCGAAGTCCGCGACCTCCTCACCTCGTACGAGTTCCCCGGCGCCGATGTGCCGGTGGTTCGCGTGTCGGCCCTGAAGGCCCTCGAGGGTGATGCCGCGTGGCAGGACCAGATCATGGCCCTCATGCAAGCTTGCGACACCTACATCCCCGAACCGAAGCGAGAACTTGACAAGCCGTTCCTCATGCCGATCGAAGATGTCTTCACGATCACCGGTCGTGGCACCGTCGTTACCGGGAAAGTCGAGCAGGGCAAGGTCAACACCGGCGACGAGATCGAAATCGTCGGCCTGCGAGACACGCAAAAAACCGTGTGCACGGGGGTCGAGATGTTCCGCAAACTCCTCGACGAGGGCCAGGCGGGCGACAACATCGGCGCCTTGCTCCGTGGCACCAAGAAAGAGGACGTGGAGCGCGGACAGGTTCTTTGCACACCCGGCTCGATCACCCCGCACACAAAATTCGAGGGACAGGTGTACGTGCTCAAAAAAGAGGAAGGCGGTCGGCACAAGCCGTTCTTCAACAACTACCGGCCCCAGTTCTTCTTCCGCACCACCGACGTGACCGGCACCGTCCAGTTGCCCGCGGGCACCGAGATGGTGATGCCGGGGGACAACGTGGCGATGACCGTCGAACTCGGTAAACAGATCGCCATGAGCGAAGGTCTGCGATTTGCCATCCGTGAAGGCGGGAGAACCGTCGGAGCGGGACGCGTGGTGAAGATCCTCGCCTGAGGCGGCGGTACACAAAGGTCTCGTGGTGAAGTTTGGAGTTCACGCCGGCCTGTCAAGCCGGAGGTCGCGGGTTCAAATCCCGTCGAGACCGCGCATACACCAACACGTACGCGCTGTGGGTGCAGACGGAGGCGGCAGCCTTATATACGGTTGGGACGGCACGCGGTGTAAATAAAACATACCGCCGGCATGTGGATGACACGAAAGGGCTTGCGACCCAATCGACGTACAATTCCACATTGCCGGCGGTTTTACTGATGAACAGATGGGCCTGTTTGGGGCCCAAGTGGAGTGGTTATTTCGAGGGAGCCCAAACTCCGGCGTACTTCTTGCACTCCATCCATTCTTCCACTGTTACGCGGTGGATGGTGTACCCGTTGGCGTCGATTTTACTGACGAACAGAAAGGAGGCGACACCATCGACGAACTCCGGTACGAAACCGGGATTCGACACGAAGTCGCGGTACAGTGACAGTAGGTCCATGAACCGACCCTTTCCGTACCATTTCCCTGGGCTTATCGCATTCAAGCGCTCGAAAAGCGCTTTCATTGCATCCATCGGTGCTTCCATTGTGTAAATGCATCAGACAGCGACCGGAGGAACCGGCGATCAACTAACAAGATCTTTTTCTTGAAAGTTTGCTGTATTTCTGTCTGCATCTCCTAGTACAATAGACAGTGATGGGTGGGGTGCATATAACAAACATTTGCGGAAAAATTAGATGAGGACCCCAGAAGTAAGCGGCTGGGCCATGGAAATAGACGCAAAACGGACTTGTTCGGGTGTGTGCGAATCCGGGTCCGGTAGACACGATAAAAACCCATGCACATCCGGCCCTACCGCGAAAGCGACCGCGAAACACTCGTCGACATCCTCCTTGAAATCAAAAACAGCGGCGGCACCTACCCACCCGCCTACGTCCCGACCGAAAAAGAAGCCGTCAAAGAATGGTTGGAACGCTACCCCACAAAACTGCGCCTCGTCGCCGTCGAAGAAGGCGGCGGGGAGGGCAGAACAATACTCGGACACATCCAGCTTCTCCCCGTAGAAGAGAGCGACCCGGACGTCGCCAAATCCCTGAGAGACGCCGGGTACGACCCGGCCGGGTGCCTCAAATCAGCCCGTCTCTTCGTGGACACCAAACAACAAAAACGGGGAGTCGGCAGGGCCTTGAAACGGGCGGCGGCGGAGACGGCATGGAAACTCGGTCTCCAGCCAATCTCCACCGTTATGGTCACTCAGCAAGAATCGATGAAACTCAACCAAGGCGAGGGATGGATCGAGAAAGGACGTTTCATCGGGGTCTCCGGCGTCGAAAACATATTGTACGTCGCGCCCGAACCGGAGAAGCGGCACAGTGAACTGGTGCACAGCGGGGTGCGCGACGGCGGGATCGGGGCGGTCGCCACCGGTATTGAAGTCTCCACCACCTACACGATGGACGAACCAGGCAAATACGGAGAGTTCGCGTACGCGCGCAGCCAGAACCCCACCCGCAAGGCCCTCGAAGCCGCCCTCGCCGTAGCCGAAGGTGGAGGGAGGGCGATGGCGTACTCATCCGGACTTGCCGCGATCGACGCCGTGCTTCGCGTCATGTCGCCCGGCGAGGAGATACTCCTCGGCGAGGACGCGTACGGGGGCACCTGGCGCCTCCTCGACAAAGTCTGGAAAAAGCACGGCATAGCGACAAAGATCGTCGACTTGCAAGATCTCGACGCGGTGCGTGCCGCGTGGGGCAAACATACGCGCATGATCATGCTCGAAACCCCGTCCAACCCCCGCCTCCAAATCTGCGACATCGGCAAACTCGCCGAAATCGCGCATGCGGGGGGCGGTTATTTGATCGTCGACAACACGTTCGCCACCCCGTACCTCCAGCGGCCGCTCGACTTGGGGGCCGACGCGGTGGTACACTCGGCCACCAAATACCTCGGCGGGCACAGCGACGTGATCGCCGGAGCTTTGATCACCCGCAACGACGATCTGGCGAAAGAATTCGTCTTCACCCAGAAAGCCGTCGGGGCGGTCCCGGGACCTTTCGACTCGTTCCTCGTCCTGCGAGGCTTGCGCACCTTGGGGGTACGCGTCGAACGCCAGAGCCAAACCGCCGCCGCGATTGCCGCGATGCTCGCCGAACACGAAGAGGTGGAACGAGTGTACTACCCGGGAATGCCCACCCACCCCGGGTACGAGATTGCGAAACGACAGATGCGGGCGGGGGGCGGCATGATCTCGTTTGAAGTACGCGGCGGATACGACGCCGCCAAACGAGTCGTCATGCGCACCGAGGTGCTTGCCCTCGCCGAATCGCTCGGGGCGGTGGAGTCCTTGATCGAGCATCCGTACAGCATGACCCATGCGGCGAACAAGGAGAGCAAACTCTCCGTTCCTGAAGGCCTCATCCGACTCTCCATAGGACTCGAAGAAACCTGGGTCCTGACTTGCGACCTGCGCAAGGCCCTACAGAACCGCTAAAAACCGGACAAACGGACTCACACGGGGACGTCTTGGTGGACGGGTAGGATCCCCGTGGTGGCGGGGGAGGAGATGTGCAACGGTGAGGCTTTGACCTTGGGGCGAAAGGATGCGCGCGTGGCGAGGGCGAGAATCGTTAGCGAAGACAGCAAACCGATGCCGGAGGAAATGATCGAGGCCGGCACCGAGTAAACCAACCCCCAACAGAGCCAAACCAACTCGGCGTAGGCGACCATAGCCCAACTCAACAGCGACACACCAGAGCGGTCCGGGGAACGCAGAAACGCAGAAAGACCGAACAGCGCGAAACCAACACCACTACAGGCGGCCACAAGAGAGAGGTACAGAGGACCGAAAAGCAAGAACACCAGCCCACCAAAAACGGCATAACCGGCGGCGGCCAAAAGTGCGGCAGTCAGGCGGCCACCCCGACGGGCGAAAACAAACAAGACCGCGGCGCCACAGAACGCGGCGATCAGGTTACCGGGAACCTGGATCGGTTTGCCGGCGGCGACAGCCCAACCGATCCAGAGCAACGCACCGGCGGCGGCGAGAGCGAAACTGACAGGGGAGACTCCCCCGATCGAACCGCCACGGAGGGTGCGCAGAACCTGGGGAATAGATCGGGTGGCGCCGGCCGCGATCGCGGAAAAAACGAGGATTTGCAGAATAGAAAGCATGCAACCAACCTTAACCGCAGACGAGTTTTCAACAAACACTGCCCGGTGGCGGAAGAATCAGCCCTGGGCCGGACCAGGTGCGGACCCCTGTGCCGGATCGTTGCGTGTATCGGGTGCCCCGGAGAAGCCGAAGGCGCGTACCGGACGTACCCGCAGCGTATTCTCCTGCGACACCGAACTCTGCCCGCCGGAGGAGAAGTTCTGATACCACGCGAGCCCGGGTGAAGGGACGTAGGAGCCCCAGTAGAAATCCGGCGCGAAACCGTGCGCGAGGACGGGGGTGGATTCACAGAAATCCCCGTCCGAAGACGCGCCGTGCACGAACCGACAGAGCAGGTTCAACTCCCGCGAAGATGGAAGCGACCAATCAGTGAAACCGCCGCCGCGGTACGAGCGGACGAGGGCGGGAGCCGAATCCGCAGGCGCGACATCAAGCAGACGCGACGTGTTCCCCCGCCCGGCACCGAGATCTTGGGAAGTCACACCCGCCTGGAGCGAGACACCGGAAGGGAGGAACGTGGCACGCGGATCGCTACGACCGTCGAACCACCCATCGGGGGCGTACTCGAGGTACATGCACTCCTCTTGCATCTCAGCGCCGCAGCGAAACGGGGAGGGGGCGACGTAGAACACCACCCCACCGCCTGGACCAACCTCACCCGGGGCGAGGTTGTACACGCCGGACACACCGCGCGACGGGGTCGGCGTGGCTCGCGACACCCCCGAAGGCACCGGAGCGCATGCGGTGAACGCAGAGAGGCCCGCGGCGAGTAGCGCACGATACAGACGGCGGCGGGTGGGAATCAACATGGCAGCCTCAGCACGGCGGGCGGCGCAGATCCGCGAGGGATCGACGGAAGAGCAGCACGTCCTCGCCATTGGGATCGTTGCGGCCGCCGCCGGCGGCGCCGACGAGGAGCGCGGAACAGTCGGCGTACACCCTGGCCTCGAGCACCCCATCTCGGCGAGAGGAGCCGAACACCGAGACATCGGAAACGGTGCCGCGGGTGGCAACCAGTAGCAGCGTGTCAAGGTCGCCGACGGCGTCGAAGCGCCGACCATTCACACGCATCGAGCCGATGAACTCTCCGGTGGCGAGCACCGAGCCGTCCGGGAGCGGGGCGAGGGCATAGACGGTCGACCAGTCGCCTGTCCCAGCGGGGAGCAGCGTAGATACTCCGAGCAGCGCACCAGTGTCATCAAGGGCGGCGAGAAACCCGTTGCGACGCACCGGGGTCGTGCCATTGAATACGCGACCAGCGACGCGTAACTGCTCACGGAAATGCCCGCCCACGTGCACCACCAGTCGACCATTTGCATCTGGTGCAGCGAGCACGGCGGAGATCCCGGCGAGCGCCGGATCGTCGAACACGACGCGCCAGCGGGGCTGCAGTGCGGCATCGAAAGAGATCACTTCGGCGGCGAAACCGAGCGTGGTAGCATCGGCAAAGTCGCCGGCGTAGACGAGCGAGGTGGGTGTGGCGGCGAGCATGTACGAAGAGTCATGCGGAGGTATCCGCCCCACCGGGTATGAGGCAAGTTCAATTCCGTTGGCGTCGAACTCGACGATCGAGATACGCGACTCACCTTCGAGGACGTTGTCGGTGGCCTTGGGGGGTAACCGCTCCGCCGTGCCGAGCACCGCGAAGAGACGCCCTTGAAACACTGCGACATCGTACACGTTCGTGTGCCGTAAATCCGAGAGTTCACGCGACCAACGCACGTTCCCCTCGGCGTCAAAACGTGCGAGCACGCCGCGCAGAGGCACCCACGAGGACTCAGGCGCGGAGGCGAACCCGCCGACGAGTACACCACCGTCTCCAAGCGCGGCGACCGACGTCGCCGCGCCGGGGGCGGCGCCGGGAAGCGGACGTTCCCACGAGGTCGCGCCGGAGGCATCAATGCGGCGGAGAAAACCGGACCACACCGACAAGCCCGCCGGATCGGCGCTTGGCATCGCAGTCTCACCGACGAGTACAGTCGCATCGGCGAGCGCGGCGACGCCGTAGACCATGTCGCGGCCCGGAGCGCCAAACGAGGTCGCCCAACGAACCAAGGCGGCATCGCCGAGTGAGGCGGGGTCATACGACCCGGAGGCGACGGGCGGGGGCGGCGTTGCAACCGGAAGCGAGGTGCCGGTCGAGGACCGTTCAGTGCCGCAAGCTGTACACGCGGCAAGCAGCAGCACGGCGAGTAGACGGAGACGGCGCATACACACCTACCGTCCCGCAAGCGGGCTCGGCGCCATGCATGTCCGCAAGGCTACGAATGCGGGCGGAGTCGGGAGAGGAGAGCGAAACATCCCGCGCCGGCGAGACCGACGAGGGCGTAGGACACGGTCTCGAACAGCCACACCAGAAACGAACCAGAAACAAGACCGTGCACCATGTCGTGCAACGCCTCATACGGTGCGGAGAGCGAGAATTCGGCGAGTTGTTCGAGAAAAATGTGCCCACCTACCCAACACATGGCTAACACACCCACGATTGCGAGCAGACGAAGCACGAGAAGCGTGGACTTGACCAGCAACCGGCCGAAGCGGGCCAAGAGCGGCCGGGGTGAGGCGGCGAGGTGGGCGCCCACATCGTCACCTTTCACGACGCAAGCCACCACACCGTACACCCCGACGGTCATCAGCACCGCGACGAGGGCGAGTGCGGCAGCTTGCACGGCGAGGGATTCGTCGGCCACCTCGGCGAGCGAGATCGCCATGATCTCAGCCGAGAGAACGAGATCGGTGCGCGACGCCTTGCGGATTATCACATCTTCATCGGCGGAGGAGGATTTCTCACCGTGCGAGCCGGTGAGCTTGGCGGAGGCCTCGAACATGAGATACAGCGAGCCGAGCAAAAGCAGGGCGGCGAGCACTCGATTATCGGCAAAGCCGAGAAGCAGCGCAGCGGGAAGCAGAAACAGACACTTGTTGCGCAACGAAATTCTCGCGAGGCGCCACACGATCGGCAGTTCCCGCGAGGCGGCGAGATCATGCACATAGGCAGGGGTTACCGCCGCATCATCGACCACCACACCGGCGGTTTTCGCACCCGAGCGGGCCGCGGACACGGCGGCGAGTTTAGCGAACGCGGCAACGTCATCCAAGAGCATCCAAAAACCACCAGCCATGCCCAGACACGGTGCCGTCCGGGCGGCGGTCGGCACACCCTACGGGTGGGTGGGTGGTTTTTTCTATGTTAGAGTGAACGCGTACAGCATCTCAGACGGGTGGGTAACGCAGGTTAGGTGTGCGGCGGGATGGGTTGGGGGTCACTTTGAAGGCGGCCATGGAAACCATCGAAACCGCCTGGCGCAACCAGTACGTCAAGGCCCACCGCAGCAGCTGGAGTACGACAAAACACATCGAGATGGCGTACAGTTACCTGCGCGCAGGCGGACAGGGTGACGACCGGGCAGAATTGGCGCGCGGCGAACAAGGCTTGCACCTTGCCGGGGAGGCGTGCTCACAGAGATGGCCTGGCAGCATGCACGGGGCGTGGTTCAGCGGCGAGACGGCGGCGGAGAACGCGCGGAGCGGGGGCGGAGCGGTCATGATCATTGGCGCCGGCCTGGCCGGGATCGCCGCGGCACGGTACCTGCGCGAACACGGCGTCGAGAGTTTCATCCTTGAGGCGGATACACACGCGTACGGGCGTGCCTGGAGCAACCCGAGGGAGCCATACATCGACGGCGGTATGTGGCTGCACGGGTGCGAGACGCACCCGCTGGGGCCACATATCGAGGCGGCGGGAATCGGCCTCGTACGCGACCGTTGGGAAGTCCGCGAAGGCGGCCCGGCCGACTGGGCGGCGGCAACCTACCAAGGTGGACGTATACTCGAGCCTGGTCGACACCGCAGGCTGCTGCACAGCGCCGCGGCGATCGAAACCGCACTGGACGCCGACCGAGAACTCGGTGGCAACCTGATACAGTGCATCGAGCACGCAACGGTACAAGAGAACGACGAGGATCGCTCGGTACTGCACACGTGGATGCGTACCTTGTACGGGGCGCTCGTCGCAGGCGACATGTTCGACCTCTCAGTCGAGCACCGACTCGAGCCGTTCGCACTCGAAGGGGCGGACGCGATGCTCACCGGACCCGTCTCGGCGATGGACTTGACCGAGGGTCTCGCTATATCGTACAACCGCGCGGTCCAATCGCTGCGACGAAACAAAGACGGCTGGGTGGCGGTATGCGAAGACGGGACGACGTACGAAGCGGCACAGGTCATCTGCACCGCGCCGATCGCAGTACTAAACCACATCGAGTTCGATCCACCATTGAGCGCGGCCAAACGAAGCGCCTTGGCGCGGATCGGAGCGGGCCGCGTCGAGAAACTCTGGTTGACCTTTGCCGAGCGCTGCTGGGGCGAGGAGACGCACTTTCACATCGCCGACGGCGCGGCGGTGTGCAACGTCTTCATCGACGCCAGCGACATCACCGGGGAACCGACACTTTTGACGTTCATTCCACACGATGCGGTCGCGGCGTGCGCCGCGCTGCCACTTGAGACGCTGGCACGCACCGTCTTGGACGACTTGCTCCGCTCCGGTGCAGTATCCCTCACCGAAGCGAGAACGACGCCAAAAGACGCTGCTCGGTAAACTTGTCGGGCCGCAGCACCAACGTGGCATTCCATGTCCCGGTGAACGGAAGCACCACCGTGAGTGTGGATTTTTTCGTTTCAAACACCATTGCCGCGCCGAGAATTTTATGCCGGAACTCGACCGCACCGGTACCAGGTGGCAAGGTCAGGACAACCGTACCGGCACGATCCGAGGAGAAACCCACCATCTGATTCAGCGAACCTTGGACAAACTTCATCTGCATCGGCGTACCGGCCGGGCGGGATCCGACTTGAAAAGCGGAGGCCTGGGCGACGACGTGACCGTCGGCGGAGACCACCGAGAAGCGGAGGGCGTACAAACCGCGGGGCAGGCGTTTATTCGGGGTCAAGGTGAAACCCTCCTTGGTCGCCGTGGTAGTAAACTTGGCGGGAACGACCTTGCCCGAGGCGTCAAGAAGTTGCGCCTTGCCGGCGGTGACACCAACCGGTTCATTGAACTGTACCGAAACATTGGTTGGGGCAGTGGCGAGCTGGGCGCCGTTCGGCGGCGAGACCGACACCACTTGGGCGTGCGCGGCGACAGGAGAGGCCGGCAGGAGGCCGGCAAACAGCGCGACGAACACCAAGCAGACGGTACCGCGACGGCGGGCAGTTCGGCGTGGGTGGAGATGGGTGGCTATGCTCAGGGTGGTTATACTCATAAAGATCCTCCTTGGGAAGTGGGTACAGGCACGGTGAAGGAAGCAACAGCGGAGAGCGACGTGAACTCATCCACTTGGACGATGATTTTCGCGTTGAAAACCCCGGCGTCGGGAAAAGTGAAAAAGGCGTGCAGATGGTCACCCATCGGCATCAACCCACCGGAGAGCCCGGAGAGTTCCAGATCGGGGGAGGCGAGCTCCCATTCACCAGATTGCACGAGAAGCGGGGCGCCGTCGGGGTCGGAGACGAACAGCATCGCTGACACCCTGTCGCCGGGGAGAAGCGCATCGAACACCAACCTACCAGTCGAACCGTCATCAAACACCAGGTCGAGAGTGAGACCGGGTGCGGACGGGCGGGAAGCATCAAGCGCGGCGGATTCGGTCCGGGCCGACGGTGTGGCGGTAGCGATCGAGGCGGAGGCGACCGCAACCGTGAACAGCAACACCAACTCGGCCAACACCCTAACGCGGATCGGGCGGGAAGAATCGGTCGGACCGTACACCCGTAGGCGACGATGATTCAAGGCCCCCAACAACAAAGCGACACAGGTGAGGACGGCTTTCAGCAAAATAGTCCACTCCCAGCGACCGAAACGCTCAGATGGGGCGAGCATGGTGAAAACCAACAATAGCGTCGCTGGCAGAAGCGCGAACACGGACCAGGTGGCAAGACGCGAAGCGCGCGACAGAAGCGCCGCGTCACCGGGGGAGAGGTAGATAGCGAGCAGCGCAGAAGACCAGAGCAGCGCGGCGGCGAGATGCAGAGGATGGGCCAGAAGCATCAACCACCCGGGCTCAAACAAGCGGTGATGCCCGGCAAAGAAACCTTGGGCTGCGAAGAAACCAAGCAGCAGAAGCGGGACGACGTGCCGGAGAGACGGGCGGAGCCGCCAAAAAACCGGTACCACAACACCCGCCAACAGGAGCATCCCAGTCGAGCGGAACTCCCCGAGACGGAACGACGCCGAACCGGAGCGCTCCGCAAAATCCACCAACCGCAGGGCGGCAAAAAATCCGAGTGCGGCGGAGAAACCATACACCATACGGGAATTTGCGAGCAGCAGGCCGGCCAGGGTCGCAACCGCCGACAACCAGGCGGAGAGTTCGATAAGCCGATCCTGCCAGAGCGGGTCAACCCCGGCGGCGGGAACAGGAAACGCATCGGTCGGGGTGCCGACCGTGAAACGCAGCAGGTCGGCCACCGGATGCCCGTCGGCGGACTCGACCTCCCAGACGAGCACCCAGGAACCCTCGGTGATCGGGGCGGAGGGCTCCAGTTCAATTCTCGAACCGGAGGAACGCGCGGTGAGGCGCAGCGTCGATGAGACGGAGCGCAACTCGAACACGTCGCGCAGCGGCCGCACCGACTCGTTGAATTCGAGCAGAATCGAGCGCGGGGCGGTCGAGAGCACCTCACCAGCGGCGGGATTCGAGGAAACCAGTTTTGCGTGCGCGGAAACCGGGGTGGGAGTGACAGAAGCCCACACACCAAAAGCGAGCAGTAGCCCGGCGAGCAGACGGGGCAACCTGGCACAACGGGGACGGGGCGAGGTTGGTGGGGCTGTGATAGGTTCAGTCATAGTAATTACCGGGTGTACGCGTCGATGGTCGGGAAGGTGTCAGATCCCCCACCGGAGTGTGCACTCGAAGAACACCAGTGCATACTCCGGTAAGGGGGAGCGGCGGGCAGTACCCACCGCTCCCCCGACCGGACCAATTGGTCAGTGCGTGTGCCCGTGATCGGCACCTTCGGCGGCGGCGATTGTGACAGAGTTGATGACCTTGCCCTTGTAGAGCAGATCAACCTTGCTGCCATCCATCACCATCCAGCCCTTCGGGCCCTTCTTGACCGAGTCGGTCATGAGCTCGAAGTCGCCGGCCTTGTCAAGTTTGACGCGCTTGATCAGTTTCCCGTCGGCTTGGACCGCGACAGTCTTGCCGCGCCAGGTCGAGGGGAGGTCGGCGATGACCATGAGGTGTCCCTCGTGGCCGTGCTTGCTCATGATCTCGGCGGAGAAATCTCCGACGGTTTTGACCGCAGGGGCCGCGCCGTGGCCGCCATCAGCTTTCGCTTCGACGGTCAGCACCGGTGCCGGGTAGCGCAACGAGTGCGAATCCTGGCCTTCGGCAGCCACCTGAACCCAGGCGGCGGTCTTGGTTCCGCAGTACTGGATCACCGGGATCGGGTACTTGCCGGCGGTGGCCGGGTACTTGACGTTGACACCGAAGTCGGCGAACTGGGAGTCAGGCAGCGAACCGCCGCTCCACTTCACCGCGGTGACGATGCCAGCCGCGTCCTTGATGGTCTCGGCCGTCCAACCTGCGATGAGCTGCGGGCGTACGGATGCGAAACCTGCCGGGATCGACACCTCGACGATGTCGGTCGCTTGCTTCTCGCAGCCGTGCGGGATGCGGACGAAGAACGCCCCGTATCCTCCTGCTGTCGCCTTCGCTCCGTAGAGCTGGATGCCTGCGTGTGCCGAGACGGGGCTCGACACGGTGATGATCGCCGCTGCTGCGGCGAGGGTGCCAAGGATTGCCTTGGCGATGAAATTCTTTCTCATGATGAAAAATCCTCCTGTGGATGTGTAGACATGAGTATGTTAGTCCTCACCGAAAAATCGTGCGATATGCGCACGCGAATCTTGGGTGGCACCGAAGCGGTGCGAGAACGGGTAGGTGGCCGGCGCGGCTCAAAACTCGCCCGGTGAGGACCGGAGAGCAACGAGAGAGACGCAGAAACGGCGCGTTATACCCGTGTCAAGCACGCCGGCGGGGCGCGCGGTGCGGCCGGCGCGACGGGCGACAGCGGAACGAAATGCGTCAGCGCGAGGGTGCCGACAGGAAGCGGGACGACGGGAAGACGACGACGAGGGGAAGCGAGGCGCTCCACGAGACGCACCGCAAGACGGAACGCCGGCACCAGAAACGCGAGGAGCAGCAACCCGACCACGATCGGGGCGAACGAGGCGGGGGAGGTGAAATGGTGCGTGAGCCCCGAGAGAGACCCATGGTGCACGAAACGCTCGACCAGTTCGAGAAGGAGGAACCCCCCCGCCGCGGCGGCGAAGCACGCAAAAGAACCGAACGACGCCGAGAACTTCCTCGACGCGACGCGGGCAGTGAGCGCGGTGGCGACAAGAGATACGACGGCCATCATGACGAGCAGCGGGAGCAGCGAGGAGACCCAGCCGTGTCCGGAGGCGGCGAGGGCGTGCGCGCGGGCGTGCGGGTCGCCGTATGCAAAGCGGTACGCCAGATAGTGGGCGGAGAAAACCGCAAGTGCGGACCAAGCGGTCAAGGCGGTGAGGCGCATGCGTATGCCCATACATATCTATGGTCCGCGGCGGGGAGGAGGGCGCAATGAGGCGACGGGTGGCCAAAGCCCTTCACGCCCTCGAGGGTGCGCCGACGGTGGATGACACACCCGGAAAACGGGAAAGTACATACCACTACAGGAAAGGAACACCTCCATGCGCACACGCATCGGAAGTATCGCGACCGTGACGGCAATCTGCCTCGCGATCGCAACCCCCGCCCACGGTATGTGGGCATACTGGGGTCGATGGACGCCCGTTGTTCGATTTGAACAGCGCTACACCATCGACGCCGCCGGCGAAACGTCGTTCTGGTCCACCCAGTTCAACTTCGTCGAACAACCACATTCAGGCGGGTACGTCGGCGTACAAACCGACGGCTGGGGATTCGAGCACGGTCAAACCGATCTCGCGATCTTCTCGCTCTGGGATGCGGTCTCGGTGCAACCTGGCCCCGGGGTCTCGTGCGACGAATTCGGCGGCGAAGGTGTCGGCGTTTCGTGCCGAACACCGATCACAGTCGAAGCCGGGCACCGGTACGGTGTCGTCGTCGAACGCAGCGAAATCGGGAACGGAAAGCGAGCGTGGAGCACGTTCACCGCGTGGGTATCCAACTACACCACCGGAGAACTGGCCCGCCTGGGCTCGATCACCGTGCCGTACGTCGTCTCCATGACGCCGCCGAGCAACTTCATCGAGTACTTCGGGCCTGCGCGCGCATGCGAGTGGCGACCGTACGCCGCGGCGACGTTCCACGCGCCGCTCATCCAACCGCTCGACGGGCGAAAAGCGCGACGTCTGCTGCACGATGGGACATCCACCCCGTCATGCAACAAAGAGGTCGCGAACCCGCAACGATTGCGCGTCAAAATCTCCACTGGAGTCGAACTTGAAACCTTCGGACCGGGGGCGACGAACCGCGTGCCTTAACCCAACCCCAACAACTCAACCGCAACAACATCTGGCAGGACCCACCGTGGCCCTGCCAGATGTGCGTTACGACGGCGGCGAGAAACCGCGCGGTTGCACGTGGCGTGTTTGACGTACGTACACGCAGGAGAGGCGGCCAGTGCCTTGAATGGGGGGAGTCTGCACCATCCTTGGCATGCAACAGAAGCGAACACACACCCGACGACGAGCGATCGCGGGAATCATGCTGCTCCTTCTCACGGCTGGCGGAGCGGCGTGCGGAACGGCACTCGAAACGGCACCCGAGAGCGGTACCCGGGCGGCCGATGGGCGCGCCACCGTCGGCACACACGATTCAGCGAACAGCGGCGACGGGATCCACGACAAGATCCGCACGGCATGGTGCGAGGCGAACCAGCGACCGTGGTGTACAGCGTTCCGGCGCGTCGAAACGGAGGGGCAGCGCCAGATATTCATGTACCTCGACGTGCCGTACACCCCCGAATCAGGCAGCCTCGCGGTCGCGGCGTGCGAGGACCTGTACAAGATCATCGACGGCGAGGCGCATCCTTGGCGGAGAGGTTCGGTCCTTGCCAGCGGGTACCTCCTCGCGTACCGCGACGAGCGGGCGTGCCGCGTGGTGCAAGAATTTTACGGTATCGAGGCGGCGGCGCGATACGAGAGCGACGGATTGCACGGAACGATCGTGATCATCGAGACCAACGAAATCCCGTTCCTCAATGGAAAGCCGGAGAAGTTTGCAGAGATCGAGGCAGAGACCAGGTGCACACGGCTCGAGGAGTACTTGCGGGAAGGCCTTCTCACCGCGAACACCCCTGCGTTCTCCCCGCTCACCCGGCGGGCGGGTGAGGCGTCTGCGACTTTTGCGAAAACCCGTGGCAAGGCGCTCGGCTGCCCTGCGTTGCTTGGCAGCGAAAAGCCGACACGGTAAAGTACAAGCGGAGTATCACTTTGAAAGGAAACTGACATGGTAGTACTTTATACAAGCACTGCGGTCGCCTGCATGATCCTCGGATTTTGCATCATGGCGATCACACGGTACACGCTCGGCTGGGCCCGAACCGGAGGATACGTCCTTGCGGCCATCGGATCGGCACACGCGGGTCTCGGATACACCATCTTGGCCGGCAAATATGACGGGGTGGCGCTGCTCTGCACGCTTATCTCTGGCATCTTGCCGTACTGGATGTACGTCCGCGAACGGCTCGCCACGAGCACGTACTGAACCAAGCTTGCGACGGCGGCCTTGACGACACTCTCGTCTAGGTCGTCGCCGTTTTTTATGGAGGCACATCGCGCGCAATTGCGCGCTCGACGTGGAGCGGAAGAGCTGGCGAATGCTGCAAAAATACCGGCAACGGGCACTGTAGCAGCATATGCGACGTCTCTTGCTGCTCATGGGGATCGTGGCTTTATGGACGGGAGCAATCGTGTACGTCCAGCAGCGCGGCGGGAACATCGACCCCATCGTAGGGAGGTCAGCCGGGTTCGTTCACGTCAGTGATGACGCCGGATACTGGTACAGCACCTACCGGCACGAGAGGCTGCGCAGTGGTTCGGGGGTGCAAGTGTACACGGCCGGGGAGGGTGGCGCGGTGATCCGCGTCCTAGTCCTCGGCGACTCGTACACCGAAGGCATCGGTCTACGTGACCTTTCACAACAATGGCCGCGTCAACTCGCCCTCCTCGCTGCCAAGGCGAGCGGTCTACGGGTCGAGGTGGTGTCGATGTCGAGGGGTGGAACGTCGACGTACACCCACGCTGAGTGGTTGCGAGCCATCTTCAACGGCGACCCGGCGTCCATCGACCCCGATGGGTGGTTCGACTTGAACCCTGAGTGGTTCGAACCCCTGCGACCGCCGTTCGATGCGGTACTCGTCGGGTACGTCGCCAACGACATATCGTACCTGGCAGGAGTGGAGAACTTGCGGCTCTTCCAACCAAAAATCCTCGAACCACGGGACTCCGTGGCTGCAGAATCGGGCAAGATCCCCGACCCCAACGACGAAGAGTACCGAGAAGCCCTGCGTTTGATACACGACACCGTCGGGGAGACACCGCTGCGGTTCATGCTCCTCTCCGGATCACCCGGGACGTACAGCCTGGAGAGGTTCGCCGAGGAAGGTATCACCGTCGAGAAAGCCTACCCTGCAGAGTTTGAGACTGGGGAAGCCCCTGAAAGGTACGTCGCCTCGGTCCTTGACGCCCACGGCAACGAACTCGCCCACCGCGAATACGCCCGGCGGAGTGCGGCTGTGTTACTCGAGATCGTCGGAGCGGGTCGCGCGGGACCCTCCATCACACGCCCCTCCTTGGAAGGAGACGAACCTTACGTATCCACCCCGTACGGAATTGCGGTCAGTGAAAACTCCAGCAACATCGAAGCGGTGTACGAACCTGAACAGATAGCCAAGACGCTCATCTGCCACAACACATTCAGACAAGAAGGGCGGGACCTGGAAGGAAAACTACGCTATGTGATCATCTGCAAGGAAGACGGGGCGGAGGTCATCAGCGAAATCGACGGCGAATCCGTACCTGGGATCTTGGCCGGGTGCGACAAAATTGGAGCGCCACACGCGGCGATATATTCGGCGAGACCTCTCGTGGAGATAGTCGGTGCGCGGGCCAGGCTGCGAATCGAAACCGAGAAACGGGGGTACACTTTGTACATCACCGGGTACGGGGAGAGCGAACGAATACTTCGCAAGATCGGAACCTACAACGGCAAAACCTCGATCGAGGTGGAACTTGGGGAACACGAGAACGGGATCGTCGTGGCCGAGAACGCCACCTGCGGAAAAACCAGCATCAAAGAACTGGGACCATGGAAACTGTCCCTCGAAACAAGGTAAACAGCACCACGACTGAGAAAATCTTATACATATTTCGCAACTCAGTTTCACCTGCCGGACGGCCCGCCAAGAAGACCGCCGGTACGCCAAGCGTTGATCAAGGTGGCGCGTTTGTGCCTGACTCGTCGAGCATCGACACCGGCGTCAATCACCACAGGGTCGTTGGTAAGCTGCCCCGACCACCGGCGTCTGGTCATCGTGTGTTCCGGCACAACGACGCCATCCCAGGCGGTCGTGATACACGCGAGAAGCTCGGTATCTTCAGCACAAACTTTGGCGCGACCGGGGAGGGAGTCGAACCCCCGACCTGGTGGTTAGAAGCCACCTGCTCTATCCAGCTGAGCTACCCGGTCCAGGTTCACAATGGTGCCCGCCAGGCGGCGGGTCGCACGCCCAGCGGAGGCGGAGAAGCGAGCCGACGGGGAGTAGGAGAGGCATGGACACAGTGAACGGTGCCCGCCTCGAAATGCACTGAACGCAGCAGGTACGGGGTACCTGCCCGAGACCAAGTGCGCCAGCGTCGACGTAATCGCGCAACTGCCGTTCGCGTTCACCACCGGGACCCCTGCTTTGCGCATTGGGCCCGAGGTTGTTGCCGGGGGTAATGGGGCGAGCGCTGCAGAAACAGGGTGAAAACGAAACGAGGGCCGGGCTGCGCAGGCAGACCGACCGTCGTTTTTCGTCGTTTTACTCCGTGTACTTCGTGTACTCCGTGGTTCAACCCGAAGGCTCAGCCCATGTCAGGACAGAGCCGGTTTGCGGCAATGAGCAGCTTGGAGAGCGGCACCGTTGCCTGCACCGCGAGGGCGACGGCACAGCGCCACTTCTCGGGTGCGTCGCCGAACGCCGCGGCGAGGGCCGTCGCGAAATACTTCGGTCCTTCGGATATCTGCACGAGCATGGAGACCGGGATCGAATCGACCCCGACTAGAACCGCGTCGGCGAGACCGTTGGGAAGCCCAGAAGCATTCGCAGGATGGGAGTAGTACGCCCACAATTGCAGCAATTTGCCCACCGCCGAAACCCGTTGGGCTGGCGGCATGGCGTCAAAGAGCGCAGATGCGTCCTCGCGGGACGGCGTGTACGCCATCGCCGAGAGTGATCCGGAGGCGAACCTCTCGTAGAAGAAATCACCAGGCTTCGGGATCATCTCGACCAACGCGAGTACGTCGGCGAGAGCAGCACCCTTGGGCACCGCACGCGCGGCGTCGTAGGCATTCAGGTCCGGACGTTCCGCCACGGGAACCGAGGCGAGGGTACGCATGGCCGCGGCGAACTGTCCGACGGAGAGCTGGGTCGTTTGATCGACGAACCAACGGCGCTGCAGCATGGCTATCGCCACGGCAGGCTCACCGGTACTGGCGGCCACGTCGAGGACGAAGTTCACGTCATCGGCGGCATACTCGCCACGCGCGACCACCTCTTGAATGGCGGCCGGGTACGCCAAGGCGAGGGCCTTGAGCGCCGGACGCGTCAGCGGTTGGCCGTAGCGGGAGAGCTCGAACGGGTACGCGGGCACGTGGGTGCGACGCTGAGCGACGAGACGGGCTCGGTACTCAGCGTAGGCTTCCGCGGTACCCAGTCGAGACAGCATCTCTTCGAGCAACCCGATGTCGACGAGTGGGGCGAGCCGGTACACGGTGCACACCACTTTGTCATACAAGGCGGGGTCGAGAAACGTTTTCACCGACGACAAAACCCCCAACACGACCGAAGAATCGGCGGTGGCGAAGGCGGTGGCGAGCTTGTCGACGAACACGTCGGGCGTGGTCGAGTTGCGCCGATCGGCACAACGCGAAACCAACCCGGGTAGGTACGCGAGCGGCCACTGCTCACCGGCGGCGAGAACACGACCGATACGGTACGCGACCTCGTGCAGCGGGTAGCTGGGATGCGGATCTCGGCAGAGGTAGTCGAGCTGGTGCCGCAACGGCACCCTTCCCACGACCTCGGTCCTCGCCGTGCGGTACACGGCGGATGTGAGATGTGTCTCCCAGGCCAGACGATGCACCTCGATGAGTTGTTGCTCATCGCAGAACGACGCGTTGTGCAGCAAGTCGGGGAGTGCTAGTTCATGCACCGAAGAGGTGGCCAGGATCTCGGCAAACACTTCCCTGTCAGAGGAGTGCCGCGCGATGAGCTTGGCCTTCTTCGGGGACGACTTTGCCACGGCGGCGAGCGCGGGACCGGAGAACTCGCTGAAATTTGGCAGCGAATTTGGCACCACGTCGTCGGTGCAGGCGGAGAGCAACTCGGCGGCGGCGGCACCCGGGATCGGGCAGTTGCCGGCGGAGAGTATTTTTTGTGCAAGTTCGTGCGTGTGCACGGTTTGCTCCTTTCTTGGTGCGCGAGGCACCTTTGGTAGATGCTACACACCTTCGGCGGCGGGGCAGGCAGTGCAACCAGCGGGCCCGGTACGCGATGGGAGGGGCCGACCCACGCGGAGTGCGGGCGCTGGGACGGAAGTCGGCGGTGGTTGGAGCCCGCGGGGACGCGGAAACAGTGGTAGGGAACCTCGGACCTGAGGCACACAACCACAAAGGACACCCATGAACACAGGCACAATCAACGCCAAGACACACATCGACAACCTCGTCGACGCCGTCGACGCACTCGCCACGAAAGCCACCAGAATCGAGGCCGCCTCACGCGCCCGCGGCTGGGGTTTCAGCGAAGGAGAATCAGCGGTGTTCCGCGGAAGCTCCACGATCGACGAGATCTTGGACCTACGCAACATCGCCCAGGCAGGATGCTTGATGGGCAGCTTGGACGTTTGTGAGCGCTTCCTCACCGACGTCTCAAGCCGACCGGGCATCGTCACCTGCGGGGAAATCCAGCGGTTCTGCGCCGAACTGCGCAACATCGCCACATCCTGAACGGCGAAAAAACCTCGCCACCACCAAGGGCCGTCTCGCATGAGGCGGTCCTTGGATCGTTACCGGGGGTGGTGCCACCGGCCCGAAGGGCAGGGTTGTCGCCAAAGGGAGGCCGGTCACCGTAGACACGGTCAGCCATTATCAACCATACACACCACCACTGACCACAAACACAAAAGGAACCGCCCCACATGGAACTGTTGCGCATGATGCGAAAATCCCAGAACGACTTTGCAACCTTCAAGAACATCGTACAATCGAGGGTCACCGTGAACGAGACCTTGCTCGACACCGTCGGCCACTGGTTCGAGAACGTCGAGATCAAGTATCCGATCGCCGAGATGCCGTTGAGCGGCGAGGAGAAAATCGAACTCGCCGGGGCCATGGCCGGAGAGATGGCGGCGATCGTCGAAGCCGCGATCTCAGAAATCGAGGCCGGGGGCGCAGAGGACGACGTGTTGAGGCAGACATCGGAGAAACTCGACACCCTCTGGCGCGAACTTGCTGGAGTGTACGCCCCGGTCCTGAATGAGCGCTTCAAACGCGTCGCTGACCGAGCAGACGCCGACGAAGTGCTGGCAAGCATCAACCGCATGGTGTACGTGATGGCTAAGATGAGCGGTGAGACCGAGGACACCATCCGCGAGCGCATGCGCACCGACGAGGCGATCCGCGCCAAACTCCGGCAGATGGGCGTCGACCCGGACAGAATCTAACACGCCAGCCTTACCAAGACCATGGGAGATGGGGCAACCGACGGGATTGAGACAGCGACACTGACACGGTACAACCCATGGCTACAACATTGACCTCGAAAGTCCCGGCGGGGGACCTGCGCGACAAGTGGGACAACTACAAGCTTGTCTACGAGACGGCCCATCTTGCGACCAGGAGCTACAAATGAGGCAGTTGACCGACCCCACCGGTGCGGGAGGGGGGACGGGGCACGAGGCACCCGAGCGCAGTTTTCGTGGGCTTCTGGGACGAACGCTCGCAGTACTGGTCGGATGCACGATGTGTGCTTTGATTTGGACAAACACTTCATACAGTCGGCCAGACGATGCGTACACTGGGGAAACCCTGGACACCGCGACGCGCGGCGAGGTACTTGACGCCATCGAGCGATCCAAATTATACGTCCTTGACGTGGAACGCATTGCGACCCACATCCACGTCCAGCTCGAAATCGTCGTCGACGGTGCCCCGATCGTGATTTCGCAGACCGGGGTGGACATGGACACACTCACCGCAGCACCCATCCACACCCACGACGAAACCGGCGTACTCCACATCGAGACCGACGAGGAGCACCCGGAAGCCCCCACAATCGGAGACTTCCTACGGCTCTGGCGACGAGACGGGGACGGGAATGCGGCATGTGGCTGGATCGTCGAGGGTCCGTGCGACCTGAAAGCGACGCGCAACGGCGAGCGGTTCACACTCGATGAAGCGGTCGAGGACGGCGATACGGTGCGAATCTTGATACGACGCACATAACAACGAGACCAGCGGAGACGATCAATCCCCACGCTCTCCCCCGTGTTCGTGGACACACTTTCCCATCCCTCGAACCATCCCGGGGGCGGCGGGGCGGCACTTGGCTGGCACGCACGCGCCGCTTGCGCGACGCTGGGGGCCGCGCTTAGATCTGGTGTGCGGCGATTCGGGTAGGGTGGACTATCATGGTCATGCTACGCAGCAACAGTAAACACACCCCACGTACACGCGCCCGACGGGTGGGAGTACTCACCATACTCACCGCCACGGTCGCCGCCGTACTCGCCGGATGCGGCGGTGAACCAGTCCGACCCGGGGTCGGGGACCACTGGCACGTGGCGTACGGTTTCTATGTGTGCGACGCGTACATCGGCAACCTGCAAGGCGACCTCACCGGAGTGAAAGAAGACGGGAAACCGGAGAGCAAAAACTACGGGATCATCGGCGTACACAGCCACAACGACGGGTGGATCCACTTCCACCCGTACTCGGGGCTCGCCGCGGGACCGAAAGCGAACCTTGGCCTGTTCTTGTACATGTACGGCATCGGCATTGACGATGCGCAACTTGACCTCCCCAATTACCTGGGTGGAACGATCTATGAGTATGTGACGGTGTGCGATACACCCGAAGGCCAAGTCGACGGGGAACTACGCGTCCAGTACTGGCCGGACGCCACCAACCCGGAGCAGTACGAGGTGTTCACCGAGAACTTCGCCGACATCCCGCTCACCCAGGATGGGGCCGCCGTTGTCGTGATGTTCGCCCCCGCCGGCGTTGCAGCGCCGCTCCCGCCATCAGTGAACGCACCGATCACCGATATCCCCGGTGGGGGATCGATCGGTGGCCCGACCGGGCCTACGTCGACGACGCCGAGCGTGGCGCCGACTACGACACAGCCGTAGCGGATGCGATACGTCGCGGCCATCAGTCGCGTACATCATTTACTTGAAGATCTGGGCGGTGAATTTCCTGCGATACTCGACAGTGCGAGGGTCGGCGGGGTCCATCGTTTGTAGGATGTCGAGAAACTTCTGGCGGGCAACCAGGTCGTCCTTGACCATCGGTAAAAGCGCCGCCAGATCGGAATGGCAGTCCACATACCCGTCGTCAGAGTAGAACGAGAGGCGGACTCGGCGGTGGGTTATAGGTCGCAAGAAAGCCCGAAGATGCACCAACCACCGGGCCCCCTTCAACCTCCCGGTCAACCTCCTGATGAGCGGGCGCGCGAGGTGCAGCGCCCATGCGAAGCCTGCGACGAGCACCACAACCACCACAACCGCCCCCATCAGCGTCAAACCTGTGAACATTTGACGTGGGCTGTATCGTCTCGGCCATGAGATCTTGGAAGGATCGACGGGATCGTACCACAGCAGAATTTCCTCCCCTTCGTGTAGCTTCGTACGGTTGAAAACGGGTGCCCCCCAACCGGGAATATCACGCCTGCACATAATTTTGCGTACTTTTATGAACTTTCCATCATTGGAGACGAACCTGAAAGTGACATCTAATTTGACGTTTCTGACAGTGTGCCTAGACGGGGAGCACTCGAAAAATCCCTCCCTCGGGTATTCGATGTTCTCCACGGTAGCTCTGGTTGGTATCAAACGCACCAAATCGGCGTCCTTGGGATCCAGGAGCGCTCTTGGCGAGGATAACGCCAGGAGCGCTCCATACATGAACACCAAACCCAACAACACGAGTACACAAATAGAAACGGCTTTCCCTGCTTTCTCTATGCGACTTTTCAACGAAACGCGGGGCGTATCTACGTATGTATCAGATCGTTTCATGTCAACTCTACACTCTCGGTCTGCTCCCCGGAGCGTGCTCTCGCGCGGGCGTACTTACGTATGTATCAGATCGTTTTCTATTAGATCGTTTAGATCGTTTAGATCGTTTAGATCGTTTAGATCGTTTATATCGTTTAGATCGTTTATATCGGTTCATTGCCGTTATAGACCATACGCCGATGCGCCAGGTCGCCACCATTAGCGTCAAACCTGTGAACATTTGACGTAGACTGTATCGTAGCCCAATCGGCCATGAGATCTGGGAAGGATCGGCGGGATCATACCATAGCAGAATTTCCTCCCCCTCGCGTAGCGTCGTACGCTTGTAAATGGGGTACCCCCATCCGGGAATATCAAGGCTGCACATAGTTTTGCGTGCGTGGATGACCTTGCCCTCGTTGGAGACGAACCTGAATGTGATATCTGACTCGGAGTATAAGTATATTCTGCTGGGGCGGGGTCGTCGGTGAGTGATCGAGCGTTTGGATCTACACTTGTAATATTCTTTCGGCCGCACCTTTGGCGGGCGTTGGATGCACCGTTCACGAGACCGGACACAGTCGATGTTCTCCACGGTGGCCATGGTTGGTATCAAATTCACCAAACCGGCGTCCTTGGGGTCCAGGAGCGCTCTTGGGGAGTAGAACACCAGGAGCGCCCCATACAAGAACACCAAACCCGACAACACAAGTACACCATTATAACCAGCGTGCAGTATCGTCGCTACTATCGTCCGTAAACGTCTCCCCATACGAAGATTATTGTTCCGGTGCGGTGGGAACTTCCTCTGGGGCAGGCGGGGGTGCGGAGGCGGCGTCTCGGGCGGCGAGATACTCGGCGCGGGACATGTGGTGCGGGATAATCTTGCCGGCCACCACCTCGTCGAGCGCGATCGAGAGCGGATGCTTGGAGCGGACAGGCACCTGCGGGGGAACCTCGTTGGGGAGCGTGTGGCCGGAGAAATATGAACCGAGTTGGCGGGCACGCCGGGCGGCGAGCGTTACGGCCATGAACTTCCCTCCAGCAACTTCGATCAAGTCATCGACCGACGGCTCGGTCAACGCCGGCGACAGGTTCGTGGGATGCACGTCGGACTCCACTTGCAACATGGTCCGAGGGACGCAACCTCGTGCAAGGTGTGTCAATCGCGGGGCGCCGAGCGCAACTGCGCCGGCGACATCTCATAGAGTTCGAGAAACTCGATCCCGGCGGCGCGGCGGGCGACGACCACATCGAGAAAACCCGACAAGTCCGGGGCGGAGACGACCCGAGCAGCGGTACGAGTGAAGACGGCCCGGAATAGCGGAAACCCCGACTCGTGCGACGCCGAAACGACGAACCCGTCGACGGTCGGGGAGACTTCCATCGTCCTGGTGGCGGACGAGAGCAGATCGAACCCGCAGCTTTGTGCGCGTCCAGCGGCGGCGTTGTGCAGCAAAATCCTGCCAGATTCGTCAGGATCGTACGCGGCGAGTTGGAGCGCCAACCCCGCTTGCAGCGAAGCGCGTTCCAGCGCGCAGAACTTCGCGCGGTCGAAACGGAGCGAGACGCCACCGTCGGCTCGCGCAGTGGCGACAGCCACATACGCCAGCAGCGGGACAGAGCACCATGAGGGACCCGTCCCGGCGAGCGGAGCGGCGGCGGGCAGGTTCGAGGTGAGCATCGTCGATGGTAACAGTGGAACGAGGTCCAGGAGCGGGAACCACGGATCGTGCGCGTCGATCCACGTACCTGCGTGCGGAGAGACACCGAGGAATGACGCTGCACTCGTGCGCGCCCACGCGAGCCCGCCGAGCGGCTGGCGCAACTCTTGGAGGGCGGGAAACCCCAAAAGCGGGGAGAGCTTTGGCACTTCGGCACGGAACGGTAGTGGGGCGAGGGGATTTTCGGCGACGTACTCTTCGTAGGTTTGCGAATCGTACGAATCGCGGAACAACCCATCCGCTTGCGTCATCGTGAGATCCATCGCGCATGCACCGGTGGAGGCGAACTCCACGTAGCCATCCACATTCCAAGCCGGAAGCGATCCTCGACCGACAAACACCTCGGTGCGTACCGCGAAACTTCCCGAAGGAAACGCCGCGGCCGCCGCCTCGTCACGGGCAGGCAGTGCCGGGTTGGTGGCGGGCTGAAAACCTGGGTCGAGCAACTCAACCGAAGCATCCGAACAGCCGGCGGCAAGCACGAGGGTACACGCGAAGGCCAGGAACGGGACAGGTGAGCGCACAAGCAGTACCGTTCCGCAAGGGGTCGGGCACGCACTGGGGCAGGTGCCCTACTCGCCGGCGAAGAGCGCGGGGCGGGCAGAGGCGAGGCTCCCGTATACGGGAAAAATTTGATGCGCTTGTGCGATATGCTGCGGGGCATTCACCAGCACGCCCCGATTGGCGGCGTGCAGCATCGATAGATCGTTGAAAGAGTCGCCGACGGCGAAAACGTGAAAACCGAGACGCTGCATGGCCTCCACCGCGGCGCGCTTCTGGTCGGGGAGGCGGATTTTGTAGGAGACGACCCGGTCATCGACGATCACGAGACGGTGACAGAGGAACGCGGGGTATGCAAACTTGGGAGCGACGATGCGAGCAAACTCCTCGAACGTGTCAGAGAGAATCAGCACCGGCCACCGGGCGCGTACTTCGTCGAGCACCTCGCGGGCACCAGGAAGCGGGTCGAGGTCGGCGATCGTGTCGCACAAAGCGGTGTAACCGATGCCGTGCTCGGCGAGCAATTGGAGGCGGCCGCGCATCAACTCGTCATAGTTCGCCACATCACGGGTCGTGCGCGCGAGGGCGGGCAATGAGAAGCGTTCGGCGACGGCGGGCCATATCTCCGGGAACAGCACACCCTCAAGATCGAATACGACACATCTATGCGGATACGACGGCGACTCTTGCACCATATAGCGCAAGAGCGTCCGGAGTGGTGCGAAACTCACCGCAATGCACCGTCCTTGGTCGTGTCGGTACACGTCTACCCCGCACTTTTGGCCGTGGCCGCCGTCCTTGGACCAGTCTCACGCCTCCCCTCCCTGCGGCGGATGGCAGCTGGGAGCACCAGCGCGAGGGGCGGAATGTTGCGAAAATGTGCGAAACAGGGAACGATACGGTAACGATCGAGACGAAATGAGGTGCACGCGCAAGAAGATACGCACCATCGAGGGCAGGATGCAAGCAACACACACCAACCTTGAGACCGCCAACCTTGAGGCTACCAACGGTGACGAGGCGGCGGCCGGAGGGCGGGATCAACACACCCGTCGACCCCTGGTGGCGATGCTCGTGTGGGTGGCGGCGATGTTCGTCCTGGCGACGGCAAACCCGTTCGTCTGGGTGGGGAGGAACGAAGATCGCTGCGAGACATGGAGCGAGCGCGAAATCCCGTACTACCAGCCGAGCGCGGCGGCGATACTTACAGCGGTGGCCGAAACCCCGACGTACATCGTAGATGACCTCCCCGGCGGGATGCACGGCGTGGCTATCTGGGGCCACACGCTCTTGATGAAAGACGCCCAGGTGGGGACAATGATACATGAGAGCATCCACCAACTCCAGTTCCGATCCGAGGGGGTGCTGCCGTTTGCCGCGCGATACTCGAGCGACATGGTACACGGGCTGTACGCTGGATGCTCGGTAGGCGAAGCATATCTCGCGGTGCGCTATGAACGCCAAGCTCGCGACGTGGCCTCGCGTTTCCCAGCGAGTATCCTTGCCGTCTTGGGGGAGCGAAACGGTTCCACCGTCGAAGAGGAACTATGGATGCTGAGGCACATCGGTCCGATACAGGTCGTAGAGCAAGCGCAGCGGTGATAGAAGACGCGGACGGAACCGCGCAGCGCACGGGCAGGGCAGGGTAGCCTTGCTGTATAGACAGTCGAGCAGAGCCAGAACACCCCAGAGGCGCTCCCCGCAGGATGGGCAGCGGTTATCGGAAGAGCTGCAGACACACGGGCCTGCACCAGGGACGGTCGGACCGTCTGTACCGTGCTTCAGTTATCGAACCCCTATGATGTCGTCCCATGCGTACGCTACGGCGGCATCGGCCGGGTCGTTGGTCTGATCCACGAGGCGCTTCCAGGCACGATCAGCATTTGCGCACCGGGCTCGACCGGGTCCGGAGTGGTAGCGGCGCGGACAGCGACCGCGGCAGGGATCATGGAGGCCGTCGGGGATCACGTGGACGACGTCGTCTTGGCCCACTCGACGGAGGTTGCGGACCTAGCCGAGGAGCTCTTCGGCCCGTGGCGGGTGATAGAGATGCTCCACATGCCTGTGGACGCACGGATGGCACAGGAATTGATGGTACGGAGACGCTGGTTCGTGGGGTGCTCCGCGGCGCAGCTCGTGGACCTGTGGG
>Ga0194132_10003402_pt1 | contig 28341 bp, 19 predicted proteins | sample TA2KigOf80mmetaG_FD_148612 | JGI IMG/M metagenome (GOLD analysis project Ga0194132, IMG submission 148612) | Freshwater microbial communities from Lake Tanganyika, Tanzania - TA2015054 Kigoma Offshore 80m | ecosystem: Environmental > Aquatic > Freshwater > Lake | place: Tanzania: Lake...
TGTTGTTCGACACTCCCGGCATGATCGCGCCGGCGGCAACGGCAACGAAGCCGGCCATCAGGGCGTATTCGATAAGGTCCTGACCCTTGGTTGCGGTGGCCCCCTATGCTGGGACAAACAGTTAAGACACTATACGCCGTTCGCTGAAAATTAGTGGACCGGCAAAACAAGATTAGCGCAAACTGATGATCGGTTGGCGAAGCGGAAGCGGGCTCTGGTGGAGACCAACCCGCCGAGGAATAACCAACCGGAAACTCATCCAGACGATGAGCGGGGGCGTAGGCCGCAAAGCCGGCGCCTCCATCGAATGGATAGATTTCCCGATGCCTGGAAAAACTCATCAAATAAGCTGCCGCGAAGCGGCCTCGTTTTTGTGCTTGGCCTCGAATTCCGCAGGTGGCAAATAGCCAAGCGCGGAGTGAAGCCGTTTGTTGTTGTAGACCTTTTCGAGGAACTGTGTGATCGTGCGGCGGGCCTCCTCCAGGTCGCGATATTCGTTGCGATAAACCTCCTCGTACTTCAGCGTTTTCATGAACGACTCGCAGGCGGCGTTATCCCACGGATTTGCCTTGCGCGACATGCTGATGCCGATGTCCCGGTCCTTCAGCAGGCCGGTGTAATCGTCGCTGGCATACTGCGAGCCGCGGTCGGAGTGATGAACAAGTCCCGGCTTGACAATGCGCCGCGACAACGCCATGCGCAGCGCGGCCAACGTCAGCGAGTTGGGGTCCCCTCAGAAAACGGAATATAACGTACGCTAAGCTTAGGACTGGTTCAGCCATCCAAACTCGCGGGGCTGGCGCGGAGATGGTCCGTTGGCTGGCTCGGTACCAATCTCCGGGTGAGATTTGCGCTTTACGCGATCTATCGTCAAACGTCGAAGGCTATCGCTCTATGGCCGCGGCCCAAAGCCCGAACGCGCCATCCAGGGACCCACGCCCCCGCTTCGCGGGCACGAACGCAGGGCCGGTACCACCGCGCCTCCTTGGCGTACGTAAATTTCCGTTTCTTGAGGCGCGAATCGCTCAAGCTGGGCTGGAAGCTGGAATCCAGCGGTAAAGTGTTGGGACCGATACCCCGAGGTTTTTGGCGACCTCCTTCGGCGGCGTGCCGGATGCCAGCAGTTTCCGGGCGGACTGGATCTTGCTGTCGGTCATGCGCCGCTTCCGGCCGCCGGTCCGGCCCAAGCGCTTGGCGGCATCGAGGCCGGCACACGTGCGCTCCACAATCAGTTCGCGTTCCATTTGTGCCAGGCTCGCCATCACGTGAAAGAAGAACCGGCCCGACGGCGTGCCGGTGTTAATCGAATCGGTGAGGCTCTGGAACTGGACGCCTTGATGCTGCAACTCGCCCACCAGATCAACCAGGTTCTTCACGCTCCGGCCCAAGCGATCCAACTTCCAAACCACGAGCGTGTCTCCTTCACGTAGTGTTGCGAGCGCAGCGTCGAGTCCTGGGCGCGCGGCTCGCGTGCCACTGACTTTGTCCTCGAACACTTTTCTGCATCCGGCTTTGGACAGAGCCTTCTTCTGCAGAACGCCGACCTTCGACGCCGCGTCCAGGCGGGCCTCAACAAAGGCGAGGCTCGCAACGCCTTGGCCCGCGCGGTGTTCTTCCACCGGCTGGGCGAAGTCCGGGACCGGGGTTTCGAGCAGCAGAGCAATCGGGCCAGCGGCCTGAACCTGCTCACCGCCGCCATTGTGCTGTGGAACACCGTCTACTTGCAGCGGGCAACGGACGCACTCCGCAAGCAAGGCCCCCTCGACGAAGCCCTGCTCCCGTATCTGTCTCCGCTCGGCTGGGAGCACATCAACCTGACTGGCGACTACGTTTGGCGCTCACGCTCCGTCCCATCCCAGGGCCGCTTCCGTCCCTTGCGCCCGGTCAAACTGGCGGCTTAACGTACGTTATATTCCGTTTTCTGAGGGGACCCCAAGTACATCGTCCTTGCGTAGTTGGTCGAGCAATCTGTGCAGTTCGGGTCTGTCCCATCTCCCACCAGAAGCCTTCTCACGATAGATCCGCTCACACCCAGCCGCCTTCAAAGCCGCCACTTGCGTGGCGGTCTCCTGATCGTTGGTTGAGACGCGGGCGTAGCCGATGAGCATTGCAATAATCTATTGCCATTACTTTAGCTTAAGCAACAGGTTTGTGCAACGCAGATATCCACAGAAACGCTGGGCTTGCTGGATTGTTGCAGAAACGTTCGTTTGAGCAAGTAAGCTCGATCGAGCAAATCTTAATTAAACCGACGAAGCGGAGAGTCGCTGCCCCACTCATACTTGGATCCGGCGTGAAAACGATACCCCAAGATGCATCCTGAGCAGATTTGACGGGGTTCCGGTGCGTATTGTGGTACGCTGAGCCTGACTTCACTTTTGGTTAGGTAAGGCTCCGAATGCGCCGATCGCCTCGAAATGTGCGAATCGCCTGTAATCACAGGGGTCTCACACACTTCGGTGGTGCGTACTTCTTCCACGAATTTCTGCAACTGCTGCAGATCCGGGATTTCCTCAGCCATCAGATCCCCTATCCTCGGCGAAACCACCGCTACAGCGTTTCGCAGATGCTGCTGGCGTTGATCTACCCCATCGTGCTGGGCCTGGACCGCATCGAAGCCGCGTCATTCTTGCGTTCCAACGGTACCTTCCAGTATTTGACCGGCCTGCCCGCCTTCCCCGATCCGCAAACCTTGCGCCGGTTCTTGCTCAACGCGCCGGCGAAAACCTGGGAGCATCTTCATCGCGCAAATGACAGACTGCTGCAGAAGTTCCTTCACCTGCCAAAACACCGTTCCCGGTTGATCTTCGATCTGGATGGCACGGTGGTAACTGTCTTCGGAAGACAGGACGGCGCTGAGGTCGGTTATAACCCGAAATACCGGGGCAAGCGGAGCTACAATCCGCTGTTGTGCCTGGAGGCCAACAGTTCCTTCCTCTGGGACGCCGAGTTGCGGCCCGGCAACGCCAGCGCTTGGGAGTCCAGCCCGGAGTTGCTGAAGACCGCTTTCGGCACTGTCCCTCCGGACATCCGTGAACTCCGTTTTCGTGCCGACGCCGGGTTTGGTTTCCAGCCTGTCTTGCAGTGCCTGGAGGAGTCCGCTGTGCGCTACGCGCTGGTGGCGCGGCTCACTTCGCCGCTCAAAAACTCGTTTCGCGGACTGGACTACCAGCGCGCCAACTCACGCTGGGAACTGTCCGAGACCGAGTACCGCGCACACGGCTGGAGCCACGCCCGCCGCATTGTGGTGGCCCGAAGACTGATCGAGGCGGACGATCAACAATCAACCCTGTTCGCCATGGGTCGCTACCTGTTTCGGGCGTGGACAACCAACCTCGACCTGACACCGGAAGGGGTTTGGCGGTTCTACGAAGGACGGGCCGCCATGGAACCACGGATGCGCGAACTTCGCGAAGACTTTGCCCTTCCCAAGATCCCCACAGGCTCCTTCGATGCCAACGCGCTCTACCTGGAAGTCATCCGACTGGCCTACAACCTCGTCACCGCCTTCCAGCGAACGTGCCTCCCGGAGTCGTGGCAATGCCACACTCTGCAGAAGTTACGGTTCAAGCTCTTCCTGCTTCCCGCCGAACTAACCCGTCCCCAGAACCGTCCTACGCTCCGCCTCAAGGAGTCGCCGCCCATTCAACGCCTCGTCGACGACATCCTCGGCAGGATCCACGCCCTGTCACCACTCTGACGGCGCGTTTTCACGCCGGATTCAGGTCATAGTGTTTTCAGAAACGCGATGAGTGCCTTTCGGTCGGCAACACTCAACTTTAGGCCAAACTCATGGCCTCTTACGGCCCGCCCATTACGCCCTACCCAACCACTGGTTAAAAAGTCGTCTCGTAGACGAGCGGGATCGAACCACTCTTCCAACGTTTGCACCGATCCGCTGTGTGCAAATGGCCCGCGATACCAGACGCCTCTAAGAGACGGCACCTTGTAATATCCGGTCCCTCGACGACTCCTCATTGTTAGACTAGGGTCTGTGTCAATACTTGTGGGCATGATGTCGTACTTGCCTTGGTGATCGTCTGGGACGCGGAAGGCCGATACTGGAATCAACCTGTTGTTTGTATAGAGTGGAGGCGTGTGACATTCCCCACAGCCCTCCCTTTTGAAGATCGTCTCACCCCGCGCCGCTGTGGCATCTAAGGGATTGGGGTTCTTTGGCGGTTTTAGCGAGTAGATGTAAAGTGCGAGCGCATAGAGTTGCTCGTCGGTATAGCGCTCGCGCGATTCTGGTGCTGGCCGCGAAGCCCCTCGTGGGATGAAGCCGTTGAAGCTTGATAGGTCATCCAATCCGCCTGCCAGTGCCGAGTAGCGCATAAGATCGCCGATTCCCCGGTGCTGAACAAGACCGGTTCGATCGAGATACTTCCGGTCTATTATTCCAATTAAGTCACCAATTGCCACAGGAGAGGCGGTATCGGAACGAGAGCGAGCGGCTACTCCTGGGGGGATGGCCTCGTGGGCTGTGATGATCTCTTCTAAGGAAAGGGTATCGAAGCGCTTCAGATCGAGCCAAGGAGCCCCAAAGAAAGAGCGTTCAAAACGCTGAGCTTGGCCGACGCTGAATCGCGCACGCATGCGAAAGGCAGATGAGCGGTCGAACGGAAAGTTGCCCTGCGTTCCCTTCAGCACCGAACCGTCAGCTAGAATGCGCGTATGGCAGGTCGCACAAGAGTTTGTCCCGAGTTCAACTTTGCCTTTCGTCCGAACGACGTAACGGTAGAAAGGCATCACACCGTCACGCGTTAAAGGCATCCCAGTCTTCTGATACCAATCGGACGTGAGAGTTTCCTCGGGAAGGATCGGACCATTGTAGGCAGTGGCTGCATCGAAGACAATTTCTCCCGCAGCAATCCAATCCTCCCGGGAGGCGAATAGCAATGGATCAAAAATCTCTTTGGGCTCCTGCTGCCGCAGCCAGTCCCAGTATCCCGCCGGCACCCTTGATGGATGGTAAACAGGATAACTCTTAAAGATGGCACGCGGCTTCATGCGGTAGTAATAGTCCGAAGTCACGTGAACTGGTGAACCAGGGGCATATGCTAGTGGAACTTCAAGAGCCGCGACGGCCGCATCATCCCAAGTCTTCGGGATCTCGGGCCGAAACTGTTGGGCAAATGAAGCAGTAGTAACCATTAACAACAATGCGCCGCTCGAACTCGTTTTGACCACCCCCAGCTTCAAGGCGTCAAAGAATGTCGATGGCGGTGTTTCCCAAGAGCCATGGCACATGGACCCCCTGGGATTTACCGCTTTTTTCCTCCAGAATGGATGCTTTGCGCTTTACTCATCACGGAGCCTGCCGTACAATTGAAATGCTTGATAGGAGGGTAGGGGCAACGCAGGGATGCGACCCCGAGCGCCGACTCAAGCCCGGAATGGATGGCGGCCTCCGGGCCGCCTTCTTGGTCAGCCCGCTCCACCATCTAAGAACGCCCGATTTTTTGTCCAAACAACCAGGACCACCTCAGGATCCAAAGCTTCCAGCAAATCTGAAACGCCACAACCGTTTTGCTGGTGCCAGTGGCAGGGGTCAGAAGAGCACGCTTCTTGCCTTGCAGGATTGCCTGAACCGTCCGGTTGATTGCGATCTCCTGGTAGTATCGCGGCGACTTTCCGCTCAGGTGATAGTACGGCGTCAGAAGCCGATCGCTGATCTCTTCGCTGATTCCCTGGGCTGCTTGAAGACGCTTCCAGAGATCCTCCGGTGTTGGAAAGCCATCAACGATAGTTTCCTTGCCCGTCAGAAAATCATGCTCAATGATCTCTTCACCGTTGGTTCCATAGGCGAAGCTCAGGCCGAGATCCGTTGCATAGTCCTTCGCTTGTTGAAGCCCATCTCCGGCGTTTTTGTAGATGGCCTTTGCCTCTGCAACGGCGATCGGAAAGTCGCGCTTGTAGCGAAGAAGGTAATCGACGCGCTTTTGTTTGCGGCGTCTGGGTCGCTTGCCGGCAATGACGATGCGGCCATCGGTATAGGTCTTCTGCTCGCTTATCTGGTCGTCGTTCCAACTCGAAGCGTAGAGCTTCGGAAGAACGTACTTCCGGCAGGTATCGGCTTCAGTTTGCGCCATAGAGAGATCTTCTTAGCATAGCGATGAACACTGATCACTCCGCTTCGTTGTTACCTACCTCCGCCTCGATCTGCTCCCAGCTTTACGCAGTCAAGCGAGTTGGGCTGGCGCGGGGCGCCTGACCAATCTTGCGCGGCGCGATCGGCTACGCCACGCGGTAGCGCGCCACCGCCTCGGGATTGAGATCTACACCCAGACCGGGCGCCTGCGGGATGTCGAGATACCCATCTCGGTTCCGGAACCGTTGCAGCGTCAGGTGCTCGCGTAGATTCGTCTCCTGCTCGGCCACGAACTCGCAGATCAGAGCGTTCGGAATGGACGCCAGCCAGTGTAGCGCCGCAGCCACGTTGATGTACGTGGTGAACCCATGATTGGCGCACACCAACCCGCGATCCCAGGCCAGCGAGGCGATCTTCATTGCCTCGGTGAAGCCGCCGCAGCGCGTCAGGTCCACCTGCACCACATCGATCTTCCCGCGGTCCATCAGTTCGATGTAGGAAAGCCGGTTGGACTCCTCCTCCCCCGCCGCAATCCGCACCGAGGTTCCCTCCGAAAGCTTGCGATAACCCTCGTAGTCATCGGCGCGCAAGGGCTCCTCGAGCCAGAAGATGCGATGCTCGGCGAACGCCTGGGCGCGCTGCAGGGCGGTCTTGGCGTCCCACACCAGCCCGGCGTCGATGAGCAGGTCTGCATCCGCCCCCAGCCCGCGCCGCGCTTCACGCACCAGTGCGATATCGGTGGCCTCGCTTTCGCCCATCGGCGACCAGCCAAACTTCACTGCGTTGAACCCCATGTCGCGGAACTGCCGCGCCAACTCGCCCGTTTCTTCGGGTGTGTCGCCGAAGAGCGAACTCGCGTAGCAACGGACCCGGTTGCGGAACCCGCCGCCCAGCAGTTTCCACACCGGCATACCCAGCGCTTTGCCTTTGATATCCCACAGAGCCATATCGATGCCGCTCATCGCATGGATGCCCAGCCCGCGCCGGCCCGCATAGATGTTGGCATCGTACATCTTGTACCAGAGCTTTTCGGTCTCCATGGGATCCTCGCCCAGGATGATGGAGCCCAGGCCGGCCGTGATCTGGTGCGAATAGGGACCCTCAATGATCCCCTTCACCGCCAGGGGCGCGGAATCCACTTCGCCGATGCCCGTGATGCCTGCGTCCGTTTCAACTCGGACGACCACCGCATCCTGGCCCGAATCGCACTGCTCCTTCACTTCGGGCAGGCGCAGGTACAACGCTTCTACTTTGGTGATCTTCAAAACCGGTCTCCGTTCCTCTCTCCCGCCCCGCCGCGCTTACTCGCGAATCGTGACGACGTTAACCATGATGATAAATGTGAGCATTGCCAGAATGAAGAGGGCCGCCAAGGCATCCACCCCGGCGGCGCTGCCCACGCCCGTGACCGCCATTGCACCGACGGCGGATCGCATCCACCAGGAACTGCGCAGCCGTTCCGACGACAACAGAATGGCCATGGCCAAGCCCATCACCGCCGAAACCCAGGCCACATCCAATAACCCTTCATAGCCCATGAAGACGCCGATCCCGGCCGCCACCGCAACGCTCGCCAGGACTGCAAACCATGTGGACCCCCGGAGTTCCCCCGGCGTCAGCAGGTGGCGCCCCAACGGATGAAAGCGCAGCATCAGGTTGGTCACCGGGCGGCCAAACCAGGTGAGTGCCACGAACGCGCGATAAGCCCAGATGAGCGGTGTCGTGAAGGGGGCCACGGCCGGCTGAGCCCGTTCCAGGCCGCCCAGGATATCCCGCAGGAACCACATGCCGATGAGAAGCCCGAACACCGTGCGCCGGTCAAGCGTTGAAGTCCACAGGTTGAACCGCAACAGAAAGCGATAGAGCGGATTGCGAGCACGAAGCACCTCCGCCAGCCCTTCACGCGCCGATTCGTTGGCCGGGTCCAGGCGCATCGCCTCCCGAAAAGACTCCTGTGCGCCGTGGTAGTCGCCCTCGCGGACTCGCACCCAACCCTGCGCCGCGTGCGAGTAAGCATTCTCCGGATCGACACTCACCGCCCATTCGGCGTTCGATGCGGCTTCCTCCAAACGGCCCATTTGGGTGAGCGCCAGCGAACGGATGTTGTGGCACTGCGAGTCCTCGGGGTCGTTATCGAGACCCGCCTCGGCGGCATCCAGGGCATCCTGCCATTTGCGCTTCCGAATGTGGATGGCTCCCAGCAGCCCGTGCGGGGCGGACCAATAGGGAGCCAGACGGCGAGCCTCAGCGGCTCCCTGAAGCGCGTCGTCGTGCCGCCCGGCGGTGAAGTAACGCCAGGCAAGAGAATAGTGTGCGTAGCTGTCGTCCGGCGCCAGCGCCACGCCGCGCTCGGCCCGGTCGATCGCCTCCGGCAAGCGGCCCTCCGACTCCAGGCACCAGGACATCAGGGAGTACGTTTCACCATTGTCCGGGTCATCCGCCAGCGCGGCCGTCAATTCTTCCAGCGCCTGCCCGTGACGGTCCTGCTGCATCAGAATACGGGCGCGTTCCAGGTGTTCACTCATGACGGCTCAGGCAAAACCGTTCTGCTTCAGATACACCAGCAGGTCGTCGTAGGAGCCGCCATCGTTGGCGAACAGCGCGTAGTTGCGGGCCGTCTCAAACCACGGCCGCGTGCTGGGTTTGATGTCCTTGATGGCACGCTTGAAATCCGCGAGCGTTACGGGGCGCACCTTGCCGGTGCTCAGCGATTCTTCCAGCGCCATCTCAGTGGCGGCTTCGCACAGGTGCACCAGGTCGGCGCCGGAATAGTGATTGGTCTCGCCGGCAATCCAGCGGTAATCGAGTTTCTCCACTGGGCGCGACCGCATGGTGCTCTCAACCAGCACGGCGCGCGCGGCCGCGTCGGGCGGCAGCACCAGCAGCATGCGGTCGAAGCGTCCAGGCCGGCGCAGTGCACTGTCCACATCCCAGGGGTGATTGGTGGCGGCCAGGACAAAGACGCCCTGGTTACCGCACTGAATTCCGTCCAACTCCGAAAGAAGCTGGTTCACCACGTCGCGCCCCGCATGATCGCGCCGCAGGCTGCGCTTGCGGCCCAGCGCATCCACTTCGTCGAAGAACAGCACACAGGGGCTACTGCGGCGCGCCGCTTCGAACAGCCGGGCCAGATTGCGCTCGCTCTGCCCGATGTACATGTCCAGAACTTCCGACAATCCCACCGAGAAAAAACGCGCACCCAGTTCGCCGGCAACCGCGCGCGCGATATACGTCTTGCCGCACCCCGGCGGACCATACAGCATCAGTCCACCGCGCACGGACTTTCCGTAGAGACGCATCATTTCAGGGTTCTTCAGAGGCCCCAGAAAAGCACGGTTCAACCGCTGCTTCACCTCGTCCATGCCGGCCACATCAGCCAGCGTGATCCGGTTCGACTCCTCGGACCAGGCCGGCTGCGCAGCGCCTCCCAGTTCCAGCTTCTCCGGTTCTTCCGCGCTGTCGTCGGGCTCTTCGTCCAGACCGGCGCGGCCCCCAAACCCCGCGGTACCGCCAGCCTGCGGCGGGGCCCGGCGGCTGCCCAAGGCGTCCTGAACACGCTGGAACGCTTCCGCTTTGGCTTTGTCTCCCAGCGCCTCTGCGGCCGCGGCGGCGTAACCAAGCGCGCCCCAGTCGTCGGGCTTCGAAGCCAGGATCAGTTGGCACTGCTCCAGCGTTTCCTGATAGCGGCCCGCGCGAAAGAGAAGCTCAGCCAGATGGCCGCGCAGAATCACGTTGCCGGGATTGCCTTCCAGGGTCTGTAAGAGGGAACTGATGATCGATTCATCCATGGGCGCAGAAGGTTTGCGGAAGGAGTGCGTTGGCCGCTCTCTGACTATAACTTGGACTTCGCCCCCAGCGCTGGCGTTTTCCGTCCTCAATGTGCGCGTCGAAACTGTCTACTTCATCGCGGCGGCCTTCTCGATGGCGCGCATGGTCTTCAGGGTTTTCGCGTCTTGGATGTCCTGCACGGTCTGCGCCGCCTGCATGAGCACCGCATCGATATCCTGCTTGTGCTTCACCGGCAGCAGCAACCCGAGCTGGTTGATTCGAGTCTTATCGTCCTGATGGACCACGGCCTGCGCGTAGTTCAGCGCGGCTTGGGAACCGGCTTCGCCCCGCTCCGCCCCCAGCCTTAGTTTCTCCAGCAGGGTCTTCGCCGCGAAGGTTTGCGAGACGTTCTTCGCCCCGTACATGCCAAACCACCACTTGTCCAGGCTGGCCGCGCTTTCAAGCGTTACGGTGTCGCCCCCATCCTGCATGATCACAGCTGCGTAATGATTCTGCCACGGGCCCGGCAGGTCGCCCAGGCCGAGGATCTTCATCCGATTGCCAACAATCGCGTCCTGCTGATTCGCTTCCTTGCCGGGCATGATCATCTTGGAGAAGCCGCCGCACTCGGTGGGCAGGAACTCGAACTCATGGCCGCCCCCACTGGCCTGTTTCGTTCTGTACCGCCACGCGTGGAGGAACTCCATCAGGTCATCGATGGGAGCTTTCACGTCACTGCCATTGATGGCTCCAGTGGAAGTCGTTCCGTAGGGAGAGTACGTTGTCTTAGTGGTCTTTTCGATGAGGGAGGCCACTCGCAGGGCGAGCTGGATACGGATTGCGCTGAAGGCGCCGTAGGCATAGGAGTTCGGATTGGAGTCCGGGAACTTGACCTTGTAGATATCCAGCATGATCTGCCCCATCGTCCTTCCGCGCGAGTCATGAAGGAACTGGAGCATGATTTCGAACGGGTCCGTGAGGGGCGGCAGTGAATCAGACGAGATGCTCTTCACGGGGGCCTTGGACGAGCTTGGCGTGGGCGGCGCGACCACTTTGCAGGTTGGCTGTCTCACCAGTACCCGCGTGAAGGTCTCGTTCAGGAACGTCATCTCTTCGCCGCGCGTGAGAGTGACAATGGAGTCTCTCATCAGCGAGGCCGCGATTTCCACCTCGTCCTTCTGCGCCCACAGATCCGTGTCGACGCCCGCATGCTTCAGGAATCGCATGTTCTCCGACACCATCAGCCGGCCCATGGTGGGATGAGTGAACTCAACGTAGCGCTGGACGGCTGGAGCCGCTGCGGGAACGCGGTGGCCCGCTGGTTTCGCTTGAACCGGTGGGCGATTCGAAGGCCGGTACACGGGCGGAGCGGCCGAAAGCGTATTCCGCGGCCGGTAGACCGGTAGACCAGGGGAACCTGGGCCGGCGGGCTTCGCCTGGATAGGGGCGCTGTTCGAAGGCCGGTACACGGACGGAGCGGCCGGAAGGGTATTCCGCGGCCGGTAGACCGGTGGGCCAACGGAAACGGGACCGGCGGGCTTCGCCTGGATATGGGCGTTGTTCGAAGGCCGGTACACCGGCGGAGTCGCCGGAAACGTGTTCTGAGGACGATACACCGACGGAGCGCCAGCAGCGCCACTGCCCGGCTTCGCCTGAGCGGCATGACCCGAAGGCCGGTACACCGGTGGCGCCGTGGGAATGCGAGGCGGCGGTTTCACGCTCATTTCGAAATGCCTGGCCCATACTTTAGCACAGAGCCGCGATGCTAGCATTGGGGTATGTTAGTCACCGCTCTTCTGGCCGCCACGTTTCTGAACGGGCAGGCGCCGGCCCCGGTTTCGAATCGCTTGACACTTTCCTGGCTGGTTCGCGAGGACATCTTCGCGGGAATTCTGGCCAACGACCGGGCACGCTTTGAGAAGGGTGTTGCGACGCTCGCTGCCGTTGGGCAGTACTACCCTGAGCCGGAGGTGCTTGGCTGGCGCATTGCGGCCGAGACGTTGCGCGCCGTGTGGGCACATGAAGCGGGGGACCAGGAAACTTTCCGGCGGCACTATTCGCTGGCCATGGTCTACACGGACCAGTGCCGGCGTGTGTCGAAGGGCCCCATGGCCCTGTTCCCTGAGATCTTCGAGGGCGCGAGCATGGTGCTTTTCGCCGACCGCCTGCCTGAGCCCCTTCGCAAGGGCGCCTGGGAACGCGGCTATCGCGCCTATGCCAAGCTGAGCGAGTTGGAGAAACCGAGGATGGCAATGCTGCCGCCGCACGTGCAGGGGGAGATTCTGGCCGGCGTCGCTCTGGCCGCGCACAAGACCGGGCGCGACGCCGAAGTGGGAACGGCGCTCGACGCCATCAATCAAACGCTTCCCGGTTCACCTTACGCTGCGGCCGCAAAGAAGTGGGCGGACCCCGCCTTGCGCGGCAAGGTGCAGATGGTCTGTGTCAGTTGCCACGATCCACACCGGCTGGGCAGCCGCATTGAGGCTGCGCATCGGGTCCAGTAGGCCACGCGGCGAATCCTGTTCACCCCAACCCCGTCGCAATCGGCCGAAAATCGCGGCATTCAAGGGAGCATGGGAACTCTTCGAACGTTCGCATTCGCGGCCCTGCCCGCCGCTCTCTTCGGGCAATCTCCAGGCTTAACCACACCGCCGAGCGGCGACAATCAACGCGCCACCGTCACGCAACACATCGGCCCCGTGCGGGTCACCATTGACTACTCCAGCCCCAAGGTGCATGGCCCGGATGGCAAGGATCGCCGCGGCCAGATTTGGGGCAAGCTGGTTCCCTACGGCCTGTCCGACCTTGGCTTTGGCAACGGCAAACCCGGCCCCTGGCGAGCCGGTGCAAATGAGAACACCACCTTCGAGATCTCAGCCCCTGTCGAAGTGAACGGCTCGCTGCTGCCGGCGGGCCGCTACGGCCTGCACATGATTCCGGGCAAGGAAGAATGGACCATCGTCTTCTCCAGGAACTCGACATCCTGGGGCAGCTTCTTCTATGAAGCCGGCGAGGATGCCCTGCGCGTCACCGCCAAACCAGTTCCCTCCGCCTATCACGAGTGGCTCACCTACGAGTTCACGGAACGCAAGCCAGACCGGGCCACAGTGGAACTGCGCTGGGAAGATCTGGCGCTCCCATGGTCCATCGTGGTGAAGGATATCGAGGAAGTCTACTTCACCAAGCTGAGCGAGGAACTGCGCAACTCGCCCGGATTCAACCATCAGGGGTTCACCACTGCGTCGGACTATCTTGTCGGCGTGAACCGGCACCTTGAGACTGCGCTCGAATGGACCGACATCGCAATCAGCCGCCCGTTCGTTGGCCAGCGCACGTTCACCACGCTGAGCGCCAAGGCGCGCGTGCTGGATAAGATGGGTCGCCACGGCGAAGCGCGCGAACAGATGAACGCCGCACTGAAGCTTCCAAGCACATTGTCCGTTCAGATCCATCAGTACGGGCGCCAGTTGCTGACCGGCGGCAAGAAGGCGGAAGCGATGGAGGTGTTTCTGCTCAACCAGCAGCGGTTTGGCGACAACTGGCCGGTTCACGTCGGCCTGGCGCGTGGTTTCGCAGCCATGGGTGATCTCAGGAAGGCGCTGGATCACGCCAAGAAAGCCCTGCCCCAGGCGCCGGATCCTCTGAACAAAGGGAGTCTGGAGAAGATGATCGAGATGCTCGAGGCAGGCAAAGCGATCTGACAGCGCCTTCCGGGAGCGGGCGTCCCCTGCTTCCGAGATCATCGAATCGAATGACCATCTGCGCGCCGGTGACTGGTGCTGGCGCGCCAGATCCCGATGGAGTTTGGGCAGAGGGCCTTCGGTGTCTGCACCCCCGTCCTGTCGAGGCCGATGCAGACTGGCCGGAGCGGGTCGCCGCGAATTCCCACTGGCGGCCTTTCTTGCGCGCCTAACGAAACGAGAGCCTCGTGACGCGGACTCAGCGCGAGGCTGCAAAGCAGAGCACATTCACGCGTCTCCGAAAGCCGCCGCTCACCGGCAAGTAGAGGCCGCCCAAGGCCCAAGTTGATCGCTCGTGGAAAAGAAGCGCTGGCTCGCCCGGACTCCGCGTTATGATCAAGATTCCACCGGACCGCCTGATGAAGCCTCTCGACCCGCCTTTTCTAAGATCCCCGCGGACCGTCGCCTGGCGCCGTTGGACTTTCCACGTTCACCTGTGGCTGGCGCTGCTGCTGGGACCCGTTCTTGCAGTGGTCTCTTTGACCGGTTCGATCGTCGTCTTCCGGTACGAATTGAACCGGGTGACGGTTCCCGGTACCGCCTACGTGACCCCTCGGGGCGAGCGGCTGACCCTGGATGAGTTGACCGCGCGGATGCGAGCCGCCCGACCGGCGGACCAGCTTTCCTCAGTGAGTTGGGACGGTGGACCCTCCACCGGCATGAACTTCTGGACAAACTCGCCTGAAGGCCATCGCATTCACACGTTCATCGACCCGTACACCGGCGCCATCACCGGGCAGGAGGACTATCACGGGAAGTGGATGCAGTGGTTCTTCGACCTGCACGCAAAACTGCTCCTCGGAAGCACAGGCATGTTCCTCAACGGCTTCGTCGGATTGGCCGCGCTGATCATGAGCATCTCCGGACTGATCGTCTGGTGGCCGGGACTGCGGCGCTGGCGCTTCGGATTCAGCTTCCAGCGCGGCGCACGGTGGCAACGCCAGAACTATGACTGGCACAAACTCACCGGATTCTATTCGAGCGCGGCGGTGTTCCTCATCGCATTCACCGGGATGTACTTCTCGTTTCCCGGCGTTTACAAGTCCGCCATTCAGGCGATTGCGGGCGGCGAAATCGCCATCGCCCCTCGCGCCCGCACCGCTTGGAACGCTTCCACCGTTTGCCTGGAAGAGTTCGTGCAGAAGGCGATGCAGGCGCAACCGGGCACACAGTTCGTCTCCCTGGCGTTTCCGAAAAAGCCTGGCGACCCGGTTTCGATTCGCATGAAGGAAGTTCGCGACTGGCACCGGATTGGACTGAACTGGGTCTACCTGGAACCCGCTACGGGCGCCGTCATCCGCAGTACGCGGTTCTCCGACGCGAACCTCGCTTCCCAAGCGGCGTTGCTCATGTACCCGCTCCATTTTGGCCGGTTCGGAGGGCGCTGGGGCACGGCTGCCTTCTATGGCGTGATGGTGGCGTACGTAATCGCCGGTCTGGCGCCGGTGGCTCTCATGGTGACAGGTCTCCTCATGTACTGGAACCGTTCTCTTTCGAAAACACTGGGGCGTTCCCGGAAACCCGTGGCGGCCCGCATCCCTCTCGAGGTCTGACGTTGCACATCAAACTGTCTCTGTTAGCGGCCCTGGCAGTTTTCCCGCTGACATCCCAGACGGCGATCACTCTGGAGGGAGTGGTCAAGGACCCGCAGGGTCTTCCGATCGCGGCTGCGGTGGTCGATGTCTACGGACCTGCCCGGCGCACGATTCGAACCAACGAGTCCGGACACTATCGGCTCGACCGGCTGCCCCCCGGACGGTATCGGATCACCGCGGTGGCCGAGGGTTTCGCGCTGCGCGAGACGGACCGCGATCTTCAGGCGGCATCCACAACCGACTTCGAACTCGATCTGACGCCCACTGCCACCGTGATCGAAACCGCGAGTAAGACTCGCGAGGATGCTCTGCGCGTTCCTTTTCTGGTGACCTCCGTCAGCCGGTCGGAACTGCGCGATACCGCCACGGCGTCCTTCGATGAGGCACTTCGCACGGTGGCGGGACTTCAGCACGCCACGCAAGGCAACTTCTTCACCCGCGTCACGACACGGGGACTGCGCGACACGGCGGATGTGCTGACCCTGGTGGACGGTGTGCCGCTGCGCCAACTGAATGGCAACGCCGATCTCGCCATGATCCCCGTCACCGCGCTCCAGGGAGTCGAGTTCGTGAAGGGTTCGGCTTCCTCGATGTACGGCCGAAGCGCCATCGGCGGCGCCATGCAGTTCTACACCGTTCCCGCAACCGGCCCTGACATCGCCGGAGACGTCGCGTTCACCCGCGCGAGCTTCGGGACCAACGAGGGACAGGGTGGCATTCACGTTCCCACGCGGCGCGGACGTCTTGCGGCGGCCGGCGTCGTGTCCCGTTCCGATGGTTTCCAACGAGGCACGGGCCGCGACCAGAACTTTCTGACGGTCAGCGGTGACCATGCATTCTCTCAATTGTTGAACCTGCGCCTCTCCTATCTGGGCAGCGACGTGCGTGCCGGGCGAGGATCGATCGTACCGCTGGTCAACGGCCGCCCGATCTTCGGAATCACTCGCCGCGACAACTTCGGAATCCCCGGCGTCTTCATCGACGGCGAACTCCACTCGGCGAGCGCGAAAGCGGACTCACAGTTATCCAGCCGCGTTCTGCTGTCGAACTCGTTCAATTTCAATCGATACAACCGTCTCTTCCAGGGCGGCATCACGATCGTGCCTCCACCCGCCGCCGTGACCAAGGGCTATTCGGAGAACTTCACGCGCCAGGACTCGTTCCTGAACGAGACGCTCTTCCAATGGGACGCCGGATCGGCTTCGCGCCGCAATGCTTTCACCGCCGGACTCACGTTCGACTGGGGCAACTTCGATCAGGTGTCGGCCACGTTCACCGCAGTTCCCACCTATCGCGGTCCGGACTACAACCGTCCCGTTACCAGCGTGAACAACGACCCGCGTGGTATCCGCGGAGCCGGGATCACCAGCTATTTCAAGCAGGATGTGGTCAGCTTCTTCGCCCAGCACCATCTGACGTGGAAGCGTCTGGGGATTCTTGCCGGTCTCCGCACGGACTCTTTCAGTCAGGAACTCACTCGCAGCGACACGCGAGTGCGCGCGCCGTTCAGTGCGTCCAGGTTCAGTCCGAGAGCAGGTGGAGATGTAGCCCTGCTGCGCCGTGAATCGGTCAACCTGGTGGCGTTCGCCAGTTTCGCCCAGGGATTTCGCCCCCAACTTCCAGGTCTGAACACGCTGAACAATGTGGTTGTGCCGCAGCTTCTGCTGCCGGAAGTCACGCGCAACCACGAGGGTGGCCTGCGCCTCCGCCACCGTTCCGTCAGTGCCCAGGCGTCTTTCTTCAATATGAGGAAGATCGACGGGCAGCGTTCGTTTCGCTCCGGGCCGGAGGACTTCATCTTCGTGAACGCCACATCTCGCGTGCGAGGGTTCGAATCCGAGTTGAGAACGATGCTTCCTGGCGGGGCCTCCCTGTATGGCAACTACGCGTTTCACAACGCCAGGCACATCGAATTCCGCCCCACGCTTACGGCGAACTTCAGCGGTAACCGGTTGCGCATGAGCCCACGGCACATTGCCGGATCGGGCTTGATCTGGACCTGGCGGCGATTCGTGTGGAACGGCGGCGTCTCTTACGTTGGATCGCGCCCGTTGCGGGACAACGTCATTGCCTCCCAGATCCTTCCGTCGTACACGCTCCTCAATAGCTCGCTGAGTGTCCGGTTGGGGCCCGTGCAGGCCGTTGTAGCGGCTACCAATCTCACGGACCGCTACTACATCGCCGACGACTTCTCGGCCCAGGACGCCGGTAATCCGGGCCTGCCTCGCCGCTTGTCACTGCAAATCCGCTACCGGTTCTAGGTTTCACCGGATGATGTGAATTCCCGGTTAGGCGCTCAGTACGCCTTCCACCACATGCCCGTGCACGTCCGTGAGCCGCCTCTGGATCCCGTTGTGATAGTAGGTGAGCCGCTCGTGATCCAGTCCCAGCAGGTGCAGCGCCGTGGCGTGATAGTCATGCACCGTCACGGGATTCTCAAGCGGCCTCCGGCCCACTTCGTCCGAAACACCGTAGGCGATGCCCGGCCTCACGCCGCCGCCGGCAAACCAGCAGGTGAAGCAATCCGGGTGATGATCGCGTCCGCGTTTGCCCGCGCCCTGCGCCACCGGCGTCCGGCCGAACTCAGTGACGCCCATCACCAGCGTGTCGTCCAGCATGCCGCGCGACTCCAGATCCGTGAGCAGTGCGGCCACGGGCTGATCGTACTCAATCGCCATGGTGGCATGATTCCCGGCCAAGTCTCCGTGCGCGTCCCAATTCTTGCCCGATCCGCCGCAGTACACCTGGACGAAACGAACCCCGCTTTCAAGCAGCCGCCGGGCCAGCAGGCAGTTGCGAGCCATGGGGGCGGTATCCTTGTTGTCCAGCCCGTACAGCCGCTGCGTGGCCGCCGATTCGCGCGTCAGATCGGCGATCCCCGGAACGGTCAACTGCATGCTGGCCGCCATCTCATAGCTGCGAACGCGCGCTTCAAGCGAACTCTCGCCAGGATGTTCCGCGGCGTAGCGCTCGTTCATGGATCGCAGCCAGGCTAGGGCATCGCGGCGGGCTTCCGGGCGCGTGTCTTTGGGGTCGGCGAGATCGGGCACCGGGTCGCCTGAAGCCCGGAACGCGGTGCCCTGGTGCGCAGCCGGGAGAAACCCGTTGGACCACAGCACGCTGCCGCCCCACGGTACGCCACGGGGGTCCGGCAACACGACGAAGGCGGGCAGGTTTTCACTCTCCGAACCCAACGCATAAGTGACCCAGGCACCCATGCTGGGAAATCCGGTAAGGATGAACCCCGTGTTGGCCTGCGCGATGGCGGGCATATGGTTCGCGCTCTTGGCCACCATGGTGCGTATCACGGTGAGCTTGTCCGCCACCCGGGCCAGATGGGGTAACAGGCCGCTGACCCAGAGCCCGCTCTGGCCGCGTTGCGCGAAGGCCCAGGGACTCGCGAAAAGGTTGCCCGCCTGGCCGAAGAAGGTGGGCATCTCATACGGTTTTCCATCGCGTTCGCCGAGCAGCGGCTTGTAGTCGAAGGTGTCGAGATGGCTCATGCCGCCCGCGCAGAACACCTGCACCACGCGCTTCACACGGGGCTTTCGGTGCGGCTGTGTTCCCGCCTGCAACAGCGAGGAAAGAGCGAGCCAGCCGAAACCGGCCCCTGTATCGAGCAGAAGACGCCGCCGCGAGAGCACGTTAGTCGGCATAGAGAAACTCGCTTGTGTTGAACAGGCCCCAGCAGAGCTGCTCCAGTCCGTGCCGGGCGGCAAGCGCCACCGATGCCTCACGTTCCGCCGCGGTGGGAACGCGGCCCAGCGCCAATTCGAAGGCCCGCGTGATGCGGGCTTCGGCATCAGTGCCCGCTTCGCGTTCAACCCGAGCCGCGAAGTTCCTGGCAAGCCGCGCCACCAGGTGATTGTTCATCAGGCTCAGCGTCTGAAGCGCCGTGGTGGTGGCCGCTCGCTTGGGCGTCTTCACCGCGGGCACGGGGCAATCGAGTGACTCAAGCATTGGATGGCCCCCGGAGTTGACGTTCATCCGGTAAACGGTCCGCCGGTTGAAAGCCGGGTCTTCGCGATCCACGGGCGTGTAGTTCTGATAGCTGCCTGTGAACTTCACCTCGAACGCACGAAAACTGGGACCGCCCAAATTTGGGTTGAGTGATCCGCTCACAGCCAACATTGCGTCTCGAACCGATTCCGCATCCAGCCGGCGTGGGGCCCAGCGCCACAACCAGCGGTTGTTGGCATCGCTGGCATTGGCCTCTTCTTGCAGCGCCGACGATTGCTGATAGGTGTCCGATAGCACGATGGCTCGGTGAAGCCACTTGACGCTCCAGCCACTCCGGATGAATCCGGCCGCCAGCCAGTCGAGCAGTTCGGGGTGCGAGGGCTTGCCGCCGTTGTATCCAAAATCGTTCGGGTTTTCCACCAACCCGGCACCGAAGTGGTGATGCCAGACTCGGTTGGCCATCACGCGCGCAAACAGCGGATTTCGCTCATGGGCGATCCACTGCGCGAGCCTCGCCCGCCGCTCGCCTTCCTGGGCTTGGGCATCCAGGCCCAGTTCGGCGCCGGGCAGGCAGGAAAGGCCTCCGGGCGATACCACCGCGGCGGGCTGTGTCACGTCGCCCCGCTTCAGCAGGCGCGCCGGCTCCGGCTGGAACGTCTCCGCCGCGAACACCAATTCCGGGAGCGGCAACTCCTTCAGCTCCGCGCGAAGACGCTCAAGCCGGGCACGCAGTTCGGCGCCCGCGGCGGCCGGGCGCGCACTCCGCACGCCGGCGCGATACGACCCTTCCACCTGCGCGGCGCCCAGAGGGGAATCATAGAGCCGTGCTTCGTCGATATCAAACTCGGGTGTCACCGCCAGTTCGACGACGGCATCGCCCGCGGCATAGGTTTGAAGCTGCGCACTGGCCAGCGCTGGATCCGGCACGAACGGCTTGCCATAGGGCACGCCATTCCGGTAGACACGGATCACCCCGTCACTGGCATACGTGATGGCCACCTGCACGGGTTGGCCGGGCGCAGCGTCATCCGCCGGCCCGCCCACATCCCAGTTCCGGAAGCCGGCCGTGCTTGAGTTCTGCCACTGCTTCTCCTTGCCGCTCAACTGGATGCCGTCGGTCGCTGCGCCGCGAAATCCCTCGCGATTCCGGATGCGGAACACAGCAGCGCCGCTCTTCCAGGCCACGCGCGGCGTTACCCATACCTCAAGCGTCTTTTCGCGAATCGATGACTCGAGCGGCTTGCTGGCTAACGTCACCGTCTCCTTGCCCTGGTTACGCAACCGGCCTTCCGTCAGCTGTGCCTCGCCCGCCAGTTCCAGGTGCATCGCACCGAAATCGTCGCGCGCGTCGGTGTCGAAGGTCCACTGGGCGCGGGGCTTTACCACGCGGCCGAAGTCACGGCCGGCGCGATCCATACGGCCCAGTTCTTCCTCCAGCGCCGCGATCTCCTTTTCCAGTGGTTCGCGCCGCGCCAGCCGCGCCGACCTCTCGGCCGGGGTTTCAAGCGGGCGGCCGTGCGCCTTCAGATCCACGTCTTTGTACGGTTGCCGCACGCCATCGAACACCGCCCGGAAGCGGTAGTAGTCCTGCTGCGTTACCGGGTCGAACTTGTGATCGTGGCAGCGGGCGCAGTTGACGGTCAGGCCAAGAAAAGTCTGGCTCACGGTGCCAACCAGTTCCTCCATCATGTCCTGCTTGATCAGGTCGCGCTCGGCTGCCACCGCACTGGTCAAGCCCACGGCATCCGTGGGTCCCGCCACCAGAAAGCCCGTGGCCGCGATCGAGTCGCGCGAGACTGGCCCCAGGACGTCGCCCGCGATCTGCTCCCGCGCGAACCGCAGGTAGCTCATGTCGTTGTTGAAAGCCCGCACCACGTAATCGCGATAGGGCCAAGCGTGATCGCGCAGCCAGTCGCGTTCAAAGCCTTCGCTTTCGGCGAAACGCACGGCGTCCAGCCAATGCCGCGCCCAACGCTCCCCGTAGTGCGGCGAGGCGAGAAGTTGTTCCACCAAGCGCCGCCACGCAGCCGGACTGGGGTCTTGCGCAAAGGCCTGGATCTCGGCGGGCGAGGGCGGAAGTCCCGTCAGGTCGAAGTAGAGGCGGCGGATCAGAGCGCGGGCGTTCGCCCGCACGGCGGGGCGCAATCCGTTGCTGCGCAGGGCGGCCTGCACGAACCGGTCCACGGGCGAACCCGCGCCCGCCGGCGGAGGCGTCTCGCGCAGGGGCTGAAGGGACCACCAATCCAGCCCCGCGCGTCCCCGCTCCATCGCTCCGTTGAACACGGCACCGGCATCCACCCACTGCCTCAGCGCTTCCCGCTCCGCGCCGGGCAGCGGAGCCTGAGGCGGCATTTCGCCCGCCATCACACGCGCCACCAACGGGCTTGCGGCCGCATCGCCGGGCTTCACGGCCGGGCCGCGGCTGCCGCCACGCAACGCACTGGGGCGAGTGGAAAGATCCAGACCACCAGCCGGCGAGCGGCCGTTGTGGCAGCCCGTGCAACGCTTGGCCACCACCTCGGCGCCGGATTGCGCCGCCGCCGCGTGGGCGAAGGCCAGAACCGCGACCGTAATGGCAGCCGGACGAGGCATGGTTTCGAGGATATCTTATCGTAACGCCGGGCTACGGGCGGCGCAGCACACGGCCGGGCCGCTCCGCCGTCACCTGTGTGTGGCGCACGGCGAGCTTGCCATTGACCAAGACGTGGCGGAAACCTTCGGCGTACTGGTGGGGGTCGCCGAAAGTGGCTTTGTCGTCGGCAATGGCCGGATCAAAGATGACGATATCGGCCTTCAGGCCCGGCCGCAGCAACCCGCGGTCATGCAGCTTGAGCCGCGCCGCCGGCAGGCCGGTCATCTTGCGCACCGCTTCTTCCAGCGTCAGCACGCCCAGCTGCCGCGTGTACCGGGCCAGCACCCGTGCAAACGTGCCGTAGCCGCGCGGATGTGGCACTTCCTTTCCGAATTCGGAGATGCCGCCGTCGCTGGCAATCATCGTCGCCGGGTGCGTCATGATGCGCCGCACGTCCTCTTCGTTGATCGCGTGGTAGACCGCCGAGCAGCCTCCCCTGGTCTGAATCTCCACCGCCGCGTCGGCCGCCGATTCTAGTGTCACCTTCCCGGCGCGGGCGCGGGCCACGTCAGCCAGCGTTTTCCCATCCAGCGAGTGGTCGAAATCGCAGCTTGCCAGTTGAACGTTGGCCGGGTCGCCCCCACCGCGATCGTCCTCAATCCGGCGCACGATCTCCGCCTTGATGCGCCGCAGGGCCTCCGGAGCCGCCAACCGCTCAAGCATTGCCTTCCGTCCACCCTCAAGCGACCACTGCGGGAACAGCGCCGCGGTCCCGGTGCTCGACGCGGTGTAAGGGTACTGGTCGATGGTGACATCCACGCCCCGGCGCCGGGCTTCGTCCACCAGTTTCAAAGTCTCCCGGCTTGCGCCCCAATTCTGTTTGCCGATGATCTTGTGATGCGTGAGCTGCGTCGGCAGGCCGCCTTCTTCGCCAATCCGGATGGTTTCGCGCACACTGTCCAGGATCGCCGCGGCCTCGTCGCGCATGTGCGAAATGTGCATGCCCCCATGTTCCCCGGCCACCCGCGCAAGGGCGATCACCTCTTCGGTGGCCGCGTAGTTGCCAGGCACGTAAAAAAGCCCGGTCGAGACGCCGAACGCTCCGTCGTGCATAGCCTGCCGCGTCAGCGCCTTCATGCGGTCCAGTTCTTCCGCCGTGGCCGCCCGGTTGGCTAGGCCGACGACCGCTTCGCGGATGCTGCCGTGTCCGGCAAAGAACCCCACGTTGATCGAAATGGGCGTCCGGGCCAGCTTGTCCAGGTATGCTCCCAGTGGCAGCGGTGAACTGCCGTCGTTGCCCTCCAGGATCGTGGTGACGCCCTGGCGGATCAGATTGTCTGCTGACGGCACCTTGAAGATGTTGCGCCGGCCGTGGCTGTGGATGTCGATAAATCCGGGCGCTACGATGAAACCCTTGGCGTCGAGTTTCACCTCAGCCCCGGCCGCCGTCAGGTCACCGACGGCCGCAATGGTGTCGCCGCGGATGCCGACATCGGCGTAAAACCAAGGGGATCCCGCGCCATCCAGGACGCGGCCCCCTGAAATGATGACGTCGAATGATTGCGCGCCGAGAAACGGCGCCATTAGAATGCCCAGCGCGGCGATCTTCACTCCGCCATTCTATCGGTACGCCCGCCGCGCCGGTGTGGACCGGTGGCGCGCCGCCTGTGGCGGATCACCTCACCGGCCGGTGCGCGGCGAACTGGCGAGCATCGAAAAAAACAGCCCAAGTATCACAAATCCGGCGATCAATCCTGTCACGAGCATTTTGTTGCCCTCCTGCTTCCTGCCTTCCAAAGCGCAATTCGTGTGCCAAACTGGCTCAAAAAAAGTCTCGAGCGTGATCTGGTACTCGTAAGACGCATGGGGCGGGCAATTCTTTACAGGAAAATACCATGTGCGTCATCGAAAATTCCCGCCCTCCACTGGATTAGTGGCTGGCGGCCCGCATGTGTTACGTTCTGTGTAGTGAAAACGGATCTTGCGTTTGGAAAAACCGGTATCGAAGCGGCCCTGCCGGAGGGCTATGAGTACCAGGTGCTGGAGGCGCGCTCCGCCGAACCCCTCGCGGACCCTGCGGCGGCGCTTGAAGCAGCGCTGGATGCACCCATTGGTTGTGCCCCCCTCGTCGAACTCGCGCAGGGCAAACGCACCGTGGCCATCTCCGTGTGCGACATCACCCGTCCGGCGCCCAACCGCTTCGTCCTGCCTCCCGTTTTGCGCCGCCTGCACGCGGCCGGCGTCCCGCGCGACGGCGTCACCATTCTGATCGCCACGGGCCTGCACCGGCCGGCCACCGAAGCCGAGATCCTGGAGATCGTCGGACCGGAAATCGCCGCGGCCTACCGAGTGGAAAACCACTACGCCAAGCAGTTTGACGATCATGCCTATCTGGGCGATACCTCCACCGGAACGCCCGTCTACATTGACAAACGGTTTGCCGCGGCGGATCTCCGCATCACGCTCGGCTTCATTGAGCCGCACCTGATGCTGGGCTTTTCGGGCGGGCGGAAGTTGATCGCGCCAGGGCTCGCCGCCCAGGAGACCATCAAGGTCCTGCACAGCCCCAAGTTCATGCGCGACATGCGGTCCGTCGAGGGCTCCATCGAAGATAATCCGCTGCACCGCGAACTGGTGGAAATCTCCCGCTTGGCCCGCCATGACTTCCTGTGCGATGTGGCCCTCACCCGCAAGCGTGAGATTGCCGGGGTGTTTGCCGGCCGCGGCCCGGAGGCCCACGAGAAGGGTGTCGCCTTCGTTTCCCGCGTCCTTCTGGAAGAACTGGACCAGCCGGTCGATGCCGCCATCACCACCTCGGCCGGCTACCCGCTGGACCTCACTTTCTACCAGACCGTCAAGGGCATCACCGCCGCCTCGCACATTGTGAAACCCGGTGGCCGTATTCTGGTGGTTTCGGAATGCGCCGAGGGCGCTGGGGCGCCGGAGTTCCGCGAGATGCTCAAGCAGTTTCCCTCCGATGCCGGCTTCCTCGATCACATTCTTGGCAAGCCGGTCACGGTGGATCAGTGGCAACTGGAAAAGCTGGCCCTGGTCACCACCAAAGTGGATGTCCTCTATTACTGCCCGGGGCTGCCGGAAGAGTACCACCCCACGCTCTGGGGCAGGTCCTACGCGCGGCTTGATATGGCGGTGGCCGCAGCGCTCGAAGGGCTGCCTCGCGGAGCGCGTGTGGCGGTGATTCCGGAGGGCCCCTACGTGCTGGCCCGTGCACGAAAGTAACCACGGGTCTCTCGCGCGCGCCTCAAGTGTGACAAGCTCAAGATGATACTCTGGCGGCCCCGATGAAGTCCCTTTCCCAATTTTCGCTCCGGGCCGCCGTGCTTGGAATGGCCCTGTTTTCGGCCGGCTGCCAGCGCGCGGCCGATGCCTCCAAACAAGGCCCGCCCGGTGGGGGGCGCCGTCCCGCCGTCCCGGTTCGCGTCGCTCAGGCGGCCCTTGCCGACGTGCCTCTCGATGTGCAGGCCATCGGCAACGTGGAGGCGTCATCGAGCGTAGCCGTCAAGGCCCGCGTTGCCGGCCGCATCGATCGCGTGCTGGTGCAGGACGGCCAGGAAGTTAAGGAAGGCGAGGTTCTGTTCAAGCTCGACGCCGTGCCGTTCGAAGAGGAGGTGCGGCTGGCGGAGGCCAACATCGCCCGCGACAGGGCCCTGGAAAAACAGGCCATGGCTGCGGTCGCCCGCGATCAGGCTGTGGCCCGGAACGCCCGCGCCCAGGCGGACCGTCATCAGAACCTGTTCAAGGAAGGCATCGCCGCCCGCGAACAGGCCGAACAGTTCCGGACCGCCGCTGAAGCCGCCGAAGCCGCCGTTGCCGCCGACCAGGCCCAGATCGAAAGCGCCCGCGCCGCCATGCGCGCCGATGAGGTTCGTTTGTCGGAAGCCCGGCTCCGGCTGTCCTACACCACCATCGCCGCGCCAGCGCCCGGCCGCGCCGGTTTCGTCGCCGTCAAGGAAGGTAATCTGGTCAAGGAAAACGACACGCCGGCGCTGGTGGTGCTTCTGCGCCTGCAGCCGGTCTATGTCAACTTTGGCGTGCCGGAACAGGCGCTGGCTGAAATCCGCCGCCACATGGCGCAAGGCTCGCTCAGTGTCGATGCCTACATGGAAGACACCCCTTCTGAGATCAGCACGGGCAAGCTCACCTCCATCGATAACACCGTCGATCAGGCTACCGGCACCATCAAGCTGCGCGCTACCTTCCCCAATGCGGCCCGCACGCTCTGGCCAGGGCAGTTTGTCAATGTCCGGCTCCGGCTGCGCGTCGAAAATCAGGTGGTCACGGTGCCCAAGCGTGCCGTGATGAATGGCGCCGACGGCACCTATTCCTGGATCGTCGCCGAAGACGGCACTGCGCAGTTCCGGCCTGTCCGGGTGGCGCGTGAGCGCGGTGACATTTCTCTGATCGCCGAAGGCATCAAGCCCGGTGAAACTCTGGTGACGGAAGGCCAGTTGCGGGTGACGCGCGGCGCCAAGCTCGAGATTCTGGCCGCCAAGGCGCCCAGCGCCAATTGAGGCCGGTATGAACTTTACCGCATTTTTTATTCATCGGCCCATCGCTACCGTGCTCCTTATGTTGTCTCTGCTCGCCTTCGGGCTGCTGGGCTACATTGTGCTGCCCGTAAGCGACCTGCCGCCGGTGGAGTACCCCACCATCACCGTACAGGCGTCGCTTCCCGGCGCTGACCCGGACACCATGGCCTCCACCGTCGCCGCGCCGCTCGAACGGCAGTTCTCAACCATCGCCGGCGTCGACAACATGTCGTCCACAAGTTCGCTCGGCCGCACCAGCATCACCCTCCAGTTCGCCCTCGAACGCGATATCGATGCCGCCGCGCAGGACGTCCAGTCGGCCATTTCCCAGGCGCTCCGATCCCTGCCTCCGAACATGCCCTCGCCGCCCGGGTATGCCAAGGTGAATCCGGCGGATCAGCCGGTGATCTACCTGGTGCTCAAGTCGGAAACCATGCCGATGCCCCAGGTGGACGAATATGCTCAGAACATCCTGGCGCAGAAGATCTCGTCGGTGGCCGGCGTCGCCCAGGTGATGATCTTCGGTACCCAGAAGTACGCTGTGCGCGTGCAAGTGGACCCGGAAAAACTCGCCAGCCGCCGCGTCGGCCTGGAAGAGGTTCGCGAGACCCTGGCCCGCGGCAGCGTTAAACTGCCCTCGGGCGCACTCTGGGGCCACACCCGCACCTATACCGTTCAGGCCCAAAGCCAGTTGGATAGCGCCGAAGGATTCCGGCCATTGATCGTTGCGTACCGCAATGGCAACCCCATTCGCCTGGAACAACTGGGCCGCGTCTTTGACGGCACCCAGTTTGATAAGAGCGCCTTCTGGTGGCGCGATCAGCGGGCGATGACGCTTGCCGTGCAGAAACAGCCTGGCACCAATACCGTGGCCGTGGTGGACGGCATCATGAAGCTTATGCCGGCGCTGAAACAGCAGATGCCGGCTTCGCTCGATCTGATCGTCAACTACGACCGCTCCCAGACCATCCGGGAGTCAATCGCCGAAGTCAAGTTCACCCTTGGCATCACCGTCGTTCTCGTCATCCTGGTGATCTTCGTCTTCCTGCGCAACGCCAGCGCCACCATGATCCCCAGCATCGCCGTCCCTCTGTCCCTCATCGGCACCTTCGCCGCCATGTACATGCTGGGCTACTCGGTGGACAACCTTTCGCTCATGGCGCTCACGCTCTCGGTGGGTTTCGTGGTCGATGACGCCATCGTCATGCTGGAGAACATCGTGCGGCACCGTGAGATGGGCAAGTCGCGCCTTCAGGCCGCCCTCGACGGCTCCCGCGAAGTGGGCTTCACCATCGTCTCCATGACCGCTTCGCTGGTGGCCGTCTTCATTCCCGTGCTGTTTCTCGGCGGCATTGTCGGGCGGCTTCTCAAGGAGTTCTCGGTCACCATCGCCGTGGCAATCCTGATCTCGGGCGTGATCTCACTCACCCTGACGCCCATGCTGTGCAGCCGCTACCTGGGCCATCAGGATCACGGCGGCGGCCGGGGCCAGGGCCGCCTCTCGCGCTGGTTTGAGAACGGATTCCTCGCTGTGCAGCGAGCCTACGACTGGTCGCTCCAGCGAGCCATGCGCTATCACATGGTGACCATCCTCATCAACATCGCCGTCGCCGCCGGCGCCGTCAAGCTCTTCAACGAGATTCCCAAGGGCTTCATTCCCGCGGAGGATACGGGCATCATCTTCGGCAGCACGGAAGCCGCCGAGGACACTTCGTTCGATGAGATGACACGCTTGCAGCGCTCCGTTGCCGTTGAGATCAACAAGAACCCCCACGTCGCCTCGTTCATCACCGGCATCGGCGGGGGACCCACGGCCAGCGGCATCAACACCGGCTTCGTCTTCATGCGGCTGGCCGCGCGCGACCAGCGCCCCCACGCCAACGACATCGTGCAGCAACTCCGTGCCTCCATTTCGAAGCTCCCCGGGGTCAACATCTTCCTGCGCGTGCCGCCGCTGATCACCATCGGCCAGCAGGGCCGCAGCCTGTACGTTGTCACTCTGCAGGATGTCGATACCAATCTGCTCTACCGCTGGGCGCCGCGCCTGGAAGCCAGGATGAAGACG